>Ga0233425_10005396_pt1 | contig 20239 bp, 21 predicted proteins | sample Watercolumn_Towu_2_FD_181712 | JGI IMG/M metagenome (GOLD analysis project Ga0233425, IMG submission 181712) | Freshwater microbial communities from Lake Towuti, South Sulawesi, Indonesia - Watercolumn_Towuti2014_140_MG | ecosystem: Environmental > Aquatic > Freshwater > Lake | place... | reverse complement strand
CTATGCTTTATATCGACGAGTCAGATCCTGATAGGTCTTCACCCCTTCGAGAATGCGGTTTTTTTGGTCTTCCGATAAGGGGCGGATAATCTTGGCCGGGTTACCAGCCACAAGCGAGTGGGAGGGAATCCGGAAGTTTTCTTTGACGAGGGAGCCGGCGGAGATGATGGCATAGCTCTCACAAGTAACACCGGGGAGCAAAATCGATCCCATACCGACTAAGACGTAAGAGGCGACAGTCACATCATGCAGAATGGAACCATGGGCGATGATCACGTTTTCGGCAATGGAAACTAAAGGACTGAACCCCACATGAATGACACAGTTATCTTGAATACAACTGCCCCCCCCGATACGGATAGCGCCAAAATCACCCCGTAAAACGGCCCCGGCCCCGATAAAACAATCCGCCCCTATCTCAACCTCTCCAATGAGGGAGGCCCGCGGGTGGACATAGGCGGTTGGGTGGATAATCGGGGTTTTATTTTCAAAGGTGTAGACGGTCATATCATCCTGTCAATCTTGTCTAAAAGGTTTATGTTTTTTTTGCCTTCACTTGGAAATAAAAGGGCCGGCTTGGCGGCCGGCCTTGTAAAGTTGTCTCCGGTGGAAATCGCTTTCCGCCCCCCCGTTATACACGTTCTTCAACGGTTCTGGCCAACTGAGCATGGGCTGCGGCCAACCGGGCGATGGGGATGCGCATGGGAGAGCAGGAGACATAATCGACCCCGATCCTATGGCAGAAATAAATGGCCTGGGGCTGCCCCCCATGCTCGCCGCAAATACCGATCTTCAGATCCGGTTTGGCCTTGCGGCCCCATTCGATGGTCATTTCCATCAACCGGCCGACACTTCTTTCATCCAGCTCTTCAAAGGGATTATGTTCGAGGATCTTGTGACGTTCGTAAAGGGGCAGGAAGCGATTTTCGGCATCTTCACGGGAAAAGGAAAAGGTGGCCTGGGTCAGATCATTGGTGCCGAAGGAAAAGAAATCGGCGATCTCAGCCAGACCATCCGCCCGCATACAGGCCCGGACCACTTCAATCATGGTCCCAAATTTGTAGGGGACTTTCATCTGGTATTGGGCCTCCACCTCGCCGTGAATCTCTGTCACCCTCTTTTGGGAAAGTTTCAATTCGCTGACGGCACAAACCTGGGGAATCATGATCTCCGGAAGGACCTTTTTCTTTTCCTGGCCGACCTCTGCCGCCGCTTCCAAAATGGCCTGGGTCTGCATCTCATAGATCTCCGGATAGGAGATCCCCAGACGAATGCCCCGATGACCCAGCATGGGGTTGATTTCCGAAAGGGCCCGGACTTTGGCTAAGAGTTTTACTTTCTGCGAGAGCAGTTCTTCGATCATCCCCTTTTCCTGGATCTCGGCAATGCCTTTGTTCATCAGCTCGATCAGAGAAATATATTTGTGCAGGTTCGGATCGAGGAGTTTGATGGTTTCCGGCAGGGCCATAATTCCTTTGAGGTCCCGGGAAAATTCTTTGAGCTGATCGATTTCCTGGATGATTTCCTCCGCCCGGGGCAGAAATTCATGGATAGGGGGGTCCAGAAGGCGGATGGTCACCGGTAACCCCTCCATGACTCTAAAAATTTCTTTGAAGTCTTCCTTCTGAAATGGTAACAGTTCTTGAATGGCCGCCCGGCGGTCCTCCGGATTTTCAGCCATGATCAGCCGCTGCATAATGGGCAGTCGCTCCGGATCATTAAACATGCGCTCGGTGCGGCAGAGGCCGATGCCCTGGGCCCCGTATTTCCGGGCCTTTTTGGCCCCTTCGGGGGTGTCGGTATTGGCCATGACTTTCAAAGTGCTGATATGGTCGGCCTCTTCCAGGATCTTGAGCAGATCTCCCATGAATTCCGGTTCGATCACCGGAACGGACCCGCCATAAACCGTCCCGTTAAAGCCATCGATGGTCAGGATATCGCCTTCGGCAAAGGTTTCCTCTCCGATAGAGATCGTTCGTTTAGGCATATTGATTTTTAAATCTTCGCAGCCGGCCACACAGGGTTTTCCCATGCCTCTGGCAACGACCGCCGCATGGGAGGTCTTGCCGCCCCGGGCGGTCAGGATTCCCTGGGAAGCAAAAAAGCCGTGGATGTCCTCCGGCTTGGTCTCCTCCCGGACCAAAAGGATCTTTTCTCCGGCTCGTCCCATCTGCTCCGCCTTATCGGCATCCAGGATTATCTGACCGGTGGCGGCGCCGGGAGAAGCGGGTATACCCCTGGCCAGGGCCTTGAGTTTGACATTGGGATCGATCTGGGGATGAAGGAGCTGTTCCAGTTCTTCGGGTTTGATCCGCAGAAGAGCCTGTTCCTCACTGATTAGACCTTGGTTCTGCATTTCCATTGAGGTTCGGACCAGGGCCCAGGCATTCATTTTCCCATGGCGGGTCTGCAGGCAATACATTTTTCCATTTTCAATGGTAAACTCGAAATCCTGAACTTCCTTGTAATGATCTTCCAGGGTCAGCCGCAGGTTGACCAGTTCCCGGTAGACTTTGGGCATATCCCGGCGGAGTTCATGAATCGGTTTAGGTGTGCGGATCCCGGCAACCACGTCCTCGCCCTGGGCATTGATCAGATATTCTCCGTAAATGCGGTTTTCCCCGGTACCGGGGTCACGGGTAAAACCTACACCGGTGGCACTGGTCTCTCCCATGTTGCCAAAGACCATGGTAACGATGTTCACGGCCGTTCCATTGGCCATTTGAGGGGTGATATTGAATTCCCGCCGGTAATCAATGGCCCGTTTGCCCATCCAGGAACTGAAGACGGCCTCGATGGCCAACTCCAATTGCCGGTAGACATCGGAGGGAAATTTCCGGCCGGTTTTCTTTTGGATCAGATCTTTGAAATCCTGACACAGTTGTTTTAACGAGTCGACCTGGAGCTCGGTGTCCAATTGAACACCGGCCTTTTCTTTGCAGCGGTGCATGATCGAATCGAAAAGGCTATCCTCCACTCCCAGGGCGATCTTACCGAAGAGCTGCAGGAAGCGGCGGTAGGCGTCATAGACGAATCGTTCGTTTTGGGTCATTAGGACCAATCCTTCGGCTGTCTGGTCATTCAACCCCAAATTCAGAATGGTGTCCATCATGCCGGGCATGGAAAAGGCTGAACCCGAACGGACTGAAACCAGCAGAGGATTGGTCTTGGCCCCGAAACCCTTGCCGGTCTTTTTTTCCAGGGCCTCCAGGTGGCTGCGAACTTCTTCCATTAAACCCTTGGGCAGCTTGTTTTCATCAAAATATTTCAGGCAGGCCTCGGTGGAAATGACAAAGCCAGGGGGAACGGGAAGACCGATCTGGGTCATTTCGCACAAATTGGCGCCCTTACCCCCTAAAAGCTGTTTGTTTTTACCGTCACCTTCTTCAAAGTCGAAGACAAATTTTTTCCGGGTCATGGATCCTCTCTCCTTTCTATAGACTCGCCCTGTTTTCTAATAGCCAAACGGATGATGAAGGTTCTCCGGTCATCACCGGGGTAAAAACAGGAACCGGATAGATGTACGTTCTTTTTTTTGATGGGGTATGGATTGATGGAATATGGTACATCTTTTTACCTGAAAATATTTTTTAAAGCAATACTTAGTTGTCCGGAATAAAAATAAAGATCCGGGTCGAGGGATTCGATATGGGAGGAACTTAACCCTTTCCTTATTCCGGCAAGTAAAAGGGCTGATCCAGGGCTGGGGGGATTGTTTTTTGATTTGACGAGCAGGCCATGAAGGGATATAACTCAGCCAAGGTAATGAATCAGATTGACTCAGCCTGTAAGGATCCGAATTGATCGATGTAACATTCTAACCAAACATATTTGAAAATTAGGAAACAGAAAGTCTTATTTTTGATAATGTCCATTGGTTACCCCGTATTCCTGTAGGTCAGGTTACGACTAAGGGGAGTTACCTGACAATTATGAGGTTTTTATTTAAAATGTCAGGGAGCCCACCGGACACCCCGACCTACAAAGCTAGAAGGAGAATCTCATGAAACTGAAGCAGTTGTCTGTTTTTCTGGAAAACGCCCCGGGTCGCCTGTATGAGGTCCTGCAGGCCCTGGCCGCAGCCGGCCTAAATCTGAAGGCCCTGTGTATCAGCGACACGTCGGCCTTCGGAGTGCTGCGCATACTCGTTTCCGACGTAGTCACGGCCCGACGGGTGATCATGGAAAGGCAACTCCCGGCGAGGATTGACGAGGTCATCGCCGCCGAAATCGATGACAGTCCGGGCAGTCTGGCCAAGGTCCTTTTTCCCTTTAAAGAAACCCAGGTCAATGTGGAATATCTGTATGCCCTGAGCGGGCCGGCGGCCGCCCCGGGAAAGGCGGTTTTGATCTTCCGCTTCAGCGACAATGACCGGGCCATCGAGATTATGCAGGACAACCGGATCACGCTTCTCGATACCCAAGCCATTGGTCTGCTCGAAAGATAAGGGATTTTTTTTCGGCCCCCAGCTAAAGGAGTTTTAAAGATGAAGGACATAACCACTTATAAGCCAAAGAAGTTTGCCGTAATCGGTGCCGGGCCGGTCGGGGCCATCGTCGCCGCTTTTTTAATCAGAGGGGGTTATGAGGTGACCCTTTGTGATGTCGTCCCCGGGCTTCTGGCTGCGGCCAAGGATCCCGGCATTATCATCGAGGGGGCCGATCAGCTTCATGAAAGGGTCGTCCAGACCACTACCCGTATTGACGATGTGGTCAAGGATCCGCCCGATGTGATCATGGTCACGGTCAAGGCCACGGCCCTGCCTTTGATTGCCTCGGCTCTGGAGGGTTTCATCGGAGAAGGGCGATATGTGGTCAGTTGGCAAAACGGTATCGATACCGAAAAAGTCCTCGCTCAAAGTCTGGGGGCCCCCTCTGTTATGCGCGGGGTGGTCAATTACGGATGTGTCCCCCTTAACCCGGCCCATGTCCGGATTGCCTTTCATCATCGCCCGCACTTCATCCAGGAGCTTGATCCCCGGTCCAGGGAGGCGGCCGTCGGTATCTCCCGCGTTTTCACCGAGTGCGGGCTGGATACCGAGCACACCGATCAGATTGCCAATAAGGTCTGGCGGAAGGCCGTCCTCAACGCCTGCATGAACCCCGTCTGCGCCGTGACCGGTAAAACCATGGTGGAGACGATTATTGACCCTATCCTCTTCAACCTGGTGGATGCCCTGATTAAAGAAGGCGTAGCCGTGGCCAGGGCCAATGAGTTTTTTCTGGGATCGGACTTCTACCCTTACTGCATCCATTACATCAAAACGGCCGGGAATCACAAGCCTTCCATGCTTCAGGACATCGAAGCCGGCCGGCGAACCGAAATCGATTACATTAACGGCAAGATCGTCGAGTATGGAATTCAGGCCGGTATGGCCACGCCATACAACACGATGATTCATGGGTTGGTAAAAGCCTTAGAACCCAAGTAGTTTCTATTCGGAATCGGTTCTTTTTCGCCCTGGCGGTGTCAATCTGCAGGATTCTTTGTGCGGCGTACCCCTGTACGCCTCCGCGCAATCCCTTGATTTCCTTGCCAGGACAAAAAACTCCTCGATTCCCAATTGGAAACTTATAGTTTTCTATCCCGCATTTCCGGATGCAATCTAAATATGGTTCAACGATTAAACGAATGAGACTATTCTATTCTACTCCAATGGGCTTCCCCGTTTGGCCAGGATGATTCCCCCCAAGACCACTATCCCGCCCAAAACCTGCCAGAGTCCCAGCATTTCGTGTAGCAGCACCCAGGCCAACAGCGCCGCCGCCACCGGTTGGACCAATAGGGCCACTGAAGAAAAGGAGGCCGGCAAATGGGCCAGGGCAAAGGTGATCAAGCCCTGACCGGCTACCTGAGAGATAAGGGCCAGACCGATAAGGGGGAACCAGCCCTGAAGGGTAGGAACGATTAAAGATTCATGCCAAAGGATGGTTACAGGCAAGAGGGCGACGGTTGTGGCCAGTCCGCTCCAGACCATCAGTGTGGATGTAGAGAACCGCTCCCTCAAGGACTTGACGGTCAGGAGATAACCGGCATAAAAAAGGGCAGCGGAAAAACTCAAGGCATCTCCCCAGAAGTGATCCAGGCTGACTTGGAAACTATGACCGGCGATAAGAGTCATGCCGAACAAGGCCAGGCCCATTCCTAGAAGAAAAATCCCCCTCACCGTTTGTCCGAAGAACATCCACCCGCCCAGGGTCACAAAGACCGGGGCGAAGTTAACCAGCAGGGTGGCATTGGCCACAGAGGTCAGTTGGATGGACCAGTGCCAGACCGACAGGTCTCCGGCAAAGAAAAGACCTGCCAAAGCCAAATAAAAATAATCAAAAAAGGAGGAAGGATTTCGTTTTGGAGAAGGGGAATCCTTTTTAAGCAGCATCCAGACCCATAAGGGTGGCAGGGCCAAAGCGAGCCTCCAAAAGGCGGTGGCACTGGGACCCACTGGACTGAAGCGAACGAAAATCGGGGCAAAGGCAATGGCCACACCCCCGGCAATCAGGGCCACCAGAGGCCATGATTCCGACCGTTTTTTGAAGAGAGGTGTTTGGTTGGAGGGGATCTTCTCCACTGATTGGTTCTCCAGGGACTTCATCTTTGGCCGTCTTTCTTCTGAGGAGTGGAGGTGCCGGTCGATTCTTTTAGGGTATTTATTCTTTCCAGCAAAGGCGGATGGGAATAGTGGAAGCGGACGTACCAGGGATGGGGAAAGAGGTTGCTCAGGTTGTCGGCCCCCAGGCGCTTCAACCCGGTGATCATGGCCGATGAGGATTTGAGCAGGGTGAGGGCGAAGCGGTCGGCCTCCCGTTCATAATGCCGGGAGAGGGCCGCATAGAGGGGGGCGGCAAAAAAGCCTATTTTTTGTCCCAGGATTCCCAAAAGAAACAACCCCACATAGGGCGGTTCGGTCTCAAAGCCGAAGGTACGGTAGAGAAGGGGCCAGTCCAGGAGCAGATAAGAAAAGTAAAAAGCCATCACCGTGGTTATCCCGAAAAGGAGGAACTGCTTCCAGATGTGCCTGCCTTTGAAATGGCCCACTTCATGGGCCAGGACGGCCAGAACCTCTTCGTGCGGATGGGCCGTGATCAGGGTGTCGAAAAGGACGATCCGCTTGCTCCGTCCCAGGCCGGTGAAATAGGCATTGGTATGGCGGCTGCGCTTGCCGGCATCCATTTGGAACAGGCCTTTGAGGCGGATTCCGGCCTCCTCCATGAGCCGGGTGATTTTTTCGGCTAGGTCCTGATCGCGGATCGGTTCGAATTTATTGAAGAGCGGGGCGATGAGGAGGGGATAGAGCACGGCCAGGAGCAGTTGAATACCTAAGAGGGTCATACATCCCCAGAGCCACCAAGTGTTCGGAAAAGAGCGGATCATCCAAAGGATGATCGACAAGATCAAAGAGAAAAGAACGAGGGAGATCAGTCCGGCTTTGATCTGATCCATGATCCAGATCTTCAGGGTGGATTTATTGAAGCCGTATTTTTCTTCGATGACGAAGGTGTGATAGTAATCCCAGGGAAGATCGAGTAGAGAGGTAATCAGCCCTGGGATTAGAAAAAAGAAAAGACCGGAGAGGAGATAAGGCCATTGCCAGGACCGGGTCAGGTGTTCCAGGAAGGGCAGAAAATCGGAGAGCAGAAGGGCCAGCAATATTATGGCCCCCCAGATCTCCTGAAGCATGCCGAAGCGGCTGTTCTCCAGGGTATAAGCATTACTTCGGGCCAGTTTCTCCTGGTCGATAAATCCAAGGAATGCTTCCGGGACTTGGGTTCCCTTCTCCCTCAGGTGACGGCGGTTGACCGCCTCCAGCCAGAGGGAAAAAACCACTTGAAATAAATAGAGAGCCAAAAAGAATAATAAAAGAAAATTGATGCGGATCATTATCAAGGATGGAAGGAGCGGATCTCAGGGATAAACCGAAAATCCCTGCTCCCGGAAATGAGGATCAAAGGTAAAGACAGCTTTTATTCCCAAGGCCCTCATCACTTCAAAGCTGATGCAATCGACCAGACTTAGATTCCGTCTGGAAGCGGCTAGAAGGGCACTGATTCCACTTCGGTGAAGGTCGGGGTCAATATATTCCACCTGAATCAGAGGCAGAAGGTCATCTTGAAAATCCCTGACTGCTTTGAGGCCCAACCGACTTTGGATCAGGGCAAAGCATTCCACCAGAATATAATTACTGGTTACTAATGAGTTATCCCCTTGAAGCAATTCCGGCCAAGTTTTTTTAGCCGACAGGTGGTGGATATCATCTTTGTCCAGGAGGGCGAAAAAGGCCGAGGTGTCGATAAATAACCTCATTTGCTAAAGGCCTCGGAGAGGAAGGCGTCATGCTTCCGGGAAATATCCTTTTTCCCGGATCGATATTTTCCAACGATGTCCAAGGCCCTTTTTTTTGTTTCCAGGGTGTCCATCCTGGCATTCGTTTTTATTAAATCGTCCACCGCCTGACGAATAAGTTCGGCAACCGAGGTCTGACGGGCCAGGGCCATTTTTTTTAGATTCCGGGCCTGGTCGGTTGTTAATTGAATTTGCGTCCTGACCATAATGCCTCCATGATATCTTCTATGCTTACATGATATCACAAGAGGTTAAAGAGTTACAAATAAAAAATTATCCAATTTTTAAGACCTTGGCTCCTCTTATCTCCCTGTTTTTAAGTTCCAGGATGGCCTGATTGGCCTGCTCCAGAGGGAACTGCTGAATTTCCGGGAGGATGGGGATTTCGGCGGCTAGAAGTAAAAACTCCTGCACATCCTTTCGGGTCACATTGGCCACACTCTTGATCTCTTTTTCCAGCCAGAGGTCCCGGGGGTAATCCAGCTGAAGGAGAGCATCCTTGTCCCGGTCTTCTTTACGGATGGCATTGATCACCAGACGGCCGCCTTTTTCCAGATTTTTCAAGGCCGCAACAACGGGCTTCCAGGCCGGTGTGGTGTCGATGATGCCGTGCACTTTTTCCGGGGATTCCTCGTCGATCCCTCCGGCCCAGGCCGCCCCCAATTCGAGGGCAAAGGCCTTCTCTAATTCGCTTCGCACAAAGACATAGATTTTTGTGTTGGGATATTGTGTGCGGACCATTTTGAGCACCAGGTGGGCCGAAGCCCCGAATCCGACCAGTCCCAGATTCTGCCCGTCCCGGAGCCCGGTGAGACGCAGGGAACGGTAACCGATAGCCCCGGCACAAAGGAGCGGTGCGGCCTGGGCATCGGAAAAGATATCCGGGATATTGTAAGCGAATTGTTCCGGCACAACCGTATATTCGGCATACCCGCCGGGCACATCCCGGCCGGTGGCCTGAAATTCAGAGCAAAGATTTTCCTCCCCTTTTGAGCAGAAGGCGCATTGACCGCAGGCCGAATGGATCCAGGCCAGACCCACCCGGTCTCCCGGGGCAAACCGTTTTGCTTTAGGCCCCAATTGTTCCACCCGGCCGACCACCTGGTGGCCCAGGATAATGGGAAAGTGCCGGGGCGGTGTGCGGCCTTCGATCTCATCCAACTCCGTGTGGCAGACCCCGCAGACCGAGACCCGGATGCGGATCTCTCCCCGCTGAGGCACAGGGATGGGAATCTCCGTCATGTGCAGGGGGACTCTGTTTTCTCTCAAATCAGTGAGCTGAGGCAAGACCATTGCTTTCATAATAAGGGCTCCATGAGGCATCAACGTAATAAAATTAGTGTGAAAACCCCCTTTTTATCAATCGCTCGCTATGCTCTCTTGACGAAGACCGGACCACTGAAAATTAGCATATCACTTTGTCGGTTAAAAGAAAAATTAATGTTTTTTCTTGACATCAATTTCCCGATGAAATATAAAAAAGAAAAATTCGGAATTTGATTTCTCAATGCGGAATTAACTGGAGCAGGGTGCCATGAAACTGTATGAGTATGAAGCCAAAAAACTATTCGAAGAAGCCGGCATCCCCATCCCCCAAGGGGCCCTGGCCGCTTCCCCGGAAGAGGTCCGGAGCATCGCCGAACGATTGGGAGGTCCGGTGGTCCTGAAGCCGCAGACCCTTTCCAAACAGAGGGGCAAAGCCGGATTGATCGGCTTTGCCGACAGTCCCCCGGAGGCGGAAGAATTCAGCCGCTCTCTTTTCAGTCGAAAGCATGAGGATGAGCCGATCGAGCATATTTTGGTTGAGGAAAAGGTTGCTCTTAAAGGGGAGCTTTTCGTCGGTTTAGCCGTGGATTATAAAGAAAGCCGTCCGGTTCTCCTCTTAAGTCCCCAGGGGGGGGTGGAGATCGAAACTCTGGCCAAGGAACAGCCGGGTCTGGTTAAAAAATGGCCCATTACCGTTTCCCGGGGGCTTAGTGAAAAAGACGCCTTGAGCCTGGCGGAATATATAAGACAGGAGAGACCCGGGGCACCCGCAGACCGGGTGACGGAACTGCAGCGCCTTTTGCTTTCATTCTATACCCTTTTTAAAAAAATGGATTGCGAATTGGCGGAGATCAATCCCCTGGGCATCCGGGAGGATTTTTCTTTGATTGCCCTGGATGGGGCCATGGTCATGGATGATGAAGCCCAATTCCGGCATACGGAATTGGTCCGGCCCCGGGCTCAAAGTGAAGAGGCATTTAAACGGGACCAGGGATTTAAAAATAAAGGCTGGACCTACATCCAAATGGAGGGGGACATCGGGATACTCTCCAGCGGGGCCGGCATTACCATGGCCATTCTGGATCTGATCCATTTGAAGGGCGGGAAGGCGGCCAATTTTTTAGACACAGCCCAGATGAATCGTCAAGGGATCTTTGAGGCCTTCCAGATTTTTCATAACAGTCCCCATCTTAAATGCCTTTTGATCAACATCTTTGCGGGCTTGAACCGGTGTGACGACTTGGCCGAAGGGATCAAGGATTATCTGTCGGCCTATCAACCCCCTTTTCCGATTGTGGTCCGCATGGTCGGAAATCGGGAAAAAGAAGGAAGGGAAGTTCTGAATTCGATTGGTATTCAGCCGATCGCCAGTCTGGAAGAATCGGTGGACGGGGCAATTTCAGCGGCGGAGGCATGGAAATGAGCATACTAGCCTTTCGGGATACACAGGTATTGATTCAGGGAATTACCGGCACCCAAGCCAGGCATCATACCGAAAATATGCTGGCTTACGGCACCCGGATCGTGGCCGGGGTACGGCCGGGTTCCGGGGGAGAACAGGTCCACGGGGTTCCGGTTTATAATTCCATTGAAGAGGCCTGCCGGGACCATCGGATTGATGCCTCGGTGCTCTTTATTCCGGCGAAAGGGGTTAAGGCGGCGGCCCTGGAGGCCATGCAGAACCATATTAAGCTTTTGGTGATCGTTACCGAACATGTCCCCTTGCACGATGCCATGGAGATATTCGAGGATGCCCGCAATCGAGGCGTCGTCATCGTCGGCCCTAATACCCCGGGCATGATTTCCCCTCCGGAGAAGGCCAAGCTCGGCTTTGTCCCCACCATGTATTTTACACCCGGCCCCATTGGGGTCGCTTCCAGAAGCGGGACCCTGACCTATGAACTGGTCTCCCGGCTGACGGCCGCCGGCCTTGGCCAAAGCACGGTTATCGGGGTGGGGGGTGACCGCATCGTCGGGTTGCCTTTTGCCGATGCCCTCAGGCTTTTTGAAAAGGATCCCGGTACCCAGGCGGTCCTTCTGATCGGAGAGATCGGCGGGGCTATGGAAGAAGAGGCCGCGGCTTTGATCGCCCGCGGAGAGGTTCGGAAACCGGTCTTTGTCTACATAGCCGGGTCCACCGCACCGGAAGGGCAACGGATCGGTCACGCCGGGGCCATCATTGGCGGCACCGGAGGAACAGTCCAGGGGAAGATCGAATCGCTTCAAAAGGCCGGCGCCCAGGTGGGCACGACCATCGCCGAAGTGATCGAGAGGATGAAACACACCCTCGGCAAAAAGTAACGCAACCAATGGATGATAAAGACTACATCAAATCCCTGGAAAAGGCCTTAAATCTCCTTGGCCTGCTCTCCCGCCATCGTTCACCACTCAATCTCGAGCAGATAGTGACTATCTCGGGATTGAAAAAAACCTCCTCTTTCCGAATCCTGCAAACCTTGACCAAAGCGGGTTATGTCTCCAAAGATCCGGACACCGCCGGATATGCCATCGGATCGACGTTGATTGCCGTCGGATTGGCGGCTTTGGATAACAAAGGCATCCGGGATTTGGCCCTGCCCTATATGAAAGACATCCGGGAGAAAACCGGGGCCACGGTCAACCTCTCCATACTCAGCGGGACGGAAGTCGTTTTCGTGGAGCGCCTTCAATCCACCCATATCATCGAAACCAATTTACGAATCGGTTCCCGTCTCCCGGCCTATTGTTCTTCCATGGGAAAGGTTATCCTGACCTTTCTCCCGGAGGTCGAACTGGACGATATCCTCAGACAAACCCGGTTTGAAATGAAGACCGAAAAAACCATCTCCTCGATCAAAGCCCTGAAGGCGGAACTGCAGGAAATCCGCTTAAAGGGGTTTGCCCTAAATAATGAAGAACTGGCCACCGGCCTTTTCGCCATTGCCGCCCCGCTGCGTAATCATACCGGTGAGGCCGTGGCGGCCATGAATATCTCTTTTCCCCTCATCCGGCACTCCAAACAGGAGGCGATGAAAACCTTCCTGCCCCTGGTGGTCGGGGCTTGCCGGAAGATTTCCCATTCCTTAGGCTTTCGGGAGGCCTTTATGGACAGAGAGTCTTTTTTATCTCCGTCAGAAAACATGAGAGGATGGGGCAGCAAGCGAACTTCAAAAAAATAAATTTTTCCTTTTAGAGGTGATTCTCCCAAGCGAGTTGAGGGGGAATTTAAATTTCTAACCTAAAGGAGGTATGACCATGAAAGGCATTCGTTTTTTGGGGATCGGGGTGCTGCTGTTGGCCGCAATTTTTTTCTGCATAGGTGACAGTTTTGGGGCCGAAAAAAAATTTCCTGCTAAACCCATCACCGTCATCATTCCCTTCGCGCCCGGGGACACCGACAATAATCTGCGTCCTTTTACCGAAAAGATGGGCCAATACCTGGGGCAGCCTTTGAGTTTTGTCTATAAGCCAGGGGCCTCCGGATCGATCGGAGCCGGTTTTGTCGGGAAGCACTCCGAGCCGGACGGCTATACGCTGTTGGGGTCCCAACAATCCAGTCTGGTCCTGGTGCCCCTAACGGTGAAAGGAACAACCTATACCTGGAAAGATTTCGTCCCGGTCTGCGGATTGGCCGGGGGATATAATGTTATTGCCGTCCAATCCAAGGCCCGGTGGAAGAACATTCAAGAGTTCATTGCCGATGCCAAGAAAAATCCCGGAAAGATCTCCTACTCTTCCGGATCCGGGGCCCTCGGTATCACCACCCTGGTGGCTGAGGCCTTTTTCAAAGAGGCCGGCATCAAGGTAAATTTAATTCCCGCCCAGGGAAGCGGTCCCGCTGTGGTGGCTATCCTCGGAGGGCATACCGATGCCGTCTCGACTCAAGTTACGCCGGCCTTTCCTCATGTCCAGGCTGGGACTCTCCGACCCCTGGTTATTTCTACGGAAAAACGGGTTCAGGCCATGCCCGACGTCCCAACGGCCGCAGAATTAGGCTATAAGGTGATCGTTCCCTCCCTTTATGGTTTGATGGCCCCCAAAGGAACACCAAAGGAAGTAGTCGAGGCCATTGCCCTGGCTGCCAAAAAGGTTGCCGAAGAACATAAGGCGGCTATCGAAGCCTCCCTAAGTAAATCGGGCATGACGATACAATATACCGGCCCTGAAGGATTTGCTCAGTTTCTCAAGTCTCAGGATGAGTATTGGACTCAAACAATAAAGAAACTGGATCTCAAACTGTAAGCTTTTGTGCCGGTGCTTCGTTCATCCATCTTCAATTCGGCAAGAGGAATGCCCTTCAGGTGAGAAAAAGATGAATAGAGACAAATGGAGCAGCTTGGCCTGGCTGGGAACGGGGGTATTGATCTGCCTAAGTTCTCTCCACCTTTCTTTGGGAGACTTCCATAATCCCGGTCCCGGTTTTCTTTCTTTTTTCGCCGGACTGGTCTTGGCCGTTTTTTCTCTGGTCACACATCTCCAGGCGCGAAAACATTCCGCTTCCGGCAAGGAGAAAGACTCGAAGCCGATTTGGACCAATAGACAGAATGGTTTTAAAATGGTCCTGACCGTCATAGCCCTTCTGGTCTATTCCCTGTTGATGAATTACTTGGGTTTTCTGGTGAGCACCTTTCTTTTTCTGGTCTTCATCTTACGAATCATCAAACCGCAGCGATGGCCGGTGGCCCTGGTTGGGGCCCTTCTGGTTTCCTTGGCCTTTTATGGTATTTTTGAATTGGGGCTCCAATCTCATCTGCCGAAGGGACCTTTCAAAGTTTTTTAGGGGAGAAGGATATGTTTGGATTCGGAGAATTATTCTACGGATTTTCGGTTATTCTGACCTTCAGCAACCTGATGTATTGTTTCCTGGGATGCATCATCGGAACGCTGGTCGGGGTATTACCGGGACTGGGTCCGGTGGCGGCCATGTCCCTGCTTTTCCCGGTAACCTTACATATCCCTCCCGTTTCAGCTTTGATTATGATGGCCGGAATTTATTACGGGGCCATGTATGGGGGATCGACCACCTCGATACTGGTGAATATTCCCGGTGAAGCCGCTTCGGTGATTACCTGCTTAGACGGCTATAAAATGGCCCGCCGGGGTAGGGCCGGCGTGGCTCTGGGAATGAGCGCCCTCGGGTCATTCATCGGCGGAACCCTGAGCATCCTGGTCCTGCAGATGGTCGCACCTCCCCTGGCCCAAGTAGCCCTGGCCTTCGGTTTCCCGGAATATTTCTCTTTGATTTGCTGCGGGCTGGTGGTCTTGACCTTTATGGCCCGGGGATCCATGGCCAAGGCCTTGATGATGGCCTCCTTTGGGGTCTTCCTGGGCACGATCGGAACGGACCTTTTCGCCGGAACCCCTAAATTCACCTTCGGCATAAAAATTTTATATGACGGATTGGGAATCGTTCCGGTGGTTATGGGACTTTTTGGAATCTCCGAGGTCTTGCTGAACATCGAAGAAGGACTAACCCAGGAAGTGTTTAAGACCAAGATCAGAAACCTTTTCCCCAATAGAAAAGATTGGGCTGATTCGGCCGGTCCGATCGGGCGGGGTACGGTCATCGGTTTCTTGCTGGGAATTCTGCCGGGTGCAGGACCGGTCATCTCTTCTTTTACCTCCTATGCCCTTGAAAAAAAGATCTCCAAACATCCGGAGAAATTCGGAACAGGAGTCATTCAGGGTGTGGCCGGACCGGAGACCGCCAACAATGCCGCCGTTGGTGGGGCCTTCGTTCCGCTGTTAACCTTGGGCATCCCCCCCACTCCGAGCATGGCTTTGTTGCTTGGGTGCCTTCTGTCTTATGGGGTGCAGGTCGGACCCTTGCTGGTCAAGAACACCCCGGATATTTTTTGGGGCGTCGTAGCCAGTATGTATATCGGCAATATCATGCTGCTGGTTTTGAACCTTCCCTTGATCGGCCTTTGGGTAAAGGTCCTGAAGGTTCCTTATGTATTTCTTTTTCCCCTGATACTGCTGTTCTGTGTGGTGGGGGTCTATAGCCTCAACAGTACCACCGATGAAGTCATTTTAATGATCTTCTTCGGCCTGATCGGATACCTGATGAAAAAATTTGACTACGAGGCCGCCCCCATGGTCATGGCCATGATCTTGAGTCCTTTAATGGAGAATAACCTGCGCCAATCCCTGGCCCTCTCCCATGGGAGTTTCCTGATTTTTTTCACCCGGCCCCTTTCCGCGGCCCTTATGATTACGGCCATGGCCCTGTTAATTCTGCCCAACCTTCCCTGGTTAAAAGCCAAGAAATGGGAAGGGTTGGAAGCGACGGAATAGACTTAAAATTTCAAATATGTTTGTCTGGTTTTCCGACGAGAGGAATAAGATATGAACCTTCCCAGTTCAGTGACCATTGTCGAAGTGGGTCCCCGGGACGGCCTGCAAAATGAAACCGCCTTCGTTCCCACGGAGCAGAAAATCGCCCTGATCGAGCGTCTGGCTGAAACCGGCCTGAAGAGAATCGAAATCACCTCCTTTGTCCATCCCAAGGCCATTCCCCAACTTCAGGATTCGGAAGAGGTGGTCAAGAGGATTGATCAGGCCTCCGCTCTCACCTATTCCACCCTGGTGCCTAATGAAAAAGGCCTGGAAAGGGCCCTGGCCGCCGGGGTCCGGGAAATCGGTCTGTTTGTCTCCGCCTCGGAAACACACAATCAAAAAAATGTGCGTATGTCCGTCGCTGATTCTCTGAAAGGATTCCGGACGATTGCCGAAAAGGCCCTGGCCGCCCGGATCCGGATGCGGGGATACGTGGTAACGGCCTTCGGCTGTCCTTATGAAGGAAGAATCAGTCCGGAGAAGGTTGAATTTATCATAGATGAATATCAGTCCCTGGGCGTTCAGGAAATCGCCCTGGGGGATACTACCGGCATGGCCAACCCCGTAATGGTCTGCCGAATGGTGGAACGCCTCCTGCCCCGGTTTACCCAGGCGGCTTTGGCTCTTCATTTTCATGACACCCGGGGCTTGGCCCTGGCCAATATCCTGGCGGCCCTGGAACAAGGGGTCCGGGTATTTGACGGCTCCGTCGGAGGATTGGGCGGCTGCCCCTATGCCCCCGGGGCCTCGGGGAACGTGGCCACGGAAGACCTGGTCAATATGCTGGAAGAGATGGGCATCAATACGGGCATCGATCTTTCCAAACTTATTGAATGCGCCCAATTCGCCCGCGAGATCATCGGAAAAGACCTGCCCGGTCATCTCGTTCAGGCCGGCCGGGTTTCCTGGGAAGGCCTTAAATAGCTGAACGTTTTTTCCGGCATTCCCTTTCATCTTTGAGCCTTGAGCTTTGAGCTGCTGTCTCCCCTTTCAGCTTTGAGCTTTGAGCCTTCAGCCTTGAGCTTTGAACTTCGGGCTGCAATCTCCCCTTTGAGACTTGAGCCGGATTTGCTCCCTTTACCTCATCCCTCCTTTCTCCGAACTAAGGTTCCTTGTTAATCTTATTTATTGGCTTTTGATCATGATTTCTGTTAATTTATTATCAAAAAGAGAGGAGAAGATTATGATTCCTATTGAGTATGATGTCCTTGTCTTCAAGGAAGAAAATACTTATGTAGCCTATTGCCCGGAACTGGACATCTCCAGCTGTGGCGGAGATATTCAACAGGCTAAAGAAATGCTTAATACGGCCATAAGGTTGTTTATAGAAGAAGCGGAAAAGATGGGAACGCTGACAGATATCTTGGATGAATCGCGGTTTAAAAAAGATCCTGCAGGGAAGTGGATACCTCCAAAGCTTGTAGCCACCGAACTGGTCAGTGCCTTCTAATATGCCTAAGATTACTCCGATCAATCCTGATCGCCTTAATAAGGTATTTGAAAAGGCGGGTTTTAGCTGTGTAAGGATAGAAGGAGACCATTTTGTTTATACGAAAAAAGGGGGTTCTAGACCGGTGGTCATCCCTCATTGGAAAGAAGTTCCAGTTTTCGTGATTAAAAACAACTTACGAACTGCTGGTTTGTCTCGGGAAGAATACTTTCAACTCCTGGAAGATATTTAAATCCCAAGTCTCCCTCTGAGTCCCTGGCCAAATTCCCTTTGAACTTTGAGCCTTGTCTCGCCGAACTCCCAACTCCCCGAGCTTTTGTTCCGATTCTCTCGCCGAACACTGAACGCTGAACGCCGAACGTCTTCTCCACTTTTCCCTTGACTTTCCCTTTCCCTCCTATATTATACCTACGATATTATTATCATTTTTAGTGGTTTTCTTTTCTGCTTTTCTTATAAACAATTTAAGCCGAAACGTATCATGGATACCCATGAAACCTTAAAAGGGTTTTAAAAATCATAGGGTTTTTGACGGCGCCAACCGGGCCGCATATTGCCCAAAAATTATAGTGTTGACTGTCACATATTAAGTACGTTATAATGTACATTATTTATGTGAGGTGTAACCATGAAACGACCTAGAATCAATGAAGATATCCGGCCGATGTCTGAGTTCCGGTCGGGTATTGCTACTTTCCTGAAGCAAATCCATGACACAAAGCGCCCTTTGGTTATCACCCAGCATGGGAAGGGCGTTGCGGTTTTGCTGGATGCTGGAGAATATGAGGCCATGCAAGAGAGAATCGAAATACTTCAGGATATACAAACCTCCATCGGCCAGATAGAAGCCGGTCAGGGAATCGAACATGCTCAGGCTAAGCGCCGCATATTGAAGCGGATCAGGAAATGAAAATTCTCTGGTCACCTCTGGCCGTGGAGCGGGTGTCCGAGATAGCCGAATACATAGCGGAGGACAATCCGACTGCCGCGGAACGCTGGGTAGATACAATTTTTAAGAAAGTAGAAGAACTCAAAGCGTTCCCGGAAAGAGGTCGCCTTGTCCCGGAAATTGACAACAAGATGGTAAGGGAACTGATATACAATAATTATCGAATAATATACCGACTAGAGGGGAAGAGGCTCCCTGTTCTTACCGTCCGTCATGGGAAACAACTGTTGCCCTTAGAGGAAATTTTATGATGATCGTGTAGACGCCGTCCTTGAGGGTGTCGCCAACCAGGCCATTGGACCGCGATGTCCCTCCTCGCACATGGGCCTTCGGCCCCCGCACGCTGCGGGCCACGGGTCAACGCCGCATTGGCATTGCGGTGATTGATAGGAGGGCAACTTACGGGAGTGGGAACGGGGTCGGGCCAGGTTAACTGATTGATATAAAATAAAATGAAGTCAAAGTTGGCCTTTAAAAAGGGTTATATTGAATTTTTTGAGGGCAAAAAGAGCGACATAGAAAATCAAAGGCCAAGAAAAGACCTTATATTCCCGCCGCCCAGGGACCTTCGGCTCCCTTTCGTCAAGGGCATGAATCAACACCGCATTAAAAAAGAACCTTGACCGCCATGCTATGGTATGATATGTAATACCATATGATGGTTGTCATAGATACAAACGTCCTATTTGCAGCTTTGAAATCCAAACAGGGGGCTTCTTATAAACTGATTTCTCTTATACCGAGCAAACTATTTTCAATGGCCATATCCGTACCTTTGATTATTGAATATGAAGAGGTTTTAAAGCGAGGAAAGCTTTCTGCTTCAATAACGGATAAAGACATCACGGATTTTATCGATTTTTTCTGTTATGTCGGTGAACAACAGGAGATATTTTTCCTGTGGCGACCTTTCCTGCCGGATTGCTCTGACGACCTTGTCCTGGAAGTTGCGGTCGCCAGTGGCTGCGATGCTATCATAACATACAATAAGCGACATTTTAAAAATGTGGAAAAATTCGGTTTAAGAGTTTTTGATCCAAAAGAATTCCTTACCGAGATAGGAGTCATAAAATGAGTACATTAAGTCTGCGAATCCCAAATTCTCTACATAAACAGATTAGGGAATTGGCCAAACAGGAGGGAATCTCCATTAATCAATTTTTGGCCTCGGCCGCTGCTGAAAAAATGTCCGCCTTATTGACCGAAGAATACATCGCAGCAAGGGCCAAAAGAGCAAGTCTAAAAAAATTCCGATCTGTTCTTAAAAAAGTTCCTGATTCAGAACCTCAAGAATATGATCACCTATAGACAACAATACACGTTGAACATAATCTAACGAGAGGCGGCACGGGGAACGGATGGGAACGGGGTCTGACCACGAGTCAACGCCGCGTTAAGACCGCCCGGGAGGGCGCCGCATACTAAAGGAGAAAAACATGAGTGAAACAGAAAAGTTGGGCAGTCAGGAAGGGGCAGCGGATCTGAAGGGATACAAGGAAGAGATCCTGCCCGTGAACAAAGGGCGAGTAACCCTGCAGAGAGATCTCTACTTTTTAGGCACGACCCAGCGCGGGTATGAAGTGGAGTATGACGTGAAATACGAAGAGGGGTGCTCTCCCACGGAAACCTTCCTGCTGAGCGTAGCGGGGTGTCTGTCTATTGATATCGTCCATATCCTCAGGAGGATGCGGTGCACCATCACCCATTACGAGATGACCGTGGAAGGGGCCAGGAATCTTACCCCGCCTCAATCTTATAAATCCTTTGACATGATGGTCCACATTTCCGGGGAGGGCATCACGCCCCAGAAGATCGAACGGGCCATTTCCCTTTCCCACGAGAAGTACTGCTCGGTTTACCACTCCCTCAGAAAAGATATTGAGGTGAATGTTAAGTATCAGATTGAGGACAAGGGT
>Ga0233425_10005395_pt1 | contig 20248 bp, 22 predicted proteins | sample Watercolumn_Towu_2_FD_181712 | JGI IMG/M metagenome (GOLD analysis project Ga0233425, IMG submission 181712) | Freshwater microbial communities from Lake Towuti, South Sulawesi, Indonesia - Watercolumn_Towuti2014_140_MG | ecosystem: Environmental > Aquatic > Freshwater > Lake | place... | reverse complement strand
TCGGTGACGATGGCATCGAGAAGGGCATCCGCGTCCGCACCTCGTCCTACACGCGGCACCACGTCAACGTCACCATGTGCAAGGCCAAGGCCAATGGCAACTACATGAATTCGATGCTGGCGTTGCGCGAGGCGATCGACTGCGGTTACGACGAGGCGCTGCTGCTCGACCCCGAGGGTTACGTGGCCGAGGGCAGCGGCGAAAACATCTTCATCGTCCGCGACGGCGAGCTGCGGACGCCGGAGCTGACCTCGGCGCTGGCCGGCATCACCCGCGACACCATCGTGAACATCGCCGGCGAATGCGGCCTCAAGGTGCGGGAATGCCGCATCACCCGTGACGAGGTCTATGTCGCCGACGAGGCCTTCTTCACCGGCACCGCCGCCGAGGTGACGCCGATCCGGGAACTGGACAATCGCCGCATCGGCAATGGCGGCCGCGGGCCGGTGACGGCGCGGCTGCAGGGTCTGTACTTCGATCAGGTGCACGGCCGCCGCGCCCTGCACCCGGAATGGCTGACCTACGTCCGCTGAGCAAGGGGGAATGACGATGGCATCCACCGCACGTACCGGCACGGCCACGCCGAATGCCGACAAACGCTACGAGGTCACCGCCCGGGACCTGCCCCTGCATTGCCCGCTGCCGGCGATGAGCCTGTGGAATTCGCATCCGCGCGTGTACCTGCCGATCGAGGCGACGGGCAGGGCCAGGTGCCCGTACTGCGGCGCCGACTTTGTCCTCGCCGACAAGTAAGCCGCTCATCGTCTGGCGTTTCATCGACGGCAAGCGCGGCCATGAAAGCCAGAGCGCCGGCCTGTGCGCGGCGCTCGGCCGGCTGGCCCGCGCCGAGGTGCACGACGTACCAGCGGCGGCACCGCCGGCCGCGCTGCTCGACCTGATTGCGCGGCGCTACGCCGCCGGTGCGGCGCTGCCGGATCCCGACCTGCTCGTCGGCGCCGGTCACCGTACCCACTTGCCCATGCTGGCAGCGCGTCGGGCCCGCGGTGGCCGCATCGTGGTCCTGATGAGGCCCAGCCTGCCGTTCGCGTTATTCGATCTCTGCATCGTCCCGGCCCATGACGGCGTAGCGCCGCGGGCCAATGTCCTGGTCACCGACGGCGCTCTCAACCCGGTCGTCGATGGCGAACGGCACGAGACCCGCCGGGGTCTGATCCTGGTCGGCGGCCTGTCGCCGCATTTCCAGTGGCAGGGCGCGGCGGTCATCCGCCAGATCGAGACCATCGTCGCCGCCGATGCCGGCTTGCAGTGGCAGATCGCCGATTCCCGCCGCACGCCACCAGCGACCAGCCGGGCGCTGGTGGCGCTGGAGCGCCCGAACGTACAGTTCACCGGCATCGCGACCACCGGTCCGGACTGGCTCGCCGGCGAACTCGCCCGGGCCGCGGTCGTCTGGGTGACGGCCGACAGCGTGTCAATGATCTACGAGGCGCTGACCGCGGGCGCGGCGGTGGGGCTGATCGGCCTGCCGGCCGCCGGGCGGAGTGGACGGCTCGCCGACGGCATCCGCAGGCTGGTGCAGGAGCGGCGGGTGACGCCGTATGCCGACTGGCAGCGTGGCGTCCGGCTCGCGCCGCCCGAAAGGCCGCTGAAGGAGGCGGAGCGCTGTGCGCGCCTGCTCCTCGATCACTGGTTCAAGGGGATTCCGACAGCGCCGTCCTGAGCGTGGGACCGCAGGCCGCTGCGTCCGCTATTCGGGGTTGCGGCCGCCCCACTCCTGGCTCTCGATGATGTCGCCCATCTGCCGTCCGGGCTTGACCTGGCCCTGATAAATGAGGAAGCGGCCGCCCGGTCCGCCGGGCGACGCGGCGACCTCGCTCCAGGTCCAGATCTGGCCGGTCTGGGTATCGAGGATCAGGACCTTTCCGGAACCGAAATCGGCGCTCTCCGGCACCGGCACCGCCTGGTACCGGCCATCGGCCATGACGACCGGCGGCGCGGCGATCAGGCCAATAGCCAATGCGGCGGCGAGGGCTCGCGTGGGCATTGATTCGCGAGGTCTGCGTCGGCGCTGATTCGTCATGCGGGTTCCCGGGCAACTACGGCGGCCAGTTCGCGCGCCGCCGCGACCAGCGCCAGGCGGGCGATGACGCCGTAGGTGTAGAAGCGGTTCGGATGGGCATCGGGCGCGAGGTCGCGGTCCGGGGCGATGCAGCAATCGGCGAAGGCCAGGGGTTCGAACCGCATCCCCGGCGCATTGAGGTTCTCGTCGGTGGCGCGCTCCGTGTGCACGCGGTAGAAGCCGCCGACGACATGGCGGTCGATCATGTAGACCACCGGCTCGGCCGACGCGGGCGGCTCGCCCCAGGTCTCGCGCGTATAGACACCCTCCTGAACGATCACGTTGCGGATCGCCAGACCCTCCTTGGCCGTGGACATGCGGGTGCGCTGCTTGCGATTGAGCGTCATCACCTCTTCCGGGTCGCGGACGGTCATCACGCCCATGCCGTAGGTCCCGGCATCGGCCTTGATGATCACGAACGGCTGCTCGGCGATGCCGTACTCGTCGTATTTCGCCTGAATCGCCGTTAGCAGCTTGCCGACGTGCCGGCGCAGGCAGTTCATGCCGGTGCCGTCCATGAAGTTCACGCTGCCGCAGTTGTCGAACATCGGGTCCATGAGCCAGGGGTCCAGACCGATGCGGGCGCCCAGTTCCGCCGCCACCGCCTGATAATGGGTGAAATGCGTCGATTTCAGGCGCGTCGCCCAGCCGAGTGCGGGAGGCGGCGTCAGCGGCTGCTCCAGGTTCGCGAGCAGTGGCGGCAGGCCGCCGGAGAGGTCGTTGTTCAGGATGATCAGATCGGGGTCGAACGCCGCCGCCTTGAGGCGGTCCGCCGTCCGCGACAATGGTTCCAGACGCAGCGTCTGGCCACCCGGCAGGTCGATCTCCAGCGGACCGTCGAGGTCGGGGAGCAGGGAGCCGACGCGCACGTCGAGACCCGCCTTCTCCAGGATCAGGCGCAGGACAGTCAGGCTCTCCAGGTAGAACAGGTTGCGGGTGTGGCTTTCCGGGACGATGAGTACGCGCTCGATGGGCCGCGCGCAGCGGTCGATGGCGGCCTGCGCCGCCTGTATGCACAAGGGCATGAACGCCGGATTGAGATTGTTGAAGCCCGCGGGAAAGAGATTGGTATCGACCGGCGCGATCTTGTAGCCGGCATTGCGCAGGTCCACCGAGGCATAGAAGGGCGCGGGCGTCTGTCGCCACTGATCGCGGAAATAGGCCTCGATCGCGCACTGCCGGTCGAGCAGATGCCGTTCGATGTGGGCGAGCGGTCCGCGGGCAGCGGTGGTCAGGTTCGGGACCGCGCTGTAGAGCTGGATCATGCGCCCGATTGTAACACCGGCCTCCGGCTGCGGCCGGGACGCGCGGCACCCGGTGGGGTTCAGCGGAAATCGCCGTACAGGGCCTGCAATGCCGCCAGCGCGGTCAGGGCCGCGGTCTCGGTGCGCAGGATGCGCGGGCCGAGGCTGACGGCCCGGTAGCCGCAGGCCACGGCCGCCGCGGTCTCGTGTTCGCTCAAGCCGCCTTCCGGTCCGATGAGCAGGGTGATCGCCGCGGCCGCCGGCAGTGCGGCGAGCGCATTGGCGGTGCCGGCCCGAAGCAGCAGCCGGAGGTCCCCGTCCGGCCGGGCAAGCCAGGCGTGCAGCGGCGTGATCGGATGGAGGGCGGGCAACTGGTTGCGCCCGCACTGCTCGCAGGCGGCGATGATGACGCCGCGCCAGTGGGCGAGCCGCTTGTCGGCACGTTCCGGGTCGAGCCTGACCGTCGAGCGCTCGGTCGTGATCGGGGCGATGGCATGCACACCGAGTTCCACCGCCTTCTGGATCGTATAGTCCATGCGTTCGCCGCGTGAAATCCCCTGTGCCAGGGTGACGCGGAGCGGTGACTCGCGGCTCAGCGCGGCGCAGGTCGCGACGATGACCCTTGCCGACTTGCGATCCAGGCGGTCGAGCTGACCTTCCGCCTCGTTCCCCAGCCCGTCGAACAGGCACAGCCGATCGCCAGTGTGCAGGCGCAGGACCTGGGCCAAATGGCGGGTCGGACCTTCCGCGAGATCGATGATCGCTCCGGGCGACAGCGGCTGGTCGGAAAAAATACGCGGAATGCGCATGGCGGCGGGGCGTTCAGGCGCGCGTCGCGAGATCGATGCCTTCGGCCGCCACCTGCACCAGGAAATCGATCTGTTCGCCGGTGATCACGTAGGGCGGCATGAAATAGACGACGTTGCCGAGCGGCCGCAGCAGGGCGCCCCGTTCGAGCCCGTGCCGGTAAACCGTCAGGCCACGCCGTTCCTGCCACGGGTACGGGGTCCGTGCCGCCTTGTCCGCGACCATCTCGGCCGCCAGTATCATGCCGTGCTGGCGCACCTCGGCGACATGCGGATGGTCGGCGAGCGGCGCCGCGGCCCGCCCCAGTCGTGCGGCCAGTGCGGTGTTGCGCTCGATGACCGGCTCGTCCTCGAAGATGTCGAGGGTCGCCAGCGCCGCCCGGCAGGCGAGCGGGTTGCCGGTGTAGCTGTGCGAGTGCAGGAAGGCCTTCTGGCTGGTGTAATCGTCATAGAACGCCCCGTAGATCGATTCGGTGGCGAGGACCGCCGACAGCGGCAGATAGCCGCCCGTCAGCCCCTTGCCGAGACAGAGGATGTCGGGTGCGATCCCGGCCTGCTCGCAGGCGAACAGGGTGCCGGTGCGACCGAAACCGACGGCGATCTCGTCGGCGATTAGGTGCACCTGCGCCGCGTCGCAGGCCTCGCGCAGCAGGCGCAGATACACCGGGTGGTACATGCGCATCCCGCCCGCGCACTGCACCAGCGGTTCGACGATGACGGCCGCGACCTCGTGGGCATGTTCGGCCAGCAGCCGCGCCATCGGCTCGAACAGCCGCTGTGAGTGCCCCAGCCAGGATTCACCGGGTTCGCGCCGGAAGCAGTCGGGCGACGGCGCGACGATGGCCTCCATGAGCAGCGGCCGGTAGGTGTCCCTGTAGAGGCCGACATTGCCGACCGCGAGCGCCCCCAGGGTCTCGCCGTGGTAACTGTTGTCGAGACAGATGAAGCGCGTCTTGCCCGTTTGCCCGCGGTTGCGCCAGTAGTGGAAACTCATCTTCAGTGCCACCTCGACCGCGGCCGAGCCGTTGTCGGCGTAGAAGCAGCGGGCAAGCCCCGGCGGGGCCAGGGCGACGAGTCGTTCGGCGAGTTCGATGGCCGGCTCGTGGGAGAAGCCGGCGAGCAGGACGTGCTCCAGTCGCTGGAGCTGGTCGGCCACGGCGGCACCGATGCGGGGATTGGCGTGACCGAAGAGGTTCACCCACCAGGAACTGATGGCATCGAGGTAGCGGCGGCCGTCGTAGTCTTCGAGCCAGACGCCATCGCCGCGGGCGATCGGTACCAGTGGCAGCCACTCGTGGTCCTTCATCTGCGTGCACGGGTGCCACAGCACCGCGCGGTCGCGCCGGCCGAGTTCGGACTGGGTGGCGGTCGTGCCGACCGGGGACGGAGGCGAATTCCGCACGCGGGCGGCGACGGCGATGAAGAGGTCTTGCGGTGGCGGTCGCCGCCGGCCTAGGGGTTGCGGAGACCGGCCTTGCCGCCGCGGGTGGGCCCCTTGAGCACCTGATCGCCGATCATCGCGGCGATGATCTGGTCCTCGAGCTCGATGCGGGTAGCGAGGCGCTCCCCCAGTTTCGACAGGTCCTCTGCCAGCGTGTCCATGAAGTGGAAATTCCATTCGCCACTGTACTTGTCGTTGAACTCGATGGCGGCATCGGTGCTCGCCGCGATCCGGGGATAGCACTGGCTCGCCGTCGTCACCACCGCCTGCCGCCGTTCGGTGCCCTCGACGATGCGCTGGTAGAGGCCGAAATGGCCGGCGGCGATGTAATCGACCAGCACGGCGTTGAATTCGGCCAGGGTCTCACGCACCGGCTTGTCGGGCGAGTAGGGCTTCAGGCCGAGCACCTCGCACATCAGCACCAGCATCTGCTGGCGTTCGGCGAGCATCCGGTCGATCTGGGCTCGCGATCCCTTGCGGCGCTTGAGGTGTTCCTGATTCTTGTTGGTGTTCCGCTGTGGCATGGTGAGGCCCTGTGCTCCTGCAATTCTATAGAAGGCGCCAGCATACGTCATTGTCCGGGCCGCCTGTGGTCAGCGATACCGTGCCGGGCCTGCGCCTTGCGTTAGTTTGGTGCGCTCACGGATAATCCGAAGATCGGACCCCCCTGATCACATCCATGGAAATCTCAGGATATCAAATCCTTAAGCCGATCGGCGCCGGCGGCATGGCCACCGCGTACCTCGCGGTGCAGACCTCACTGGGCCGGCAGGTGGTGCTCAAGGTTCTCGACACCAGCAAGGACGTCACGCCGGAGAATGTCGAGCGGTTCATGAACGAGGGACGGATCATCGCCTCGCTCAATCACCCCAACATCGTCACCATCTACGACGTTGGTCAGGCGGAGAACCTGGTCTATATCTCGATGGAATACGTCGAGGGCGGTGATCTGAAAGGCCGCATGGGAAGGATTGCCTCGCCCGTCGAGGCGATCGACATCGTCAGGAAGATCGCCGGGGCGCTGGACTGCGCCCACAAGAACGGCGTCATCCATCGCGACGTGAAGCCGGCCAATATCCTGTTCCGCCGCGACGGCACGCCGCTCCTGTCCGACTTCGGCATCGCCAAGAAGTTGACCGTCGATCGCGATCTCACCAACACCGGCATATTCCTCGGCAGTCCGAACTACATGGCGCCGGAGCAGGCCGAAGGCGTCGCCATCGACGGCCGCGCCGACATCTATTCGCTCGGCATCATCTTCTACGAGATGCTGACCGGCAAGAAACCGTTTCACGCGGACTCGGTCATCGACATCATCGTCCAGCACCGGCAGGCCCCGATACCGATCCTGCCGGCCGGCCTCGATGGCTATCAGCCGCTGCTCAACCTGATGATTGCCAAGCAGCGCCGCGATCGGTTCCATGATGCCGAGAGCCTGCTGCACTACCTCCGCGACATGGAGCGGCGCGGTGTTATCAAGTCCGGGGTCGAACTGACGCGGGCCCCGGACATCGACGTCTCCGGCGGCCACAGCATGCAGATGACGCTGGGCGAGGTGGAGATGCGGGTCCTCCGGCCGCCGTCACGGCGGATATCCAAGACGCTGGTGGCGGTGTTGATGCTGGTGAGCGCGGGGTTCACCGGTCTGCACTACTACGCCGGCGTCCTCAAGACCCAGATGTCACGACCGCCCGACACACCGCCCGGGTCGCTGGCCGTGCAGCCGGAACCGGCGCCGCCGCCGGCTGCCGCCGCGCCGCCACCGGTTGCTGCGCCGAGCAGCGATGACGTTACCCGTGCGCTGGCGTGGCTGGCGCAGAAGAGCCTGGATGATTTCCGCCTGACCTCGCCACCTCAGGACAACGCCTACTACTACTACTCGCGCCTGCGCGAGATCGATCCGGCAAGCAGCACGGCAACCGATGGCTTCAAGCGGATCGCCGAGCGCTTCGCGCTGCTGGCGGAACGGGAGATTGCCGAGGGCCGCGACGGGCAGGCGCAGAGCTATATCACCATCGGCCTGCAGATCGATCCGGGGAATGCGGTGCTCGCACAGCTGCGCGAGCTGGCGCAGACGCGGAAGCACAGCTTCGTGGAGGCGTTGGGCAGCCTGTTCCGGAAGTAGCCGGGCGACTGGAAGATTGATGCTGCTAGGGTGATTGGGGTGGAACGGCCCCCTGCCGTTCCAGCACTTGCCTGGCTGCCTCGGCCTTCTGCCGTTCGTGCGCCTCGATGATGGCCTTCATCTGCGCCAGCGTGTCATCGTCGACGGTGGTCGCCGCCGTCGGTGCGGGCGCAACCGCCGCCGCGTCGCCGGCGGAGAAGTCCTGTTCCGCCGGCAGCACCGGCGGTACGGTCAGTTCGCCGTCTCCCGTTGTGGCCGCCGTGTCGGTGGTGGCTTCGGCCGCGGGCGGTTTCGGCTTGCGGCTGTCCGCTTCTTCATCGGCCTTGCGGAAGGCCTCGTCGCGCAGCTGCTGGCGCTGGTCATCGCTTACCGGCCGCGCCGTGTCATCGATGACCCTGCCGTTGTCGAACACGAACACCCGCGGCCCGTCGCCTCCGCTGCGATACCAGGCGGGCGGGGCGCCGGAGAGTTGAGTGCGTCCAGTCTGCGGATTGACCCACTGGTACATGCGTGCCGAGGCGGGCATGGCCGCAACGGCCAGCAATGCAATGGCGATAGTCCGCATACCGATCATCGAGTCCACCCGGCGGCACCGAAGGTGGCTAGAGTATAAGTCCAGCGGCGCGGTTGCGCACGTATACTGACCGGCCATGGATGTCGATGGCACGATGGCCGACCTCCTCGCCGGGCGTGATGTGGAGCGGCACATCGAGGCGCTGGCGGGCCTGCACGGTGCGTCACGACGTGAGGTGGCGGCCGCGTTCGCCGCGCGCACGGCGCCGGGCGCGCCGGTGGCGCTGCGCAAGGCGGCGTTCTTCGCCCTGCAGCATTGTTGGGATACCGCCGCTTGCGCACCCCTCGTCGAGCGGTTGGCCGATCCGAGTCTGGAGGTTCGGCGGATGGCCGCCATCGTGCTCGATCGAGCCGAGGGGCGCGAATTCCTCGCCCGGGCCGCCAAGCCCTTGCTCGTCCATCCCGACCCGTCGATTGCTGCCGAGGCCTTCGAACGGGTCGAGAGCATGTATCCGGAAATCGATCGCATGCGGGCGGCGCTCGCGAATAAATCCCTGCGGCCCCATCTCGCCCGCCTGTTGTCGCGCTACTACGCGCCCGACCTCGCGCCCGCCTGCCGTGACCTGCTCGATGATGCGGACCTGACCGTGGCCCGCGCCGGCGTGGTGGCCTTGATTGAACAGGCCGATAGCCCGCCACCCACCCGCGAACGAGTGGCACCGCTGCTGCACCACGAGCTCACCGAGGCGCGCGAGCTGGCCGCCGAGTTCTGCCTGTGGCATGGCGACGGCGAAATGACCGTGCCCTTGCGCCAGGCGATGACGGTGGAGCCCGACCTCTGGGCGCGGTCGGCAATGGCGGCGGCGATCGGAGCGATCGAGGCCCGCGGCGGCGGCTCGCCCGTGTTCCCGGCCGCGGAGCCCATGGAACCACGCTGGTTGTATGAAGGCCGATCACCATCGCCGGAATTCATCCGCGAGCGGCGCGAGATTTATCGGGCGCGATTGCGCGCGCTGGGCCTGCCGGGGCGCACGCTGTTCGGCAGCGATCGGGACCGTACCGGCACGCCCCCGCCGGCGACCGTGACAGTCGTCGCGCCCGTGCGCGAGTATTACGATCGTGACGGCGAGAGTTACGGGGAGAAGACCGGTACGGTCAGCCGGGTGTTCACCGACCTCATCCACATCGGCGACGATGTCGGCTGGGATCGCGAGCACCTGGCGGTGGTGGCCATCGCCGCCGGCGTCGTTCGCGAGGTGGCGTGGCTGGAGTCGTGGGGCAATCTGATCGTCATCGAGCACCGGCTGCCGGCAGCGCTGTTCGCCGGACAGGAAGCGGTCGTCGCGGCCACGAACGCGGCGCTCGCCGAGCCCTGCGTCGATGTTGCGACGCGGGTTGTCACCTGCTGCTCGCTCTACGCGCATCTCGGTCCGGCCATCATGGTCAGGCCCGGCGAGCACGTCGCGGCCGGGCGGAAACTCGGTGCCATCGGCCGCCACTACACCTGGGAGAACGGCGGTTATCGTGCCCACCTGCATTTCGGCCTGCACCTCGGCGGCTACGAGCAGCGGCCGCTGGTGGGCAGCGACATCGACATGCGCTTCGAGGGCAGGCATCATCGCGCCCGGGTGCTGGCCGCCGACGGCGATCGGATCGACGCTCGAATCGAGACGGATCGCGGGCCACTCTCCATCTGGCGGCCAGCGGGTTGGGCGCGTGGTTATGTGCCGGCCTGGTGGTTCGCGGAGCACTCCCACGGCTGGATCGACCCAAGAATGCTGCTGCAACGGAGCGAAACATGAAGGTAACGGTCATGCCGGTGACATCCTTTGCGCAGAACTGCACGCTGCTGGTCTGCGAGGCCACCGGCCGGGCGGCGGTCGTCGATCCGGGCGGCGAAAGCGAACGCATCCTGGATGTGGCACGGAAGGCTGGAGCCGAGATCGAGAAGATCCTGCTGACCCATGGTCATCTCGATCACGTCGGTGCGGCGGGCGACCTGGCACAGCGGCTGAAAATTCCGATCGAGGGGCCGCACCGGGAGGACCGCTTCTGGATCGAAGGCCTGCGCGACCAGTGCCGCATGTTCGGGTTCCCGGACACACGGCCGTTCGAGCCGGATCGCTGGCTGGAACATGGCGATCGCGTCCGCTTCGGGGAGATCGAACTGGAGGTGCTGCATTGCCCCGGCCACACGCCGGGCCATGTCGTTTTCCATCACCGGGAAAGCGCCCTGGCCCAGGTGGGCGACGTGCTGTTCCAGGGGTCCATCGGCCGCACCGACTTCCCGCGCGGCGACTACCAGACCCTGATCCGTTCCATCCGCGAGCGACTGTGGCCGCTCGGGGACGATGTCAGCTTCATTCCCGGTCACGGCCCGATGTCCACCTTCGGCGAGGAACGCCGCTCCAACCCCTTCGTCGGCGATTACGTCTGATTCACGTCAGTCGGCCGGTTCGTCGTAGCGGATATCAACGACGGTGTACTGCGTCGATCCGTTCGCGGTGTGGACCACCACCTCGTCGCCGAACGTTCTGCGCAGCAGGGCCCGGGCGAGCGGCGAATCGACGCTGATCCGGTTATGTTCCGGGTCGATCTCGTCGGCACCGACGATCCGGCAGACGAGTTCCGGGCCGTTGTCCCTGGCCAGTGTCAGCCAGGCGCCGAAGAAGATGCGGTCCGCACCGGCGGGCGTCCCGGTCACGACCTTCAGATCCGGCAGCCGCTTCTGCAGGTAGCGGATGCGGGCATCGATGCCCCGCAGCTCCTTCTTGCGATAGATGTACTCGGCGTTCTCGGAGCGATCGCCCTCGGCCGCCGCCGCCGCCAGGTGCCGTGTCACCTCCGCGCGCCGGTCCCAGAGGTCGCGCAATTCCGCTTGCAGGCGCGCCTGTCCGGCCGCGGTGATGTACGGCGAGGAAGGCGACGGCGGCGGACGCCAGCGACCCATGGTGACTATTGCCGGTGGTGGCGGCGCTGGCGGACCGGACCGGGACGTGCCCTGGCCGGATGCCGGGAAACGATGTCGCGCACGCTGGCATCGGCGAGGCAGCGCGGCAGTGCCCGGGTGCCGCTGGCGTTGAAATCGAGCGCGAGGGCGGCGCGCGCCTCGCCGTCGGCGACACCGAGCACGGTCGTCATTCCCGCATGGACCAGATCGAACAGCCGATCGAGGGCAATCTCGTGCGTGCGTCCGGTGGTGGCGTGTATCCAGTCGCTCAGGGCCAGGAAGCGGGCGAAGGGCGCGGCGCCGAGGAGCAACGGGCGGGTATGGGCGAACCGTCCGGAGTTGCCGATCAGATCCCAGTAGCGGGCGAAGCGACCGAGGCGCTGCACGGCTGCGAACTCGAGGCAGTCGGTGGCGATCACGTTGTAGGGCGGGTGGGGGTTGTAGCGCATGTCGTGGCTCGCGGTGTGGCGGGCGATGGGCGCGCCGCGCAGGCGCTTCAGGACGCCGACCTGGATCTCGTGCGGGTCGAGGGCCACCAGGCGATCGAACCCGCGACCGAAGCTGTCGATATCCTCGCCCGGGAGCCCGGCGATCAGATCGATGTGCAGATGGACGTGCGTGTGCCGGCGCAACCAGCGCAGGTTGGCCTCGGCGGCGGCATTGTCCTGGCGGCGGCTGATCAGGGCCTGCACCTCCGGGTTGAAGGTCTGGATCCCGATCTCGAATTGCAGCGAGCCTGGCGGGAAACCCGGCAACACCGAGCGCAGTCGCTCCGACAGCCGGTCGGGTATCAGTTCGAAATGGAGGAACAGGCGCTCGTCCAGCCGCTCATGGAAGAATCCCAGGATGCGCAGGCCCGAATCGACATCGAGATTGAAGGTGCGATCGACGAACTTGAAATGCCGCGCCCCGCGCTCGTAGAGACTCGACATCGCGCCGAGGAACGCATCGAGGTCGAACGGCCATGCCGTCCGGTCCAGGGCCGACAGGCAGAACTCGCAGCGAAACGGGCAGCCGCGCGAGGCCTCGACGTAGGTCAACCGGTGACGGATGTCCCGGTCGTCGTAGAGCCGGTAGGGCAGCGCGACCCGCGCGAGTGGTGGCGGCGCGGCAGCGATGACCTTGTCCGGCGGACGTTCGCCGGCAAGCAGTCGCAGGCAGAGTTCGGGGAAGGCGAGGTCGCCGGGACCGGTGATCAGGTAATCCGCCAGGTGGAACAGGGCCTGGTCTTCATATTCGTGGCTCACCTCCGGGCCGCCGATGACGATGGCGATGTCCGGGCGCAGCTGCTTGAGCAGCGCCACAATCCGCGTGATCTCCTCGACGTTCCAGATGTAGACCCCGAAGCCGATTACCCGCGGTTCGGTGGCCAGCAGGCCCTCGACGATGTCAGCGGACCGCTGGCCAACGAGGAACTCGCGCAGCGCTGCGCGACCCTCCAGTTCGCCAAGGTTGGCCAGCAGGCAGCGCAGGCCGAGCGAGGCATGGATGTACTTGATGTTGAGCGTGGCGAGGATGATGTCCGGCATGATCAGGAGACGGCAAGTTTCTTGAGGACGTGGGCGGCGGCGACGAGCCCGAAACTCGCCGTGACCGGCATCGCCGAGCCGAGACCGCCGGCACAGCTCAAGCCGGTAGGCGTCGCGGCACCGGGCTTGGCGCGACACACCCCGCCGCCGGCCGTCGGATAAAGCATCTGCTCCTCGGAATAGACGCAGGGAACGTCGTAACGCCGCTGCGGATTGCGCGAGTAGGCGTGGCGATGGCGCAGGTACTTGCGGGTGCGCGACAGCAACGGGTCGTGTATGGCGCGCGTCAGATCGGCGACCTTGATCCGGGTGGGGTCGGTGAGGCCGCCCGCCGCACCGATCGTGATCAGTTTGATCTTGGCGCGCTTGCAGTGAGCGATGATCGCGGCCTTGACGCGGAAGTTGTCGGCGCAATCGATCACCCAGTGGTGCCGGCCGTCGAGCAGCGCGACGACATTGTCGCGGGAAACGAAGTCCTCGACCGCATGTACGGCGCAGTGCCGATTGATGCCATGGATGCGCTCGGCCATGGCCAGCACCTTGGCCTTGCCGAGGGTGGTGTCGACGGCGTGAAGCTGGCGATTGATGTTGGATTCGGCGACATGGTCCATGTCGATGAGGGTGAGCGCGCCGATGGCGCTGCGGGCCAGCGCCTCGGCGGCCCACGAGCCGACGCCGCCCAGGCCGATCACGCAGACGTGCGCCCAGGCGAAGCGCGTCAGCGCCGCGGCGCCATAGAGACGCATGACGCCCCCGAAGCGGCGTTTGGCGGCGTGGGTTCCGGGCTCTGCCGTGTGCTTCATCGCGGCGCTATTATGCGGCCGACCGATGCAGCTCATCGATACCCATTGTCACCTCGACGTCGCCGAATTCGACGCCGACCGCGAGGCGGTAATCGCCGCGGCGCGCGCGGCGGGCGTCGCCACGATCGTGATCCCGGGGATACACCGTGCCGGCTGGCCGGCCCTGCTCGACCTGTGCACGCGGGAGCGCGGTCTGCATGCCGCGCTCGGCCTGCATCCGTTGCTCCTGGACCAGCACGCGCCGGTCGATCTCGCGGAGCTGGAGCGGCGGCTGGCCGCTGGCGGGGTCGTCGCCGTCGGCGAGATCGGGCTCGACTATATCGTCGATGGCATCGATCGCGACCGCCAGCAGGTCCTTTTCGAGGCCCAGCTCGCCATCGCCCGCGCCGCGCGGCTGCCGGTCATCCTCCATGTGCGCAGGGCGCACGATCCGGTGCTGTCGGCGCTGCGCCGGGTCGGCGTCGTTGGCGGTATCGCGCATGCGTTCAACGGCAGTCTGGAACAGGCGCGGCAGTATCTCGATCTCGGCTTCCGGTTCGGCTTCGGCGGCACCTTGACCTACGAACGATCGACCCGGATCCGGACGCTGGCCCGTGCGCTGCCGGCGAGCGCAATCGTGATCGAGACCGATGCGCCCGACATCCCGGTCGCCAGCCATCGCGGTGAGCGCAACTGTCCGGCGTACCTGCTGGAGATCATCACCGCCCTCGCGTCCGTGCGTGGAGAGCTGGTAGCGGACCTGGCGGCGCAAACCAGCGCCAACGCCCGCGCCGTCCTCGGTCTTGCCTGATGCCGGCCTATCCCGGACGTCGCGCCTCGACGATGGCGGCGGTGATGATCAGCATCCCGCCCGCCGCGTCGTAAATGCTCAGGGTCTCGCCACCGATGAGCACCGCCGAGACCACGGCGGTGACGAGTTCGAGGATGATGATGACCGAGGCGCGGCCGGCCTCCATGTGCGTCACCCCGTATTGGGTCCCGATCGTGGCGACGAGCAGCCAGCCGACGCCGTAGGCGAGCGTCCAGGCCGTGGCGGTGACGGTCAGCGGCAAGCCGGCATGGGGATCGAAAGGGATTGCCAGCCAGCCGATCAGGCCCGCGCCGAGCAGCATGGCCGCGACCTTGCTCGCCACCGGCAGTTCCTGGCGCGCGCGAAACACGAGGTTGTTGCCGGCGAAGCTCATCCCGCAGGTGATCGCGAGGACGTCGGTGAACCGCAAGGCGCCCAGCAGGCCGCCGTCCTGGCCCACGATCAGCAGCGCGCCGGCCAGGGCGGCCATTGCGGCCGAGACGCGGATGCGGTCGAGCGATTCGCCGAGGAACAGGCGACCCCCGAGCACTCCCCAGACGGGGAGCAGGTAGAAGAGCACCATGACGCGCACGACCTCGCCCTGCATCATCGCGACGGCAAAGGCAACGTTGGCATAGCCGCCGAGCAGGGCGATGAGCAGCAGGCCGCCGCCGCGCCCACGCCACTGACGGCGCTGGCCCAGGAGGTGCGGCAACAACACCAGTCCGGCGGCGCCGAAGGCGAGACCCGCCAGCAGCGGCCCGGAAACCCCCAGCTTTCCCAGGACCTTCAGGGGCAGCCAGGTCAGGCCCCACAGGACCGAGGCGCCGATCAGGGCCAGTAACGGCAGCGATGGACTCATGGCGATGCGGGGTGCGGTGCCGGCGTGGATCGGGTATGTTGGGCCGGGAGGAAAGAGGGCGGCATTATGACCACCGGACTGGTGTGCTGGAAGTGCGGCGCGGGGATCGGTCACGAGCCGTTGCCGCTGGCGCGGGCGGCCGAGTGCCGCGGCTGCCGCGCCGATCTGCACGTCTGCATGATGTGCGAGTTCCATGACGCGCGTGCCGCCCGGCAGTGCCGCGAACCGATCGCCGACGAGGTTCGCGACAAGACGCGGGCAAACTTCTGCGGTTATTTCACGGTCAGGCCGGGGGCGTACCGGTGCGAGGACGAGGCCGCCATGGCAGCCGCGCGCGCAAAGCTCGACGCCCTGTTCGGCGGCTGAGCGAGGCTTGCGCATGACCTTGGCCATCAGGTTCCGGCAGACCGGCGGCGCCGAGGTCCTCGAGGCCGAGGAACACCCGGTCGGCGCGCCCGCGGCGGGCGAGGCGCTGGTCCGCCAGCAGGCGGTCGGTCTCAACTACATCGACGTCTATCACCGATCCGGCACCTATCCGGTGCCCCTGCCTTCGGGCATCGGACTCGAGGCCGCGGGTGTGATCGAGGCGGTCGGTCCGGAGGTGACGGAGGTCGTTCCGGGCGATCGGGTCGCCTATGCCGGCGGTCCACTCGGCGCCTACGCGGAGTTGCGGGTCATGCCGGCCGAGCGCCTGGTCAAGCTGCCGGCGACAATCTCCTGCGAGCAGGCAGCGGCGATGATGCTGAAGGGTCTGACCGCCCAGTACCTGCTGCGGCGGACGTACCGGGTGCAGGCCGGCGACTCGATCCTGATCCACGCCGCCGCCGGCGGCGTCGGCCTGATCGTCTGCCAGTGGGCCAAGCTGCTCGGCGCCACCGTGATTGGCACGGTCGGGTCGGATGACAAGGCGGCGGTGGCCCGCGCCCACGGCTGCGATCACGCCATCGTCCATACGCGCGAGCGTGTACCCGAGCGGGTGCTTGAATTGACCGGCGGCGCGGGCGTGGCCGTGGTCTATGATTCGATCGGTCGCGACACCTTCATGGATTCGCTGGCCTGCCTGCGACCGCTCGGGATGATGGTGAGCTTCGGCAATGCCTCGGGCCCCGTGCCGCCCTTCGACATCGGTGAACTGGCACGGCGCGGTTCGCTGTTCCTGACCCGGCCGGTGCTGTTCGCGTACACGGCGAGGCGTGACGAACTGCTGGCGATGGCCGCCGAGCTGTTCGACGTGGTCGGCAGCGGTCGGGTGGCCATCGAAATCAACCAGCGCTATCCACTGCGCGAGGCGGCGCGCGCGCACCGCGATCTCGAGGCGCGACAGACCACCGGGTCCACACTCCTGCTGCCATAATCGGCGCTGACAGCGCACCCCGGCGCCAGTAAACTGCCCGTCCCCGCCGCCGTCCCGGCGGGCCCCGACCTGCGAGAACCACCGACCGATGAACAAGGACACAACCAAGGAAGAACCCGACTGGGATGCGCCGCTGACGATCAGCCTGACGCCGGCCGCGATTCTGAATACCTTCTTTGCCTCCGCCGACAGTGTTCATACAGGCTGGGAGACCTGCATCGAGGACGAATTGATCGTCGCCGAGACCACGGTGGTGGCGGAAAGCAGCGCCAATCACTGCCGCTTCATCGAACAGGAGTACAGCGATCAGGATTCAGGCGGCGAGAGCTGGCACGACTGGACGGTCGAACTGCAAATCGGTGAGGTCTTCCTGCTGGCCCATTGGCGGGCGCGGATCTCGGCCAGTCCCGCCGACTGGGAATGGTGCGCGGCCGAGGCCGAGCGCGCCTTCACCAATGCCGCCGCCCTGCTCGGGCGACGGGTCCGGCGCGGTCTGGTGGTCGACCAGCCGGCGGAACCGGCGCGCACTCCGCGCACCCGCCACTGAACGGCGGACTTGCGGATGGCGGGCCGCGACGGGCAGCCGGTGTCCGAGGCCACCGCGGACCTTGCGGCCGGCGACCTGCCGGAGTATCTGCGGCGTCATTACTGGTGGGCCTATCTGCATCCGTGGGGCGTCCGCCTCTTCGAGCGGCGCTGGCTCGTCAATCTCATCCTTTGGGGTCACTTCGGGCGGTTGCGCGACGCCGTCCTCGATGAATTGGGTCCGAACTTCGCCGGACGCCTGCTGCAGGTCGCCTGCGTTTACGGTGACCTGACTGAGGGGCTGCGCCGCTGTCTGGCCGTTGACGGGCGGCTGGACGTGGTCGATGTCGCACCCATCCAGCTCGACAACCTGGCGCGCAAGTCGAAAGGCGACCCGCGCCTGCGCCTGCACCGGCAGGATGCCGCGGATCTGCGTTTTGCCGACGGGGGGCATGATGCCGCCGTCGTGTTTTTCCTGCTGCACGAGCAGCCGCCCGAAGTCCGGCGCCGCACCATCGGCGAGGTGCTGAGAGTGATCAGGCCGGGCGGGCGCATCCTGTTCGTCGACTATCACCGGCCGGCGCGCTGGAACCCGGCCCGCTATCTGATGGCGCCCGTGCTGTGGTGTCTGGAGCCCTATGCCCTCGACCTCTGGCATGGCGAGATCACCGACTGGGCACGACCCGGGTCGTGTTCCGTGATTGAGCAGCGCACCTACTGCGGCGGGCTCTATCAGATGCTCATCGTGCGCCGGGCGGGATAATGCAAGTGACGAATCCGCCCGGGAGTTGCCAACCACAACCGGCCGCCTCGAAACCCGCGCCAATACAGGAAGTGGCTTCGCGTACGCTCGCGAGATAAACAGAGAAAACGGAGAACCGAGAGGCGGGGACTGCGGTTGCTGACGTTCATTGCTAATCAGGACGCCACTTGTCGCATAGAGGGGGCTTGGAGGGCGTGATTCGATGAGAAACGCGTTTCAGCGCAGGTCGTACCAAACCCCTCGGCCACTGCCATGCTGGTGCAACGTGCCGCGTTCGACCAGAGTACGGAAGTGCTGTTTGAGGGTATTGCGACTAGCGCCGGTCAGCTTGATGGCATCGCCAATCGTCATGCGACCATGCTCGCGGGCGAACTCGACGATCTGTAGCTGCAGCTCTGGCATGGCCGCCAGCACGATCTTCTCGCGCTCGACCTTTTTCTCCAGGCGCCGCATCTGCTCGGCCAAGGAGCGCAAGAAGAACACCAGCCACGGCTGCCAGTTCGGAGATTCGGTGCGAATCGTGCCTTGGGTCTGACGCAGCGCCAGGTAGTAGGCTTCCTTGCTGTGTTCGATCACGCTTTCCAACGAACTGTACGGCACATAGGCGTACCCGGCCTGCAGGAGCAGGAGCGTGGTCAGTGCTCGGGAGAGGCGCCCGTTGCCATCCTGGAAGGGGTGAATCTCCAGGAAAACGACGACGCACAAGGCGATGATCAGCAACGGATGCAGTCGGGCAATCTCCCGCTCCTGGTTAACCCAGGCCACCAGCTCTGTCATCAGACGCGGCGTGTCGAACGGCGTGGCCGTCTGAAACACAATGCCGATCTGCGCCCCGGTTTCATCGAACGCCGCGACGCTGTTCGAGTCGGTTTTGTAGTTGCCGCGATGCCAGGTGTCCTTCTCACTGTGGCGCAGCAGGATCTGGTGCAACTGCTTGATGTGGTTCTCGGTGAACGGAATGTCCTGCCAAGACGAGAACACGAGATTCATCAGCTCGGCATAGCCAGCCACTTCCTGCTCGTCACGGGTGGCGAAGGATTTGATCTCCAGATTCGACAGCAGCAGCTCCACCTCCCGGTTAGACAGTTTGCTGCCCTCAATGCGGGTGGAGGATCCGATGCTCTCGATAGTGGCTACACGGCGCAGGGCCGACAGGCGGTTGGGCGCGAGCGTGCCCAAGGCGCGCCAGGCACCTTTGAACTCGTCGATCCTGGCAATCAGACTCAGGACCTCTGGGGTGATCTGGATGGAGTCGGTTTTCAGCATGAATCAATACTACACCCATTTACACCCAATTACGAGTCACATCCATTTCGACGCCCGTTTACACCCAATCTCTCTGAGATGTGGAGATTTTGAGAGAACAGAGAGCAGAACAGGGTCAAACTGGCTGCCCTTCGGCTGACACAGTGCCACCCTTGGCACACGCAGAATGGGAGCGAACCCCGCGTGGTTTGCGGGAGGCAGAAATGAAAACGCCCAACCGAGATGGGTTGGGCGTTGAATTTTGGTGGCCAGGGACGGAATCGAACCGCCGACACGGTGATTTTCAGTCACCTGCTCTACCAACTGAGCTACCTGGCCGTCGGTGGAAGGCGCGTATTAGACGTGAGGGTCCAAGGGTCGTCAAGCCGCGGTTGGGGTGGATTGGGGCCGCCTAGGACGGCGGCGGAACGAAGCCCTCCGGGGCCATGGACCCGCCGCCGAAAAAGAACTTCTCCATCTCGCGCTGCAGGAATTCCCGAGCCTTGGCCTCGAACGGCGCCAGGCGGTATTCGTTGATCAGCATCGTCTGATGGCGCAGCCAGAGCTGCCAGCCCTCCTGCGACACCTGCTCAAAGATGCGCCTGCCGAGGTCGCCGGGGTAGGGTGGCATCTTCAGGCCCTCGGCCTCCCGACCGAGCTTGATGCAGTTCACCATGCGGGTCATGGATGCCTCCGGATAGATGGTCGCGCCAGCGCCGCAGCAACCGCTGCACGGGCGCCGGGATCCCGCCGGGCGGCGGTTCGACGCAGTTATACCAGAGCCGATCCGAGTCTTCCACGCGAACACCGCGGTCGTGTACCGCTATCAGCAGCGGCCGCAGGATCATCGTCAGGTGGGTAAGTTCGTGGCGCAGGTCCGGCCAGGCAAGTTGTTCCATCACATTGAGGCCCATGCGTGCAAGTTGACGCCCGGTGTCCGAGCCGGCGGCGAGTTCCGGCAGGCCCCAGAGACCTCCCCAGATGCCGGCCGGCGGTCGCTTCAGCAGCAGCACTTCGCCTGCCGGGTTCGCAATCAGGGCGACGGTGACCCGCCGCACCGGTTTGGTCTGGCTTGGTCTGGAAGCGGATAGATCGTCGATCCTTCCCTGCCGGCGCGCGACGCAGTCGCTGCTGAGCGGACAGCTCGTGCAGGCGGGATGGCGGCGGATGCAGACCGTGGCGCCCAAGTCCATGATCGCCTGGGTGTAGGCGGCAACC
>Ga0233425_10005394_pt1 | contig 20248 bp, 8 predicted proteins | sample Watercolumn_Towu_2_FD_181712 | JGI IMG/M metagenome (GOLD analysis project Ga0233425, IMG submission 181712) | Freshwater microbial communities from Lake Towuti, South Sulawesi, Indonesia - Watercolumn_Towuti2014_140_MG | ecosystem: Environmental > Aquatic > Freshwater > Lake | place: Indonesia... | reverse complement strand
GGAACTACCAGAAGCTCGGCCAGCTCGCACAGGCGGAGTGGCACCTGCACCGCTGCCTCGAGGCAGACCCCAAAGAGGAGCGGTGCAAGGAGTGGGGGGCGGAGCTGGATGCCGCCCTGGGCGCTGCCGGCTTCCTGCGCGTGGAGCTCACCACCGTGCCCGAAAGCTGCTCGATCTTCTTCAACGACGGCAAGGTGCGCAGAGCCTACCGGTCTCCCCTCGTCTGGTGGCTGGTCCCGGGTGAGCACATCCTGTCCGTGAAGTCGCCGGACGGAAGCGAAGTGGAGCGGCAGGTACGCGTCTCGCAGTCCAACCGATCGTTCGTCCTGGCCGCGGTCGGACCCGCCAAACCCGAGCCTCCCATCGAGAAGCCCGGGGGCACGGAGGACTCGCTGAGCCGCGTCACCGCGCTGGACTGGGCGCTGGCCGGGACAGGGGTCGTTCTGCTCGCGGCCGGCGGCGTGACGTGGGCCATCGCGGCGGACAACCTGTCGGACCTGGACTCGAAGCTCCAGGATGCTTGGGGCGACGTCGAGCTGACGCAGACGCAGTACGACCAGGTCCTTGCGGACTGGAACGCGGACGTGGACGAACAGGTGACGCCTTACGAGACTGCCAGCTACGTGCTCTGGGGCGTTGGGGCCGGCACGCTGGCTGCAGCCGTCGTGCTGGCGGTTGTGCACATGGGAGATGGGGACGCCCCTGCTGGTCCGGGACCCGTGCTCGTGCCCGTGGCGCCAGGGGGCAGCGGTGCCACGGTACTGATGATTTTCTAGGTTTGTCGGGGGGGGGGGATGAAAGACGCTGACAAGACCCGCGAGCAGCTCCTGTACGATCTGAGCGAAGCCCGGCAACGGATCGCACAGCTCGAGAGCCTGGCTGCGGGAACCACCCGTGCAGGCGTGACGGTGGAGGAATCGAAGACGCGGTTTCGAACGCTCTTCGAGAGCGCGACCGAGGGGATCCTTGCCGTGGACATCGTGACGCGCACGGTGGTGTTCTGCAACGCGTCCGCTGCCAATATTCTCGGATACCTGGAGTTCGAGCTGACGGGGATGAACCTGGAATCGCTGTATCCGCAGGACGCGGTGAAGTCCGGTCTTGCCGAGTTCGCTGCCCAGGCCAACGGCCTGTCCACGGCCGCGACCGCACTGCCCTTCCAGAGGCAGGACGGAACCCGGATCTACGTGGACATGACCGCGACCCAGGGGCTCATCGCGGGCAGCGAGTGCGTGATCTCATTCCTCAGGGACGTGACCGAGCGGCGGCTGGCCGAGGACCGCCTTGCCGCGGCTCTGGAGCAGTTGCGCCGCAGCCACGACGACCTGCTCACGATCCTCGGGAGGCTCCGGCTGGTCTCCGCGATCATCGACGGAAGCGGAGCCCTGGCATACCTCTCCCCGCTGGGGCTCGAGATGCTGGACGCAGAGGCCGTCGACGTGCTGGGACGACCGTGGGCCGAGGTGCTTCCCCTGCCCCCCCGTGACCGGGGCAACGTGGAGCTGATGGCCGCACAGCCGTGCGAGCGCCGGACACGGGTGCCGGTCTCGATGGAGGGGCCGGACCGGCGGGTCTACTGGATGGACGTGGAGGTGCACGACGACCCCGGGGAGCCGGGCCGCCGCATCCTGTTCCTGTACGACATGACCGAAGTGCGGCTGCTGCGCGACGAGCTGGAGAAGAGCGGCGTGTTCCAGAAGCTGCTCGGCAGCAGCCCGGCCATGGGGACGCTCTTCCACGAAATCGACCAGGTCTCCCGGGTGGACTGGACCGTGCTCATCGAGGGGGAGACCGGCACCGGCAAGGAGCTGGTGGCCCGGGCCGTGCACGACAGGAGCGCCCGCGGGGAGAAGCCGTTCGTGCCCGTGAACTGCGCAGGCCTTACGGATTCCATCCTGGGAAGCCAGCTCTTCGGCCACAAGCGGGGGTCGTTCACCGGAGCGGTGAGCGACGAGAAGGGCGTGTTCGAAGCCGGGAACGGCGGCACCGTGTTCCTCGATGAAATCGGGGACATCTCGCCCATGGTGCAGACCAGCCTGCTGCGCGTGCTGGAGACCAAGGAGGTCACGCGCATCGGCGAGTCCATGCCGCGCAAGGTGGACGTCCGGATCGTGGCCGCGACCAACCGCGACCTGCAGAAGGAAGTCTCGGAAGGTCGGTTCCGAGACGACCTCTACTACCGAGTCCGCTCGGCACGCATCATGGTTCCACCACTGCGCGTGCGCAGGGGCGACGTGCCGGTGCTGGCCGCGGAGTTCCTTGCCCGCTCGTGCCGGTCCTCGGGCAAGAAGGTCGAGGCCATCAGCCATGACGCCATGCGCTGCCTCCTCGAGTACTCGTGGCCCGGCAACGTCCGGGAGCTCAAGAGCGCCATCGAGTTTGCTGTGCTGCGCTCGATGCAGCGGTTCCTTTCCCGGGACGACCTGCCGCCCGAGGTGCGGCAGCCGGCCGGCACGGACCTTGCCGGAGCCCCTCCCCCCGAGGTGGAGCGGGAGCGGATACTGGATGCGCTTGCGAAGTCCCGCGGGAACAGGACGCTGGCCGCCCGGATGCTCGGCATGAGCCGCGCGACGTTTTACCGGTACCTGGACAGGCTGGGGATATCGACTACTTCACAAGCTTGACGGTGGGGCTAAGCGGGTAGAGCCGGACCCGGGCGAAGCCGCGTTTCGATCCTGCCGCGGGCGGCTACCATACCGTGGCCTCGACGGTCTTGCGCACCACCCCGCCTGAGCCCGCGCCGCCCGCGACGAAGATGTGTGCGGCGCCCACGGTGCTTCCCGGCAGGTACCGGTCCTCCACGAGGCCGATGCCCGCATTCCAGTTGTCCAGGGTCGGGGGCGTGCCGCAGGCGTTGCCCGTGCCACACAGTTGGCTGGACTTCCCGGTGGACGACGGTGCGCCGCCCTGGCCGCCGAAGACCCAGAGCTGGTTGGCCGCGGCAGCGAACGCGTATCCCGCGAAGTCGGGCTTGATGGCCTGGACCGGCTTCCACGTGCCGAGCTTCCCGCCCGCGAGCACCAGCGCGGCGTCCACGTCCTTGGCGATGGTAGCCCCTGTTGCAAGTCCGGACCCGGCGTACAGCCAGGTATCTCCCGGGGCCGTCCGCACGGTCACGTTCTCCGTGACGATGAACACGCCCAGCTGCCACCTTCCCGCGGCCAGCAGGTTGTCCGTCACCTGTTCGAACGGGCCCGCAGGAAGCACGGGCAGGCCCGTGCTCTTGGTGATGCCGAGGTACTGGTAGCTCTTGAGAAGGGTCGAGCCCGTGGTGCGTCCCGCAATCGCGTACAGGTATGCGATGCCCGCGTTTGCCGGGTCTGTTCCGAGGCCCAGCCCCAGCCCCTCGAGAGGTTGCTTCAGGGTGCCGACCTTGTGCCACACGCCCAGGTCGCCGGGGGTCCGCGGAAGCTTGGACAGGTCTGCGGCAAGCCCGGTGTCCGTGAACTCGACTGCCGGAGCGGCAACGACGCCCACGAGCCTTTCCGACCCGGCGGCCATGCCGGCTTGCGGGGTGCGGTAGACCCGGTACTCCTTGGCTCCGGCCAGCGCCTTCCAGTACAGCGTCGCCTTGAGCGGCTGCGGGAGCCCCTTGGGCACCTGGAGCGGAAGCGGGTCGCCCGGAAGCGTCTCCCCGCCCGGGTTGTCCGGATCCGACGCCTGCATCACTGCGGAGACACGGTAGGACCAGACACCCTGCGAAAGCCCGGCGGGAGCCAGGTCCAGGGAGAGGTCGTCGAGGATCGGCGTGTCTGCCGGGTCGAGGATCTCCGCGCGCAGCAGCGTGTCGGCCGGTGCGGTCCCATCACTCCCGCCCACGAGATAGATGAAGCGCCCGATGCGCGTCGCCGCTGCCAACGTCCTCTTGTAGGGCAGGAGGCCTGGAAGCACGCGCCACGAGCCGAGCTCTCCGTAAGCCGACAGCGACGCGGCTTCGACGGAATCCAGAGCGACGCCCGATCCGTTGTCGCCGCCGACGGCATAGAGGAACGGGGATGAGCGCGTCACGGGCCCGACGACGATCGACGGCGCGCGGCGGGCCACGACCATGGACGTCTTGAGGGTCATGGGCGGCAGGTTCTCCGCGGGGTTGGTGACCCCCAGGGCGGAGTAGCGCGCGTAGCTCCCGTCGGAGTTGGTGACCTGGACCACGCACACCATTCCCGCAGTCATCGACGCGGCAGGCACCACGGTGGTCACCGCGGTGGACGTGAACGTCGCCACCGATGCGGCAAAACCGATCCCCGGTCCTGCCGGGAGCTTGCACGTCAGATCCACGGTGGGGGAGGAGAAGTTCTGCCCCCGCACGATGACAGTGACCGGCGCGCCGCTCGGCACCGAGCCCGGGGACACCGTGTCGATGAGGGGCGGCGGGTTGGACACCACGGCAAAGCCCGCAGGCAGCAGGCCGACGGCCCCGTCCGGATTGACCACGACCACGTCGTAGGAGCCGGGGGTCAATCCGTCCGGCACCACCGCGGTGATCCGAGCTGCGTCGACGAAGCCCACCGCGTTGAGCCCTGCGGCCAGCTGGCCCGGGCCGGCAGTTACGGGGTTCAGGTAGACGCGGGGCTGGTTCTGGAACCCCTCCTCGCCGGGCGGCGGCACCGCAGCGGCCGCAAGGTCCACCGGGGTCCGCGCGGACTTCCATCCGAACTCCGGCTCCACCCCTTCCAGGGCCAGCGTCAGGGAGCCGGTGACGTTGAGCGCCTCGTCCAGCGCCGCGGTGCAGCCCATGGCATCCTCGAGGAGGACGTCGTAGAAACTCGCACCCAGCCCGGACGGCACGACGGCCTGCACCCGCCTCGGCTTGAGCGGGTCGTAGGTGAAGGAGAGGGGCTCGTATTCGGCCGCGGTCTGGGAAGGCCGGATGCCGAAGAACTTGACCCCGCTTCCCTGGATTTTCGTGACGAATGCGGTCACCTGCAGCGTGATGCCGTTGTACGCTACCGGCGGGTCCACGAAGTAGACCGACGGGTTGGGCACGATGAGGACCGCACCGGGAAGGGTGGATTCGCAGCCGGGTCCGCTCCTGACCGTGACGTCGTACTTGCCGGCAGGGAGATCCTCGAACGTCGCCAGCAGGGTGGTGGGGCTCACCAGCTGGACCTCGGAAGCATGGATGTCGTCGAACAGAACCTCGGTCCCGGACACGAAACCCTTCCCGGTCAGAGTGAAGGTGCCCTCTCCCGCGCACGCCTTGGCGGGCGAAACGGAGGTGAGGGTCGGCGGCAGCGCGACGCTGAACACCACGGTGCGTGGGCATACCTGGGTCACGGGGTTGCTCACCATGATCACGTGGTCGCCCACGGCAAAGGAGCCGGATGCCTCGACCTTCAGGGTCTTGCAGAGGGACGCGGTGGTCAGGATGCCCGGCACCGGCTGGCAGGACTCGATGTCGGTGATCTGGGCGGGAGTCCCGTCGACCGTGACTTCGGGAGGCTTCCCGTCCACGGTGGCGATTCCCTGTCCGTCGATCTCCAGCTCCGGATCCTTGACCTTCGGGTCAGCCAGCGACACGCAGAAGCTGGCTGGCGACACGGAGCCGAGCTGGAATCCCTCGCACCAGTCGAACGCTTTGCAGCTCATGAGGCAGCCGTCGGTGTTGTCGACGTTGCCGTCGTCACATTCCTCGTGGCCGACCCACACGATGGAGTCGCCGCACCATGCGGACGTGCAGTCCGTGCGGCACGCATCCGCGTCGTCGGGGTTGCCGTCGTCGCATTCCTCGTGGCCGACCCACACGACGCCGTCGCCGCACGCTGCCGGGACGCAGGTGACGAGGCATGCGTCGCCGTCGAACGTGTTGCCGTCGTCGCAGGTCTCGACGCCGGCTCGGAGGAAGCCGTCGCCGCACGCTGCGGGGACGCAGGTGTTGAGGCACGCGTCGGAGTTGTCCTTGTTGCCGTCGTCGCACGCTTCCCAAGGGGACTGGATGCCGTCGCCGCAGCCTGCCAGCGTGCACGAGGCGGAGCACGGGCCGTCTCCTGCCGGCACGCCGTCGTCGCACTCCTCCACGCCGGCCTGGATGAAGCCGTCGCCGCAGGAAGCGGTCATGCACGAATCGAGGCAAGCGTCGGAGTTGCTCGCGTTGCCGTCGTCGCACGCCTCGGGCGGCTGTACGACTCCGTCCCCGCAGGTGGCGGGTCCGCACGTTGGGGTGCAGCCGTCGCCGGCCAGGAGGTTTCCGTCGTCGCACGCCTCGACCCCGACGTGGAGGAAACCGTCGCCGCACGTTGCCGGGATGCAGCCGGGCAGGCACGCATCCGTGGGATCCTCGTTTCCGTCGTCGCAGGCTTCTGCTCCGACGAGGAGGAACCCGTCGCCGCAGGTGGCCGTGACGCAGGAGGCGAGGCAGTCGTCGCCGTTGTCCGAGTTCCCGTCGTCGCACGCTTCGTGTCCGAGCCAGACGGCTCCGTCGCCGCACGTGGCGAGCGCGCAGGTGCCCAGGCACGCGTCGGTATCGTCCGCATTTCCGTCGTCACACTCCTCGACTCCGGCCCGTACGACTCCGTCGCCGCAGGTGGCCGGGACGCAGGAGGCGAGGCATGCGTCGGAGTCGTCGGCATTTCCGTCGTCGCACTGCTCGACGCCGGCCTGCACGAAGCCGTCGCCGCACGAAGCCGCAACGCAGGTGTCGAGGCATGCGTCGGAGTTGTCCGCGTTGCCGTCGTCGCACCCCTCCACGCCCGACCGGACGAAGCCATCGCCGCACGTGGCGGCAATGCACGAGGTGAGGCAGTCATCCGTGTCGTCCGCGTTGCCGTCGTCGCACTGCTCGACTCCGGCCTGCACGAAGCCGTCGCCGCAGGAAGCCGCAACGCAGGTGTCGAGGCAGCCGTCCGAGTTGTCTGCGTTTGCGTCGTCGCACTCCTCCACGCCTGCGTTCACGACTCCGTCGCCGCAGGTGGCCGCAGTGCACGTGTCGGGGCAGGCGTCGGAGTTGTCCGCGTTGCCGTCGTCACACTCCTCGTGGCCGGCCCAGACCACGCCGTCGCCGCAGGTCGCCGCGGCGCAGGACGACAGGCAGCCGTCCGAGTCGTCGGCGTTTCCGTCGTCGCACTCCTCGTGGCCGACCCAGACCACGCCGTCGCCGCAGGAAGCCGGCTGGCAGTCTGCGGTGCACGGGTCGGAGTCGTCCAGGTTGCCGTCGTCGCACTGCTCCCCGGCCTGGACCACCCCGTCGCCGCACCGGGGGAGGCGGCAGTCGTTGCGGCAGCCATCGTAGTCTACGGCGTTGCCGTCGTCGCATTCCTCTTTGGCGGTCCACAGGAAGCCGTCGCCGCAAACGTTGAGCCGGCAGGTGGCGAGGCAGCCGTCGGTGTCCAGCGTGTTGCCGTCGTCGCACTGCTCCGAGCCCTGCCGGACCCCGTCACCGCAGCTGCCCGAGGACTCGGAGCCGCAGGACGGGCACGCTGCAACGAGCAGCGCTGCCGCCAACGCTCGCGTGTATGCGCGTGCGTGAATCATTTTGCTTCATGCTCGCAGACGACGGCCTTGGCCTTGTCGCAGTCGATGTCCGACCAGGTGCCTGCGGGCAGCGTTGCCACCGCACAGTCGCCCGATCCGTCCGGCCCGTTGTCAGGCTGGGTAGCGGCCCAGTTCAGGTAGGTCGGAGCCTGCACCTTGCCGTCGCCGACGGCCCACACGAAGGTCCCTTCGCTCCACTGGTCGGTGAGTCCGAGCCAGATCTCGGTCACCGTGCCGGTGGCCAGCTGCATCACCGCGGTGTTCTCCTCCGCGGACGAGATGGACACGAGGTGAGCGCCCAGCAGCGCGCAGATGGCTTCCGCATCGTCCCAGGCAGCGGCCTGCTTGAGCAGGAAGTAGCAGCTGGCCCCTGCCGAGGCCTTCTTGTCGCCCAGCAGGCACTCCGAGGTGCACGTGGCGCTGCACCAGTCGCCCGCGACGGTGTTGCCGTCGTCGCACTGCTCCACCCCTGCGTTGACGATCCCGTCGCCGCACGTGGCGGACAGGCAGGAGGGAAGGCAGCCGTCGGTGACGGACGTATTGCCGTCGTCGCACTGCTCCCCGGGCTCCTTCACGCCGTTGCCGCAGGAGGGAAGCGCACACGCTGCAGTGCAGGCGTCGCCGTCCAATGTGTTGCCGTCGTCGCACGCCTCGACTCCGGAGCGGAGGAATCCGTCACCGCACGTGGCGGCCTTGCATCCGGCCACGCACCCGTCCGAGTTGTCCGCGTCCGCGTCGTCGCACTCCTCGACTCCGGACTGGACGAAGCCGTCCCCGCAGGTGGCGGACAGGCAGCCGACGAGGCAGGAGTCGGTGTTGGAGAGGTTTCCGTCGTCGCACTCCTCGACACCGGTGCGGACGAAGCCGTCCCCGCAGGTGGCGACGCGGCAGTCCGGCAGGCAGGAATCGGTGTCGTCGAGGTTTCCGTCGTCGCACTCCTCGACTCCGGCCTGCACCTTCCCGTCCCCGCAGGAAGCCAGCTTGCACGTGGCGAGGCACGCATCGGTGTCGTCGAGGTTGCCGTCGTCGCATTCCTCCCCTGCCTGGGCAAACCCGTCACCGCACGATGCGGGGATGCAGGTGGTGAGGCACGCGTCGGTGTCGTCGAGGTTCCCGTCGTCGCACGACTCGCCGGGCTGGACGAAGCCGTCGCCGCAGGTCGCGGGAGCGCACGCGGTGGTGCACGCATCTTCATTGCTGTCGTTTCCGTCGTCGCACGCTTCCAGGCCAGCCCGCACGAAGCCGTCGCCGCACGTGGCCAGCTTGCAGGTGGTGAGGCACGCGTCCGAGTCGTCCGCATTCGCGTCGTCGCACTCCTCCCCTTCCTGCTTGAAGCCGTCAGAGCAGACGGGAAGCAGGCACGCGGTGGTGCAGCCGTCCATGTTGCTCACGTTGCCATCGTCGCACTCTTCGCCTTTCTGCAGGATTCCGTCTCCGCACGCGGGCAGCTCGCAGCCGTTGGTGCACGTGTCGTCGTCCACGGTGTTGCCGTCATCGCAGGCTTCCATGCCGACCCGCAGGTGTCCGTCTCCGCATGCGGCCAGCGCACACGCGTTGGTGCACGCGTCCTGGTTGCTGGTGTTGCCATCGTCGCACGCCTCCGTCTTGAGGAAGACCGATCCGTCTCCGCAGACGTTGGCGAGGCAGGTTCCCAGGCAGGCATCCGAATCGGTCAGGTTGCCGTCGTCGCACTCCTCGCCCGGGCCCACCACCCCATCGCCGCAGCGGGCCAGCTTGCAGGAAGCGAGGCAGGAGTCCGCGTCCTCGGCATTGCCGTCGTCGCACTCCTCGACGCCGAGTCGGACAAAGCCGTCGCCGCACGCGGCAAGGGCGCACTCGGAAGTGCACGCATCGGTCGCGTCGACGTTGCCGTCGTCGCACTCCTCGCCCTTCTGGAGGATGCCGTCGCCGCAACGGGGCGTCCGACATGCGTTGCTGCACTCGTCGTAGTCGATGGCGTTGCCGTCGTCGCATTCCTCTATCCCGGTCCAGACGAGCCCGTCGCCGCAGACGTTCAGGAGGCACAGGTTGGTACAGCCGTCGGTGTCCTCCTGGTTGCCGTCGTCGCACTGCTCGTCGCCTTCGACTTCCTGGTCTCCGCAACTAGCAGACTCATCAGCACAGGACGTCAAAAAGAGTAGCGCGCACGCGAAAGACCCGCCTACGAGCCAGGACACATCGCATTTCATGGATTCCTCCTTGGGTTGTCTTTCAATGGGAAGCCGACCTGCGGAAGGCCCGGAGGCGAAATTGCCCCCGGGCCTTCCGGCTACGGTTGTCAGGCCGGTTCCGACGTGGCGGACGGGGGATGTCCCAACCAAGGTCCCTCCCAGGGGTGAGTGGTTTCCCGGGCGGGGGCATCCCTTCCTGCCGCCGTGCGGCTCAACGCCAGCCCCGAATCGGCCGAGGCCGGAGGTGCTCCGTGCTGGCGCAACAATCCTTCACCTAGAACCTGCTGTCACGGACCGTAATGTTCACGCGGGCGACCGATTGCCCCGCGTCAACCACCGGGGCGGTGTGCCTCACGGTAGCCAGCGCGGAGCGCTCGGGTTCGACCGCCTGTGCGACGGCAGCAGCCAGGCATCCAACGATGAGAGCTGCGAACAGGAACAGAACCCCGGCCACAAAGACCTGGAAGAACAGGGCCGCTGCCTTTGGTTTCGTTGGTTGCCTGGCGATCACTGCGTTCTCCTTTGCGGGGCCATCCCCGCCCACCCCACCTACAGCATGGATTCTCCAAAGCAAGAGGTGTGCCACAGGCACGGCAGCGTGGCGGGAGCCGGTCCACGGCCGTTCCTGCGCGGTGAAACGCCGGGTCAGGACGGTGGCTTGTCTGTCTTTGGGGTGTCTCCCGGACGGGCGTGAGACAGTCGTGAGACAGGCGCTAGAAGTTGGTCGCCCCTGCGACGCCGTTGAGGCCGGGCTGGCCCGACGCTCCGAAGGAGGTGCCGCCGAGCCCGCCGAGGCCTGCTGCGCCGGGGATGAACGCGTTCTGGGCCGTCTTGTACTGGGCTGGCGAGAGCCCGGACAGGCCGGCCACGTAGAGGGCATACGACACGCCGCCGCATCCGCCGCCGCCACCGCCGCCATGGCCGCCGGAGCCTCCGTCGCCGCCGGTGCCGCCTGCAAACGCGCACCAGGCTTCCCCGGCGCCGCCGGGGCCGCCGATGGCGCCCTTGCCGCCCGGTCCCGCGATGCCGCCAGCCCCGCCCTGTCCGCCGTTGCCTCCGGTGCCCCCTTCGAACTGGTTGCTCTCGATGACCGGCAGGGATGCGGGGGGCGCGGTGAACGTGATGAACCCTGCGAACGACCCGCCCGCACCGCCGCCGGGGCTGCCTCCGAGCCCCGAGCATCCGCCGGAACCGCCGCCGCCGCCCGTGCCGCCGACCAGGTCGCTGCACTTGCTGGTGTCCGAGTCGCCGCCGCCCCCCGCACCTCCGCCACCGCCTCCGCTGCCCGGAGATCCCGCGCCTCCGGCGCTGCCCGCACCCGGAACCCACAATCCGCCTTCCACGCTGCCTCCCTTGCTGCATCCCGTGCCGGCGCCGCCGTTGCCGCCGTTGGCCCCGTCGCTGCCGTTTCCGCCGATGACCGGCTCGTCCGCGGCAGGCAGCGTGCACATCTTGCACGACGCGTGGTGCACCTTGCCGTCGAAGCCGCCGCTGCCCCCTGTGCCGCCGGCCGGGCCGCCCCCGGCTTTGCCCGCTTCCTCAACCGCGGGAGCTGCCTCGTACGCGGGGCAGAAGCCGCTGCCGCCCGCGCCTCCGGAGACGTCGGTTCCGCCGCACGATTGCGCTCCTCCCACGCCTCCCGGCGTCACGGGTCCCACCGCGGCACACGCGTAGCTCCCGCTGTCCAGGGAGGACACTCCGGGCAGGCCGTCCGCGCCGGTCGCTCCGGCAGTACCGTTGGGCCCGGGCGCGCCGTTGCCTGCGGTGCCTCCCACGAACCGGTTGAACCGGAAGGTCACCGCGTCGTCGCAGTCGCGGACGTAGAGTGCGTAGCTGCTCGTGCCCGGGTCCGAGGCGACCGGCCCCTGAACCACGAACCCGTCCACGAGCACCGGCTCCGCGTCCTGCGTGATTCCGACGGCCGTGAGGGTGCCGGGAGCCTCCGCGGTGACCTGTGCGGCGACGAGCCTGGTCTCCAGTGTGCCCGGGCTGTGCAGTGAGAAGTCGAGTGAGAAGCCGCCGAAGATACGTGCGCCCGGCACCAGGACCAGCGGCCCCTCGTAGGAGCCGGTTGCCACGTAAACGTCTCGGAGACCGGATGCAGCGGCCAGGGCGATGCCCGCTTCGACGGTTGCCAGCGGGTCGTCGATGGTGCCCGCAGCGTCGTCGGAGCCGAGGGGCGACACGAAGACCGCGTTGTCGACCTCCCCGTCGATGCCGTCGCAGTTCTGATCCTCTCCGTCGGGCTCGTCCACGCCCGGCAGGATGCTGCACTCGCAGCCGTCCAGCGGGTCGCCGTTTGCGTCCACGGTTCCGTCCGCGCAGACCGCCACGCAGCCGGGCGGGTCCTGGGTCGCGTCGCAGGTGCCCACCGCACCGGGATACATGAGCTTGGTGCAGTCGTTTCCGCAGGAGCCGCAGTGCGCGTCCGACGCGTACTTGCCGCCCACCAGGAATCCCTCGTCCACCTGGCCGTCGCAGTCGTTGTCGATGCCGTCACAGGCTTCCTGCGGCAGGATGCACGGTCCCCAGCCCTGTGCGGTGCAGGTTTCCGAGCCGAGGCAGACGCTGTCCGCGGTCTCGTCCGGGCTGCCGACGGGCCAGGTGGCCTTGCACCCGCGGGCGAAACCAAGGGTGGTGGGCGTGCACTGGCACGACCCGCCCGCGGGCTGGCACTGGAGCGCGCCCGCTGCCATCTTGCAGTCGTAGCCGTCGGGGCAGTCCGGCTCGCCCGCACACGGCTTGCCGCAGAACGACCCGCCGGCCGAGGCGATGCACTTGGACCCTTCCAGCGCACAGTCCGTGTCCACGGTGCAGGGCTGGCACAGGTCCGCGATGTTGGAGACGCACTGGAGCTCGTTGAGCTTGAAGTAGCCCGGGTCGCACTCCTTGACCACGCACTGCGGGACCGGCTTGGCCGCGTCGCACATCGCGGTCGCGTTGGGGAAGCCTGCGGCGCAGCTCGTGGTGCAGTTGCCGCAGTGCTCGAACGCGACGTACTTGCCTCCCGCATCCTGGAACGTCTCGTCCACCTTGCCGTCGCAGTCGTTGTCGAGCCCGTCGCAGACCTCCACGGAAGCGCCCGTCGCCTGGCAGACCCAGCCCAGGGTGCCGACGCAGACCGCGATACCGTTGCAGCTTCCGTCAGGGTTCGAGACCGTGCAGTCCTTGAAGGGCGGCAGCCCGTCGTCCACGGACCCGTTGCAGTCGTCGTCCAGTCCGTTGCACTCCTCGGCTTTGGCCGCCAGCGCGTCGCAAGCCGACCACCCGGCGATGGGGTCGCAGGTCCTGAAGCCGAAGCAGGTTCCGGTCTCGTTCACGGTGGAGCACGCCTTCTTGGCGCCAGCCGTGGCCGCGCTGCAGTCGCAGGTGCCGTTCTTGGGAAGGCAGAACAAACCGGTGTCCCCCAACGCTGCACAGGAGAAGTCCGGTGCGCACTCGGTCTCGGTCACGCACGCCTTGGCGCACCGCAGGTCGCCGTCCAGGTCCAGGCACGCGCCGCCGAGGCAGTCCGCGTCGCTCTTGCACGCGACGCACGACGTGTCCGGCGGGAGGATGCACTCTGTGGCACTGGCCTTGAAGTACCCGTCGTCACAGCTCTCGACCACGCACTTGGGCACGAGGAACGATGCGTCGCACGCCTCCGTGGCATTGGGGATGGCCCCGACGCAGCTGCTGCCGCAAACGCCGCAGTTTTCGAGCCCCGCGTACTTCCCCGCGGTCTTGAACCCTTCGTCCACCGCGCCGTCGCAGTCGTTGTCCACGTAGTCGCACGTTTCTTCCGCGGGAGTGGGGGCCATGCACTGCCATCCCTGGGCGCCAAGGCAGACCGCGAACCCGGCGCAGACGCCGGCGGGGCTGGTGCTCTCGCACGGCATGGAGAGCGGCAGGTCCTCGTCCGACAGCCCGTCGCAGTCGTTGTCCTGGCCGTCGCAGACCTCGGGAGCGGCCTCGGCCGCGTCGCACTCGGACCAGCCCGAAGCCGGGTCGCACACCCGGAACCCGAAGCAGGCTCCCCACGGGTTCTCCACCACGCACGCCTGCTTGGCTCCCGCGGTGGTCTGGCTGCAGAGGCACGAGCCGCTGGTCGGGATGCAGACCGACCCGTAGCCCTCCAGAGCCGTGCAGGTGAAGCCGTTGGCGCACGCGGCCTCGTCGCACGGGGTGAAGCAGAACAGGCCGCCTTCCAGCGGAGCGCAGCGGTCGAGGAAGCAGTCCGCGTCGGAGGTGCACGGCTTGCACGTGGTGGCGCCGGGCGGCTGGCAGAGGTAGTCGCTGACCTGCACGTAGCCTTCGTCGCACGACTCGACCTTGCACACCGGCACCGCGTCGGTCGCGTCGCACGTGGCCTTCGCATGCGGGATGGAGCCCTCGCAGTCCTTGTAGCACGCTCCACAGTGGTGCAGCGTCGCGTACTTGCCCTCTGTCACGAAGTCCTCGTCCGCGGTCCCGTCGCAGTCGTTGTCCTTGTAGTCGCACGTCTCGAGGCTGGGCGTCGCGGCCAGGCAGACCCACCCCGCGGCCCCCATGCAGGCCAGCGTGCCGGAACACGTTCCCACGCCGGGGGTCTCCACGGTGCACGCGTCGCCGCCCGCGAGCCCGTCGTCCGGCACGCCGTCGCAGTCGTTGTCCAGCCCGTCGCAGACCTCGAGTGAAGGCGCCGCGGCAGAGCAGTCGGACCAGCCCAGCAGTGGGTCGCACACCTGGGTGCCGCCGCACGTGCCGAGGTCGCCTCCCGAAACGCACGGCTTCAACGTGCCCTCCAGGTCCGCGAAGCAGTCGCACGCGCCGGACACCGGCACGCACCAGGTTCCCGCCAGCCCTTCCACCGCGTTGCATTCGAAGGTGTCCGGGCACGCGGAAGCGGGGCAGGGCCAGGAGCAGTGCTTGGCTCCCAGCAGGTCCACGCACTTGCCGCCCTTGCAGTCGATGTCCCCGGTGCACGGCTTGCACAGGACCTGGCCTTCGGGCAGGCACTGGTAGTCGTTCCACTGGTAGTAGCCTTCCGCACAGTCCTGGACCACGCACAGCGGGATGGATTCGCTGCCGCCGCACGTGGACGTCGCGTTGGGGATGAGCCCGGTGCAGTCGTGGTTGCAGGTGCCGCAGTGGTTGGGGTGCACGTACTTCCCGTCGGTCATGAAGTCCTCGTCCGCGGTGCCGTCGCAGTCGTTGTCCAGGAAGTCGCAAGTCTCGGCCGCAGGCAGCGGGGCGGAGCAGCTCCAGCCCAGGGCTCCGACGCACGTCGCGACGCCGACGCAGGTGCCGAGGCCCTCCGCGGTAGCGGTGCACTCCTTGGCCTGGGGCAGCCCGTCGTCGATGTTGCCATTGCAGTCGTTGTCCAGCCCGTCGCATTCCTCGGCCACGGGCGTTGGCGCGGTGCAGCCGACCCACCCGCTCTTGGGGTCGCACTTCTCGGTTCCCGCACAGCTCCCGAACGGGTTCTCGACCGTGCACTGCCGCAGGGCGCCCGCGTTCGCATTGGTGCAATCGCACGCTCCGCTCAGCGGCAGGCAGACCGCGGCCTCCCCCTCTCCCTGGCAGGAGTACCCTGCGGGACACAGGCCGCGCTCCACGCAGCCGAAGGTGCAGAAAGTGCCGTCCCCGATGCCGACGCACACTCCGCCGGGACATCCGGAGTCGTCCGTGCACGGGACACAAACCGTCTTCTCCTCGGGCATGCACAGGAAGATGGGATCCGGGCCGAAGCCCGACATCCCCTTGCACTCCCATCCCTCCACCGGGCATTCCTCGAGGCACACGTCCGTGCAGACGAAGCCGAAGCTGCTGCTGACGCAGTAGCCGCTGGCGCACTGCGCGTTGTTGGCGCACGGGCAGCTGAACCCGAAGGGCTCCGCGTCGCATCCGCCGATGTCGTAGACCGCGTCGATGTCGGGCGGCGTCAGGTCGTAGAGGCCGTCCGCGGGTCCCACGTCCGCGTCCTTCAAGCTGGAGTCGGGCGGCAGTCCGGTGCCGTCCAGGACGATGTGCGCATCGCCGCCCGCTGCGGTGACGCTTCCTCCCCCGCAGCCTGCCTGCAGCGCCACTGCCAGAAGAGAGAGGACCAACATGCTTCGGCTGAAAAGGGATCTCATGGTGCGCACCTCCTGGCCACCGTCCGCGGGTGGCGTACACATCATATGCACAGCAACGGATAGGAACCAAGAAGAATGAAGAGAATCGTCCCCGGAACTGCACCAATGCCGTCCGGCGCCCACGTGGCGCGCGTTGCGCGGGTACAAATCACCCTTGCCCCGTGACCGCGTGTCTGGTACCTCTATGCGGTGGTGTCGCGGCGAGAGCGGCCGATCGAAGAGGGATCTCGGGGAGGACGAAATGCGGGTGCGCTCCGTTCTGAACGTGTGCCTCGTGGCGGCCCTGGTCTACAGCTGTTCGGGAGGCGGGTCCGCGTCCGAAGACGCGGTGGCCGACGGTCCGGCCGCGGCCGACGCGAAGGACCTTGCAGCGGTCGACGCGGATGCCGCGGCGCTGGATGCGTTGCTGCCCGATGCGGGGGATGCAGGCCTGGACGCAGCCAAAGACGCTGCCGTAGCGCCGACCTACTGGAGCCCGGAAGCGACCCAGACCGTGGACGACATCGTGTTCGTGCCCGTGGACGGCAAGCCGTTCTTCTCCATCGGCATCCATGCCGGCGCCGGGTTGACCTACGACGGCGTGACGGGCCCGGGCGAGTGCGACAAGAGCGAGGGGGTCGGATACCTCGACATCAACATCGGGAAGACCCACGCCGCGGCCGCAGCAGGGGCCAACCTCGTCTTCCTCTGGGGCTACGACTCCAAGACCGACGACCTGCTGGACGTCCAGCCGCGCTTCAAGGGACGATTCCACCACGGCTATGGCATCGACATCCCCAAGGAGCAGGATGTCGTGCCCGTCTTCTACAACGAGTTCGGCGAGGTCGACCTGGACGGCTTCGACCCCGCGGACGTGGAGAAGATGAAGCAGCACATGAAGGACTTCCTCGACCGCACCGGCCCCTTCTCGCCCGAGAGCATGCCCAACCTGCCGCCGCTGGAGCAGGTCGGCTTCAGCGCGTGGCACCCGACGTGGCGCATGATCGGCAGCGAGACGGGAGAGGGCGAGATGCTCTCCGACGCGGAAGCCGACGCGCTGGCAAAGGCGCTCAACATGATGATCGGCGACACCTACACGTATGTCGAGAACCGGTTCGACTGGAACGTTGCGGGCGAGGCCATCATGGCCGCGGCCGTGGGGCAGAAGGGCGACAAGGGGGAGGGGTACGACGACTGGCTCGCGACCGACGACCCGGATCACCGGAGCATGTTCACGAGCGGTTTCGAGCTGACCCACTCCCTGGCCACCCGGCGGAATCCCGGAGCCGTGGTGTGGATGTGGGTGCAGGGGTACGCGTTCAAGCACAGCATCGACCAGAGCGCGTGTCTTGGCGACACGGACGACTCGTGGGCCACGGGAGACTTCCCGACGCCCCGCTACCTGCGCAAGGAGATCGCAGGCATGATCGCGGCCGGCGCGACCGGCATCATCTTCTTCGGGTTCCCGTCGACCCTGCCGGAGGAAGCGGAGGTGCTCAACGACGTCTTCCGCGCGTTGTCCCACCCGGAGGTGTACGGTCCCGCGCTGCTGAGCCCCCGGCTCGACCTTGGGTTCGACACGCTGTTCATGGGCCAGGAGGGGTACGACGGCAAGGGCCGCGCCCACCTGGTCGTGAAGTGGGACGAGGAGACCCGGACCGCAACCCTCATCGGCGCGAACCCCGGTGCCCGGGAGACGACCGTGGATATCCCGTTCCCGTGGACTCTGGCAAAAGCGGAGATCCTCGACTGGGAGACGCAGCAGTACTCTGAGACGCCGGACATCCAGCTGGCGGACCGGACCCTGCACTACACGTTCCCCATGGACGAAGGCGTCATCATCCGGGTGACGCCGCTCATGGCGGAATAGACAAGGAGCGGCGACGTGGACCTGAGAACCCTGCTGACCCCGCGGTCGATCGCTGTCTTCGGGCTATCGCGCTCGAACCCGTTCCACCCCGGGAACGTGATCTACATGAAGAACCGGCTGCGCTACGAGGCGCGCACGTACGGTGTCAATCCCAACGGCGGCATGCTGCACGGCGAGCGGATCTACAAGTCCGTCGACGAGATCCCGGAGAAGGTGGACGTGGCGGTCGTCGCGGTGCGTGCGGAGTTGGTCCCCGACACGTTGCGGCAGTGCGTTGCTGCGGGCGTTTCCGGGGCCATCGTCGTTTCCGGCGGCTTTGCCGAGGCGGGGCAGTCGGGGCTCCGGGACGAGGTCGTGAAGATCGCGAGGGACCACTGGTTCCCCGTCATCGGCCCCAACTGCCTGGGCGCGTACAGCCCGCCCACGTTCAACACCTTCTTCCTGCCTGCCGAGCGTTTGCTGAGGCCCAAGCCGGGACCCCTTGCCCTGGTGAGCCAGAGCGGCGGGATCCTCATCGAGCTCATCCTCGACTTCGTGCAGGAGAACGTGGGCATCTCCCGCGCGGTGAGCATCGGGAACAAGGACGTCGTGGATGAAGTCGACCTGCTGGACTTCTGCCTGTCCGACCCCAAGACCGAAGTCGTCGGGTTCTACATGGAGGGATTCAACGCTGGGCGCGGCCGGGAATTCGCCCGTCGCGTCGCACACTCCAGCAAGCCCGTCGTCGTGCTCAAGGGCGGCAAGACGCCGGCAGGCAGCAGGGCAGCGCAGTCGCACACCGCGTCGCTGTCCGGCGACTACGCCGCGTTCTCGCAGATCATGCGGCAGTGCGGGGCCGTCGAGGCCAGAAACACGCGCGAGTTCGTCTCCACGTGCGAGGGGCTGGTGACGCAGGCAGCGACCCGGCGGAAGAACGTCGCGGTGGTCTCGGTGTCCGGCGGACACGGGATCATGGCTTCCGACGCGTGCTTCGACGCGGGCCTGGACCTGGTGGCGGTTCCGCCCGAGGACCAGGCGCTGCTCCGGAGCCGCCTGTCGCAAAGCGTCCGCGACATCGTGTCTGCTGCCAACCCCATCGACCTGACGGGCAGCGCCAACGACTCGGACGTGTACAACGCGACGCAGTTCTGCCTCGAGCGCGACTACGTGGATGCGGTGGTTCTGCTCCTGCTGCCCTACGTGCCTGCCATCACCCCCGACGTGGGGGCCCACGTATCGTTGCTGCGCCGGGAGTTCAAGAAGCCGGTCTTCGTGTACATACCGGCCATGGACAAGTACAAGATCTACATCGAGGGTTTCGAGATCAACGGGTTCCCGGTGTCGCATTCGGTGGACGCCGCGATCCTCCAGGCCCGGGCTCTGCTGGGGAGGGCGAAATGACTCCACGCACGCTACAGATCATCGAGTCGTCCCGTCCCGCAGGCTGGGTGCTGGAGCCGCTGGCCAAGGAGCTGCTGCGCGAGCAGGGCTTGCCCGTGCCGGCCGGCCGCTGGGTCCGGACCCCGCAGGAAGCCGAGGAAGCGGCCCTGGCCCTGGGGTTCCCTCTCGCGGCCAAAGTGGTGTCGCCCGCGGTGCTGCACAAGTCGGACGTGGGCGGCGTGGCCCTCCATGTCGCGGACAGCGGGCGACTGAAGTCCGTGCTCGAGGCCTTCCTTGCCATGGAGAAGTCCGAGGGGATGTACGTCGAGCGCATGGGAAGCGGCGTGGAGGTCATCGTGGGCTCACGCTTCGACCGGCAGTTCGGCCCCATCGTCCTGGTGGGGCTCGGAGGCACGTCCGTAGAGATCTACAAGGACGTCGCGATTCGCATGGCTCCGCTGGATGCGGCGCAGGCCCGGGAAGCCATCCTCGGGCTCAAGGGCGCGCGGCTGTTGACCGGGTATCGCGGGAAGCCGGCCGCGGACCTCGAAGCGCTGGCAGGCTTCGTGGCAGCGTTCTCCGAGGTCGCCATGGCCCTGGGGGACCGCATCGAGTCAGTGGACCTGAACCCGGTGCTGTGCAGCCCGACGGGGGTGACGCTGGCGGATGCGCGCATCATGCTGTAGGCTCGGGGCATACCGGTCGTGCCGCTGAGGCACCCACGGCACGTCCGAACGGCTTGCTCGGGAGGTGAGGCATGGCACGTGACGTCGTCCTGGTGGCAGGCAGGCGCTCCCCCTTCGGAAGGTACCTCGGAGCGCTGTCGGGAATCGATCCCCTCGACCTTGCGGTGCAGGTGAGCCGGGCGGCGCTTGCCGCAGCCGGGCCCGGAGTCGGGGCCGATGCGGTCGATGCGATCTACGTGGGCAACTGCTTTCCCACCGCGTTTGCCACGGGCTCGGTGGTGGGCCGCCAGCTCGGCCTGGCCCTGGGCACGGCCGCGCCTGCGCTGTCCGTGGACACCGCGTGCTGCTCGTCCCTGACCGCGCTGCGCCTGGCAGCGGAAGCGGTGGGCGAGGGGCGCAGCGAGGTGGCGCTCGTGGTGGGCGTCGACGTGATGAGCCGCATCCCGCACCTTGCCCGCGGGTTGCGGACCGGGGTGCGCGCGGGTCCGGTGTCGCTGGAGGACCCGGTGTTCCCCATCGAGTACAAGGGGTACGCACCGGTGGCGGTGGACGGGCAGCGGGGAGCGGACCGCCACGGCGTGACCCGCGAGGACATGGACCGGTGGGCCGTGGGATCGC
>Ga0233425_10005393_pt1 | contig 20253 bp, 15 predicted proteins | sample Watercolumn_Towu_2_FD_181712 | JGI IMG/M metagenome (GOLD analysis project Ga0233425, IMG submission 181712) | Freshwater microbial communities from Lake Towuti, South Sulawesi, Indonesia - Watercolumn_Towuti2014_140_MG | ecosystem: Environmental > Aquatic > Freshwater > Lake | place... | reverse complement strand
GCCACCCTCCGCGCCGTCATCCGTCGCCACCAAACCGAACGCATCATCGAAAGGATCAAACATCCCAAACTCCGACAACGACTCCGTCAACTCCTGCTCGCCGTCTAAAAACCGCTCAGTTTGAGTACTTAACAAGCGAGTCGAGCTTCTGGCGATGCACCGCAGCGGAAGATTGTTTCCGGTGGAACTCACGATTTCGCCATTGCGCGATGGACAGCGGAATTCGTTTCACGCCTTCTTGCACGACATCAGCCGTCGCAAGCAGGCAGAGGAGGAACTACGCCACTCTCAAGCATTCTACGAATCCCTGGTGGAGAGTCTGCCATTGATGGTGATTCGAAAGGACCTCAAGGGCAAAGTGACGTTTGGCAATAAACTGTACGCCCGCGATCTGGGTATGCCTCTCGAAGCGATCATTGGGAAAACTGACTTTGACTTGTTTCCGCAACGGCTGGCGGAAAAGTATGTCGCCGACGACCGCCGGGTGATCTCCGGCGGGCAAGTGGTTGAAGTTGTTGAGGAACACGTGGATGCCCTGGGCCACCGATTATTTGTTCACGTCCTAAAGTCCCCAGTTCGGGACGTTTCGGGCCGAATCGTCGGACTCCAGGTGTTGTTTTGGGACGTCACCCAAAAGCGCCTCGCGGAGGAAGCGCTGGACGAACTGCAGCGACAACATGAGCTGATCCTGCAATCCGCCGGCGAAGGCATCATCGGACTCGATTCACACGGTGTGGTCAAATTCGCGAACCCGGTGGCAGCGCAAATGCCGGGTTGGGACGTCAACTCGTTGAATGGCCAGTCGTTTCACGAAGTGTTTTGGCGCACACGGAACGGCGAAACCCCGCCTGACCCACAGTCAAATCCGATTGCAGGGTCGCTTCGCGGTGGAATACAGGTCCATCAGGAGGACGATCAATTCAGGCACCGAGACGGCGCGAGCTTTCCCGTGGATTATACGGTCAACGCAATTCGCGACGAGCAAGGTGGGATTGTGGGGGCGGTTGTCGTGTTTGAAGACATCACCGAAAGAAAGAAAGCCGAAACGGATTTGCGAGTCGCCGCCCGTGAGCTCTCGCGATCCAATGACGAACTGCAACAATTTGCCTACGTGGCGCCTCACGATCTCCAGGAACCTCTTCGAATGGTTGCCAGCTACCTACAACTTGTTGAACGGCGCTACGCCGACCGTCTGGACGCGGACGCGACGGAGTTCATTCATTTCGCCGTTGATGGAGCGACGCGAATGCAGACGCTCATCAACGATCTGCTGGCGTATTCCCGAGTCGGCACTCGCGACAAGTTGTATCGTCCGGTCAAGCTGGCGGAAGCGGTGCAGCAGGCGTGTCGGTGCTTGAACGTGAGCGTCCGCGAGTGCGGTGCTCGGATTGATGTTTTAGAACTCCCGACAGTTCACGCCGACTTTACTCAGATGGTGCAGTTGTTTCAGAATCTGATTGGCAATGCGATCAAGTTTCGCGGCAGTCAGTTGCCAGTCGTCGTCATCGAGGCCTGTCAAGTCGGACTGGAATGGAAGATTTCCGTTCGCGATAATGGCTTGGGCTTTGATCCGCAATACTCCGAGCGGATCTTCGTCATTTTTCAACGGCTCGTCACACGTTCTGAATACCCCGGAACCGGCATTGGCTTGGCCATCTGCAAGTGCATTGTCGAGCGACATGGCGGGCGGATCTGGGCCGAATCGCAACCGGATCGTGGAACTACTTTTTTCTTCACGATTCCGATTATCGGAGAGCCTCAATCGTGAATCGTCGCCGTTTGAGCCCTGTGATCGACGTGTTGCTTGTCGAAGACAACACGGGCGACGTGCGCTTGGTGCGAGAGGCATTTGCCAACGCCAAAGTGCCAACCAATCTACAGATCGCGTCCAATGGCATTGAGGCACTGAAACGGCTGGCTGAGTCAGCGAAACCACATCTCATACTTACCGACATGCAGATGCCGGTGATGAACGGGATCGAACTCGTTGATGCGGTCAAGCTCCAATACCCGGAATTGCCAGTTGTCTTGATGACCGCTTTTGGAACCGAAGAAATTGCGTTGCAAGTGTTGCGAAAGGGGGCTGTCAGCTGCGTTCCGAAGGCTAACCTGTTGCGAGATCTGGTGGGTACGATCACCGGAATCCTCGAAGTCTCCGGAGCAGATCACCATTACCGGCGGATGTTATCCGGACTGCAACACATCGACACTCGATTTGATTTGGACAACGATGCATCGTTGATTGCTCCGTTGATCGCGTATCTGGATGACCATTTGATTTGTCTGGGATTGACCGACGAGATCGGACTAATTCGGATAGGCGTCGCCGTTCGAGAGGCGTTGCTGAACGCGATCTATCACGGGAATCTCGAATTCTCGTCTGAGGAATTGTTGCAGGCAAGTCGACTGCGCGTGCCGACAAAGACTCTGGAAGCACTTGTTGACGAACGTCGAAAGTCCGTACCGTTTCGTCACCGACAGGTGCATTTGAAGGTGCAATTGTCGAGATCTTGCGCCACATACGTCATTCAGGATGAAGGTCCCGGCTTCAATTGGACCGAAATGCCTGACCCAACTAACGCGCTTAACCTTGAAAGAGAATCGGGACGCGGTCTGTTGCTGATCCGCACGTTCATGGATCGTGTGACATTCAATGATTCCGGGAATGCGGTGACACTCGTCAAGTATGCGGACAAACACGAGTCACCTCACCTGCCTATTGCATCCCCAGAGTCCAGGTGACGTTGGATTCGCGTAGTTGAGCCGTTGGATGAGTTCATGTCAGCCCGCTGGACGCACCCTGGCTGCCGATACGGGTCACCTGTGGCTGCCGAAACGAGTTTGGTGCAATCAGATTGGAAGCCTTGTGTGACTTGACAGTCTCCTACCAACGGCTAAGATGTGGCCGTCGCAAGCGGATGTGACCCGCGGTGTGCCGCCGGAAGGCGGCGGTTTGGAGCGGGTGACATTCGCTGTTGTTCTTTGGCAATCTGGTGGGAGTGGCCCTGAGAAGTCGGTGTCACGTGATGTGGCGCTGACTGGACAATTCCTGAAGTCATTCAGGTTTGACCACAAATCAGCACAAACTCTTTCTTTGCTTTGATGTCGGGACGCGGACGTTCTGGCAGGTTGGGGACTTTGGTCTCTGATGAGGCTTGGCCTCACGGCGCATTCGGCAACGGACGTGGCGGACTGTCGGAAACGAAGCGATCTTGGCATAGGCATACAATTGAAGGGTTTGATCCTGGCTCAGAATGAACGTTGGCGGCGTGGATTAGGCATGCGAGTCGAGCGCGAACCCGCAAGGGGGAGAGCGGCAAAAGGGGTAGTAAGGCGTAGGTAACGTACCCTCGGGACGGGGATAGCCACGGGAAACTGTGGGTAATACCCGATAACCTCGGCAGGCGTGATTGCCTGTCGAGCAAAGGTGAGATTCCACCCGGGGAGCGGCTTACGTGGTATTAGCTAGTTGGTGAGGTAACGGCTCACCAAGGCGAAGATGCCTAGGGGGTGTGAGAGCACGACCCCCACCATTGGGACTGAGACACTGCCCAGACACCTACGGGTGGCTGCAGTCGAGAATCTTCGGCAATGGGCGAAAGCCTGACCGAGCGACGCCGCGTGCGGGACGAAGGCCTTCGGGTTGTAAACCGCTGTCAGAGGGGATGAAAGGCGGGAGGGTAATCTCTTCCGTTTGACAGAGCCTCAGAGGAAGCACGGGCTAAGTATGTGCCAGCAGCCGCGGTAATACATACTGTGCGAACGTTATTCGGATTCACTGGGCTTAAAGGGTGCGTAGGCGGCTCGTTAAGTAGGGTGTGAAATCCCCCAGCTCAACTGGGGAACTGCGCTCTAAACTGGCGGGCTGGAGTGAGACAGGGGTGCATGGAACTTCCAGTGGAGCGGTGAAATGTGTTGATATTGGAAGGAACGCCGGAGGCGAAAGCGATGCACTGGGTCTCAACTGACGCTGAGGCACGAAAGCCAGGGGAGCGAACGGGATTAGATACCCCGGTAGTCCTGGCTGTAAACGCTGAATACTAGCTGGTAGTGACATATGTCATTACCATCGGAGCGAAAGTGTTAAGTATTCCGCCTGGGGAGTATGGTCGCAAGGCTGAAACTCAAAGGAATTGACGGGGGCTCACACAAGCAGTGGAGTATGTGGCTTAATTCGAGGCAACGCGAAGAACCTTATCCTAGGCTTGACATGGTGGGATTAGCCTGCTGAAAGGCAGGTGACGCCTTCGGGTGGAACCATCACAGGTGCTGCATGGCTGTCGTCAGCTCGTGTCGTGAGATGTCGGGTTAAGTCCCTTAACGAGCGAAACCCCTGTCCTTAGTTGCCAGCATTTCGTTGGGGACTCTAAGGAGACCGCCGGTGTTAAACCGGAGGAAGGCGGGGACGACGTCAAGTCATCACGGCCTTTATGCCTAGGGCTGCACACGTACTACAATGGGGCGTACAGAGGGAAGCAAAACCGCGAGGTCGAGCAAATCTCAAAAAGCGTCCCCCAGTTCAGATTGCAGGCTGCAATTCGCCTGCATGAAGCCGGAATTGCTAGTAATCGCAGATCAGCTATGCTGCGGTGAATGTGTTCCTGAGCCTTGTACACACCGCCCGTCAAGCCACGAAAGCGGGGAGCATCCAATGTCGCCGAGCCAACTCGCAAGAGAAGCAAGCGCCTAAGATGAGCTCCGTGATTGGGACTAAGTCGTAACAAGGTAGCCGTAGGGGAACCTGCGGCTGGATCACCTCCTTTCTAAGGATTGATTCACAGCGCGGAGGTCTTTGACCTCCGTACCACACAAAAAAACCAGACCACACACGTCCTCCGACAACTCAACCCTCCCACCAGAACATACACCGCACCCCACGACCCTCCAGGTCGTGGGGTGTTTTTTTAAAAGAAAGCCAGCGGGTTCGTCGCGAACCAAGTATTAATTGGTCAATCAGGGCGAGGCGATGTCGAGTACTCAATCGCGCGTTGGCAGAAATGTAATCGCCCGTGCGCCGCAAGTGACGATAAGTCGGATACGGTCACTCAACCGCGAGTCTGCTGTGCATCTCGCCGTCCTCACGGTCCTGACTTCATGGCCACATTGATTGGGATTTGCCTCCTTTCGTCATTCGCGGTGTCGTTCTCAACGACAGCTGCGATGCGGCGGATCGGACCTCGTTTGGGCCTGATTGACCATCCGGATGCAAAGAGGAAGGTGCACAGTGCGCCAACTCCGCTTGGTGGAGGCGTTGGAATCTGGGCGGGAATTGCACTTCCGATGGCGGCGGCCCAGGCAGTCGTTTGGTGGATTTCGTCCCTCGATTCCATTCCAGGTTGGATGCCGACGGAAATCACGCCGCTGTTGGGAGGCATTTCACTGAGAGCACGCGAAGTCTGGTCGATTTTCGGTGCTGGCACAGTCGTCTTTCTGCTTGGACTGTTGGATGATCGATTGACGCTCGGCTGGCGACCGAAATTGGTCGTTCAATTAATTGTCGCGGGACTGCTCGTTTCGGCGGGAATACGAGCCACGGTATTTGCGAAGGCGGAGTGGATTGGCGTCGTCCTGTCCGTGATTTGGTTCGTCGTGCTCATCAACGCGTTCAACTTTCTCGACAACATGGACGCATTGTCATCCGGAGTTGGTCTGATTGCCTCAGCGATGTTCACGATCGTCATGCTAACCGGCACCGCAGAGCCACGGTGGTTTGTTGCGTCTTGCCTCCTGATCCTTTGTGGATCACTTGCTGGGTTTCTCGTGCACAATTGGCCACCAGCCCGCATTTTCATGGGTGACTCCGGAAGTTGTTTGATTGGCTTGGTGTTGGCGAGTCTGACAATCGTCGGCACGTTCTTCGAGTACGGGCACTCTCCGGGAAAACATGTGCTGTTGGCTCCATTGTGCATTCTCGCGGTTCCACTTTACGATTTCTGTTCCGTCGTCGTAATACGGTTGCTGCAGGGGCGCAGTCCGTTCCATGCCGACAAGCAGCATTTTTCCCATCGCCTCGTCGAACTTGGCCTCAGTCGATCGCACGCAGTCCTAACAGTGCATTTGGTCACGCTAACCACCGGGATGGGGGCGTTGCTTCTGTACGAAGTCAAAACCTGGAGCGCCGCTTTATTGATTATGGGATTGATCGGTTGCGAGTTGACAGTCATCGCCATTTTGGAAACGGCGGGGAGAAGGAAAGCGTCCGGATCATGAAGCCTGACACACATCGCCACAAAGACGAGGCAGATTGGTCCACACAGCTGCTTGCCGGAGTCATCGCGGCACTGTTGATATCGCGGTGGCTCGTTCCAACGGAATCAACCGCACTCGGCGAAACGCTGGGGTTACTCCAGGCCACCCTGGCAATCGGATTGATCCGTGCCGTCGAATCTCTGTGGAGAGATCGACCGACAATACATTGGCGCCTTAGCGACACGGGAGTGTGCTTGCTCGTAGCCGGGCACGTTACCGCTACTCTTGTGTTGTTGTCCCAAACCGGGGACAAGCGATCGGCGGTCAATCTGGCTTGGGAATGGATCGGGATTGCCGTCCTCTGGTTTCTTCTGCGCGCGACGACGGCTACGCACGTTCAGCGTGCGCAGTTGGGCACATTGTTGTTGGCGACGTCGAGCATGCTCGCCGCGTTCGGTATCTGGCAACACTACGTTTGGTACGAAGATCACATTCGAATCTATGAGTTGCCGCGAAATGAATTGGATGTCCTGCTGGCCGCATCGGAACCGCGATCCGCCCGCGACCTTCATGGCATTCAGCGACTCGAACAGCGCTTGATCTCACTCGGCGTGCCGCCGGAGTGTCTCAAAGGACCGGGTCGGAAGGGGTTCGAATCGCGGTTGCTTCACAGCCGTGAACCACTCGGTGCCTTTGCATTGACGAATTCCCTCGCAGGGCTTCTCTTGCCACACTTGGTCATCGGGTGCGTGATAGTCGTCACAACGTGGCGCAGCGGCGGGAAGTGGTCACTGGTGGCGCTCGGCACGCTGCTGCTGGGGGCAATTGCCTTTTGTCTGATCCTGACCAAATGTCGCACTGCCTATGTAGGATTGATGGTTGGAGTAGCTTTCTGGTTTTGTTATCGCTGGTGGTTTGGTGACGCCGGAGAAGCAACCGGCTCGGTCTCCAAGGTCCGACGTGGATGGATGATGGCCTTGGGACTTGGAGCCTTCGTTGTGGGGGCAGGAACTCTGGTCGGATTCGCGGTTCAATCCGGAGGGCTGGATTGGCTTGTGCTGGCTCAGGCGCCGAAGTCACTCAAGTATCGAATTGAGTACTGGTCCGGCACTTGGGACGTCTTGACGGCTCGCACGCAGAACTGGCTCGTCGGGATCGGGCCCGGCAACTTTCGACAGCATTACCTGCGATTCAAGCTGCCGGAATCAAGCGAAGAGATCGCGGACCCGCATCAATTGTTGCTCGATGTCTGGGTCAATGGCGGGTTGCTCGGTGTAACGGGCCTGCTGGTGCTGCTCTGGACCATCTTGCGACTGCTGACTCCCCAAGCGACCAGATTCGTCCAGCACGCTCCCGACTCCTGTCGTATCCACAACGGATCCGGTTCGCAGTCGATGCCACTGCGGAACGCAATTCTTCTGGCAGGACTTTTGGCCGTAGCGGCCGGAGTCTGGCTGTCCGTGCCGAAGGAATTGGTTGCGATTGGCTTGCTCATCGTTTGGGGCGCTGCAGCGGCTGTCTGGTTGCAAACGCAGAAGTTGGACCTCTCTGATCGACGACAAAACTGGACCATTGGTATTGCGCTACTTGCACTCGTCATTCATCTGGTCGGGGCCGGTGGAATAGCCATGCCCGCAATCACCGTCACGTGCCTCGCATGGCTGTGCCTTGGTGAAGGAACGGATGATCCCGCGAGTGAGCGTGATCCTGCCAGCGCAAAGCCATCCCTGCCGTCCAGGTGGCGTCCATTGGCGGTCGTTTCACTAATGGTCATCCTGAACGTCGCTTGCTTTTTCTCGGCGACGAAACCAGTGGGCGACCGCCGGGCCTTGGAGGAGTCTGCGATGACGGCGGTATCGGCGGATAACAATTTCGCGCTGGCTGAATCGCGACTCCGGCGTGCGATCGAAGCCGACCGGTGGTCGCCCGATCCGCGGCAAAAACTGGGCGATCTTTTGTTCCGTCGCTGGTTAACGCAACCCGAATCACCGGATGCCTGGGTCGCCGGTGTCGAAGCCTATCGCGAAGCGATCGGCCGCGATCCGCGTCAGCCCGGACTGCACCGAGCCCTTGGCCGATGGCAGGCGATGCGCTTCGAGAAAACACGCGATGTTCAAGATGCCATCGCTGCAGTGCAGGCTCTGTCGATTGCGGCGGAGCTGTATCCGAACAGTCCCGGGATTCAAGCCGACTTGGCGGAGGCGGCCGCGGCGGCAGGACATCGCGATCGTGCCATCGAGGCCAGTCAGCGGGCTTTGCAATTGGACCTCATTTACCTGCAGGCCAAACATACCGACAAGCTGCTCGACACAAAGCAGCGACGTCGACTCGAAGAGATGCAGAGTCTACCGAAGGTACAGAGCTCGAATTGACCGGCAGAATACGGCACCTAGAATGGAGTCCGAAATCATTGGCCGACGATTGTTCGTGGCCGCGAGGCAGCGATTCAACAAGGAGTGACGGGCATGCGATTAGGAGTTTACGTCCTGGCGATTCTGATTGGATTGGGTTCGGTGTTCGGGGCACTCTGGGTGATGGAACGAATCTCGCACCCGGCGAGTGGCCAATCGACGACAAAAGTGACTTCGCCGTCAATTCCCACCAGCGGACCACATCCGAAGGTGGTCGTGGACGCGACAGAGTTCGACTTCGGCACGATGGTTCTGGGGGAATCGAGCAGCCACACCTTTATCATTCGAAACGAGGGAGAAGTCCCTCTGGAGCTGATCAAGTTGCCGGCGACTTGCCAATGCGTCGTCGGTGACCTCCCGGACGGAAAGGTTCCGCCGGGAGGGCAGGTCGACGTTACGCTGACTTGGACGCCGAAGGCACGCGCGCCAGAGTTTCGACAAATGGCACCATTCAAAACCAATGATCCCGACAACCGCGAAATCCAGTTGCAGATCAAGGGAAAGGTGGACGTGCTGTACGACCTGCTTCCGCCGGACGCCTGGAGCTTCCCAGATGTGCCAGAGAACCAATCCGTCAGTCAGCAGGGGATCCTCGTTTCTCCGATTCTCGACGAGTTTGAAGTCGAATCGGTCGTGCCGTCCAAATCCAGCATCGAACACGAGGTCGTTCCGCTCGACAAAGAAGAGCTCGCGACCGTCAACGCGAAGTCGGGATACCGTATCAAAGTCACCTTGAACCCTGACAAGGGAATTGGCCCCTTTGCAGAAACGGTAACGATCACTGCCAAGGGCAAGAGCGGCGGCCCGCATTCACGCGTCGTCAATCTCGTTGGACAGCGACTCGGCCCGGTGCGAATCACGGGGCCTGCCTGGCAGGAAGAGTCAAACGCGTTGAGCCTGGGTCAATTCGACGGCACGAAAGGAAAGAAAATCACATTGCAGTTGTTTGTGCGTGGCGAAGGAGCGCACGATTTCCAGTTCGTCAAGAAGTCGATTGATCCCGAGGCGCTCAAGGTGGAGCTGCTAAAGGATGAAAAATTCAAATCGCAGGGATCCTCCCAACGCTACCTGTTGACGTTTGAAGTGCCACCCGGTACGAAGGGCAACCGGGTGGGAGATAAGGCCGCCGTGGTGAAGGTGGAGACGAACCATCCGAAGGTGCCCGAGTTAACGCTCTACGTGCACTACCTTGCCTTCTGACAGTTGGTTCCGCGGCGACGCGGCACCATCGGGTCACGCCCAAGTCGAAGCCGTCGCGATTTCTGCCCGTGTGACTGAAAGGATTGAAAGCGATGTCCAGACGGGCAGCGATTCTGGTTGTAGGTTTGGTTGGTCTGGGTGGGACGTTGGCGGCGCTGCCACCAGATCCCAACACGGGACACGAGGCGGCCGTCGATCCTGCGGTCGATACCCAAACCGCGCAGACCGACTCGTACCAGGTCGCTGTAGCCGATCCTGTGCAGTCACAGCCGCCGAAACCGCTCTTCGAAGGTTGGACGAAACCCGCCGCGGTGTTTCTGTTGACCGGTCAGCAGCATGGCTACATCGAACCGTGCGGTTGTGCCCTCGTTCAACTCGGTGGCGTTTCCCGGCGTGCGAACCTGATCAAACAGATTGAAAATCGCGGCTGGCAGGTCGTTGGGCTGGATGTCGGAGGCGTCGCGAGCGAACGCCACTTCCGCAAGCAGTCCCAAATGAAGTTCGAAAAACAACTCGCCGCACTGCAATCGATGAGGTATGCTGCCGTCGCGCTCGGTGTCGAAGAGCTGCGAGTGGGACCGGCGGATTACCTGCTGGGTGTCGGCGTCAATCTCGGCGACATGCCGTTCCTGTCCGCCAACGTTGTGCTGCTCGGTTCGCCGGACGTTGGCACCCCGATCCCGAAGAAACTGGTCGCGGTCGGAAATGTGAAAGTCGGCGTGACCGCGATCTTCGGCCAAAGCCTCAAGCCGGAGGTGCTGCCGGCAAACGCACCGGCCAACGGCGACATCACGATCACCGATCCGGTGGCGGCTCTGCGAAAGGTCCTCTCCGGGATCGACAAGGATCGCCCCGACTTGCGAGTGCTGCTCTCGCACGCCAAGCTCGACGAATCGAAGAAGCTCGCGGAAACGTTTCCTGACCGGTTTGATTTCATCCTGAGCGCCGGCGGCCCGGAAGACCCCGAAGCCAAGCCGATCCGCATCGGCAAGACGTTGCTCATCACCACCGGAGCCAAAGGCAAGCACGTCGGCGTGCTGGGCTTCTACCCGAACGATGCGCCACAACGCTTCCGGTTTGAACTCGTTGACATGGACCCCGACCGGTTCAAGAACACGCCCGAGATGGACGACATCATGCGGCAATACCAGGACGAACTGAAGTTGAATGACCTGGTGACTCGCGAACGGGCGATCGCGCACCCGACCGGATCGACGTTCGTCGGCGCGGCGATTTGCGGCGAGTGCCACACCAAATCGTACGCCAAGTGGAAAACCACTCGGCATGCGCATGGCTACGACAGTCTCGTCGAAGGGCGACCGGAGCAGAAGAACCGTTGGGTGTCGCGTATCCACGATCCGGAATGCCTCGCCTGCCACGTGACCGGTTGGGACACGAAGCAATTTCAGCGATACGATTCCGGCTTCCTTAACACGGAGAAAACGCCGCTACTCAAGGGGAACCAGTGCGAGAACTGCCACGGACCCGGCAGCAAGCACGTGGCCGCGGAACGTCAGTTCAAGAAGGACAAGAAAGAGACCGACCTACTGCTGACGCTGCGCGAGGAGCGGCACCTCGACCTCGAACTGGCCAAGCAGCGAGTGTGCTACAGTTGCCACGATGGCGACAACAGCCCCGGCTTTGATTTCAAAAAGTATTGGGTGCAGATCGCACACCCCGGCAAAGATTGACCTCGCCTGCTCCTCGCACCAACTGGAGTCTCCATGCCTCGCCAAGCCGCGTTCTGGATTTCGTTGGCTCTGTTTTCGTTGTGCATCGCCCGCGTAGACGCCGGATCGTGGCCGCAGTTTCGCGGGGCAAGCACCGGGCGTGACGATTCGGCCGCGAAGCTTCCCGAAAAAATCGGGCCGAGCGAGAGCGTGGTGTGGAAGGTCGCGCTGCCGCCGGGGCATTCATCGCCGGTCGTGTTCGGCGACCGCATCTTTGTCACCGCTGTGCGCGACCAACGCCTGTTCACGATCGGTCTCGATCGCGACTCCGGCAGGGTGCTGTGGGAAGCCGAGGCCCCGCACGAAACGCTCGAACCGATCCACCGGATCGGTAGCTACGCCCAATGCAGCGCGGCGACGGATGGCGAACGGGTCGTGACCTTTTTCGGATCGTGCGGCCTGTTCTGCTACGACCGCGATGGCAAGCTGCTCTGGAAGCGCCCGATGGGCCCCTTCAAAAACGATTTCGGTGCGGGCAACTCGCCACTCATCGAAGGCGATCGCGTGATCGTCTGCCAGGATCACGACACCGATTCATTTCTCGCGGCGTACAACAAGCACACCGGCGAAGTCGTCTGGCACGTAGACCGTTCGGAATTTCTGCGGAACTACTGCTCGCCCGTCATCTGGACCGTCGGCGGAAAGAAACAGATTGTTGTTGCCGCCACATTGCGAGTCGTTGGTTACGACATCGACATGGGCAAGGAACTTTGGACCGTGCGCGGCGTCTCGCGGACAGTTTGCATGACTCCGGCGGTGGCTGACGACGGAACGCTGATCGTCGCCGGCTGGTCTGCCGGTGGCGATCCGGGCGAGGAGATCCGGCTCGACCCATTTGCCGTCTACGCCGCCGAGATCGATAAGGACAAGAACGGCTCGCTCGAAAGCGCGGAGGTCCCCGACGGTCCCGTGAAAATGCGGTTCTCGCAGATCGACCGAGACAAGTCGGGGGACATTTCGCGAGCCGAGTACGACTACTTCCGCGGCCTGTTCGAGAAGTCGAAAAACGTCGTCATGGCGATCAAACCGGGACCCGTCGGCGATGCGTCGGAGACGCACGTGCTGTGGAAGTATTCGAAGGTCGTCCCGTTTTGTTCGTCGCCCCTCGCGTATCGCGGTCAGGTTTTCACAGTCAAGGACGGAGGAATCCTCTCCAGCCTCGACGCGGCGATCGGCAAGCCGACGAAGCAGGGCCGGCTGTCGGCCACCGGCGAATACTACAGCTCCCCGGTGGCCGGAGACGGCAAGGTGTTCCTGCTGAGCCGGGATGGGAAGCTGACGGTTGTCAGTGCGAGTTCCGAGTGGCAAGTGCTGCACACCGCGGACTTCAAGGAAGAGGTCTACGGCACGCCGGCACTGCTCGACGGCAAGATTTATCTGCGCACGAACGGGCACCTGTACTGCTTCGGGGCGAAGTGATCGTGCTCGCTCGTGACGCAGTTGGCTCGTCGTTATACTGCACTCGATCAACGAGGGACGTTCGCCGGCGCGTGCTCGGCGAGTAATCCAATCTGGCTGGAGGTTAACATGCTGAGACGAATCATTGGAACGTGTGTGACGATCGGAGTGGCAACCATCATGGCAGGCAGCAGCATTGCGGCAGAACTCAAGGTGGGCGATCCCGCCCCCGCGTTCGAACTCAAGGGAAGCGACGGCAAGACGTACAAGCTGTCGGATTTCAAAGACAAGCAGGCGGTCGTGATCGCCTGGTTCCCGAAGGCCTTCACCGGTGGTTGAACGGCCGAGTGCAAATCGCTCCGTGAGAGCGGCAAGGCCCTGCGGGAATTAAACGTCGCGTATTTCACCGCGAGCTGCGATCCGTACGACGGCGAGAAAGGCAACAAGGCGTTCGCCGAATCTTTGATGCTGGACTATCCGATTCTGAGCGACCCGAACAAGAATGTCGCCGAAGCCTACGGTGTTGTCCACGAAGGCCGGCCACTACCGGAACGATGGACGATTTACATCGGCAAGGATGGCAAAGTGTTGTTCATCGACAAGATGGTCAAGGCTGGCGCGCACGGAACCGACGTGGCCGCCAAGCTGAAAGAGTTGGGAATCGAGAAGGCCAAGTAATGGCGACTCGGTCGTTGATCAACATCACGACGAACCTCGTCTTCCCGGTGGAGGCGGGGTTCGCTTCGTTGTGTCACCGCGCAGCCGACGTCTCGGTCGTTTTTGTCTCGGTGGCCGCCTGACCGGATGCGTCTCGCGGCGGCTCGGCGATAGCGGCACCTTCCATCACGAGCGAGATCTCGCGCCGTGCGGTCAGGTAGTAGACTCCTCCCACGGCCGTGACCATCAAGTTGACCACGCGAAACGCCAGCGTCGCGAGCAATCCGCCCGCCGCGCCGACAGCCCCCGCGCCGCTCGATTCCGCCAGCCGCTCGTAAAACCAGTTCACGGCCTCTTCGAGCGTTCCCAGCCCGCCGGGAGTCAGCGGAATCGCGCCGATCGTTTCCGCCATCGGCATGAAAAAGAGGTGCGTCAAGAGGTTCGGCGACCACGGCAGGAGCGCCTTCGCGCAGCAGTAAAATCCAAGGATCAACCCGCCGTGTCCGAACAGGCTGAGGAACAGCGCGGCGACGACGGCATTCGGTCGCGATTGGTACAGCGTCACCCCGTGCAACAACTCGCCGAACGGTCTGCCGACGGCGGGAAGTCGCGTCAAACTTTGAAGCCACTTCCACCGCGCGGGGACGGGATGCAGCATCACGATCAATCCGAGCAGCCCCGCAACGCTCCCCAACCAGAGCAGCGCTCGGACGGTTTCCAAATCCTTCGTCCACGCCACCTGCACCGGCAGCAGTGTGGCGATGGCTCCGACCATGAACAACGCGAGCAGACCCAGCACCCGGTCCAACACGACGGTCGCCACCGCGACGGTTCGCCGCGAGACCTGTTCGCTCGCGAGAAAGATCGCCTTGAACAAATCGCCGCCGACCGAACCGAGCGACAGGTAATTGAAAACGAGTCCCAGGAAACCCAGCCGCAGTGCGTCGCGGAATCGGAACTCGAAACCCTGCGCCCAGACGAGCAGAAACCAGCGCAGAAACGTCAGCAGCGTCGAACCGAGGACCAAACCGAACGCGACGACCAGCAGCCACCAGTTTTTCTCGTGTCCGGCCAGTTGACTCAAGCCGCCACGGTTTTGGAACAGGAGCACGCCCACGATGGCCAGCGCCATCGGCCACCTCAGCCAGCCCCACGATTTTTTCAGCCAGTTGAACAAGGTGTCGGCTTCGAGCAAGCGGAATGTTCGCGATCACAACCGCCGCGAGCGCGGCGGGCAGGGTATAGTCGAATCGGGCACCGCTCGCAAGACGGACCATCGCGGGCGTGCCGCGCGATCGTCGCCGGTTGACGTTCAGCCGCCGGACCATGATAATCCCCTCGCCACCGCCGCGAGATATTCATCAACTCCATGCGCCGCGATCTGATCACTCTTGACGATCTGACCGAGAACGAAATCCAGGCGATCTTCGTGTTGGCGGAGGATTTTTTGAAGCGGATGACGACGCCCGAGCATTCGCACCGCATCCGCGGCCGTGACCCGATCGCGCAGGACTTCGTGCTGGCGACGATGTTCTACGAAGCCAGCACCCGCACGCGGTTCTCGTTCGAATCGGCCATGCTGCGGCTCGGCGGCGAAGTGCTCTCATCCGCCGACCCGAGGACTACGTCGGCGGCCAAGGGTGAAACGATGGCGGACACCGTCCGCGTCGTTGAGAACTACGCCGATCTCATCGTGATCCGGCACCCGTGGGAAGGAGCCGTGCGTGTCGCGGCCGAATACACCGACATCCCGGTCATCAACGCGGGCGACGGCGGCCACGAACATCCCACGCAGACGCTGTGCGATCTGTTCACTCTGCAACAGGAAAAAGGGACGCTGAAAAATCAGAACGTGCTCCTGTGGGGAGACCTCAAGAACGGCCGCACAGTGCATTCGCTGGTCTACGGTCTGGCGCGATTCGGAGCGAGGATCATTCCGATGCCCGCCGAAGGACTCGGCCTGCCCGATCACGTGATCCACCGGTTGCGTCGCGACTACGACTGCATCCCCATCGAAAAGAAAGACATGGGGGACACACGAGTTCTGGACGAGTTGCCTGTCGATGTCGTCTACGTCACGCCCGACAAGCCGCATCAACGTTCGCTCTTCACCGACGTCGGTGCGGTCGAGGACCAGCACCTGCGAACGCGGCTGCCGGCCAACGCGCTGGCAAAGATCGACGCGTGTTACGTCACGCGATTGCAGAAGGAACGCATGACGACTGACGAGACGAACGGCGACTACCCAACGGTGGATACGAAATTCCTCAAGGGACGCCGGTACAAAGAAAGCCGGGTCATGCATCCGCTGCCGCGCGTCAGCGAACTGGGGTACGACCTCGATGACGATCGCCGCGCGGTCTATTTCAAACAGGCAGCGTACGGCGTCCCCGTTCGCATGGCGTTGATCGCGGCCATTCTCAATTTGAAACCCGATATTCTTGCCGCCAAACCGCCGGCGAGGCCGCTCGCCGTGTACCGCGAGCGCACGTTTCGATGCCCCAACACGCAATGCGTCACCAGTCAGGAAACCGAGCAACGTTACCTGTCGCCGCGGTTTGCGATCGTTCCCGTCGGCAATGCGTTGTTGCTCCGTTGCGCTTACTGTGAACACGAAATCACGCCGGCACTGGTTGGAACGACGTCGAGCAAACTCGTGCAGCCCAATGCCTCGCGGATGGAGACGCCTCCCGATGACATCGTGTTCTTCGCCAACGAATCCTCGGCTCAGCAGGCCGGTTACCGCCTGGCCGGTCAGCTCGCGTGAGCGGACGTGTTCAGCGAGGCAGGTCCCACGCCGGCTTGCGTTTCTGGACGAACGAGTTGAGCCCCTCGCGAGCTTCCAAGGTTTGACGGGCTAGGGCAGAGATGGTCACGGCCGCGTCGAGTTGCCGCGCAATCTGCGGCCAGGCGGCCGTGTGCAGCAAGCGCTTCGCATCGCGCACGGCACCGGGAGAACCGGCGAGGATGTTCGCGATCCAGTCGCGTTCGGTCGCGCCGAGCTGATCGGCGGGGACGACGTGGTGGATCAGGTCGTAACGCAGTGCCGTTGCCGCATCGACTTGGCGTCCGGACAGGAGCAGGTCTGACGACGCGCTCAGGCCGCAGCGATGGAACAATAGCGGCGTGATCATCGCGGCCGTGATGCCTCGCCTCGCCTCGGGGAGCCAAAACGTCGCGGTTCCCGCGGCGATGACCAGATCGCACGCGAGGACGAGCCCCAACCCTCCGGCCACCGCCGGACCTGGCAATACGGCCAGCACGGGCACGGGGAGTTCGATCAGCCGCGCGACGACATCGCGATACAGTTGCGAGTCCGATTGAAACACCGAGGCCGCATCGGGACGACTCGCGGCCTCGTGCATCTCCGTCAGATCCATCCCCGTGCAGAAAACCGGTCCTTCGCCGGTCAGCACAAGCAACCGCAGCGCGGAATCGCCCGCGGCGGTGAAGACGGTTCGCAGCAGCTCGCCGAGCAGTTCGCGGGAGAGAGCGTTTCGCTTGTCGGGTCGGTTGAGCGACACACGGAGCACTCCGCGATTGGACTGGACGAGAAGCTGCGACATAGCCATGTGCCTTCGGTTTTCATTCGTGATCCGCGCCGGTATGTTATCCGGCGTTGACCGCAGTTGCCACGACTCCTGAAACTCGAGACGTCCGCCATGTCCGCTAAAGAAACCAGTCGATCGCATCCCGAACACCTCACGCGCCGCGACGCGCTGGCCGACCTCACAGGGTTGGCGGTCGCTTCTGCTGCGAGCACAACCATGACCTCATCCGCCGCCGAATCGAAGGACGAACTCTACGTGGCTCGCAACGGCCGGATCAGGCAGTCGGTTGTGCATTGGTGCTTCAAGAAGATGTCGGTCGAGGAACTCGCAAATCATGCGGCGCGGATGGGCATCCAGTCGGTCGAAATCGTCGGACCGGAGCACTGGCCGATGTTGAAGAAGCTTAACCTGACGTGCGCGATCTCCCCCAGCCACGGGTTCGCGAAGGGGTTTGCTCACAAAGCCGAGTGGCCGGAGTGCATCGACAAGCTGAGGTCTATGATCGATTCCACGGCCGAAGCCGGGTTCTTCAGCGTGATCACATTCTCGGGGTTCCGCCGTGGAATCGACGAGGCCGAAGGGCGGAAAAACATGGTCGAGGGGCTCAAGCAGATCGTCGGTTACGCCGAGAATCAGAAGGTGACACTCTGCCTGGAAATGCTCAACAGCCGCGTGGACATCGAAATGAAGGGGCATCCCGACTACTTCTGCGACACGATCGAATCGTGCGTGGACATTTGCAACCAGGTCGGCAGCGAGCGGCTGAAGATTCTGTTCGACATCTACCACGTGCAGATCATGCAGGGGGACATCATTACGCGGATCAAGCAGTTTCATCCGTACATCGGCCACTACCACACGGCCGGCAACCCGGGGCGCGAGGAGATCGACGACACGCAAGAGATCCACTACGCTCCGATCATGCGAGCGATCGCTGAGACAGGTTACAAGGGTTACGTCGGCCAGGAATTCATCCCGCGTCGCGATCCCGTCGCGTCTCTCAATCAGGCGGTCAGGATTTGCGATGTGTGACAAGCTGATTGCCGAGCACCGGAGCGCGTCTCCCCTCTCCCCCTTCGGGGGCGAGGGGAGACGCAATGCGGCGATTTTCGGCGTCCTGTTTGCGATCGTCGCGGCTTCACACGTCGTCGCAGCAGGTCCACGGCCCGAGTTCCGCGTGCGCGACACGCGGCCCAAGCACGACGACGCGAAACTTGAGCAGCTCGGCATTGCGAAGTTTGAATCGCGGCGACTGCGGCTTTACACCGACATCGACTCGAAGCTCGCAAAGCCTCTGCCGCCGGTGATGGACCAGTTGTACGACGTCTGGGAAGCGCAGCTCGGTAAGCTCCCGCCGGCTCCGGACAAGGCGGATTTTCAGATGACCGGGTACCTGATGAAGGATCGCGAACTCTTCCGCAAGGCCGAATTGCTCCCCGAAACCTTGCCGGGGTTCGCGCATGGGTGCCACCGTGGAGCCGAGTTCTGGATGGATGATCAACCGACCGACTACTACCGCCGGCACCTGATGCTTCACGAAGGAACGCATTGCTTCATGACGGCAATCCCAACCGACACGCGCACGACGGTTTGGTACTTCGAAGGTGCCGCCGAACTGTTCGCGACGCACACGCTCAATGCGGCCGGCAAAGCGACCTTTGGCGTGATGCCTCACAACCGCGAGGACTTTCCCGGGCTGGGGCGGATCAAACTTGTTATGGACGACGCGGCCGAAGGCAAAGACAAAGACGTCGCATCCATCTGGTCGCTCACACCGGGAGATTTCCAGCAGAATTCGATGTACGCCTGGTCGTGGGCACTGTGCAAATTCCTGGACGCTCACCCGCGCTACCGTGAGCGGTTTCAATCGCTACTGCCCGTGGTTCGCCAGCCGGATCCGAAGCGGCAGGTGGCCGACCTGTTCGCCGAGGACTGGACCCAGTTGCAAACGGAGTGGATGCTGTTCGTCACCAACCTCCGTCACGGATACGACATCGAACGGGCAGCCATTGAATTCAAACCCGTGAAGCCGCTGGTCTCCGGATCGCCGCCGGTGAAGCTGACAATCGCAGCCGACCGCGGCTGGCAATCGGCGGGCGTGACCGTGCGCGAACAGCAAACGATCCGCATCACCGCCTCCGGCCGATTCAGTCTGGCGAAACAACCCAAGCCGTGGCTCAGCGAACCGCAGGGCGTCAGCATTCGTTACCATCGAGGCGAGCCGGTGGGCAAGTTGGTGGCGATCATCGTGCCGGACGATTTGCAGTTGCCGGGACAAACATTCGGGCCGTCGAAGACATTGCCGGTCGGCAGGGCAACGGAGCTGACGGCGCCGCTTGCCGGCACTCTGTTTTTTCGCGTGAACGATCATTGGAACGAGCTGTCCGACAACGCGGGTGAAGTCAGCGTGGAGATGCATCCATGAGTGAGGAAATGCAACGTCGCGGAACCGAGTCGCGCCGCGGTTCTCGATCAGCGTGGCTGGCGGCGGTCGCCTTGTTGCTGGTCGTGGCCGTCAGTTTCGGCTGGTCGAAGCACGCGACATCGCTCCATGAAGCGAATCGTCAGGCTGCGGACGCGCTTGCGTTGTCACGGCAGCGGGAACGATTGGCGGCCCACCAGCGAGACATGGCCTATCGTTCACTGAGGTCGATCATCCACGACCTGCACCGACGACTGGGGAACGACCCGCGACGAAACGAGATAGAACAACGATTAATCGAGGTCGCGCGGCACGAGTTGCTTCAGGCATCGCGACTATCCGAACGCTCAGTGGATGCCGAACTGGCACAGGCCATGGCGTTGGACCGGTTGGGTGACCTGTGTCTGCAGGTTGAGAGATGGAAAGAGGCAGCGGACCACCTGCAGCGAGCGCTGGACCTCTGCCGCGATGTGCTCAGAAAGTCCCCTGGCGACATCGCCGGCTCCATCGGACTCGCGTCAACGCTCTGTCACCTCGGAGACGCCGCGCTGGCCCGGCCGGAGACGGCAGCTACGGCCGAGGGGCATTTCCGCGAAGCGTTGCGAGTGACCGAATCGCTGCTGAAATCGCACGCGGACGAAGTCTCGCTGCATCGATGGCAGGCGGTTGCTGCTGATCGATTGGGAGACGTTTAC
>Ga0233425_10005392_pt1 | contig 20253 bp, 17 predicted proteins | sample Watercolumn_Towu_2_FD_181712 | JGI IMG/M metagenome (GOLD analysis project Ga0233425, IMG submission 181712) | Freshwater microbial communities from Lake Towuti, South Sulawesi, Indonesia - Watercolumn_Towuti2014_140_MG | ecosystem: Environmental > Aquatic > Freshwater > Lake | place... | reverse complement strand
CGATTGAAGACTCGGTGGAAGGAACAATCCTCTTCTCCTACCCCGCAATCTACTCCAGCCGGGAGGTCGAGAATGTCCGGCTGCGGTTCGAGAAAGGTCGCATCGTCGAGGCGCATGCGACCAAGGGCGAAGACCTGCTGCACGCCACGCTCGACACCGACGAGGGCGCCCGCTTTGTCGGCGAGATTGCCGTCGGCACCAACTACGGCATCACCCGGTTCAGCCGCAATACCCTGTTCGACGAGAAGATCGGCGGCACCGTGCACCTTGCGGCCGGGATGTCGCTGCCTGAGTCAGGCGGCGTCAACAAGTCGGCCATCCACTGGGACATGGTCTGTGACCTGCGCGAGGGCGGCGAAATCCTGGCTGACGGCAGGCTCATTCACAAAGACGGCAAGTTCCTCATCTGACCGGGAGAAAGAGCAATGAACCTGATACTGACAATGCTGCTGGCGCTCGATTCTGCGGCGGGCGCCGGCAAGTCGCTGGAAGTCCACGCAGTTGAGAGAGGTCCCCGCATCGACGGCGTGCTTGAAGATGTCTGGCTCCAAGCCGACTCGATTGCCGACTTCGTCCAGGCCTACCCGGACGAGGGCCAATCACCGTCCGAGCACACCGTGGTCTATGTCCTGCAGGACCGGGACAACCTCTACATCGCTTTCCGCTGCTGGGCCGAGAAGGCACGGCCGGTCGCTGCGATGTACGGCATGGAAGAGGAGGCAACCGTCTTTCTCGACCCGATGAACTCCCGCAACAACGCCTGCTTCTTCAAGGTCTACGGCTCCGGCCTGTACCGAAGCGGCAAGATCCTGGACGACGGCGCGAATGAGGACTGGTCGTGGGAGGCGGTATGGTATTCGGCCGACCGTCTCTATGCCGACCGCTGGGAGGTCGAGATGCGTATCCCGTTCAAGTCGTTCCGGTACCGGCCCGAGGCCACCGAATGGGGCATCAACTTCCATCGCTTCATCACTCACGGCATGGAGAACGACTACTGGACCGAAGTGAAGGAACGCGAGGGCGGCAACCGTGTCTCCCAGTACGGCCGGCTCAAGGGCATCAATCCCCGGGCGCATGGCTACTACTTCGAACTCTATCCCGAAGGCTTCGTGCGCTACGACCAGGAAGGTAGCGACACGTCAAATGCGTTCCGGGACATCGTGGCCCGGCTCAGGCCCAGCGCCAGCTTGAACTTCAAATGGGACCTGACGCCGCAGACCACGGTTAATGCCACTGTCCTCCCCGACTTCGCCCAGATCGAGTCCGACCCCTACTCGTTCAACCTCTCGCGCTACCCCACGCATTTCGGTGAGCGCCGGCCGTTCTTCACCGAGGGCAGCGAGCTGTTCCGCATGTCCGGCCTGGGTGAGGGCTTCTTCTCCCCGCTCGAGATATTCTACTCGCGCCGCATCGGCAAGGCGGTCGGCACCGAACCCGTTCCCATCTACTCCGGACTCAAACTAACCACCCGCTCCTCGGACTGGAGCTTCGGCGCGCTGGGCGCCGCGACCGACCGGCTCGCGGATTCCAGTACCGTATTCGAACCGCGACGCGGGTTTGCCGTGCTCTCGGGCAAGGGCCGGCTCTCGGACGCTACCGATGCCGGGTTGCTCTTCGCCGGCACGCTCGCCAGCCGAGCTGACTACAACTACGCGCTCGGACTGGACCTGAGCCGAAGCCGCGGGTTCGACCGGAGTGTCCTGCAGGCGGCGTTCAGCGACCACAACGGCACACCCGGTTGGGCGGTCACGTCCGGCTATCGGAGTTTCATCGGCAGTTGGATGAGCCTTGGCACCGTTGAGGTTATCAGCGACTCCTTCTCGGTTGATGACATCGGTTTCGTACCCTGGGCCGGCCGCAAACGGTTTGCGGTGCTGGCCGGTCCCCAGTTCCGGCCCGAGCGCAGCGCACTCACGCGCATGCTCGTGGCCCCGGGCATCTACGTCGGCCAGGAACCGGGCGAAAAGGAACCCTCCTATTCGGTGATGCTCACGGCCAATTCGCATCTTCGCAGCGGCTGGCACTTCAACCTGGACGCGAACGCGGGGCGTACCAGCGAGGCCGACACGACCTATTTCGGCCGCAGCGTCAACCTGCACGTCGAAGGAGCGACCCTGGACTGGAACGTCAGCGTGGGACTCAACGGCAATCACAGCTACAACTACTTCCGTGGGTACCTCGCCGATAACTACTCGGACTGGCTGTTCGTCACCTACTACCTGGCCAAGCGCGTCGCGCTGATGGCCGGCGGCAGCAACTTCTGGGAATGCGACCCGACCGGCAAGGTCGCCGCAGTTACTACGATCTTCCGGCCGCGCGCCGACTACCGCATCAACGCCCAGATGAGTTTCAACGTCTACGATGAAATCGTCCTGCGCACGCCTGGCGTGCGTTTCGACAGCACGCGGCTCGCCACCAACCGAGTCGGTTTCCTCTATTCGTGGAACTTCCTGCCCAAGAGCTGGCTCTATGTCGCGCTCAACGACTTCCGGCTGGACCGGGGTGACGGTGAGGGCCTGAAGCTGGTGAACCGGGTCGGCGCAATCAAGCTTCGCTACCTGTTCTACTTCTAGAGCCCGGGACTGATGACTGCTGAACATCGAATCCGGCCCGCCGCCGAAGCCGACGTGCCGGTACTGGCGCGGATGCGTCGCAGCCTGGCCGAGCACCTGGCGGCCTGTGACCCCGACCTCTGGGAACTCGCTCCCGGATATCTCGCCCGCATGGCCGGGTTCTACGCCGCACAGATGAGCAGGGAGAACACGCGCCTGTTCCTGGCGCTGGACGCCGCGAACGCGCCGACCGGCATGGTGATGGTTCGAGTTCTCGAGAACGCGATGCTCAAACCATCCCGTTTCGGTCGAATTGACGACGCCTGGGTCGAACCCGGTTCCCGGCGTCAGGGCGTGATGCGCGCGCTGGTCCGGGCTGCGCTTGAGTTTATCAAGACCCAGGGCGTCCGACACGTCATGCTCGACTACTCGGTACAGAATCCGATCAGCGCCGCAGCCTGGCACCGGCTCGGATTCCGGCCCGCGCTGGTCACCACCCAGGCGACAGTGGAACAGGTCCAACGAAGGTGCCGCTGATGTGGTGACCCGAGCTGTCAACACGCGGGATGAACCAACTACAGGAGGAGAAGCATGTCAATCCGTCTGCTCGCATTCGCGGGTCTGCTCATCGTCGCGACAGTATTCGCACAGACACCTTCCGCACCGCTCGCCGCAGTTCCGAACCAGGGCCGGGCGGCAATGGATGAAATCCTTAAGCGCGTCGCGGCGCTGGACCCCGAGGCGCTCTCGGCGCTGACGACCGCTGCGTCCATGGCGGGCCTGCAGGAACCGATGCTGGTTCTATTGAAACTGGCAGACTCGACTACCCGCGAGGGCCTGCTGGTCGCGGTATCACCGGCCATGCGCACGCGGGTGGAGAAGATGGTAGCTGACCTGAACGACCCGGACGACGGGCAACTCGCGGCTGCGGCCGAGGCGCTGAAGCCGCTACTTGAGCCGGTCGCGCTGGCCTGCGCCCGGGCCTTCGGTCTCTACCGCAACAAACAGTATCCCGACGCGGCCGAGCGCTACGAGGCCGCGTTCAAACTCGGAATAGCCGGCAGTGTTGACTACTACAACGCAGGCTGCACCTGGGCCCTGGCCGGCAACAAGGATGCGGCGTTTCGCAACCTGAACGAGGCCATTACCCGGGGCTGGCGCGAACTCGACCAGTTGGGGCAGGACGAGGACCTGGTCTCTCTCCGCAAAGACAAGCGCTGGAAGCAACTTGTCGGGCGCATCGAGCAGGAGAACGCGCGGCGGATTGCCGCCCTGCCAACTGAACACAAGCCGCTCAGTATCGTCAAGTTGCCGGCGCCGGAGCAGAAGGGCTCGGTCTCGGTCGAAGAAGCGCTGGCCGGTCGTCGCTCGGTGCGGCAGTATTCCGGCACTCCACTGACGCTGAAGGAGACCGGTCAAGTGCTCTGGGCCGCCTACGGCATCACCAGACCCGAACCCGATGTCCCTTTCATGCGTGGCGGCATGCGTACGGCGCCTTCGGCCGGCGCGCTCTACCCGCTCGACATCTACCTGTTCGCAGGCGACGTCACTGACCTGCCGGCAGGCATCTACTACTACAACTCCCCGACTCACGAGCTCTGGCTCCTCACTGAAGGCGACCAGCGACCGAAACTGTACGAAGCCGCCATGCAGCCCTGGGTCAAGGAAGCGCCGGCCTCGCTGGTCTTCTCGGCCGTGTTCGAGCGCACAACGAAGAAGTACGGCCCGCGCGGTCGGGAGCGCTATGTCTGCATGGACCTCGGGCATTCCGGGGAAAACGTCTACCTCCAGTGCGGCGCGCTCGGACTGGCCACGGTCGCCATCGGCGCGTTCAGCGATGCCGAAGTCCGATTCGCGACCGGCATGACCAGGCAGGAGGAACCACTCTACATCATGCCGGTCGGGAGAATGCCGGCTGAACGGTAGCCCTGCGGACTCGGCACGGTGATGCAATGAAGCGAACCCTCGAACTGCTGTTGCTGCTCTCCTGGGCCGCGACCGCGCAGCCCTTCCGTGAGGACACCGTCGGCGGCACAGTCTATGACTGGCAGGCCTACGGTCCGTCCCGGCGCTGGATCGCATGCGACACTGCCTACGGCGTTCACGTCACCTGGATGCACAGCCGCGACACGACCTTCGCCGACCGCAACCAGCACTACAACTTCCTCGACCTGCGGACCGAAACGTGGCTCCACCGCACCGGCGGCGACTATCTGGACTGGGGCATTGATGTCTTCCCGACCCGGGCCGGCTACGGCACGCTTGATGTTGACCTCGTCACCCATCTTCCCTTCATCAGCGCTCATCTCATCGACAACATCCCTGCCCTGGCTCGCGGCACATCACCGGCGGCTCAGGCGTTTGAGCTCTGCCAGGGTCCCAACGCGTTCGTCTACCCGGATCTGAGCCTCACCCCGAACGGCGTCGCCCATGTCTCAACCATCGACGTCAGCACGCAGCGCGAGGTCTTCTACTTCCGCGTAACACCGTGGTGCACCTGGTCGGTCCCGCTGTACTTCTCGGATACGAATCCCCAGTACGAGAATCACTTCCTGGAGGCAGCCAAGGGGGATTCGAACCTGGTCGCCGTCTCCTGGATCGACATCGACCAGCTCCCCCGGCGGTTCTACTACAAGGTCAGTGACAACAGCGGAACTTCGTGGCGGCCGCAGGCCGAACTCACGCCGCCCCCGGCCTACCAGTCCGCCGGCGAAACGCTCCCCACGTTCACTTCCTACGGCAACTCCCTGCTCTGGGACCACGAGGATCGCCTGCACGTCACGGTGGCGGTTCATCCGGTCGTTGGCGGTCGGGGCCTGGTTACTCCGGCAGAAATCTGGCACTACTGCGCCGACAACGCGCCGGCCTGGGCCAAGATCGCCCGGGCAGGCGGTGATTCAGCCAGCCTGCACGGCAGCGTGGGCAACGGCGCGGTCTATGCCGACCGCCCCTCGCTCGCGGTCGATGAAGACGGACGGCTGTTCTGCGTCTGGGAGTGCTTCGACAGCCTGAATGTTGAACCGACTACCGGCCGCCTGCGCGCCGGGCTGTTCGCGGCCACATCGAGCGACAACGGCAGCACCTGGAGCGAGGCGATACGGCTCACGCAACTCGACTCCACGTCGCACCGCTATCCGTCACTTGCCCGCCTGGCCCCGGGTGGCCGACTTCACATCCTCTATGAACAGGACCTGATGGCCGGCTTCTTCACACGACACCAGGGCCCGCCGACTCCGAACCCGATCATCTATCTCACCGGGACGATTGCATCCAGCCCCAGCCCGGAACTGCCAGCGCCGACCAGCCGGACCCGCGTCAGCGCCAGTCCGAACCTGTTCCGGCAAGGCACCACAGTCACTCTTGAACTCGAGCCCGGCGAAACCGGGTCACTCCGGGTCTTCGACGCCGCAGGCCGGCCGGTCAAGACCCTGGCCGCCCGCGTCTCGACCGCAACACCCCGGCGACTGCTGTGGGACGGCACCGACCATCGTGGACATGAGGTCCCGCCCGGCGCCTACTTCGTCCGACTCGAAGCCGGCCACTTGTCACGATCCCTCCGGCTGCTGCGAATCTGATATGGGAGACCGGCTCCTGAACTTCGCCGCCGATCAGCAGCGCCGCTCGACATCACGCCCGTCGGATGACCATGCTGGAAATGGAGCGCTCGGGAACGTATGACCGAATCCGAATCTGCCGCCGGATTGGAGCCGCTCCCGCTCTCCCCCGCTGCCGAACTCCCGGCTGAGGCCCCGGGCGCGACGCGAGTCTGGAACCGGGACTTTCTGCTCCTCTGGCAGGGCCAGATGGTCTCGGCTCTGGGTGATACGGTCTATGAGATTGCACTCGGGTTCTGGGTCCTGGCCCGGACCGGCTCGACCGCTTTGATGGGCACGCTGATGGCCGCCACTACCCTGCCTCGGATTCTGGTCGCGCCCTTTGCCGGCGTGGTCGTTGACCGCAGCGACCGGCGCGGACTTGCGATTGCCATGGATATCATCCGAGGCCTGCTCATCGTGCTGGTCGCGCTGGCGGCCTATGCCGGCATCGCCCGGGTCTGGATGGTCTTTGCCGCTGGAATCGCCATCGGTGCGTGCGGCGCGTTCTTCGGACCGGCGGTCACGTCGGCGCTACCGGATATCGTGCCCCGCAGCGGCATCATCCAGGCCAATTCCGCATTCAACATCATCTACACCGGTTCCGGGATTGTCGGCAATGCGGGCGGCGGGTTCCTGTACCAGCTCCTCGGCGCACCGCTGATGTTCCTGCTCAACGGCCTGTCCTACATTGTCTCCGCAGCCTCCCTGCTCTTCATCCGTATCCCGAGAATCGTCCGGGAGCGAGTCCGGCCCGCCTTTTTCGCTGAGATGAGGCAGGGACTGAGCTTCGTCTGGGGCATCAGGGGCCTGCGCTTTCTGTTCCTGAGCGCGCTTGCACTCAACTTTTTCGCCACCATCGGTATCGTGCTGTTTCTGCCGCTGTTCCAGCGCACCGCCGGGCTCGGGCCCGAACGTTACGGGGTCACGATGGCGCTGTTCATGGGCGGCCTCTTCCTCGGCTTTCTGCTCGGCGCCACGCTCCGCATCGAGCCGCGCCGGCGATTCGCCGTCTTCTTCGTCTGCGGCATCATCATGTCGCTCTGCCTGGCCGCATTCCCACTTATCGGCAACTGGTATCTAATGCTCGGCCTGATGCTGGTGGGCGGTCTGGTCAACGCCGTCCTTAACAACTACATCAGTGCCATCGTCCAGCTCATCGTACCGCAGGACATGCGGGGCAAGGTCTTCTCCCTGCTCGGCGCCATCTCCCAGGCCGCCACTCCGCTGGGCATGGCGCTGGGCGGCGTACTCGGCCAGTTCCTGCCGCTCCGCTATGTGATATCCGGCAGCTTCGTAGTCATGCTGCTGTGCTTCATTCCCCTGCTCTTCTCGGATTCGTTCCGACGCTTCATCAACTTCGACCCGGACCACGACACGCTGGCCGCGGTCTCGGCGGACTGAACCGCTTCCGTCGAAACCCGGACCACTCCGGAAAGTCCGTTCTGACCCGCCGGTTCTCGCCAACGTCGCCCTTGCGCATTCCTGAATTGAGCGTATAATAGGCCAAACCCCGAATGGGGCGCGAAGAGATGAACGGACAAGCACGAACAAGTTGAATGCACAGGAGGCGGTAATGAGGACGGTCAGACTTCTGTTTCTGCTTCTGGTTGGATTCCTGACGCTCATGCGAGCTCAGCCCGGCCCGGGCGAGTTGGAGGAGCCGGGGGGCGAACCGCAATACACCATTGATGAGATCATGGAGGCGATCCGCGACGAACAAGGCGTGGAACGTGACGAACAGCTTGAACCCCACGCGGTAGACCCGGAACTGCTGGAACTGCTCGGCGACGCGCTTATGCACAAGTGGGTCATCGTCTCGTCACTGCGCAGCACCGTGGAGGACATTGCCCGGCGCATCACCGGTGCCGGCCCGCGCCGACAGCACATTCAGCTTGGTCTGGCCTATGTCAGTTCGAAAGTCATGGGCATCCTCGCACTCTTCCAGGGAGCGGGCGAACCCGGCTCACATGAGTTGTTTGACCCCGAGGGCGGAGGCGGAGGCGGCGGCGGCGAAATCGGCGAAGGCGGTGGTGAAGAAGGCGGGGGTGAGGGAGAAGAAGGCGAAGGAGAAGAGGGTGAGGGCGAAGGAGAAGGCGGTGGCTCAGGCGGCTACGGCGGTCGGGGCGGCGGTCTGGCCGGCATCGAACGAAACCGCGGCGGCGGCAGCGCCGGTTCGCAGTCAGGTGAAGGTAGCGCGCTCACTGGTCGCGGCGGCAGCGCAGCCGGTGGCGCATACTCCGGCCGCGCCGGCACTCGGAGCGGCAGCGGCCGCATGACTCTGGCCGAGCGCCGCGCGTCAGGCAGCGCGGGTTCCGGCGGTAGTGCTCGCGGCAGCCACTCGAGCCGGTCGGGCAGTGGCGGTGGTCCGGTCGGACACCTGACCACCTCGGACGAGGAATACGGGTCGGAAGGAAGTGGCGTGTACCGAAGCGGTTCGGGCAGCGGCAGCGGCGGGTCCGGCCGCCTGTCCGCAGACGAAGATGGCGGTTCTTCCGCGCGCGGGTCACGCAGCGCGTCGGGTCGCCGCGGCAGCAGTTCGGCGATGTCCGGCTCGCCGCTGGGCGAAATCCTCGGCGAGACGCGGAACCTGAGCTGGGTCGTAGTCGTAATTGTCCTTGCCGTCATCGGCACGGTCATCGCAACCATAGTGCGTATCGTCCGTTTCTTCAAACGGGTCAAGAAGGGGCGCGAGCCGGCGCCCCAGCCGGTCACGATCGCGGTCGAGGACTCGGCGCTGCGCATCCTCAAGGAACGCTTTGTCCGGGACGAAATCACGCGGGCGGAATTTGAGGAGAAGCGACGTCACCTCGAAGAACTCAGTCGGCCGGCCGCCGAATCCGGGCCGGAGACGAAGAAACGTCCGCCAGTAGTGGAAGACGTGGGCGGCGACATCCTGGCGCCGTAGGCGAGCTGTGTTCGCTGTGCTTGACATTGGGAGCGCCGATTCTAGAATGTTCTTGAGTCGCCTGATGCTCCTGACGAACCGGAAGCGACTGCCCGCGATGGAAACTTGAGAAACACAGGGAGGAAACCAGTATGGCCGACAAGTTGAAGTGCCCCAAGTGCCCGGGCGCGAAAGAACTCGACCGCATCTCATTTGAGTTGATTGACGTCGACCAGTGCCCGTGTTGTCAGGGCGTCTGGTTCGACCACTTTGCCCCGGAACTCCAGACAATTCTCGAACAGGGCCGCGACCAGGTCCCGGCTGAACTCAAGGACGCGCTGGAAACCGAGACCGGCAAGATCACCGCGGCCGAAGCGAAGGGCGTCGAGCATCGCTGCCCGCGCTGCGACATCAAGTTACGCACGTACTGGTATGCCTCGGAAGTCGGCAAGTCGTTTCAGATTGACGGCTGCCCGGCCGGTGACGGAGTCTGGTTCGACGACGGCGAGCTGGGCAAGGCGTTTGACTTCCTGGCTCATGCCAACCAGTCGCTCGCCGAATACTACCGGCACAACGGAATCCTCGGCAAGGTCAACGACCTGCGTAAGAGCCGCAAGTCCTGACCCGGACAGACTGACTGCTGCCTATCCGCGAACTCGGCGCACGTGCCGTAGACAGGCGCGCCTGCCCCCGGATTGTTCAGATAATTGACAACCTCCGGAGTTTGGCATAGAATTCTGTGCAATTATCATCCACCCGCCATCTGTTGACTCCCTACCGCCGGTTGTCAGGAATCAGATAGCGGGGCAGGACAGGAACCGCAGGCGGTGCACGAGGAGGAAATCTGAACAAGATTCTGCTGAAGAAGACGCTGGCGCCGAGCATCAAGCTGTTTGAGATTGAGGCGCCGTTGATTGCCGCCAAGGCCCAGCCCGGCCAGTTCGTGGTGCTGCGAATCCACGAAGAAGGCGAGCGGATTCCGCTTACCATCGCCGACGCCCGGCCCAGGGACGGCATCGTAGTCATTGTGTTCCAGGAAGTCGGCAAATCGACCTTCCATCTGGGCGCCCTGAAGGAAGGCGACGAGCTCATGGACCTGATCGGCCCGCTTGGCAAGCCGTCGGAAGTCGAGAAGTTCGGCACCGTGGTCTGCGTGGCGGGTGGCGTGGGCACGCCTGAGATGTATCCCCTGGCCAAGGCGATGAAGGAAGCCGGTAACCAGGTCATCACGATTGTCGGCGCCCGGTCCAGGGACCTGCTGATTATGGAGCAGGAGATGCGCTCGGCCTCAACCGAGTTGATGATTACGACCGACGACGGCACGTATGGCAAGAAGGGTTTTGTCACCGAAGAACTGAAGCGTTTGATTGACGAGGGCCGGAAGATTGACCGCGTGATTGCGGTGGGCCCGGTCGTGATGATGCGGGCGGTCTCCAAGCTTACTCTCCCCTACAAGATTCCGACTGTTGTATCCCTGAATCCCATCATGCTTGATGCGACCGGCATGTGCGGTGTTTGCCGCTGCGAAGTCGCGGGCCAGACCAAGTTCGCCTGCGTGGACGGACCGGAGTTCGACGGGCACCAGGTTGACTTCGACCTGCTCGTTGCCCGGCAGAAGAACTACCTCACCGAAGAGAAGCAGTCGCTGGAGATGTGGCGGCAGGAGACGAAGTAGCATGAGCAACTACGGATTACCGATTGCAGACTGCAGATTGCAGATTGACTCTGTGCCCTCTGTGTTCTCTGTGGTTGGAAAGGAGGCATAGATGCCGGAACGTAACAAGAGTCAGGTCAAGACCCCGATGCGGGAACAGCCGGCTAAGGAACGCGTCCACAACTACAACGAGGTCCCGTTCGGCTACACCGACGAAGAGGCGATTGCCGAGGCTCGGCGCTGCCTGGTCTGCAAGAAGCCCTCGTGTATCGGCGGCTGCCCGGTTGAAATCGACATTCCCGGCTTCATCTCCAGGATTGCCGAAGGCGATTTCAAAGGCGCGGTCCGCGTGATGAAACAGAAGAACGTCCTGCCCGCGGTCTGCGGCCGGGTCTGCCCCCAGGAAGACCAGTGCGAGAAAGTCTGCGTGCTGACCAGGAAGCAGGAACCGGTCGGCGTCGGCCGGCTGGAACGATTCATCGCGGACTGGGAAGCCCGCCAGGGCCCGCCCGAGATACCGGCCCTGCCCGCGAAGAACGGCAAGAAGGTCGCGGTCGTGGGTTCCGGACCGGCCGGCCTGACCGTCGCCGGCGACCTGGTGCAACTGGGCTACGAGGTCACGATGTTCGAGGCCCTGCACAAGGCCGGCGGCGTGCTGGTCTACGGCATCCCGGAGTTCCGCCTGCCCAAGGCGATTGTTCAGCGCGAGGTGGACTACATCACCGCGCTCGGGGTCAAGCTCATGACCAGCTTCGTGGTTGGCCGGACATTGACAATTGACGAGTTGCTGCAGCAATTCGACGCGGTCTTCATCGGCACCGGCGCCGGCCTGCCCTGGTTCATGAACATCCCGGGCGAGAACCTGAACGGCATCTACTCGGCCAACGAGTATCTCACCCGCTCGAATCTGATGAAGGCCTACCTGTTCCCGAAGTACGACACGCCGATTGTCCGGGGCAAGAACGTCGCGGTGGTCGGCGGCGGCAACGTAGCGATGGATTCGGCGCGCACCGCCCTGCGCCTCGGCGCTGCGCGCTCGATGATTATCTATCGCCGGTCAAAGACTGAGATGCCGGCCCGGATTGAGGAAATCCACCATGCCGAGGAAGAAGGCGTGGAGCTGCACCTGCTCACCCTGCCTACGCGCTACCTGGGCGAGAACGGCTGGGTCAAGCAGATGGAATGCCTGAAGATGGAACTCGGCGAGCCGGATGCGTCTGGACGGCGCCGGCCGGTTGCGGTCAAGGGCTCGGAGTTTCTAACGCCGGTGGACACGGTAGTCTGCGCCATCGGCCAGAGTCCGAATCCCCTTATTCCCCAGACGACACCCGGCCTCCAGGTCGCGAAACATGGCAACATCATTGCGGACGAGAAGACCGGCCGAACGACCAAAAAGGGCGTCTTTGCCGGCGGCGACATCGTCACCGGGGCGGCGACGGTGATTCTCGCGATGGGCGCAGGACGGCTCGCTGCACGCTCGATCGATGAGTATGTGAAGAGCGGAGTCTGGTAGTTCCAAACCTGATACCGGTACCGGGGCGGGCGTATGCCCGCCCCGGTTGCCTTGGCGTTCGCGCGATTGACAAGCACCGAACAGGGGCTATACTGAAAGCGTTGCATTCGCCTGGTGAAAACGTAACGACGAACTGGAAGGAGATTCCATGAAACGCAGACTGGTTGCACTCGTACTGGTCTTACTGGTCACCGCGAGTTTCGGTGCGGCCAAAGAGAAGAGCAGGAAGAGGGGTGAATCCGGTGGCTGGGGCTTCTTCGGTCCCTACGCCGGCTTGTTCGACTTCAACGGACTGAACACTCATCTCCAGGCCGCGCCCTTCAACTTCACGGAGAAGTTCTCAAATGGCCAACTCATGTACGGCGGCGGCGGCATGGCCATTGCCGACAATCTCTGCATCGGCGGCTATGGCTTCGGCGGCCAGCAGTCAATCCGCAGCGACAGCCTGCGGCTGGCGGCCGACTACGGTGGCGGGATGTTTGAACTCGGGTGGCTGCCGCTGGCGGTGGAGCGGGTCAAGTTCGGCCCCGCGCTGGGGCTGGGCGGTGCCGGTTTCACTCTGCGCGCCCGGGACGCAAAGGGCTTCAAGCCGGATTTCGATTCGCTGCTCATCCACGGCGACCGAAGCTGGGAAATCAGCAACAGCAGCTTCACGCTCGCCCCCGCGCTCAACCTCCTGATACCGCTGAGCTTCGCCGGCGTCTATCTCAAGTTCGGCTACCTGCTCCCGCTGTTCGACCGGAACTGGGAGGCGTCCTCTGTAGAGCTTGTCGGCACACCGAAACTCCGCTCATCCGGGGTCTTTGCGTCGCTTCAGGTCATGCTCGGTGGCTCAGGCAAAGGCGGCAAGGCCAAAGCCAAGGTCGAACTCAAAGGCGAGGACCGAGACGATGAAGACGGTGATGAACCTGACGATGACGATGAGAAGGATGAACCGGAAGGCAGTGAAGAGGACTAGCCGGGAACGAACTTGAAACGCTGGACGAGCCCGCAAGGGCTCGTTCCTTTTCCGTTCTCGCCGACTACCCCTTCAGGAAAGCCCGGAAGAACTCGTGTCCGCGCATCCTGCCCAGGCTGCCCGCACTGACCGCAACTTCGTCATACGCCTGCACGCCGTCCGGCGCATGACGCGGGTCTCGAATCGCCACCGGCACCGCGCCGTGAATGTGATTCCCTTTCGCCACCGGCGTCGCGTGGTCCGGCAGCAACGCAAGCACCGCGTTGATTCCCCTCTCCTCGATGCCCTTGAGCACGCGGGCAATCAGCCGCGAATCCAGGTACTCAATCGCCTGAATCTTCTGCCTAAGGTCTCGGGAGTGCCCGGCCTCGTCGGCAGCCTCGACATGGACGTAGACAAAATCTACGCTCTTCAGCGCCTCGAGACAGGCATCGGCCTTGCCCTCGAAATTCGTGTCAATCAGGCCGGTCGCGCCCGGCACCTTGATGACGCTCAGTCCAGCATAGATACCCAGTCCCTGAATCAGGTCCACCGCCGAGATGACCGCTCCGGTCAGTCCGTAGAGCTCCATGAACGTCGCCATAACCGGCTTCCGGCCCGGCGACCAGAACCAGATTGAGTTGGCCGGGTCTTTGCCCCGCTGCCGGCGCCGGACGTTTATCGGGTGAGCAGCAAGCAGATAGGATGAACGGCGGATGAGGTCGTTCAGCAGGTCCGCGGTCGCCTGCGCTTCAGGCGTCCGGGGGCGAATTCTCAACTCGCGCACCGGCTCGCCGACGTGGTCGTGCGGCGGATAACACTCGAGGTCCGGCGACGGCGGGCTCTTCTCGAATATGCCGCTGGGCTTGAGGACGACCACGTGCCGGTAGCTATTCCCGGGATGAAACTTCACATCGCCGTTGCCGAGCCTGGCTCCTAGAAAGTGTATGAGCTCAACGGCTTCCTGGGTCGAGATATGCCCGGCCGAGTGATTCTTGATGCGCTCTTCTTCCACGCAAATCAGGTTGCAGCGCAGCGCAACGTCCGCCGGCCCGAGGCTGACTCCGATGCTCGCGGCCTCGATAACGCCGCGTCCCTGATAGCACAGGTGCGGGTCATAGCCCAGCACCGTGAGATTTGCGACCTCGCTCCCGGGTGGCATGTCGTCGTCCACCGTGACAAAACTGCCGCACCGGCCCTCGCGGGCGATACGGTCCATCGCCGGCTTGCGCGCCACCTGCAGCGGCGTCTTGCCGCCCAGCTCGTCAATCGGCAGGTCGGCCATTCCGTCGCCGAGGAAGACAACGTACTTGAGCGGGCCGGAGTCAGGGCGCCGGGAGTTCCTCATCCGCGGTGGCCGGCGCGCGTGCGCTTCGCGGTCCCGGGCTTCGGCCTCCCTGCCGCCTGCGCGACGTCGCATGTGACATCGACCGACAACTCCAGATACGAAAGAATCAGGCGCACCGTGGCCAGCAGGGCCTTGCGATGCGTCCGCTCCAGGTTGTGCGAAGCGTCAATCCCCGGGCCAATCAGACCGGTCACCACGTCGCTCCCGGCGCGTATCGCAGCCGCCGCGTCCGAGCCGTAGTGCGGGTAGATGTCAACTCTGCACGGTATCCCCTGCTGGCGGCAGAGCTCGACCAGTCGCTCGCGCAGGCAATAGTCAAACGGTCCGGTCGAATCCTTGGCGCAGATGGCGACCGAGAACTCGTCCGATGCCTGACCCTGTCCGACTGCGCCCATATCCACTGCAATCAACTCGCCCGTGCTCTCCGGGACCCCGGACGATGCGCCGAAGCCGACCTCCTCGGATGTGCTGAATAGGAAGTGCGTCGTCAGCCGCGGTTGGCGCTTCTCCGCAATCAGCATCTTCAGCGCACCCAGCAGGCAGGCGACTCCGGCCTTGTCGTCAAGATGCCGCGACTTCACGAACCCGGTCGCGGTCAATTCCAGTCGCGGGTCAGGGAAGACGTAGTCTCCGACCGCGACCCCGAGCGCCGAAGTCTCGGCTGAGCTCTTCACCTCGGCGTCGAGCCGAATGCGCATGTTATCCTGCTTCCGCTCGGTCTCCCGAACCCGGTCCGAGACGTGAACCGATGGCTTGTCGAGCAGCACCGTCCCCCGGAAGTGCCGGCCCAGGCTGGTTACGACTGTGCAGTACTCGCCTTCAATCGAGTTCAGGGCATAGCCGCCAATCTGCGTGAACTGCAGCGTGCCGTCAGCCGCAATCTGCTTCACCATCGCACCGAGCGTGTCGACGTGCGCGGTGAGAGTCCGGTGCATGCCAGCTTCTCGACCCGGCACGCTGGCAATCAGCGCGCCGCGCCGGGTCCGGCCGTGCTTCACTCCCAGCACATCCAGTTCCTGCTCCAGGTACTCCACCGCCATCTCGGTGCGCCCGGCCGGACTGGGAATCTGCACCAGCAGACCCAGGTGCTTTACTACGTATTCGGTCAGTTCATCATGCGTCAAGTTACTCCCCTTCCCCCGAATCTACCACAGAGCCACAGAGGAAGAACACAGAGCGCACAGAGAAGAACGGGTAGTATCTCCCACTGTGACCTCTGTGCTTCTCCGTGCCCTCGGTGATAGTCCGTTCCGTTCTTTCCCCGATTCGTCATTCCGCATTCGTCATTCGGCATTGCCGCTGAACCGCTTGACCAGGAAATCCCTGAACCACGCATAGTCATTTGAACCTTCCTCAAATGACTCGGGCTTCGCGTCGAGCCCGGCCAGGCTCGTCGGCAATTCCGGCTCGATTCCCAGCAGCTTTTTGATTTCCTCCGGGAACTTCGCCGGGTGCGCGGTCTCTATCGAAATCGCCAGGCCCGGCCGGTAGCCCTTGCTCAGGAATGTCAGCAGCGCGGCCCAGCCCACTGCGCCGTGCGGCTCCAGCATCACCTTGTGCTGCTGCCAGGCGTCGGCAATCGTCTTCCGCGTCTCGTCGTCCGAGATGCTCACTGTAAACAACTCCCGCTGCATCGCGGCCAGGTCCGGGTACTTGATGACCTTGCCCGCCTCATCCATCTGTCCGCCGTAGAGCGCGACCAGCCGGGGCAGGTTCGACGGGTGCCCGACGTTCATCGCATTTGAGATGCATACCAGCGACGGCTCGAGCTTCCGGTACATCCCGGCCTTGACGAACTTTGGGAACTCATCGTTCGCATTAGTCGCGATAATCGCCTTGTCCATCGGCAGGCCCATCCGCCAGGCAAGCATTCCGCCGCACATGTCGCCGAAGTTGCCCGAAGGGATGGAGAAGACGCAGTTCTCGCCTTTCTCCTGCAGCTTCGCATAGGCGTAGAAGTAGTAGACCGACTGCGGCAGCAACCGGCCGATGTTGATGGAGTTCGCGGATGAGAGGCGGATGCTGCGCAGACTGAAGTCGCCGAAGGCCTGCTTCACCAGCGCCTGGCAGTCATCGAACTTGCCGTCAATCCCGACCACGGTCACATTGCCGCCCAGCGTCGTCATCTGCTTCCGCTGGCGGTCCGATACCTCGGCCTTCGGGAACAGGACCACGACCCGAATCCGGTCCACATTGTGAAACGCGTGCGCCACCGCGCTCCCGGTATCGCCCGAGGTCGCAGTCAGAATCACCAGGTCGGAGTCCTCGTCATTCAGGAAGTAGCGCATCATTCGCGCCATCATTCGTGCTGCGAAGTCCTTGAACGAGGCGGTCGGGCCCTGGTCCAGCCGCATCACGAAATTGCGGTCAAAGACCTTTTCCAGCGGCACCGGGTAGTCATAGCATTCCTGGCAGAGCTTCATCAGCTCGTCATCGGGAATCATGTTCTCGGTGTAGCGCTTCAGGACCGCGAAAGCGACTTCGGCGTAGGACTTCTCCTTGAAACCCAGGATTTCCGCGCGCGGCAACCGGGGAATCGTCCGAGGCATAAACAGCCCCTTATCCCCGGCCTGGCCCTTGAGCAAAGCATCCCGCAGCGTTGCATCCCCGCCGCCCAGGTTGGTGCTGTAGAAAATCAGTGACACTCAAAATCCTTTCAGGATTCAAGGACTCCAGGATTCGAGGATTCGAGTGGTCTGGATTTCCTGCGAAGCGCCTTCACCAGGGCCATGAGCATGCGTTCAATATGTCCGATGTGCTCGCGGCAGAGCTCGACGTCAGCCGATCTGGTGTAACCCAGGTCCGCAGCCAGAAAAAGTTGAGTCTCAAGTTCGCACATCGAACCGTAAGCGACTAGCAACGACTGCACATACGAGGCCGTGGAGTGGCGTCCATATCCCTCGGCAATGTTGGACGGCACCGAGACCGCCGCGCGTCTCATTTGGGACTGAAGGCCGAATCGTTCCTCTTTGGGAAACGCGTTTGTCGCCCGGTAGACTTCGCGGCAGAGCTGATAGGCTCGCTGCCACACTTTCAGTTCACGGTAGTTACGCAACACCGCCATCGGCTCCTGATTACCTGAATCCTCGGCGCTCCGGGTCCTTCTTCACTTGACTCCTTGAATCCTCGATTCCTTGAGTCCTATCTCGATAGCGCCCTATCCAAGTCTGCTATCAAGTCATCCGGATGCTCTGCCCCGACCGACAGGCGAATCAGGTCCTGCGGTATGCTCGCCATCTTGCGCGACTCCTCGCCCTGCTGCAGGTGCGTCGAAATCGCGGGAATGGTGGCAATCGATTTCACCCGGCCGAGGTCGGTTACGCGCATAATGCGCTCCAGCCGGTCAAAGACCTTGCGCGCCGTCTCGCGCCCGCCCTTGACCCGGAACGAAAGCAGATGGCCGTATCGGTTCACCGGCTTGCCATAGCGGTCATCGTGTTCGGCATCCACCAGCCACAGATACTTGCTCGCAATCGCGTGCAGCGGGTGGTCCTCAAGTCCGAGGTAGTTCACGGCCTCGACCGCCGGGTGCTTCACCAGAAACCTCGCAATCTTCATCGCGCTCTGGCTCCAGGCGTCAACCCGCAACCGCAGGGTTCGGATATCGCTCAAAGAGCCCAGGGCCTGGGTCGGGTGCAGACACCCGCCCTGGTCCCGGTGCGGGTATTCATGCAGGTATCGGCAGAAATCGGCCTTCATACCCTCGTTGTCCACGTTCGAGACAATCGGCTTCCGGCAAATCACCGCGCCGGCCGAGCCGGTACCGGACGCGCTCATTATCTTGGTCACCGAGTGGATCACCAGGTCCGCCCCAAACGCGAGCGGGCGAAGCAGCGCCGGGGTGGCAATCGTCGAATCCGCGATGAAAGGAATCCCGTGCTCGTGGGCCAGGGCGATCGGCTTCGCGAGGTCGAAGAACGCCAATCCCGGATTCGAAGGCAGCTCGCCGTACAGAAACCGCGTGTTCCGGTCAATCTTCGACTTCCATTCGTCCATATTCATCGAGTCAACTATCCAGCGCACCTCGATTCCGCGCTCCTGCATCTTCCGGACATTGAACTGCTGATACGAACCGCCGTAAATCCGGCACGTCGCGACGAAGTTGATCGGGTCGTTTCCCTTCTTCACGAGCAGCGTATCAGTCACATTCTCGATGCAGGCCATACCTGATGAGTAGACCGTGGCGCCGAAATCGCCGTCCAGCCCGTAGCTTTCGAGCAGGGCCAGCGTGTCTTCGAGGTAACCCAGCGTCGGGTTGTGGATGCGGACATAGGCCCAGGTTGGAATCAACCCGGCCTGCGCGGCTTCCATCTCGTCCGAGTCGCGATAGGCCTGGCCCGAGCTGGCGTAAATCGGCTCAATAATCGCGCCCTGGTTCCTCTCAATCGCCTCGCGGGCGGTGTACAAACCGTGGACCGCGAGTGTATCGAACCGCAACTTCTTCGCTGCGAGCCATTCCTGCCGGCGAATGGCCAGCATCTTCTCGGCTTCGGCGATGTACTTCCTGACGCCTGCGCTAGGTTGACTGCTCATCACAACTCCTTACTCCACTCGACCACTAGACCACTGGGCCACCTGACCACTTCCATCCGTGGCCACTGACCGAACCGTGACTTTAGCCCATGTGCACGGCAAAGTCAATATCTGCTTGCCGCCCGCCCACCACTGCCCTCCAACCACGGGCACCAGCAGCCTGCCATCAGTCACCGGTCACCGCGACTGACATAACTCATAAGTTATGTTTCATGATAAGCTGAAGCGACTTCACTTTCAAGCTCTTTCTGCGTAACGCGTTGAATGACAGTCCATTGTGAATCATGCGTGTTTTCAAGGCAGTCCTGGGGTGGAGCCTCCCCCCCACGCTGGGGTGGACGCTCCAGCCCACCCTCCACTGGACGCTGGGGTACAGCCTCCACTCCACGCTCCAGTAGATGCTCCAGTGGATGCTGGGGTGCATGCTCCACCGGACGCTCCAGTGCACACTGCACTCCACACTGGGGCGGACGCTCCTCCCCAGCCTCCACCCCACTCTCCACTGGACGCTCCACCCCACGCTGGGGTGGACGCTCCACTGGACGCTCTGGAGGTGACTCCCCTTCGCTTCGAAGGGGTGTCACCTCTGCGCTTTCCTGACACCCCTTCGCTTCGGAGGCGTGAAACCTCGAAGCATCAAGAAGCGGGGCGCGGTTTCCGCGCTCGTGCCGGCTTGTGCGCGACTTCAACCTGCCGAGTCGCGGCGGGCACGGATACTAGAACAACTTCATCCGCACGCCAACCTGCGCGCCGAAATAGGGAATCAGGTCGAAGCCGTAGGTCAGACTGTCGCTCTTGACGGTCGGACCGAATAGCGGGAAGTTGTAGCCCAGTCGGGCAAAGACGTACTGGCTCTCGAATGATATGCCGAGTCCGGGCACCAGCGCCAGACCGTCCACTGCTCGCAGGGCGTTTCGCTCGGGAAGAACCGAGTGTCTAGAAGATCTTGCGGTTGTAGCCGGCGGTTATTCGCTGAGTCGAGAAGCTCCGAACCAAAACATCGCTGCTGCGAAAGAACGACAGGCTCCAGTTCAGATTGACGGCATCTTTCGACGTGATTGATATCGTATGGCCGCCGTTCAGACACAAGTTGGCGCCCTGCGCCGACGGTTGATAGCAGACGGTCAGCGCATTCTGCACGCGGTTGTGGAACAGCGCGCGGTTGAAAGTTACGCTGTAGTTCTGATACCATTCCGGTTTGCGCGCGGTCGAGTCGGAGAGATTCATGGTCCGGCT
>Ga0233425_10005391_pt1 | contig 20255 bp, 25 predicted proteins | sample Watercolumn_Towu_2_FD_181712 | JGI IMG/M metagenome (GOLD analysis project Ga0233425, IMG submission 181712) | Freshwater microbial communities from Lake Towuti, South Sulawesi, Indonesia - Watercolumn_Towuti2014_140_MG | ecosystem: Environmental > Aquatic > Freshwater > Lake | place... | reverse complement strand
TTTGTTGTTCCCCTTTTTCACTGCAAGAGACGAGAATGATGAGAAGTGCAAGAATTACTAAACATATTTTTTGTTTCATACGTTCTCCAGATTTTCCTTTTTTATATAATTTACTGTTTGAACGTACATTCTACGATTCAACTAAAAAAGTATATAAAGAAAAAGAGATAAAAAAGAAAAAATGGCGTTCAACAAACTTCTTTTTGGGACAAGTGGAATTCCTCTCAGCACTCCAGAAAAAGGCCGTTCAACACAAACAGGCATTCAACAAGTTCAAAAATTAGGATTGGATGCAATGGAGCTCGAGTTTGTGCAGTCTGTCAACATCAAACTAGAGAAAGCGCCAGAGGTGAAAAAAATTGCTGAAGAAAGCAATGTTGCACTGACATGCCATGGTCAATATTTTATCAACCTTGCTGCGTTAGAGCAGGACAAAATTACTGCAAGCATGCAGCGGATTCTCAAAGCAGCAACTGTTGCAGATGGCTGCGGGGGGTATAGCATGACTTTTCATCCTGCATTTTATCAAAAACAAGATCCTCAAAAAGTGTTTGATACTGTGAAAAAACATATGAAAGAAGTGATGCAGCAGGTTTCTGATGCTGGCCTGGAAATTTGGATTCGGCCAGAAACAACAGGAAAGCCAACACAGTTTGGCGACTTGCAGGAGTTATGCAAACTGAGCGCAGAATTTGACCAAGTATTGCCGTGTATTGATTTTGCGCATTTGCACGCACGCACAGCTGGAAAATTGAATACCAAAAATGAATTTCATCAGATGATGAGCCATTACGAAGATGTTCTTGGCAAAAAAGCATTGAAAGAGATGCACATTCATCTTGCAGGCATTAATTATTCTGAGAAAGGAGAACGAAATCATTTACCGTTGCAGGAATCTGACATGAATTACAAGGATTTATTGAAGACCCTGCATGAGTTTGGCTGCTGCGGCGTTTTGATTTGCGAAAGTCCAAACATTGAACAAGATGCGTTGTTGCTCAAGAAGTATTGGGGGAGTTTATAAGTTATCATAGATGATATTCTCAATGAGTATCTGCCGCTATATTTATATACTTGTCTTGTTTATAATTATCTTTAATGTCTGCACAACGATTGGAAGAACTGAACACACTGCTTTCTTTACCACAAAAAAAATACTTTGCTCTTGATGAAGCAAATGCACTGCTTCCCAAAATTGAAGAACATTTTCAAGAGCTCATAAAAATTAAAGAAGCATTGCATTTATTGACCACCATTGATCTTGATTTTGAGGATCAGTTTTTGTCGCATGCAAAAGATATTCGATTTACAAAAGAATTCCACAAACTGTCTCTTGCATTTTCTGAGCATCTTGATGCAATTGTTTCTCTCGGCTGCTTTGTCAAAGATGTGGACAAAGGATTAGTTGATTTTTATTGCAAAACAAAAGAAGGCAAAGTGGTTTTCCTTTGCTGGAAATTAGGCGAGGATAAAATTCAGCACTGGCATGGCACTGATACTGGCTTTTCTGGGAGAAGAGGAATTGAGGAGTTGTAAACCTTTAAATACTTAAAGAGATTGTCTTTTTCTCATGAAATGGTTTTCTCAAGAAGCAGGTGAACAGCATATGGACGTCAGTATTAAGACAGGAACTATTGAGCATATGGAAACAGGGACACTTATTATTCCACTTTTCAAATCTGTTCCCAACAAAACAGAAGCATATGTCAAGCTCGATGCACTCTTTACAGATGCACTTTCTAAGATTGTCCATGATGACGATGAGTTCCACGTGAATTCCAAAACATGTACCACGCTCACCTTTGGAAAAATCAATGCAAAACGCATTGTTCTTGCAAGCCTCGGCGATCCTGAAAAAGTAACAGTGGAAACCTTGCGCAAATTCTCAGGCAAACTTGTCAAAGGCCTCCAGCAGTACAAAGAAAAAGATTTCACGATCATGAGCCCGTGTTATGGATTGAAAAATATCACTGCAGAAGAAGCGTATGCAGCACTTACTGAAGGCGCTGTGCTGAGTTCTTATTTATTTGACTTGTACAAAACACAACAAAAGGCAAAAAACAAAAAACCAACAAAATTATTTTTTTATCTTGATGCACACGAAAACGCAGCTGCGATAACAAAAGCAATCAAGCATGCAGGTGTTGTTTGTGAGCATGCAAATGCAGTAAAAGATCTCGCGAATGGTCCATCTAATGTAGTGACTCCTTCTTATTTAGTTGAAACTGCACGAAAGTATGCAAAAAAGTGTGGTTTGAAATGTACAATTCTTGATGAAGGAGACATGCGCAAGCAAGGGATGAATTGTATTCTCGCTGTCGCACAAGGCAGCGCACAAAAGCCAGCACTCATTGTTCTTGAATATCGTGGTGCAAGAGGAACTCCACCAATCGCGTTAGTGGGGAAAGGAGTGACGTTTGATTCTGGTGGCATTAATTTGAAGCCAACAGGATCTTTGGAAAATATGAAAGAGGATATGACTGGCGCTGCTATTGTGCTGAACACGATTAAAGTAGCTGCGGAATTACAATTGCCTCTTAATCTTGTTTGTGTTGTTCCGACTGTGGAAAACATGCCTTCAGGAACTGCAGTGAAGCCTGGCGACGTAGTGAAAGCATCCAACGGCAAAACAGTGGAAATTATGAATACAGATGCAGAGGGAAGGCTGATTTTATCTGATGCACTGCATTTTGTTACACGGTACAAACCTGAAGAAATCATTGATATTGCAACACTTACTGGTGCTGCATTTGTTGCGTTGGGAAAATCAGTGACGCCTGTTCTTGGCAATGACCAACAGAATATTGATCGCATGGTTGCTGCAGGAACTGCAACACATGAACGCTGCTGGCAATTACCGCTCTTTGATGATTTCAGTGAAAGCATTAAGGGTGATGTTGCTGACATAAAAAATCTTGGTGGTCCAAAAGGAGAAGCTGGCACGATTGCAGGTGCTGTGTTTTTGAAAGAATTTGTTGGTGAAACAAAATGGATGCATCTTGACATTGGTGGCACATCATGGACAGAGGGAGAAAATGATTATGTACAAAAAGGGAGCACTGGTGTTGGACTTCGATTGCTGGTAAAATATTTAGAGTTGGTTGCAGTAAAAACTGTTGAGAAAAAGGAGTAAGTTCAGAATATTCCTACAATATTTACTGATGATAAGGATTTTCGTAAGATTAGTGAGATCAAAGTTCTCTTTCCAACATAATTCGTAATCTATAAAAAGAGAAGCAAATGTTTCATAGATACAATGGTAACATTCGATAACTTTGGTCCGGAAAAAATTGTAGAAGTGTATAATCCTAAAGTAGGAATGCATGGGTTTGTTGTTATAGACAATACCGCATTAGGTCCTGGAAAAGGAGGCATTCGTATGACACCAACAGTGTCAGTAACAGAAGTTTCTCGATTAGCTCGTGCAATGACATGGAAAAATGCGTTAGCAGATCTTCCATTCGGTGGCGCAAAAGCAGGTATTATTGCAGATGATCGCCAAATCACGCAGCAAAAAAAAGATGAAATTGTTGCTTCCTTTTCTGAAGCACTCAAATCAGTGTGCCCTTCGTTGTATGTTGCTGGTCCTGATATGAACATGGCAGAACATGAGATGGAAATTTTTGCAAAAGCAAATGGATCCATGCAAGCATGCACAGGAAAGCCGAAAAAAATAGGTGGAATTCCTCATGAATTAGGAAGCACAGGTTTTGGTTGTTTTCATGCGCTGCTTGTTGCACTAAAACACATGAAAAAAGATGTCAAAGGAATTCGTGTTGCTATTGAGGGATTTGGAAACGTTGGCTGGTTTGTTGCAAAATTTGTGACTGAAGCTGGAGGAAAAGTTGTTGCTGTTTCAGATTCCCGCGGGCTCATAATTGATCAGAAAGGATTTGATTTTCAAAAACTGGCGAAAGTAAAAGAAGAGAAGAAGACAGTCACAGCGTATGGTGGCCAGATAGTACCTAATGCAGAAATTATTGCAGTTGATTGTGATGTTTTGGTCACTGCAGCGATTCCTGATCTTTTGAAAGACAGTGATGTTTCTCGCGTCAAAGCAAAATGTATTATTGAAGGAAGCAACATTCCCATGAGTCCTGTAGCAGAGCAGATGCTTCACAATAGAGGAGTTCTTGTTGTTCCTGACTTTGTCGCGAATGCAGGTGGCGTTATTAGTTCATGGGTTGAATATAGTGGCAAGGATGAAAAGTATATGTTTAAAGTAGTGGAAGAGAAGATCGTTCGCAACACAGAGCAAGTGTTAAAGCGTTCTGAAAAGGAAAAGAAAATGCCGCGGATTGTTGCAGAACAGATTGCGCAGGAACGAGTTTTGAAGAAATGTGTGACTTGTAAGATTTAGTACTGGCGAGAATTTTGTAAAAATCAGTTTTTGAAATTTCAAAGGGTAATTTTTACAGAATTCTCGAAAGTTATTTATATCCCTTCTTTTTGTACATATTCATATGGCAAAACAATCATCGAAACAACAATCGACAAAAGAAACCAAATCATATTTTTCTGAATTTTCCTGGACAAAACTCATCTACACACTCATTGTCATTTTTCTCTATGTTCCTATGGTGTTCTTAGGTGTTCGCACATTCTTGCCTGAATATACAGATTATTATGAATATCCAGTCTATAAAGACTGTTATGGATATGCGCCTTACAGTGAAGAGAGCAAATGTTATGATGCAGATGAACAAGCAGCAATGGTCGAAAAACGTGATCAATGTGTAGCAGACCAACAAGCTGATCAAAAAGCATATGATGAAGCAAAGCGAGAATATGACACATGGAAATATTTGTCAGTTCTTGGTGTCGCTGTTGTAACGTTGGTTCTTGTCATGTTCCTTGGCTTTGATGTTCCAATTAAAGTAGGCTTGTTTATCGGATCTGCAGCAGCAGTGTTTATCGGAACTATGCAATACTTTGAAACAGAAAGCATTCCTGCATTCCTTGTCTTGTTTGTAGTCTTCTGTGTTGTTGTTTATGTGATTCAGAAGAGGGAAAAGTTTTTCTGAGCAGTATTAATGTTTCGCATGTTCACGTTTATATCGTTCATGCAATGATTTATTTATCTTCTTTCCAAGCTCGAGAGCATCTTTTTCTGTTAGCTTTGATTTTGCAGTAATTGCTTTGAACAGTTTTAGCTGTGCAATTTTTTCTTTAATCGCAGCTCTCGCAACTTCTGACCAATTGATGTCCTTTGATTCATCCATATCTTTTTTTAATTCTTCCGGAACAGCGAGGGTTATTGTTGGCATTTTATCACCTTAATTATTACACATAAACCAGTGTAAGCAGTATAAGTATATAAATCTTTCCTAAGGAGTACTAATTAGTAGTAAAATATATAAAGAGGATCTCTTTTTTGTTCCTTTATGACATCACTAGAAACAGTGGTAAGAACAATAAAATATACTCCTCTCCTTTTTCTTAGTCCAACAACTTTTTATAATGGAGAAGGTGGTGCAGAAGAGCAGATCGTGAATCGTGATGACTGCCCACTTCTTGATGCACTTCCAGCACTTGATGTTCCTGAATATATTACTTGTAAGGATTGGGGTTCTCAGCAGAAGGTTTTCATTATTTGGGATTTAAATCATGATAATCTTTACATGCAACAATCTATTTCTGATGCAGCAGAGGAGCTCTACCAAAAAGCAGGAATCTCATTTTTTGTCCGTGAAGGAAGGCTTGGTTATATTGAAGATGTTTTATCTGGGGATAATTCTGAAGAGTGGGTTTTACCAGCACTTCAGCAACAAGGTGCAAGATTCATAGAGCTTGTTGGTCCTGTTGAAGAATATGTAACAACACTGGATGTGTCGCTTGATTATTTCATCTTAGCGCAGCGTGGTATCAACGAGGCGGCAAGAAAATGTTATGAAGAAAAAAAAGATGATACTTGCTATGATCCCAAGAACTACGATACAGAACTTCTTGATTTTAGTTACAAGATTATGAAGCGAGAAGGAGAGAAAATAATTCCTTTACCTGATCGTAACGATTTGAAGGATGTACGTCATTTAGGACAATTTGCTTGGTGGTATGGTGATTTTGTTAGATTTTATCCAGCGGTTCCTTTTAGAAGTTATGCTTCTGTTGATACACTTCTTGATTTTATGACACACAACAATGAGGATACTGCTGTTCTTATTTTTGGTGAAGGGCATATGCTTCAAATAGAAGGATATTTGGATCAACAGCGTATTTCTCACGCAGGAATATTTGTTGAACATTATGCAGAAGAAATGAGTTTTGCTTTTTCAGGTTCTTCTATAGATTTTAATTCACCTCAAATAACGACACGAAAACAAGATTATAAAGAAGTTATAGCTGCTCTTCAAAGTGATGAAGAGAGACATTTCTCTCAAGATGTTCTTGATTTCTACAGATACAATGCTGCAAGAAATAATTTTGATATGGCAAGATATAAAACAGAGGATGTTAAAGAATGGTAAACGGTAAAGTACAGTTAGAGGACATTGCAAGGGAGTTCAATCCTATCCATGATTTTGATAATGTTAGATTTCATAATCATATAAACACAGATTCACTCGCTGAAAAAGCAAGAGCGCAATTACATAATCTTACGTTCTTCCCCACTTTGGTAAAACCTCTTGCAAGAGGAAGCATTATAGGTGGAATAGCTGGTGTTGCAGGTGCTTATCTTAGTGATAACACACTTTATAGTGGTTTTATGGTTGGAGTAAATATTGTTGCTTATTTGGATGTTCAACAATATCTGATGAGAGGCTTTTATCATTATCTAAAGGCACAAATTAATCCTTGAAACCAATTTTGTCCTCTTTCAAAAAATGCCCCATCATACAAAAATTTAAATTAAAGGTATGCTTTTTCTCAACTATGAACTGCCTTACCTGTCATCGAGAAATACAAACAAGATTAGGATACATCAGTAATTCCTACAGATATTGTAGCAGCTGCTTTTCTCACATTATTGAGCGGCGAATAAGAAAATACATTCGTGAATCCGCGCCCCTCAAACGAAATCAACGCGTGGTTGTTTCTGATCCTGTCAGCGCTCATTTTATGCAGCATATCACCCATGTTCCTCTTGTTGTTGTCAAAAAAAGGCAAAAAAAGAATGATTGTGTTGTTTTGCTTCATACACTTGATGATCTCGTTGTTCAGTTTTTGGAGCATTTCCTTCTTGGTAAAAAGAAAGTTGTGAAAAAAAAGAATGAGCTCAGGCTATTCTCTTCTATTACTGATGAAGAACTTGCATTATATTGCCAGTATCATAAGATTCGTTTCGCTGCTCAGAAACATCCGCTGAAAGAAATGCTTTTGGGATTGGAAAAAGAACACCCTGGAACACTTCATGCATTGTCCAAAAGTGTTTGTGATCTAGAGGAGATTTTCTAGTAAGAGGTTATGCTTCTGGTTGCTCGACGCTTGATAATACGCCTGTGAACCCTAATTGAATCTCACATGCTTCGTCTCTGTTGATTCTTTCTCTTTTTGCCTGCAGCATTTTTAACTGTATATACAGTTCTCCCTGATAATTTCTTAATTCTTGAACTACTGTATGGTATTTTATTCCCCTTAATTTCTCTGGTTCAGAGTGTCTGCTTGTGACGTGTTCTGTTGCTCCATCAGAAAGTATTACCCATGTCCTAATATATTTTGCAAATAATAAGTCTCGCTCTTTTGTCATCACTTCGTCATACACTTCTTCAGAAATTCCTTTATCTTTCAATGCCGAGGAATAATTCCATAATGGAAAGCTGATTGCGTACTCTTGTCTTGCTGGTGCATCCTTGCCATACTGCACTTCACCAGCAACACGAAGCTCAAGGTCTTTGGTTTCTCTATTTATCCCGATAGCTGCAGTTGCTATAGTAAGTACTCCAACAATCGTTTCACATTCATACTGCCTTGTTTCTGGCCACATGCGCCGTAGTATTCCTAAATAGTGTAGTCCTATGCTGTTTACCATTTCTTTCGCTCTCTTTTGAGAACCTTACAAAGTCTTCTTTACATAAGTCCTCATATATCTAGAGATTTTCGCAATATTTATAAATTTTACTCACTTTCTAGTGGTTATGGTAACATATGATGTTTTTGTTCATCCAGGATTTCCCGGACAACATAAAGCTGTTCGTAAGATCCCTAGCTATGCTACATATACAGCTCGCTTGAAAGAAGTTGCACAGGAATCAGAATGTACGATTCATGTTGCTGATCCTCATCTGGCATCCTTAGATGATTTTCTTTCTGGAATAATCCCTCTTGAGCATAGAGTTACTTCTCATAATTTTCGTCTTCGACCTTTTGTTGATAGTGCATACGGTGTTGTCTCACGTAGGGATTGGGATCAATTTCTTGGCCTTCTTCGATATGCGCGGCCACATCATGATTCTTACAGAATTCACGGTTCTTACCACGGCTGCTGCACAGTTGATCTTGCTGTGCAGCTGTATGGCATCCTCTATGAGAGGCAGCAATGGCTTCCTAAATCTACTGTTCGTAATATTTTGAATGAAGAGTTTCCATTTAGAGATGAGGACCTCGCTGGGATTTATGATCACGCTGAAAAAAGACATTTTATTTGTTCATCAATTCGCTTTGGTGTTGTTTTCAGTGATTTCAGTCATCCCATAATAAGTGATAGGATACCTTTTGTTCGCCAGATGTCAGATAGAGAGACAGAAATTTATAGCCCTACTCATTGGATGTCCATGACTACAAGATCAAAAACAAGAGTTTTGCCTGCGAGCGGATGATTGAGATCGACAACAATACTCTCTCTATTTATTTTTATGACTGTCATGAATAATGTCCTTCCTGTTTTTGTTTCCTGATTGATAACCATACCAATACTTGGAGTTATTTCAGGAGGAATTTTGTGCAATGGAACCTCTTGAACAAGATCTTTATGATATTTTCCATATCCTTTTTCAGGATGCACGATTATTCTTTTTTTCTCGCCAACATGCATCCCTAGCAATCCTTCTTCTAACCCGGAGATGACAGCATGCTCCCCAACAGAAATGTGCAGTGGCTTTTTGTTTGTAGACTCAAATATTGTTCCATCAGCAAGCTTGCCGACATAATGGAGAGTCACAAAACTTCGCTGCTGTACTGTCGTATCAGGATTATGTGTGTGATGGAGTTTATGTCCTGGAACATTTGTCATGCAGTTCTCTTCTCTCTTTCTTTATTTAATTGTTTTTATCATAAAACATAAAAAGCCCTCACATAGGAGAAATTTTATGGAGCCAGAGCGACAACAACCTGAAAAGCATAGTCAAAAAGAAATCCTCAACAATGATTTGAAAGCAATCCTTTCAGAGGCACGCTTTTCCAGCATTAACCAAAACATTGCAGAAAAATTTCTTGTTCCGTTTGCATTAATTCTGCAAGCATCGTCTTTTTCTATCAGTCTCCTTTCCACACTTCCGCAACTTCTTGGCGCATGCACACAAATCTATGCAGTAAAAATACTTCATCAATTTCCAAGTAGACGTCGATTGATTGCATCACTTATGTTCTTGCAAACAATAACGTGGCTTCCATTGTTTCTTGTGCCACTGCTTTTTCCATCATTAGGCATAGCTGCAATTGTTATAAGCTACTGTGTTTTTTACATGGTTGGCGGTTTTTTTACACCAGCGTGGAGCAGCTGGATAGTCGCTCTTATTCCAGAATCTGCACGAGGAAGATTTTATGGACGGAAAAACCAGACAGCAGGCCGCTTTGGTTTTTTTGCAGCGACAGTCGGTGGTTATCTTCTCGCAGTGATAGGTGATATTCATATTTGGGTTGCATACGGCATTCTTTTTTTCGCTGCATGTCTTTCAAAAGCAGTTGCTGCACATTATATAACACGAATTCATGAAGATGAAAGAACAAAACAAATGCCTGCATTACATGGCGTGACGTTTCAGGATTTTTTAAAACACATCGATGAAACTTCTTTTGGAAAGTATGTTTTTTATATGTGCTGTATGAGTTTTGCAGTCAACATTGCTGCACCGTTTTTTACTCCCTACATGCTCCATTCTGTTGAACAGGGAGGATTGGGTTTTACGTACATGCAATTTACCATTATCATGGCAGTAGGAACATCTGCAAGTTTTTTGGTTTTTCGGCATTGGGGAGTTATCGCAGATCGCTTTGGGAATAAGCGCGTGCTTGTCTTCACAGGTTTTCTTATTCCATTTATTCCTCTTCTTTGGCTATTTAGTGAAAACTTTTATTATCTTCTCAGCATTGAAGTTATTTCAGGGATTGTTTGGGCAGGATTTAACCTGACGACTGCAAATTATGTTTTTGATCTTGTTGGATCAAAAAACAGGATGGCATATAATGCGTATTATGCAGGATTGACAACATTTGCAGTTTTTCTTGGAGCGTTAGTAGGGAGTGCGTTGCACGTTGTTGCAGCGTGGGTTGGCATGCATGATATTACGCTTCTCTTTTCTGTTTCTTTTCTTCTTCGATTCGCTGTTGTTCTTTTTTTCCTAACAACATTAAAAGAAATGCGCGAGGTGGAAGGATATCATTTTATGTATGAACTTGCACTTCGGCCAATGCAGGGTTTTGCACATGGAACTGTCCAATATGTCCGCGACAGTTTTGTTCATTTTAAGCGCAAACATATGCTGGATATTGTGAAAGCAGAACGTTATATTGAAAAAGAATTGGAAGGAAATAATGAAGAAGGTAAACTTATTTAAACTCACAAAAACATCGCGTGCATAGAATGAACACAAAGACGCAACACAGTGGTCTAAACGTAAAAAAACACCAAGAACGAATCCTCATCACAGCTGCACTTCCTTATGCAAACGGTTCTCTTCATCTTGGCCACATAGTTGAATATGTTCAGGCAGACATCTATTCCCGAGCCATGAAACTTTTTGGAAAACATGCTGTTTTTGTCTGCGCAGATGATACCCACGGTGCGCCTATTGAAATTAAAGCGACCTCCTTGGGAATGAAACCAGAACAACTTATCACAAAATATTATGAAGAACACACGAAAGATTTTGCTGATTTTGGGATTCAATTTGATAGCTATTATTCAACAAATTCTCCTGAAAACAAAAAATATAGTGAATTTATTTTCACAAAACTCAAAGAAGCAGGGCATATTTACACAAAGGAAATACCAGTGATTTATTGTGAGCATTGTAAACGCTTTTTGCCTGACCGCTACGTCAAAGGGATCTGCCCAAAATGCAAAGCAGAAGATCAATATGGCGATGTTTGTGAAAAATGCAGCAGCACCCACAAAACAACAGATCTTATTGAGCCGAAGTGCACAACATGTGGTCATGCTCCTGTTCCAAAAACATCAGAACATTATTTTTTCAAACTCAGTGCATATGCAGAAAAGTTGCGCGCATTTTTTCATAAAGCAGATTTGCAGCAGGAAATTGTGAACTCTGTGAGCAACTGGCTTGATGACCTACAAGATTGGTGCATCAGCAGAGACGGCCCCTATTTTGGATTCAAAATACCAGGAGAAAAGAATAAATATTTTTATGTCTGGCTTGATGCACCTGTTGGCTATATTGCCTCAACAGCGCATTATTGCAAAAGTTCTGGCGAGAAGGTTGAAGAGTACTGGAACAATCCAGAGACAAAAATTGTTCATTTTATAGGCAAAGACATTATTTATTTTCATTTCCTCTTTTGGCCGGCAATGTTGATGACAGCAGAATTTCAATTGCCTTCCAAAATAATGGTTCATGGTTTCTTGACAGTCAATAAAGAAAAAATGTCCAAGAGCAGAGGAACATTCATTACTGCACGGCATTATCTTGATCACTTGAATCCAGAATATTTACGTTTCTATTATGCAGCGCATCTTTCTCCAACACTTACTGATATTGACCTAGATCTTGCGCAGTTTAAGGAGCGAGTGAACAACGAGCTTGTGGGCAATATCGCAAATTTTTGTTATAGAGTATTGTCTTTTGCAGAAAAGAATTTTTCTGGAAAAATAGCCGGCTTTGATAAAGATACTGTTGTTGATGAGCTTGTTGACCTTCGACGGTTAACAAATTCAGTCAGTGAAAATTATGAAATGATGAATTGTAAAGATGCGCTTCATGGTATTCTCGCAATCAGTTCCTTTGGCAATAAATATTTTCAGGAAAAAGAGCCATGGAAAATTATGAAGGAAGATCCAGAAAAAGCACAGGAGGTTATTTCTTTTTGTGTGATGATTATTAAAAATCTCAGTGTTATGATTGGACCTGTGCTTCCGCGCTTCAGCCACGACCTGCAAAAGCAGCTAGGAGTTGAAAAACTTTCCTGGGATGATATTTCTTTTGCACCGCAGAAGTTGACACTTCATTCTGTTGTTCCGCTCGTGCAAAAAGTAGAGGAGCAGCATCAAAAGCTCATTGTGACAAAGCCAGAACATGCAGAGTTTCCTCTTCTTCTCAAAGTTGGAAAAATACTTTCTGTAGAGGATCATCCAAATGCAGAAAAACTCTTTGTGGAAAAAATTGATCTTGGCCATGGTGATGTCCGTACAATTGTCTCTGGCATTAAACAATGGTATAAGAAAGAAGATCTTGTTGGAAAACATGTTGTTGTTGTTGCAAATCTAAAACCTGCAAAGCTGCGGGGTGTCATGAGTGAAGGGATGATTTTGGCAGCTGAACATGATGGAAATTTGAAAGTGCTTGAAGCTCCTGGAAGTGTTTCAGGAGATCGTGTGTATTTTGGTGAAGAGACTGCAGTTCCTCCTCAAATAGGGTATGAGGATTTTGCAAAACTTTCTATCACCGTGTCTCACAAAAATGTAGTTTGCAATGGCAAGAAACTCCAAACAAAAAAAGAGGAGATTTATTGTTCTTTACCTGATGGGACAAAAGTGGAGTAGAAAAGTCTATTATTATTCTCTACAAAAACGAAACATTTATATTACTGTATGTTAAGAAAATACACATGGCTGTTCATGGCATACAGTTCACCAAGATTGAGATTCAGATTACTTCCTATTTGTTTAAGCATTACAACGATAAGTATAATGCTCGCCAGTTAGCACGTATTTTGAAAATAAACCACGCTCATGCAAATAAGCTGTGTCATCTTCTGGTTTTAAAAAAACTTCTTAAAAAAGAAGAGATGGTTTCTTCCATTTTTTTTTCTTTTGATTATGGCAATACGCTAGCACTCAAATTCATGGAGTACATTCTTAGTATGGAATCATTGCAAACTCCTAAACACCTAGCTGTTGTCTTGCATGCGTTGAAAAAATTTAACCCTTCTATTGAACTTGGTCTTATTTTTGGTTCATCAATTAAAAGCAATGCATTTAATGATGTGGATGTTTTGTTAGTCTATGAGAATAAAAACGCAAAGAAGGTTAGAGTTATTAAGGATGAAATAAGAAAATCACAATTAATAGAACAGCCAATTAGATATGTGGAGATTACAGAAAAAGATATTTACTTAAATAAAGAGGAGAGAGTATTTTACAACATCCTCACAGAAAATTTACTTTTTTATAATGCTGAGAAATATGTTGAGGTTATTCGAAGATGCCACAAGTAGAGAATCATTTTGCATGGTGCTTGAAAGATGAAAGACGTTTAGTAAAAGTAAGGCCGAATAAAGAGCTTGCAGAGAAACATGTAAAAAAGTCAGAATATAATTATAATGTATTGTTGACGCTTGAACGAGCAAAACAGTATGATTGGGCATTGAATGTCGGGTCTTATGCCATCTATCATTGTTTTCTTGCGCTTCTTGCAAAATATGGCTATTCTTCAAGAAACCAGTCTTGTACTATCACTGCTCTTTTGTTGTTAATAGAGCAAAAAAAACTGAATATTGATAAAGACATAATACTTCAATTTGATACAGGTGACGTTGAAGAAGGTCTTGTCAACCCAACAGTGCGATCAGAAAGAGAGCGATCCACATATGGTGTTGAAACAAGCATTGGGATAGAGCAGCTTAAAAGAATAAAAGATTTTATTTTGAAAGTACAGAGAGAAACAATAAAAGTATTGGCTGAATAGAGGATTGTTCCATGAATAAAAAAACAAAAAAAGTTATCATGCAGCAAATAGCGCTGTTTATGACCTTCCTAGTTCTTACACTTCCATTCTTTTCTGCACAGACACTTGCACTTTCCATCACAAAGGTTACTGTTGCTGGAGGTGATGGCATTGAAGATGTCATGAAATCAGATAATGACTATTTCACTGCAACAGTGCGGACAAGCGAGGAAGTGGATGCTGATCAAGTTCAGATAAGTTATACAAAAGATGAAGGGTTTGATGAATGCAGTGGAACAACGTGTACATACACAAGCAGTCAAACAGATCGCTCTGGACAAGAGATGGATTATACGATTCAATTATTGAACAAGAGTATTGTTGTTGATGAAGTCGAAGGAACACTTCTTATTGATGCAGAAGAGCCAACTATTGAGGAATTTTCTCTTGATGAAGATGATGACAAAGAAACATTGACGCTTTCGTATGAAGTCGAGGATACTGCGTGCGATGATTGTGATGGCTGTGCAGGAATTGATTATCTTGTTTTATATCAGGATGATACTGAAATTCAGCAAATCAATGCAGCATCAGAGTGTTCTCTTGAAGATGAGCTTGAAACGTCAATTACTGAGTTAAACTTGGAAGATGGTGATCATGAACTTTGCCTCATTGCGTTTGACAATGTTGGGTATGAAAGTGATGACGCCTGTGTTGCAATTTCTGTTGATAGTTCTGGTCCACATTTTGAAACCAACAGTTTTCAGATTGTTGATCCGACAACAGGAAATTCCGTTGCATATATTGGCGCAGACGCTGTTCTTGTTAATGTCTATGTGAATGTCACTGATGTTTCTTTGAGTGAGAATACAGTTGTTGGAGATTTTTCTGCTTTGAATAGTGTGATTGGTGATTCCTATGCTGAAGTTTCTGCAAACTCCTGCTCTGAAGTTGACGAAGATGAAGAAGAAGGAACAACAACGTATCGTTGTGTATGGTATAGTATGTATATTGAGGGTGTTTCTGGCACAGTAACTGTTGCTTTCTCTGCAGAGGATAACGAAGGGAATGAAGGAACATACAGTCCAACAGTTTCTTTGACAAAAGATGATAGCGCACCAAGTATTGTTCGAGTGTATAATGAGCTTGGAGAAGAGGATATTTATTTGAAATCCGGCACAAACAGTGTCTATGCAGACGTTGACCCAACTGGTTCTTCACTCTCTTTTGAGCAGGCGTATTTGACGTTTGGATTAGCATCGATTTCTAAAGAAGATGCAACTGCGTGTTGGGAAAATGGATCATATTGGACGTGTGTCTGGAACTTTAGCATGAGTTATTCTGGCACTGCGTCTTCCTCGCTCTTTCTTGACGCAACAGATGATGCAGGCAATGTCATGGAACAGTATGAAGTTGATGTAGGAACAGATTCTCAAGAACCAGAAATTTTGAGTATAACAACAAATCTTGATTGTCCTACTGGATCTGACGTGCTTGAAGTCACTATTAATGCAACAGATGACAGTGATGAGTTGTATGCGACATTTTATGGAGAAGATATTCGAACGTCTAATGATGCTATCACAGAAGAATGTAATTTTGTTGATGAAGAAACCATGACCTGTTTGTTGTATGTCAAGGACCTTGTTTCTTATCCTGAAGATGAAGATGTTGTGATCGAGGTTTCTGATCTTGCAGGAAATATTGCTGAAGAAGAGCTGGATGTTTCTGTTTGTGAGCTTGAGGAATCTGGAACTCCTAATCTCGTGACTGTGTATGTTGATGATGATATTACTGAAGTAGATAAGTTGACACTGTCTTATATTGATTATCCGTTGTATGTTCCTATCACTTTTTCCATGCCTTCTTCTGCACATATTGTCAGTAAAACAGGAAGTTGTGAGAACATTGATAGTGTTTCGTTCATTGATACATCGGAAACAGAATCGTTGATGGTTGTAACTATTCCTTCTCAAGTTGTTCCTAATGCAACATATTCTTTGAATTTTGATTGTCAAATTTCCATGACCATGCAGTATGGAGAGAATGTGTATTCGAATGCAGAAGTTGAGGAAGTGGAAATTTCTGTTGATTTGTATGGAACACCATTGGGATCGATTGAGGAAAGTATTACACAGCGGATTGCATTGCAGCGACAAGGAATTGCTGAAGCGCAAAAGAGTATTGAAGGCTGGGTCACGTTTAATACGATTATGGGTATATTGTGTAATATCGCGAATCTTCTTGTGAAAGCAAATGCGATCATCGCCGCTCTCCGAACAGTTCTTACAGTTGTCGGTGCTGCTGTCTATGGCTGTTCAAAATCAGGACCATGGACTGCTTACTGTGAACCGGTGTATCAAGGAGTGGTCGGCTATAACGTCTTTTCTGACACTTATGATACGTTTATGCGTAATTTTGTCTGGCCTGAAGGATATTCACAACTGCTTTCCTTTGGCTCTATAATAAAATATGGTTGCATGATTTATTCCGGAAAGCTTTGTGAAGGATTTGATTTTCTTGAAAACGATATTTTCATTAATGCAGATGAAGCAGGTAAGCCAGCCTATTATAAACAATATATCAATGGTCAGGAATCACAGCAGCAGGAAAATGCTGAAAAGTATGGCGGCTTTGTCATGTTCTATGATTGGGATCCATACAAGAGCATCCAGACTGCGCAATCCTGTCTTTATCCTGATGCAATCGTCTATAATCTTCGCAAAGAACGTCAGATCAATTGTATGTATACGACGTGTTTAGAAGAAAATGCAAAAAATGGATTACCTATTGATATTTGTGATGTCCAATATAAAGAACGTGAATGCTTATACGTGAATGGTGCTGCATGGATGGCTGCAGGCGGCGGTGAAGGCGTTTGTGAGGAGAAAACCAATGATGGTTCTCACCCATTCTGCCTTGCACACATGGGACAACTCATCTGGAATACATTTGTTTCCAACCTTGATGTTTGGATTGCCTCTTTCGGCTTCACCATTGGCTGTTCTGCATACCTTCAACCTGGCAACGCTGGAGTAGGATACGGAAAATATATTACTAGTCCAATTGATATGCTCTATTCAACCGGGTGTCATCTTGGAGGAAATATCATTGCACTCTCTGAAACAGATTGGTTCATGGGCGGACTTGATTGGGACTTCGAAGCAAACCTTGAAGGAACAGATTATTGCGCTGGGTATTGATGATGAGAATAACATACACTTTACATGCTCTTGAGCAGATGAAAGAAAGAAAAATAATAGATATCTGGATTGAAGAAACAATAAAATATCCAGATGAAACAAAAAGAAATGAACACAAATATTATGTCATCAAAAAGCTGAATGGAAAGACACTCAAAGTTGTTTACACGAAGGAAAATTATATAAAGGTCATTACTTCTTTCTTCATAAAATGAAGATTCGATACGATCCCGATGCAGATGCTGTCTATATTACATTACGAGAAGAAGAAATAGACCATACAAAAGAAGCAGATGAAAATACGATCATTGATTTTAATAAGGATGGTGAAGTAATAGGTGTTGAAATTCTATTTGTAAAAGAAAGAAATCCGAATCTATTAAAGCAGTTTCAAGTGGAAAATCTTATTTTGGCATAAGACTTCTCCGCAAACCTTGAGGGAACAGATTATTGCGCTGGGTACTAAAATTTCATATTTGACAATAGAAATTCTTGATGGTCAAATATGAAATTTTAGAGAGAAAAGTATTAATAGGAGTTCAGTCTAATCGCTTGTCATGGGAACACAGACAATACAAATTAGTAAAGAGGCTTTGCATGACCTTTTTAGAGTGAAAGAAGAGTTAGACACGATTATGGAATCTCTTGAACTCATGGAGAATAAAGAGTTTATGGCTTCTTATAAAAAGGCAAAAGACAACGTAAAAAAAAGAGAGTTTGATGATTGGTGCTATGCCTTGAACACGACTCCAATAATGTGTTTCGAGCACTGATAAATGAATGTCGTACATCTTCTCGTGTTCAACTAGATGGAAAAGTATTAAAAAGCCACGAGGTTTACATAAATGGAACTTAAATCTCTTATCACATTTCAGGATAAAAATATTAGAAGAACATGGCACAATGTCCAATGGTGGTTCGTCATAGAAGACGTTGTTTCTGTCCTTATTGATTCTAAAGATCCAAAGCAATACATCCAAAGAATGAAGCAACGAGATGAGTCTCTTGGTCAAGGGTGGGTACAAATTGTACGTACCCTTCCTGTGGAAACCGTTGGTGGTGTGCAGCATGTGAACTGTGCGAATACTGAAGGCATTTTTAGAATAATTCAGTCCATTCCATCACCAAAAGCAGAACCATTCAAGCGTTGGCTTGCTAAAGTGGGCTATGACCGTATTCAGGAAATAGAGAATCCAGAGTTAGCACAAGAAAGAATGAAACTTCTTTACCAACAAAAAGGATATTCAAAAGAATGGATTGACAAACGATTGAGAGGAATTGCAATCAGGCAAGAGCTGACTGATGAGTGGAAACAGCGTGGTGTCGATGAACATCTTGAATTTGCAATTTTAACAAATGAGATAGCAAAAGCAACATTTGGCAAAACAGTACAAGAACATAAAGAGCTCAAAGGACTCCAAAAAGAAAATCTGCGTGACCACATGACTGATTTAGAGCTCATATTCTCTATGTTGGGGGAGAAATCAACGACTGAGATCGCGAAAGTAGACGATGCGAAAGGCTTTGAAGAAAATAAATATGCTGCTCAAAGAGGAGGAGCAGTTGCTGCAGAAGCAAGAACAAAACTTGAAAAAGAATTAAGAAGAAATGTTATTAGCTCCGAAAATTATCTTACTGAACCAGAACGAGTTAAAAGAAAGCGATTATTGCAGTGATCAACTAAGCAATGGAATCATGTAAAAACGCCAACAATGAAGTACATGATCATTTTGTCGGAGCCGCCAAAACGATAGATATGCCAAAAGGTGCGACGAAGGAAATTGTTGATTATAAACTTACAAGATATGCCTGTTATCTCATTGCACAGAACGCAGATCCAAGAAAAGAAGAAATTGCTTTTGCACAGAGCTATCAAAATTAATTTATGAACGCGGAGTTGATGCAGCAGGTTTTGCAAGAATTAGGAGCAAAGGAGATGAAGCTCTCTTTGGTGGAAATGACACCAAACAGATGAAACAGAAATTCAAAATCCCGCCTGCTCGACCATTAGCTGATTTTTTGCCGACAGTTACTATTGCTGCAAAAAATTTTGCAACGGAAATTACTAATTTTAATGTAAAACAAAAAACTCTACAAGGAGAGCTAAACATCACAAATGAACATGTTAAAAATAACAAAGAGATGAGAGAGGTTTTAGCAAAAAATAATATTATTCCTGAGAATTTACCTCCTGAAGAAGATATAAAAGGACTAGAACGAAGAGTAAGAAAGGATAAAGAGCAATTAGCTTTTCATTCAAAAATGAAGAAAAGATAACTTCTCCGCAAACTTCGAAGGAACAGATTATTGCGCTGGATACTAAAATTCATATTTGACAATAGAAATTCTTGATGGTCAAATATGAAATTTTAGATGCGATTTTTTCAGTAAACTATTAATATAAGCGTTGCTTTAGTTATTATTTATGACAACAGTTACTTTAAACCAAATTAATGATAATATTATTGCTCTAAAAGAAGAGTTAGATGAAATAAAAGAATTTTTGGAAGAATCTACACTTGATTTGCGTGCAGACGTAAAAGAAGAAATAGTCGCGTCAAGAAATAGGCCACACTCCCAATTTAAGACACAAGAAGATATGGAGAAAAAATTCTTATGAAGTATTTAGTCTGTTATGATCCTAAATCTGAGAAATATTTGGAAAAACTTCCTAAACCACTCGCTGCAAGAATTGTAAAAAAGATGCGCGAAGTTGGAGAAACGGGAAGAGGAATAGAACTTCTAAAAGATGAACAATACGGATATAAAATTAGAGTTGGGGATTACAGGATTCTTATTGACTTAACATATAATCCTCACATTATTTGGGTACGTCATATAGACCATCGAGGAAGGGTTTATGAACGGTTGTAATAGGATTTCTTAAATTTCCAAGCAAATCTCAAGGGAACAGATTATTGCGCTGGGTACTAAACAATAATACATATTAATGCAGCGTGCGTCTCTTTTTTGATGGACAAGATTCTCGCGCAGCAGATTGCAGAAGAGATGCAATGTATTTCTTTGCAGCGCATGCAGCAGCCAGTCGTGTTTC
>Ga0233425_10005390_pt1 | contig 20256 bp, 20 predicted proteins | sample Watercolumn_Towu_2_FD_181712 | JGI IMG/M metagenome (GOLD analysis project Ga0233425, IMG submission 181712) | Freshwater microbial communities from Lake Towuti, South Sulawesi, Indonesia - Watercolumn_Towuti2014_140_MG | ecosystem: Environmental > Aquatic > Freshwater > Lake | place... | reverse complement strand
CCGAGCAGGCGTTCTTCCTCTGCGGCGGCGTCGAGGACGTCGAGAAGAACGCGGCGAAGCTGGCCGGCTGATCATGAGCGAGCTCCACGTCAACCTCGTCGCGGTCGACCGCAAGATCTGGTCGGGCGCCGCGTCGATGGTCGTCGCCAAGACACTCGAGGGCGAGATCGGCATCCTGCCGCGCCACGAGCCGGTCCTGGCGCTGCTGGCCAACAGCCCGGTCCGCATCACGACCACCGACGGCAAGGTGATCCAGGCAGCCGTGCACGGCGGCTTCTTCGCGGTCGACTCCGACAACGTGTCGATCCTCGCGGAGACCGCCGAGCTCTCCGGCGAGATCGACGTCGACCGCGCCAGGGCCGCTCTCGAGCGCGCCAAGGCCGCCGGCGCCGACACCCCCGACGAGGTCGCCGCCATCGAGCGCGCCGAGGTGCGCCTCAAGGTGGCCCTCGCCGACCAGAGCAAGGACCACGCCGCCCGGGCAGCCAACGGCTGACCACCCGCAGCAGGGCCCGGCCCGAACGGCACGGCACCCAGCACGAAGCACGTAGCAGCAGGACCCCGGCACCCCCGGGGTCCTGCTGCTTTACGGGTGAAGGTGCCCCTGCTTGCGCTAGAAGCAAGAAATCCGCCCCAGGCTGTCCACAGCGACGACCTGCGCGGCCCCGTCGTCCCCAGGGAGCGCGCGGGCGGACGCCGCCGTGCCGCCGCGACTGGTAGGCCCCACGCCCCCTCGGACGCCTCTAGGGTCGGGCCATGACCGACGCCGTCCATCCCCGCACCGCGGCCCTCGTGAGCCGGATCCGCGCCGTCGAGGCCGAGCACGGCCGGCTCCCGATGCCGGACATGTCGGGCTGGGACATCTTCCCGTTCGAGGGCGATATCCGGGTGCGGCTCGTCGACGACCCCGTGGTGCCCGAGCCGCCGCGGCATGGCGAGGACGGCGAGCCCTGCGGTGCCTGCGCGGACGGGCTGTCGCGCGCGATGTGGGCCGACGAGCGCTGGATGCTCGTGCCGCAGAAGGAGGCGCCGTTCCCGATCGTGCTGCTCGAGCCGCGCGCGCACCTCGACTCGACCGATCTCGACGACGCCATGGCAGGCGAGCTCGGCGTGCTCTCGGTCCGGCTCGAGCGGGTGTTGCTCGGCCTCGGCGGCGTCGGCCGCGTGCACGTCATGAAGATCGGCGACGGCAGTTACCACCTGCACCTGTGGTTCTTCGCGCGCCCGGAGGGGCTGCTGCAGGTGCGCGGATCGTCGCTCTCGGACTGGAGCGACGCGCTCCCGGTCATGCTCGACGACGAGTGGCTCGGACTTCAGCGCGAGATCGCCGCCGGCCTCGCGGCGTACGGCGGCGAAGCACGGATCTGACGGCGTCCGGCTAGCGGTCGCCGCCCGGCTTCCAGAGGACGTCGCCGCCCGCCTCGACGTTGGCCGCGCGGGCCAGGATGAACAGCAGGTCCGAGAGCCGGTTCAGGTACGTCGCCGTGAGGGCGTTCATGCTGTCGCCATGCTCCTCGAGCGCCGCCCAGGTCTGGCGCTCCGCACGCCGGACGACGGTGCGGGCCACGTGCAGCAGCGCCGATCCGGCCGTGCCGCCCGGGAGGATGAACGACCTCAGCGCCTCGAGGCCCTCGTTCCACTCGTCGCAGGCGCTCTCGAGCCGCTCGACGTACGCCGGCTCCACGCGCAGCGGCGGGAACTCGGGGTTCTCGACGACCGGCGTGCAGAGGTCGGCGCCGACGTCGAAGAGCTCGTTCTGGATGCGCGTCAGCAGCTCGACCATGGCCGGCGGCAGCGACCCGAGGGCGATCGCGACGCCGATGGCGGAGTTCGCCTCGTCGGTGTCGGCGTACGCCAGCAGGCGGGCGTCGTTCTTGCTCACCCGGGACAGGTCGCCGAGGTTGGTGGTGCCGTCGTCGCCTGTGCGCGTGTAGATCCGGGTGAGGTTGACCATGCCGCCGAGCCTATCCGCGGCGGTCCCGCGCGACCTGTCGGCGTACGGCCGAAGCAGACTTCCGGCGAATAGGGCGAAACGGGCCCCCTCGCCTATCCTCGGGGCCGTGGTGGAGGCCTTCCGGATCGTGGGCGGGGCCCGGCTGGCCGGCGAGGTGCGGGTCACCGGGGCCAAGAACAGCGTGCTCAAGCTCATGGCGGCCGCGCTGCTGGCCGAGGGCACCACGGTGCTGCGCGAGGTGCCGGACATCCTCGACGTCGAGTACATGTCCGAGCTGCTGCGCCGCCTCGGCTGCGAGGTCTCGCGCGATGTGCCGGCCCGCTCCGTCTCCATCACGGTCCCCGCGGTGCCCCACCACAAGGCCGACTACGACCTGGTCCGCAAGCTTCGCGCCTCGATCAACGTCCTCGGACCGCTGCTCGCGCGCTGCGGCGAGGCCGACGTCGCGCTGCCTGGCGGCGACAACATCGGCAGCCGCGGCCTCGACATGCACATCGCCGGGCTCGAGCGCCTCGGCGCCACTGTGCGCAGCGAGCACGGCTACCTCATCGCGACGCGCGACGACCGCCTGCACGGCGCGACGGTGTGGCTGGACTTCCCGAGCGTCGGGGCCACCGAGAACCTCCTCATGGCCTCCGTTCTCGCCAAGGGGACGACGGTCATCGACAACGCCGCGCGCGAGCCCGAGATCGTCGACATCTGCCGGATGCTGCAGGCGATGGGCGCGCAGATCGACGGCGTCGGGTCCTCGACCCTCGTCGTCGACGGCGTGGAGTCGCTGACACCGGTGGAGCACACGACCGTGCCCGACCGGCTGGTCGCCGGCACGTGGGCCGTGGGCGCCGTGATGACGCGCGGCGACATCACGATCCGCAACTCCGTCGCCGGGCACCTCGAGATCGCCCTCGACAAGCTCGTGCGCGCCGGCGCCGTCGTCGACGAGCTGCCCGACGGTATCCGCGTCACCTGCCACGACCGTCCGCGCGCCGTCGACATCGTGACGCTGCCCTACCCGGGCTTCCCGACCGATCTCCAGCCGCAGTTCATCGCGCTCAACTCCATCGCCCACGGCGCCGCCATGGTGACGGAGAACCTGTTCGAGGCGCGGTTCCGCTTCGTCAACGAGATGGTCCGGCTCGGCGCCGACGTCCGCACCGACGGCCACCACGCGATGATCCGCGGCCGCGAGTCGCTGTCCGGCGCCCCGGTGGAGGCGGCCGACATCCGCGCCGGGGCCGGCCTCGTCCTCGCCGGCCTCGTCGCCGAGGGCTGCACCACGGTCTACGAGCCGCACCACGTCGACCGCGGCTACGACGGCTTCATCGACGACCTCAACCGCCTCGGCGCCGACGTCACCCGCATCACCCTCGACCACTGACCCTCCGCCATTCCGGGTGAAGGTGCCCCCGCTTGCGCTAGAAGCAAGGAATGCTCCCCACGTCGTCCACAGGCGCGGCCGTCGTCCCCGTCACCGCGCTGACGAAACGGTCACGCTGTCGGACGTGCCCAGGACCATGCGCAGCCGCGCCAACCTCTACGCCCTCGCCGATGCCCAGCTCGGTCTCGTAACCGCGGCCCAGCTCGAGGCTCTCGGCATCAAGCCGAGCACCGTCACGCGCAAGGTCGCAGGCGGAATGTGGACCCGCCTGCTTCCCGGCGTCCACCTCGTGCACGGGGGCCAGCCCACACGTAGGCAGCGCGAGCTCGCCGCACAGCTCTATGCGAGGGACCCATCTCGTGTGACCGGACTGACTGCCGCTCGGCGTTACGGTGTCCGGGCGCTCTCGCTGCAGGAGACGGCGGACGACGACCTGCTGCGCCCAGAGCCGGTGCACGTGCTGGTACCGCACGAGCGGCGCTCCAAGGCGAGCGGCTTCGCGCGGATCGAGCGCACGCGCCGGTTCCCCGAGGTGGGGGTCGTCCGCTCCGGCCTGGTGCTCGCCCCGTTGCCGCGGGCCGTTGCGGACGCCTGCCGGCGGCTCGGGAGGGTGAGGGACGTGCAGGCGATCGTCACCGAGGTGCTGCAGCGCGAGATGTGCACGTTCGACGAGCTGGTCGTCGAGCTGGAGGCAGGCCAGGTTCGGGGGAGCGCGTTCCTGCGCGAGACGCTGAAGGCCGTCTCCCTCGGCGCGGCGTCGCCGCCCGAGGTGGACCTGCGGTCGGTGTTCGATGAGCTGGGGCTGCCGAACGTCTACTACAACGTCAGCCTCTACGACGCGGCCGGACGGTTCGTCGGCAACCCCGACGCCTGGATCGACGACGTCGGCCTGGCGGTGGAGGTCGACAGCGTCGAGTACCACGCCGGGCCGGACGGCTTCGAGCGGACCGTGCGGCGCAACTCTCGGTACGCCACCGCCGGGATCCCATGGGTACCGGTGCTGCCGACGGATCTCCGCGACCGGCGGCGGGCGACCGGGGTGCGCATCATGCAGGCGGTGGATCAGGCGGCTCGACGTCCACGCCCGGACGTGCGCATGGCGGTTCGACCGGGCGAGCGGTCGGCAGGACAGATCGGCTGGCGCTGGGGAGCCTGATGCGTCAGCGGCGCGCGATCAGCTCGCGGGCCCGGTCGGCGTCCTCGGGGAACACCATGAGCCGCGGTCCGTCGAGCGTCTCCGTCACGGTGACCTTGATCCCTGCGTCCTCGAGCGTGCGCCGCAGAATCTCGCCCTCGACGAACGTCGGCGGGCTGGCGACGGGCACGAGCAGGCCGTACTCGTCCGCAGTGCCCGCGCGCGGCCTCTTCGCCACGATCGAGCTGCCGTGGGAGAAGGCCCAGCGGAGCACGAGCGCCAGCAGGCCGACGACGATGAACGCGATCGTCGGACCTACCAGGAAGGACGCGCTCGAGTACATCGGCCCATGGTGGGTCCTGGGGACGGCTCCGGCCAGTCCGCCCCGCCTGTGGACAGCCTGGGGCGGATTTCTTGCTTCTATCGCAAGCGGGGGCACCTTCACCCGTAAACAGCCCGGGGGAGTGGGGGCGGTACAGGGGGGTTCTAGTGTGTGAATGGTCGATAACTGCGGTCCTGGTGGGCGGCGGTCGGCTGGTGGTCCGTGATCGAGGTGGAGGCGTGCGATGGTGCAGCGGGTGGCGGTCGTCGGGGCCGGGCTCATGGGCGGCGGGATCGCCCAGGTGGCAGCCCAGGCGGGGTACGACGTCGTGCTCCGGGACGTCACGCCCGAGGCGCTCGAGCGCGGGCTCGGGACGATCCGGGGCTCCTACGCCAAGTTCGTCGAGAAGGGCCGGCTGAGCCAGGACGACGCCGACGCCGCGCTGGCGCGGATCACCACGACCACCGAGCTCGACGCCGCGGCCGACGCCGATCTCGTCGTCGAGGCGGTGTTCGAGAAGCTCGAGGTCAAGGCCGAGGTCTTCCGCGAGCTCGACCGCATCTGCAAGGACGACGCCGTGCTGGCGTCCAACACCTCCGCGATCCCGATCACGTCGATCGCCGCGGTGACGCAGCGTCCGGAGTCGGTCGTCGGCACGCACTTCTTCTCGCCGGTCCCGCTCATGAAGCTCTGCGAGCTCGTCCGCGGCTACAAGACCAGCGACGCTGCGCTGGCGACGGCCCGCGAGTTCGCCGAGGGCGTCGGCAAGACCTGCATCGTCGTCAACCGCGACGTCGCCGGCTTCGTCACCACCCGGCTCATCTCGGCTCTCGCGATGGAGGCTGTGGCGCTGCTCGAGTCGGGCGTGGCGAGCGCGGAGGACATCGACACCGCCTGCCGGCTGGGCTTCGGCCACGCGATGGGCCCGCTCGAGACGATCGACCTCACGGGCGTCGACATCATGCTCAACGCCGCGACCAACATCTACATCGACACCCAGGACGAGAAGTTCGCCGCTCCGGAGCTGCTGCGCCGGATGGTGGCGGCGGGCGACCTGGGCCGCAAGACGGGCCGCGGGTTCTACCCGCACGGCTGAGAGGGGACGTCGTGCGCGACAAGCCGTGGCTCATGCGGACCTACGCCGGGCACAGCTCGGCGGCGGAGTCCAACGCGCTCTACCGCCGCAACCTCGAGAAGGGCCAGACCGGCCTGTCGGTCGCGTTCGACCTGCCGACCCAGACCGGCTACGACCCCGACGACCTCCTCGCGCGCGGCGAGGTCGGCAAGGTCGGCGTGCCGGTGTCGCACCTCGGCGACATGCGCCAGCTCTTCGACGGCATCCCCCTCGGGGAGATGAACACGTCGATGACCATCAACGCGACCGCGATGTGGCTGCTCGCCCTCTACGCCACCGTGGCGGAGGAGCAGGGCGCGCCGCTGTCGAGCCTGTCGGGCACGACGCAGAACGACATCATCAAGGAGTACCTGTCGCGGGGCACGTACGTGTTCCCGCCCGGGCCCTCGCTGCGGCTCATCACGGACATGATCGCCTGGACCGTGGCCGACGTCCCGAAGTGGAACCCCATCAACATCTGCAGCTACCACCTGCAGGAGGCCGGGGCGACGCCGGAGCAGGAGATCGCCTACTCGATGTGCACGGCGATCGCCGTCCTCGACGCGGTGCGCGACTCGGGCCAGGTGCCGCCGGAGCGTTTCGGCGAGGTCGTCGCGCGAATCTCGTTCTTCGTCAACGCCGGTGTGCGTTTCGTCGAGGAGATGTGCAAGATGCGCGCGTTCGTCGCGCTGTGGGACGAGCTCACGCTCGAGCGCTACGGCGTCGCCGACGCCAAGCAGCGGCGCTTCCGCTACGGCGTGCAGGTGAACTCCCTCGGCCTGACCGAGGCGCAGCCGGAGAACAACGTCCAGCGCATCGTGCTCGAGATGCTCGCAGTGACCCTGAGCAAGGACGCGCGTGCCCGCGCGGTTCAGCTGCCCGCGTGGAACGAGGCGCTCGGCCTGCCGCGGCCGTGGGACCAGCAGTGGTCGCTGCGCATCCAGCAGGTGCTCGCCTTCGAGAGCGACCTGCTGGAGTACGACGACCTGTTCGCGGGCTCGGTCGTGGTGGAGGCGAAGGTGGCCGACCTGGTCGCCAAGGCCAAGGCCGAGATCCAGCGCGTGCAGGACATGGGCGGCGCCGTCGCCGCCGTCGAGTCGGGCTACATGAAGGGCCAGCTCGTCGCCTCGCACGCGGCTCGACGCGCGAGGGTCGAGAGCGGCGACGAGGTGGTCGTCGGCGTCAACGCCTTCACCAGCACCGAGCCGAGCCCGCTCACTGCCGACCTCGACACCGCGATCCAGACCGTCGACCCGGCGGTCGAGCAGGCGGCGGTCGAGCGCCTCGAGGCGTGGAAGTCGCAGCGCGACCAGGCCGCCGTCGACGCCGCGCTGGCCGAGCTCGTCCGAGCCGCCGGCACCACGGAGAGCCTCGTGCCCGCCACGCTGGCGTGCGCGCGCGCTGGCGTCACCACGGGGGAGTGGGCCGGCACGCTGCGCCAGGTCTTCGGCGAGTACCGCGCGCCGACGGGTGTCGCAGGCGTCGTCGGCGTCGCACCGGCGACCGCCGAGCTCGAGCAGGTGCGCAGCGCCGTCGCGGCCACGGGTGAGGAGCTCGGGGCGCGGCTGCGGATGCTGGTGGGCAAGCCCGGGCTCGACGGCCACAGCAACGGCGCCGAGCAGATCGCCGTCCGCGCTCGCGACGCCGGCTTCGAGGTGGTCTACCAGGGCATCCGGCTCACCCCGGCGCAGATCGTGGCAGCCGCGGTCGAGGAGGACGTCGACGTCGTTGGCCTGTCGATCCTCTCCGGGTCGCACCTCGAGCTCGTGCCCGCAGTGCTCGACGGGCTGCGCGAGGCGGGGCTCGGCGACGTGCCCGTGGTGGTCGGCGGGATCATCCCCGAGGCCGACGAGCGCGAGCTGCTCGATGCCGGCGTCGCCGCGGTCTTCACGCCGAAGGACTACGACGCCACCGCGATCATGGCGCGCGTGCTCGACGAGGTGCGCGCCGCGCGCGGCCTGACCCGCCTGCTCGCCGCTGTCTGACGACGGCGAGGATGGGGGCATGACCACGCGCGTCCTCCTCGTCCGCCACGGCCAGAGCGAGGGCAACGTCGCACGCGTCTGGACCAGCGCCCGGGAGGGCTTCCCGCTGACGCAGCTCGGCCATGAGCAGGCCGCGCAGGTCGCCCGCAGGATCGCGGGCAGGCAGCCTCAGGCCGTCTACGCCTCGGTCCTGCTGCGCGCGCAGCAGACCGCGCAGGCGATCGCCGACGCCGTCGGCCTCGAGGTGCAGCTGCTCGACGGCGTGGAGGAGCTGCACGTCGGCGTCCACGAGGGCGGCCACGACGACGTCGTGGGGCCCGTGGCCATCGAGGTCTTCGGCCGCTGGTGGCGCGACGGCGACCTGTCGGGCGGCTTCGACGGCGGCGAGTCCGGCGAGCAGATCGTCGCGCGCATGCGCGCGGCGCTCGACGGCGTGGCCGACGCGCACCGCGGCAGCACGGTGGTGGTCGTGTCGCACGGCGGCGCGATGGCCCTTGCCTCGCAGGCGATGTGCGGGATCGACCCGCTCTTCGTCGCCCACCACCTGCTGGCCAACACCGACGTCGTCGAGCTCGTCCGCACCGACGAGCACGGCTGGGCCTGCGAGAGCTGGGCCGGCGCCGTCCCCGACCTGCAGGACACCGCCAGGCGGCCCTGAGCACTCGCCCTGTCGCGGGCAGGGCCGGCTGGCAGACTCGGCGCGTGCTCCGCAGGCTCCTCGTCGCCGCAGCCCTCGGCTGCGCCCTCATCCTCGGCACGGCCCTGCCCGCGGCTGCCGCCGATGCCGCCGCGAGGACCGTCGACGGCGAGGCCGCGCAGCAGCTCGCCGACCGGTACGCCCCCTACGTCGTCGTACGGGCGCAGAAGGACGCCTGCGGCGAGGGCGAGGCCTACGTGCCGACGTCGGTCGACGCCGTCCTCGGGCAGCCCGACGTCGTCCTGCGCGGGCCGGGCGGCGAGAGCATCTCCGCGCCGACCGCCGCCGACCTCGCAGGCAAGGGCGAGGGCTGGTACCTCGACCTGCCGGGCAACCCGCTCGACCCCGGCTGCTCGTACGAGCAGTGGTTCGACCGGACGTCGGGCGACCGTCCCGCTACCGTCTACGCGCGCGTGGCGGAGGACGTCGAGGCCGGCAAGACGGTCGTGCAGTACTGGTTCTTCTGGGTCTACAACGACTGGAACGACAAGCACGAGGGCGACTGGGAGATGATCCAGATCGTCCTGCCGGCGGCCACGGCGGAGGCCGCACTCGACGTGGCGCCGGAGTCGATCGCGTTCGCCCAGCACGAGGGCTCGGAGACCGCGCCCTGGGGCGACTCCAAGGTGCACACCGACGGCGACCACGTCGTCGTGTACCCGGGCATGGGGTCGCACGCCGCCTACTACACGCAGGCGCAGTGGTTCGGGAAGAGCGCCGCCGCCGGGTTCGGCTGCGACGACACCCGCTCGCCCGGCGACCTGGTGGAGCCCGACGTCGTCCTGCTGCCCGCGACGCCGAGCGGTGAGACGGCCTGGGTCGGCTTCACCGGGCGATGGGGCCAGAAGGCGCCGTCGTTCAACAACGGGCCCACCGGACCCATCACCAAGACGCAGTGGGACGAGCCGGTCGCGTGGCAGGTCGACGAGGGCCGCGCCGGCGCCGTGCCGCTGCCGCCCGCCGGCGGCCCCGCCGTCACCGGCTTCTGCAGCCTCACCGAGGCCGGCTCGCTGCTGTTCATCCAGTTCCTCGACGCCCCGGTGCTCGTGGGGGTCGTCATCGCCGCGCTGCTGATCCTGCTCATCGTGGTCGTCGCGCGGACGGACTTCTTCAACAACGACGACCCCGAGCTCGACCGCGAGCGCAAGGCGGGGCAGATCGCGGTCGCGTCGGTCGACGTCATGCGCAAGCGCCTCGATGCGTTCTGGGTCAGCTCGGCGCTCGTGGTCCTCGGTGTCGGCCTCAACCTGCTGCTGGGCCAGTGGCTGCTGAGGGCCCGGCCGGGCGAGGACCTCACCGACGTCGACGGGATCGGCGACGGCTTCGCGGGCACGGTGTTCGCCTTCGTCGCGACCTTCCTGCTGCTGCCCGTCATCGCGATGGCGATGGCCACCTGCGTGGAGATCGTCGACGCGATGGCGAACCATCGCGAGATCACCGCGATGGAGGCGTTGCGCCGCGTGCTCGTGCATCCAGGCGGCTGGTTCGTCGCGATGCTCGCGTTCGTCGTGGTGAGCGTGCTCGCCTCGACCTGGTGGCTGCTGCCGGTCGCGCTGCTGCTGCTCGCCGTCTGGGCGGTGGCGCTGCCCGCGACCGAGCTCGAGGACCAGGGGATGCGGGCGGGCCTGCGCCGCAGCCGGATCCTGACCAGGGGCCGGCGCCTGCGCGGCGCACTGCTCGGCGGCTTCCTCGTGTGGATGGGATTCTCGCTGCCGTCGTTCGTCGGTGCCATCGCCCTGCTGCTGACCGGCCTGCCGTTCTGGGCCACCAACGTCATCGCGATGCTCGTCGCCGCCGTCCTCGTTCCCGCGGCGGCCATCGGCCTCACGCTGCTCTACTACGACCTGCGCCGCCGCAGGTCCGAGGAGCAGCCGCTCGAGCCGGCGCCCCGCCCCTAGGCGGAGATGTCCTCGTTCGTCAGCACGAACAGGATCGCCGAGAGGACCAGCAGCGTGCCGAGCGCGGCGCCGAGGACTACCAGCACCACCGTCGCCCAGCGCGGCAGGCGCCGGCCCGTGGCCAGGCCCCACAGCGCGCCCAGCATGAGAGCGGCACCCACGGGCGCCACCCACGCCGACAGCGGCGCGTGGAAGCCCGTCCAGACCATGTGCACCACGGAGAACCCGAGGAGCATGGCGCCGAGCGCTGCCAGGATGAACACGCGCCGCGGGTCGGCGGTGCGGCGCTGCGGAACCCCCGTCACGCAGCGATCATGGCAGCCGCTCCGAGGCCGAGGCTGGTCAGGACGTGAGGATGCCGCGCTGCAAGGCGGTGGTGACGGCGGCGGTGCGGTCGGAGACGCCGAGCTTGTCGAAGACGTGGAGCAGATGCGTCTTCACCGTGGCCTCGCCGATGAACAGCTCGGAGGCGATCTCGCCGTTGGACATCCCGCGCGCGACGAGCCGCAGCACCTCGACCTCGCGCGGCGTCAGCTGGTCGCCGCCGCGCACCTGGCGCATGAGCTTGGCCGCGAGCGGCGGGGCGAGCACCGTCTCGCCGCGCGCGGCGGCGCGCACCGCGAGCACGAGCTCGTCGCGCGGCGTGTCCTTGAGCAGGTAGCCCGTGGCACCGGCCTCGACCGCGCGCAGGATGTCGGCGTCGGTGTCGTACGTCGTGAGCACCAGCACGCGCGACGTGCCGGCGGCGACGATGCGGGCCGTCGCGGATGCGCCGTCGAGCACCGGCATCCGCAGGTCCATGAGGACGACGTCGGGCCGCAGCGATGCGGCGAGCTCGACGCCGGCGGCGCCGTCGTCGGCCTCGCCGACCACCTCGACGTCGGCCTCGCCGCCGAGCAGCCCGACGATGCCGGACCGGACCACCGGGTGGTCGTCGACCACCAGAACGCGGATCACGGGACCCTCACCCTCACCCTGGTCCCCGTGCCCGGGGACGACTCCACCGCGACGATGCCGCCCACCGCCTCGACCCTGCTGGCGAGCCCGTCGAGGCCGTAGCCGTGGCGGGGTGCCGCGGGGTCGAAGCCGCGGCCGTCGTCGGAGACCGACACGGTCGCGCCGTCCTCGTCGTAGGACAGCACGACGTCGACGTGCTGGGCCCCGGAGTGCCTGCGGGCGTTGGCGAGCGCTTCCTGCGTGGCCCGAAGCGCGGCCACGTCGCTCGACGCCGCGAGCGGCACCGGCTCGCCCTCGAGCCGGAAGCGGGCGGGCGTGCCGGTCTCGGCCGCGAACCGCTGCACGAGCCGCTCGACGGCCTGAGCGAGGCCCTCTCCCTCGAGCGCCGGCGGTGTCATGGCGCCGACGAGCGCACGGGCCTCGGCGAGCCCGTCGCGCGCCTGCCCCTCGATCTCGCGCAGCCTGCGCGCGGCCTCCTGCGGCTGCCCGCCGTCGGCTGCGGCCTGCCCCGCCTGCGCCAGCATCACGATGCTCGTGAAGCCCTGGGCGAGGGTGTCGTGGATGTCGCGAGCGATGCGCTCGCGCTCGGCCACGGCGCCGGCCTCGCGCTCCGCAGCGGCGAGCTCGGAGCGCGTCGCCTGCAGCTCCTCGAGCAGCGCCTTGCGTCGCTGGCTCTCGCGCACGAGGCCGTCGATGAACAGGCCGATGACGAGCGCGAAGATGATGTTGCCGACGGCCACCAGCGCGTTGCCCTGCAACGACTCCCGGGTGAACCCGTCGCGGGCGGCCAGCGTCAGGGTGAACGCGAGGCTGATGAGGATCGTCGCCACGATCGCGTCGCGCCGCTCGAGCAGCAGGAAGCCCTGCGGGTAGATCGCGAACAGGAGCACCAGCGACGACGGGTCGCGCCAGGTGAGCAGGACGACGATCCCATAGGCGATCAGCAGGTAGACCCACGACAGGCGCCGGTCCTCGCGCCGTCCCGCGGGCAGGCCGATGACGACGTACGCGACGACGAGCACGAGCAGCAGCGGGAGGCTCCACGCGGCCTGGCCGTCGGCCGTCGTGAGGATCGCCGCGGCGACCACCATGACGCCGAACAGCGTGTGCCAGATGATCAGCGACCGCTGCGTGAAGTCGCCGCCGTCGACCACGATCACGTGGTCGGCGGCGGCGTCCTTCTGCGTGCCCATGCTCGACATCCTGGCCGGATCAGTCCTGGCCGCGCTTGTTCCAGCGGAAGAACACCAGGCTCAGCACGAGCCCTCCGATGGTCCAGGCGACGAGGACCGCGAAGCACTTCGCCAGCTCGAACGAGCCGGCCACCTCGAGCGCTGCGGCGGACTCCGGCAGGAACACGCTCCGCATCGCCTGCGTGAGCCACTTGAGCGGGAACAGGGCGGCGAACTGCTGCATCCACTCGGGCAGCTCGGAGTACAGGAAGAAGACACCGGAGGTGAACTGCAGCACCAGGACGATGGGGCTCACGACAGCCGACGCGCCCTTGGCGTTCTTGGGGACGACGCTGAAGGCGATGCCCAGCAGGGTGCAGGAGACGAGGCCGAGCACCGAGACCCAGACGAAGGTGAACCACTGGGAGCCGCTCGGGAGCTCGATGTCGTAGAAGGAGTAGCCGATGAGGATGAGCAGCGTGACCTGCGCGATGTAGGCCACGAACACCAGGCCGATCTTGCCGATGAAGTACGAGACCTTCGGCATCGGTGTGCCCTGGATCCGCTTGAGCGTGCCGTCGTCGCGCTCCATCGGGATGGCGATCGCGAGGTTCTGGAAGCTCGTGTAGAGGATGCCGGAGGCGATCATGCCGGCCACGAAGTACTGGGCGAAGGTGATGCCCGTCGGTCCCAGGGTCTGACCGCCGAACACCGAGCCGAAGATGATCATCAGGAGCATCGGCAGGGCGAAGTTCCACACGGCGGAGTTGCGGTCGCGGAAGAACGTCTTGAGCTCGATGGAGATGCGGCGGAGCCCGAGCGCCAGCGCGCCGGGGGGCGCTGCGGGCGCGGGGGCGGCGGGTGCGGTCGCGGTGGTCATGACGCGTCCTCGGTGTCGTGGCCGATGAGGGACAGGTAGACGTCCTCGAGGCTCGGCCGCAGGATCTGAAGGGCAGGGACCTCGCCGCCGAGGCGCGAGGCGAGCTCGCCGACGAGGCGGGTCGGCTCGTGCGTCGACTCCGAGCGGTGCGCGCCGTCCTCGACCCACGAGACCGTCGCGAGCGACTCGTCGCGGCCGCCGAGGCGACGGGGGACGTCGCAGGCGATGACTCGCCCTCGTGCGATGACCGCGACGCGGTCGGCGAGCACCTCGGCCTCGTCGAGGTAGTGCGTCGTCAGCAGGATCGTCGTCCCCTGCGAGCGCAGCGACGCGATGAGCTCCCAGAACTCGCGCCGCGCCTCGGGGTCGAAGCCGGTGGTGGGCTCGTCGAGGAAGAGCAGCTCGGGCCGGCCGATGATGCCGAGCGCCACGTCGAGCCGGCGGCGCTGGCCGCCCGAGAGGTTCGAGCCGCGGGTGCGGCGCTTCTCCGTCAGCCCGACCGACTCGATCACCTCGCCGACGTCGCGCGGGTGGGGGTAGTAGCCCGCGAAGTGCGCCACCGACTCCTCGACCGTCAGGTCGCCGAGGTCGGCCGCCTGCTGCAGCACGATCCCGAGGCGGGAGCGCCACAGCGGGGTGGCCTTGGCGGGGTCGTGGCCGAGGACCGACACGTCGCCGGCATCGCGGCGGCGGTAGCCCTCGAGGATCTCGGTGGTGGTCGTCTTGCCCGCCCCGTTGGGGCCGAGGAGGGCGAGCACCTCGCCGCGCACGACGTCGAGGTCGACGCCGTCGCAGGCCCGGGTCTCGCCGTACGCCCGGCGCAGCCCCCGCACCCGGACGGCCAGGTCGGCGTCCTCGGGCACGGGCACCACGAGGTCGGTGCCGGCGGTCTGTGTGGTCATGGCTCCACCCTCCACCTCCGGGGCGCCGGGATGCAGCGAACCGTCGGTTGCTCTTCGTCTCCACCGACCGGTGGACCCCGCCCTCCCACCCCGCGCGACCAGGGCCGCCGGGTAGGTTCGGACGGTGCGCCTCGTCATCGCCCGCTGCTCCGTCGACTACGCCGGACGGCTGACCGCCCACCTGCCCAGCGCCACGCGCCTGCTGCTGGTGAAGGCCGACGGCTCGGTGCTCGTGCACTCCGACGGCGGCTCGTACAAGCCGCTCAACTGGATGAGCCCGCCGTGCTCGCTGGCGGTCGAGGCGGCCGACGACGGCAGCGGCACCTGGACGGTGACGAACAAGGCCGGCGAGAAGCTCGTCATCACCGTCGAGGAGGTGCTCCACGACAGCGAGCACGACCTCGGCATCGACCCGGGCCTGGTGAAGGACGGCGTCGAGGCGCACCTGCAGGCCCTGCTGGCCGCCCAGATCGAGACTCTGGGGGAGGGCTGGCGCCTCGTGCGCCGCGAGTACCCCACGGCGATCGGCCCGGTCGACATCCTGGCCCGCGACGCCGACGGCGCCGCCGTGGCGGTCGAGATCAAGCGCCGCGGTGAGATCGACGGCGTCGAGCAGCTCACCCGCTACCTCGAGCTGCTCAACCGCGACCCCCTCCTCGCACCCGTGCGCGGCATCTTCGCCGCCCAGGAGATCAAGCCGCAGGCCCGCGTGCTCGCGCAGGACCGCGGCATCGACTGCGTCGTCCTCGACTACGACGCCCTGCGGGGCCTCGACGACGTCGAGTCGCGGCTGTTCTGAGCACGCCGGGGCCCCCGGCGGCCCGGTACACCCGCGTGGCACGATCGGGGACGACCCCGCCGACGTGGTCCTCCCGGACCCGTGCGACCTGCGGGGACGGCGTTCTGCGAGGAGTGCGGCGATGGCGCGCGAGATCCGGTCGATCGGCGTGGTGGGGCTCGGCACGATGGGTGCCGGCATCGCGGAGGTCTTCGCCTCCCACGGCTTCGACGTCATCGGCGTCGACGCCAACGACGCCGCCGTCGAGCGCGGCCGCGGCCACGTGGAGGGCTCCACGGCCCGCGCACTGAGCCGCGGCAAGATCACCGAGGACGACCGCGCCGCGCTGCTCGGCCGCATCCGGTTCAGCACCGAGCTGGCCGACCTCGCCGACCGCGACCTCGTCGTCGAGGCGGTGCCGGAGAGCCTCGACCTCAAGCGCGGGATCTTCGAGCAGCTCGACGCCATCGTGGGACCCGACGCCATCCTCGCGACCAACACCTCCTCGCTCTCGGTCACCGACATCGCCGTCGCCACCAAGCGGCCGGCGCAGGTCGTGGGCATGCACTTCTTCAACCCCGCGCCGGTGCTCAAGTTCGTCGAGGTCGTGCGCACGGTCGTGTCGGCGCCCGACGTCGTCGACGACGTGAAGGCCGTCGCGCAGTCGCTCGAGAAGCTGCCGGTCGTGGTCGAGGACAAGGCCGGCTTCATCGCCAACGCCCTGCTGTTCGGCTACCTCAACCACGCGGTGTCGATGTTCGAGACGCGCTACGCGAGCCGCGAGGACATCGACGCCGCGATGAAGCTCGGCTGCGGCCTGCCCATGGGCCCGCTGCAGCTGCTCGACCTCATCGGCCTCGACACCGCCTACGAGATCCTCGACACGATGTACAAGCAGGGCCGCGACCGCCTGCACGCGCCGTCGCCGATCCTCAAGCAGCTGGTCACCGCCGGCCTGCGCGGCCGCAAGTCCGGCCGCGGCTTCTACACCTACGAGGCGCCCAACTCGCCGGTCGTCGTCCCCGATGCGCTCACCCCGGCCGCGGACGACGCCGCCTCCGTGCCCACACGGGCCATCTCGACCGTCGGCGTCGTCGGCACCGGCACCATGGCCACCGGCATCGTCGAGGTGTTCGCGAAGGCCGGCTTCGACGTCACGTACGTCGCCCGCGGCGAGGACAAGGTCGCCCGGGTGCGCTCCAACCTCGAGCGCTCGCTCGACAAGGGAGTGGCCCGCGGCAAGCTGAGCCAGGACGACCGCGACGCCGCCCTCGCGCGCGTCACCGGCACGACGTCGCTCGACGACCTCGCCGACCGCGACCTCGTCGTCGAGGCCGTGGTCGAGGACCTCGGCGTCAAGACCGTGCTGTTCTCCGCGCTCGACGACATCCTCAAGCCCGGCGCGATCCTCGCCACGACCACGTCGAGCCTGCCGGTCGTCGACCTCGCCGCCGTCACCAAGCGGCCGCAGGACGTCGTGGGCCTGCACTTCTTCAACCCGGCGCCGATCATGAAGCTGGTCGAGGTCGTGTCGACCGTGGCCACCTCCGACGACGTCGTCGCCACGTCGGTCGACCTGTGCCGACGCCTCGGCAAGCACCCGGTCACCTGCGGCGACCGCGCCGGCTTCATCGTCAACGCGCTGCTCTTCCCCTACCTCAACGACGCGGTGCGGATGCTCGAGGCCAACTACGCCACGGCCGACGACATCGACACCGCGATGAAGACCGGCTGCGGCTACCCGATGGGCCCGTTCGAGCTGCTCGACGTGGTCGGCCTCGACGTGTCGCTCGCGATCCAGCGCACGCTCTACCTCGAGTTCCGCGAGCCCGGGTTCGCCCCCGCCCCGCGCCTCGAGCACCTCGTCACCGCGGGCTACCTCGGCCGCAAGACCGGCCGCGGCTTCCGCACCTACGAGTAGGCCCGACCGGCCGACGGCGCTCCCGGCGCCTACGATCGACCGGTGGCGCGACGCAACCGACGGGCATCCGACGAGGCGCCCCGTCCGCTGCGCAGCGACCTCCAGCAGGTCGAGGAGCACGAGGACGGCGACTGGCACGTCCGACGTGTCTCGGGGTCGTCCTCGGGCAAGACCTACCGGTGCCCCGGCTGCGACCAGGAGGTGCGGCCCGGCACCCCGCATGTGGTCGCGTGGCCCGCGGGCACGGCGTCGGGCGAGGAGCACCGGCGGCACTGGCACACCCCGTGCTGGGAGGCCCGGCTCCGGCGCGGCCCGCGCACCTCGCGAGGCCGCGGCCCGCGCTACTGAAGCCAGACGCACGTCCGACGCCGAGGAGAGGCGGGCCCGTGGCCGAGATCGTCGCCAACAGCGTGCTGCCCGCGCGCCGCGAGCCGCTGACGCTGACGACGTCGGACGGGCTCCGCCTCGTCGGCGAGCTCGCGCTCCCGGAGGACCGCGACCCGGTCGCCACCCTCGTATGCCTGCACCCGCTGCCGACCCACGGCGGCTACATGGACAGCCACCTCTACCGCAAGGCCGCCTGGCGCCTGCCGGCCCTGGCCGGCATCGCGGTGCTGCGCTTCAACACCCGCGGGACGTCGAGCCCGGCGGGCACGTCCGAGGGCGAGTTCGACAGCGGCGAGGGCGAGGGCAAGGACCTCGTCGCCGCCGTGCTCGAGACCATCCACCGCGGCCTGCCCGACCCGTGGCTGGTGGGCTGGTCGTTCGGCACCGACGTCGTGCTCAAGCACGGCGACACCGACCCCGTGCTCGGCGCGATCCTGCTGTCGCCGCCGCTGCGCTTCTCGACCGACGCCGACCTCGACCACTGGGCGGTGAGCGGCCGGCCCGTCACCTGCCTCGTGCCCGAGCTCGACGACTACCTGCGACCCGACGAGGCACGCGAGCGCTTCGCGCGCATCCCGCAGGCCGAGGTGATCGGCGTCGAGGGCGCGAAGCACCTGTGGGTGGGGGAGAAGTACGTCAGGATCGTGCACGACGCGATCGTGGAGCGGCTGGTCCCGGGCACCGCGATCGACTACGACTGGCAGGGACCCATGGAGAGGTGGAGCGACCTGTGAGCAGCTTCCGGCTCGACGGCAAGACGGCGCTCGTGACGGGCGCATCGCGCGGCATCGGGCGCTCGATCGCCGAGGCCTACGCCGAGGCGGGCGCCGACATCGCCCTGCTCGCGCGCGACGCCGAGAAGCTCGCCGAGGTGGCTGCCGCCGTCGAGGCGCACGGCCGGCGCGCGGTCGTCCTGCCCGCCGACGTCACCGACATCGAGTCGGTGCAGTCGTCGGTGGGCCGCGCCGTCCACGAGCTCGGCCACATCGACATCCTCGTCAACAACGCCGGCGGCAACTCGTTCTCGATGCCGCTCGCGGGCATGCGGTTCTCCGGCTGGGAGAAGACGCTGCGCCTCAACCTCGACTCCGTCGTCCACGTCAGCCAGGCCCTGCTGCCGCACCTGCTCGAGCGCAAGACCGGCGTCGTCATCAACGTCGCCTCGGTCGCGGGCCTGCGCGGCGCCCCGATGATGAGCCACTACGGCGCGGCCAAGGCCGCCGTCCTCTCCCTCACGCAGTCGCTCGCGATCGAGACCGCCTGGGCGGGCATCCGCGTCAACGCCCTCGTGCCCGGCTGGATCGAGACCGACCTCACCGACTTCCTGCGCGCCAACGAGGACGCCGAGAAGGGCACGCTCTCGCGCGTGCCCATGGGCCGCTGGGGCCAGTCGCGCGAGATCGCCGACCCCGCGCTGTTCCTCGCATCCGACGCATCGTCGTTCATGACCGGCCAGGCGCTCGTCGTCGACGGCGGCCTGTCCGCGATGCCGTAGCGCGGGGGCACCGGCGTCCTTCACGGTCTAGGGTCGGCGCATGGCACCCGCTGTCGTGCTGCTGCACGCCTTCCCCCTCGACAAGCGGCTCTGGGACGACGTCGTCGGGCCCGTGGCCGAGGCCGGCTGGGACGTCGTCGTCCCGGACCTGCTCGGCTTCGGCGAGTCGCGCCTCCCCGACGACTACGACGACGAGCCCTCTCTGGCCCGCCACGCGCGCAGCGTGCTCGGGATCCTCGACCGCGTCGGCGTCGCCAACGCCGTCTTCTGCGGCATCTCCCTCGGCGGGTACGTCGCGATGGAGATCGTCCGCCAGGACCCGTCGCGGGTCGCGGGCATCGCCCTGGTCGACACCAAGGCCACGGCCGACGCCGACGAGGCGCGCGCCAACCGCCTCCGGGTGGCCGAGCAGGTCACCGAGGCCGGCTCGACCGAGGCGCTCGCCCGCGCGATGCTCCCCAACCTCCTGGGCCCGACCACGCACGCCGAGCGGCCCGACGTCGTCGAACGCGTGCGGGGCTGGATCCTCGAGGCCGACCCGGCCGGCGTCGCCTTCGCGCAGCGCTCCATGGCCGTGCGGCCGGACTCCCTGAACGATCTGGCGTCGCTCGCGGTACCGGGCCTCGTCCTCTGGGGGACGGAGGACGCGCTGTCGTCGCGCGCTGAGCAGGAGCTGATGGTGGAGGCTATGCGGGATGCGCGGTTCGTGGAGGTCGCTGGGGCGGGGCATCTCGTCTGCATCGAGGACCCCGGCGCCACCGCCACGGCCCTCGTCTCCTTCCTCCGCGACGTCGAGCGCCTGCCCCGCCACGTCTGACGCTGGCCGGTTCCCGATGAAGTCCCCTACTGGCCAGGCCGTCGTTCCTCCGACCTGACCGCGGGGGCCCACCCTTCGTGCACTAGACCGGTCGTATCCGGACCTTCATCGGAGCCGCGGCCTGCTCTGCCTGGCGGGCTGTTGTCTGCGCGTCTGCTGTTTCGTGTCCTTGCGTGCCTGGTGGTCCGTGTGGACGTCGTCTGCTGGGTTGTGGCGTTGACTGACCGACCCTGCGGGTCGGAGGGGGCTGCGCAGTGCCGTGCTTCGATCGTCAGGCTTGAAATCTCAGCCCGGCACTGCCCAGCCCCCTCCTCCCACCGTGTCCTTCATTGCCTGTTGTCAATGGCCATCTCGATGTCCCCGCTGGTGGCCAGTGAAAGTCCCCACCTCGCGTGATGGGTTAGCGCTTGGTGGGGCGGCCTCCTGATTGGTTGCGTGCTTCGCGCATGCGGTAGCTCTCGCCG
>Ga0233425_10005389_pt1 | contig 20256 bp, 13 predicted proteins | sample Watercolumn_Towu_2_FD_181712 | JGI IMG/M metagenome (GOLD analysis project Ga0233425, IMG submission 181712) | Freshwater microbial communities from Lake Towuti, South Sulawesi, Indonesia - Watercolumn_Towuti2014_140_MG | ecosystem: Environmental > Aquatic > Freshwater > Lake | place... | reverse complement strand
GGACACCAGCATGATCCGGGTGACAAAAAACCAGATGGGTTTGTATCTCAACAATATCGGGTATTTTCACTCCACTATCACCGACACGGTGCGGTTCCACAAGAAAAAAGCGAAGGTGGAGTATCGGGTCCACACGACTCATCCCTACAAAGTCCGAATGGTTACCTGGTCGGTCAGCGACACGCAGCTTGCCAGGTTTGTTTTTCGTGACACTGCCCGGTGCCTGATCAGGAAAGGTGCCGATTACAATGCCTACACGCTGGATGAGGAGCGCACCCGGATTGCCACCGGCCTGGTCAATAACGGTTTTTACCGGTTCACGACCAATTATATCGTCTTCCGGATCGACAGCGCCTTCCGCACACGCCAGATGGTCATCCGTATTGAGATTCTGAATCCGGTCATTCCTTCGCTTGATAACTTCGGGATCATGATGGAATCGCACCACCGGAGGTACATGATAAACAACATATCAGTCTATTCCGATTTCGACAATCTGCATTATGACACCGTACAAACCGACACCCTGAAGACCATCTATACCGGGAAATTCAAGGGAAGCCAGCCCATTACCTACTATTTCTACAGCCCCGGTAAACTCAGGATCAGGCAGCGAACCATCGCACAGAACATTTTAATCGAGCCCGGCTCCTGGTACAACCTCCGGGATGTAAACCAGACCTATACCCAGCTCTCCGGGCTCCAGGTATTCAAATACATCAACATCGACTTCGATGAAGCCCGGTTCGTGCCACGGGGAACCCGGTTCATGGCCGACCAGGTCGACTGCCGGATCCGGCTGGCCAGGTCCTCTTCCCAGTCCATCACCTGGAGCACCGACGGGACCAACTCATCCGGCTCGTTCGGTATGGACGGCAACATCGGTTACCTGCACCGGAACATCTTCGGCGGCGCCCAGCTTTTCCGCTTTACCATCAGCGCCTCTGCACAGATGCAGGCCGGGGGAGGCAGCGGAGGGAGCCTTTTCAATGCCATTGAGATGGGGGCCAATGCCAGTATCCTTTTCCCGCAGTTTCTCCTTCCGATCCGGCAGGAAAACCTCCCGAAGGAATTCAAACCAAAGACCACGCTGACCGTAGGATATAACTTCCAGCAGAAAAAGGATCCCGATTACAACCGTCATATCTCGAATGTTTCATTTGGTTACACCTGGATCCAAAGTTCCCGCCTCTCCCACACCCTCAATCCGATTGAACTGCTGCTGGTGAAAGTTTTCCCGAGCCCTGAATTCACCAAGGAACTGGACTCCCTCAAGGATCAGCGGCTCAGGAACCAGTACACCGACCATATGATCACCGGGCTGAAATACACCCTCACTTTCAGCAACCAGGAAGTGACGAAGCGCCGGGATTTTGTCTATCTCCGCACCAACCTGGAAACCTCGGGGAACCTGCTCTATCTCATTGGCGAGGCGGTGGGAGCTCCGAAAAATCCGGACGGCGTGTACACTCTTTTCAATATCCGCTATTCGCAATATGTCAGGCCCGACCTGGATCTCAGGTTCTACACTCATTTCGGGAAAGGATTCTCGGTGGTGTACCGCTTTTTCGGCGGCATCGGCGTAACGTACGGCAATTCCAATTCCCTCCCCTTTGAAAAAGCATTTATGGCCGGGGGTGCGAACGACATGCGGGGTTGGCGGATGGGAGATCTCGGGCCGGGATCTTTTCACAACGACACCGTCAGCCAGAACTTCGGCCAGGTTGGGGACATCAAGCTCCAGGCCCAGGCTGAATTCCGCTTCCCTATCTACAGCTTCCTGAAAGGTTCGGTCTACGCCGATATCGGTAACGTATGGCTGCTGTACCAGTCGGAGGATCTACCCGGCGGGACGTTTTATTTCGACTCGTTCGCCTCCCAGTTGGGAATGGATATCGGCTTTGGATTGCGGTTCGACTTTGATTTTTTCCTGTTCCGCATCGATCCGGCTTTCCCTGTGAGGATGCCCTCCAGGGCCGGGAACAACAAATGGTACTTATCCAAACTCCAGTTCCGGGATATCGTCTGGAACTTTGGGATCGGCTATCCGTTTTAAGGAATCCGCAACGGGAGCAAAAGATTGTTCACGTTTGACTGAAAAGAACTAGTGCTTGATGTTCCTAGAGGTGGTTCATCATAAGAATGCGTACCTGATTTTCTGTGTCATCATTTAATACTCAGATCAGGAATGCAAATCTTCTATTGTGGCCTGATGTGTCTTCCGGAAAGCCAACGCAAACAAATGGACTTACCACACTGGCGAAATGCAGAAGTTGTTAATGAAATTTTGCAGCAGCCTTGCGTGACGTAGAATATGTTGAAGAAGCTGCAGAAACTTCGGATGAAGAGGTATCTTCAGAATAAATTCCCGGATTCCGTGTTTGATCAAAATATCCATTCCATCATCACCGGCATCCGGGTGAGCAGCCGTACCAGATATTCCTTTCGTTTCATTTCGCCCCGGAGGATCGAGCGCAGGCAGCGGTCATAGTTCTTCATCGAACGGCGACTGAAATCTCCGGAGGCAAAACTGCGGATGATCTGGTCAGCCGCGAGCTTCCCGCTCAGCACGGCGTTACCGATGCCATCCCCACTCAGTGGATCCACCAGGGAGGCGGCATCACCGGTCAGCAGGAAATGGTCGCCTGAAACGGGAAAGGATGGAAAGCCCAGTGGGATGGAAGATCCCCGGAAGGGTGAAACAGGTGCCGCATCCCGGAATTTTTCACCAAGGATGGCTGAGCGACGGATCATCTCCGAAAAGGCGGTCTGTAAGTTGATATTCCGCCGGGCACGGTAACCGGCCATCATTCCGAATCCAACATTGAAAAGCCCGCCGGCCAGAGGAAAGATCCAGAAGTAGCCGGGAAGCCATGCCCGGTCCAGGTAAATCTCCGTGGCTACCGGATCCACCCCCGTAATTCCCTTATAATACCTGCAGATGGCCTGGCATTGCTTTCTCTTTGCAGGAGAACCCGACGCCAGAAAGCGCGAGACCACCCCGTTGAATCCGTCGGCTCCGACAAGCAAAGTGGCCGATAAAACCGGTCTCCCGTCAGGAGTATCCAGCCGGTAATCCGTCCCTGACGTGCAAATCTCCCGGATCTCCGTACCCTCGAGGACAGTTGTGGCAGTCTTTTCCCTGACACAGGCAAGCAAAAAGGTATCAAAAACCGACCGGCGGCAGGTACAGGCGTCCAGTTTCCAGGTATGCGACAGTTTCCGGTCGCGGAAATGAATCACAGTCTTTTTAATTGGAAGTTGATCCCGTTGGGTGGAAAAGTCGCTGCGAAAATCCGGGCAGATCTCCCCGAGAACCTTTATCGCCCGGCTGGGAATGGCATCTCCGCAAACCTTTTCTCTCGGGAACACTGCCTTGTCGATCAAAGACACACGCAGCCCCGAATTCCGCAACGCCAGGGCGCAGGTGCTGCCGGCCGGACCTGCCCCGACGATCGCAACATCAAAATGTTCCGGGTGGTTCATCACTGCACCAGCATTACACGGATACTATTCCCTCGAACCGGTATTCACGTCCTGCACTGCGACGAGCTGATCATACAACCCCGACAACGGGCGGAGATAGATATAAATAGTGTACTGGTTTTCGGTTTCCCAATGACTGCCCTCAAAGAAGGATTCGTCTCCTTCCGATTGCCGGTCCCCTTTGAAGGCATACAGATAATCATAATAACCCTGTTTCAGGTACAGGGAACAAGTATACCGGCGGGTAGCCACATCATAGGTCATGGTGTTACCGGGCAGGAATTGCCAGTAGGTGAGTGCGCCCAGGATGTAAAATTTCCCGCCCGGGATCCTGACGGAGGACGGAAGAGAAAAGTGAATCCAGGCGTAATCGGCCTCTGTAGCGTCGTTCCCGCTAACCTCCTCATTCCTGATCACAAACCGGCCGTTCAGATCCTGGGAATGAGTGTAGTTTTTCCGTGCGCGCGGAAGGTCATCCGCCAGGAACACCTGGTAAGCGCCATCCCAGTCGATCGCGCGGATATGTTCCGATTGATACCGGAGGCTTTTCGTGTCGAACGACCGGAACTCGTTTCCTCCGCTGAAAGAATTGGCCGGATCGAAGGAGAAATCCAGCGTGTTTCCCCTGACAAATCTCGGCTTCGGAAATTTCAGTGCATTGTCCCAACGGTCGTTCTGGACGATGATCACCCGAATCTCGCGGGAGGGATTCGAGACAGGAAATCCGGAGATCTCCACTGTGAAATCCAATTGCTGTCTTATCTCCCCGGTGAGCGGATCGGAAGAAGAACCGACAGCGGCGGAAACTGTCACTTCGGATGATTCCAACACCATCAGCCGTCTTGTAAAAACAGGTTCCAGAGGAGATTCAGTGTAAGCGATAAGCAGGAAATTGCCCGAGACCTTCGGCTTCATGAAATCGGTCGGAAAATAACCGGTGTAATGAATGTATCCAACCGTAGTATTATAGGAATAGGCAAAATCACGGATGTTTTCCTCATCCACACCGTCAATGAAATCGGTCAGCGGAAGCGAATCGGTCACTGTCCAGTCGGCCGAGCAATGACGGACAGTGTAGTGGTAACTCTTGAGCGAAACGTCCAGGTCGTCGAAACTGAGCACCAGGCGCTGTGAGGAGTTCAGCAGGATTACCGGAGCTGCCATCTCAAATCCTTCTTTATACAGCATGACTGTATGGATGTTGGGATCATAGACCCGGTTTTCATTCGGAATCTGAGCGCTGATGACAGGGAGTGACATTCCATAGAAAACCATAAAGGGAGCCACGGTTCGTAAGAAGAAACAAATCAAATCCTTCGTGATCCTTCGCATCTCCTCCGTGTCCATGATGGGATATAAAAAACCCGTGTTCCTCATATGGTTCATTTATGATCCTCTTCGCCTGAATTCGGCGCAGGCAATGCCGGCGGCAACAGCGGCATTTAGTGATTCGGCATGAGCTGTCCGGTTCGCAGGGAAGAAGGGGATGATCAGACGGCGGGTCACAAATTGCAACAGTTCCTCTGAAATTCCATGAGCTTCACTTCCCAGTATAAGGACACCACAGTCACTGAGTTCTGTATAGAAAATATCTGTACCTCCAAGGGTCAGGGCATACACCGGAACACGGTCCCCGATGGATCCCAGGAAGGGGCTAAGTTCCCTGTAAATCACCCGCACCCGGGCAACAGACCCCATGGTCGCCTGGATGACCTTGGGGTTGTAGATATCCACCGTGCCAGGGGAACAAACCACCTGCGGGATCCCGAACCAGTCGGCAATCCGGATGATGGTTCCAAGATTCCCCGGGTCCCCGATTGAGTCCAGCACCAGGGTCAGATCGGATTCCATGGTCGCCCTGTCAGGTGAAGGGAAAACCATCTCAAGAATGGCAAGCACCTGGCTGGGTGAATTGAGAGCAGTGATCTTCTCCATTTCGGCAGGAGAGATCTCCGTGACCGGGACAGGGAGAGGGGGACTGGTTTCTTCTTTCCACCGGGGAGATGCAAATATCTGCCTGACGGGAAATGGGCCGTTCATCAGGTCGAGTACCAGTTTCGATCCTTCGGCAATAAAACACCGGTGTAACTCACGGTATTTCTTTTGCCGCAGGGACCGAACCAGTTTAATCTCGTTTCTTGTGATCACGCAGTCGCGGTTCACCAGGGCGCAATGAATCCACTGCACCATGGTACAGATTAGTAAAAATAAAAATATTACCGGAATTATTCCGCGAAGACTTCGAAAATGATCTCGGTTGATACGTCCTTGTGAAGGTTAACGCGGGCTCTATAGGTTCCAACCTCCTTGATATGATCCTGGTCCACGTGAATTTTTTTACGGTCCACTTCCAGGTTATGTTGTTCCTTCAGCGCCTGGGCGATCTGGATGGTATTTACCGAGCCAAAGATCCGGCCCGATTCGGCTGCTTTTGCCCCGATCTTCACAACCAGGTTCCCCAATTTGCCAGCCAGGTCGGATGCTTCATTTTTAATCCGTTCGGCTTTAAATGCCTGCTGTCTCAGGTTTTCGGCTAAAATCTTTTTTGCTGCGGGGGTGGCCAGGATTGCCATCCCTTTGGGTAGCAAATAGTTCCGGGCGTAACCCGGCTTCACTTTCACGGTCTCATTTGCATAACCCAGATTAGGTACATCTTGCTTCAGAATCACTTCCATCACCTGTTCCTCCTTTTATTTTAACATATCCGCCACGTAGGGAAGCAGTCCCAGATGCCGGGCGCGTTTTACGGCCTGAGCTACTTTTCTCTGGTACTTCGTAGAAGTCCCCGTGATCCTTCTCGGAAGGATTTTTCCCTGTTCATTGATGAACTTCAGGAGAAAATCGGCATCCTTATAATCGATGTACTTGATGCCGCTTTTCCGGAAACGGCAGTATTTCTTCCGTTTGGTGTCAACGGCAATGGGGGTCAGGTACTTGATCTCACCGGCTTGTTGTGCACTCATGACAAATGGGATTTCGGTTTTTACTCGGATACTTCTGCCGTTTTCTCGGCTCTGGATTTCGCCCGTTTCTTTTCGTTATAAGCGAGGGCGTGCTTGTCAAGCGCCACGGTTAGGAAGCGGAGGATGCGCTCATCGCGCTTGAAAGTCACTTCCCATTCCCGGATAATCGAAGGGTCGGCCCGGAATTCGATCAGATAGTAAAAACCTGTGCTCTTCTTCTGGACGGGATAGCTCATTTTCCGGAGCCCCCAGTTGTCCTCGAAGACGATCTCGGCTTTCTTGCCTTTCAGGAATTTCTGAAACTTTTCGACCGTTTCCTTCATCTGCTCGGCAGACAAAACGGGAGTCATTATGAAAACGGTTTCGTACTGTTTAAGCATTGTGCTTGTAATTACTGAACAATGAATGATCAAAAAAGGAGTGCAAAATTAGGGGTTTATTTTCAGATAACAAAATACCGGGGAGAGAAAAGGGAATTGAACCGGCAGTTGACCATTTGCTACCCTGTCACTTCCAGTATTGCTGCCGCATAGGCGGAAACTCCTTCTTCACGGCCAATGAATCCTAGTGTTTCACTGGTCTTGGCTTTGACCGAAATCCGGTCGGGCGATACTTCCATCACGGCACTTAACACCCGGACCATTTGCGGGATATATTCACTGATCTTCGGTGTCTGTAACACAACTGTGGAGTCCACGTTCCCGATGGTATATCCTTGTTCCCGGATCAGTGAACAGCATCGCGCAAGCAGGACCGTGCTGTCTATCCCGCGGAATTCTTCTGATGTGTCGGGAAAACGGAAACCGATATCCCGCAGGGCAGCAGCGCCCAGCAACGCATCGCAGATGGCGTGGATTAGCACGTCAGCATCCGAATGACCGGTGGCTCCTTTCACATGCGGGATCGTCACCCCCCCCAGACAGAATTTCTTCCCCTCTTCCAGGCGATGTGTGTCAAATCCAAAACCAATCCGGTTCATAGATCAATAATCATGTATTAGTCTTTTTCCAGTTTACCCGGATACCCGGCCGCCTGGTCACTTCTTCTCCTGATCCTTTGATCCGATTTTGTCGAACGTGAACAGGAGTGTGAACTGCAGGGTGTTCTGAAGCGGATTATTGTTTTGAATCGGGATGAGATAAGAAAAGTCCAAACCGAAGACATTATACCGCAGGCCGGCGCCCAGGGTAAAGAACTGCCGGTCGCCCTTATATTTGGATTCCCAGAAGTATCCGGCACGGATGGCGAAAAGTTTGTTATACCAGTACTCCGCAGCGATCACCACGTTGATCTCTTCCAGTTCCTCCTTGAAACCGTAAGGTGCATCGTAAAACGACTGGATCATTCCTCTTACAACTGAAACGTCAGGATCCATTCCTTTTTCAATTACCTTCTTTCCGTCGGGACCAACGGAGTCGGGATAGTATATCGGGGGCGTGGGGACCAGCAGTTTATTCAGATCAACAGCGAACGACAGCCGGTTGTAATCATCGATATTCATGGTGAAGGAAGGCCCGATACGGAGGTTAGTCGGCAGAAAATCCCTGAGGGTGGAGGAGCTGCTGTAGGATATCTTGGCCCCGATGTTTGAAATGTTAAAACCAAAATCGATCCAGGCGGCGCTAATTCCCTTGATCTCCAGCTCTTTATGATAATACAGGGCTACATCGGCGGCCACCGACATGCCGGGCTGTACATCGTATTTCGTATAGTTAACCGGGATCAGGTTTGAATAGATAAAGCGTGCGGCAACTGCGCCGGAGAGAGTCCGGGTGAATTTCCGTGCGTAAGTGGCATCTACGGCCCATTCATTGGGCTTTACTTCTCCAAGCTCCTGCCCGATCTCATTCGTGAACATCACCGCCCCCATGGAAAAAAAGCGGAGCGAAACAGCAATGGCCTGCTTATCGCCGAACCGTTTGAATCCCGAAACAGAGGCCAGCCCGATGTCATTCACCAGGCCCCTGAGCCAGGGCACATACCCGATCCCTGCCCCGAAATCCTTCTCAATGAAAGCATATTTCGCAGGATTCCAGTAAAGCGAATACACGTCGGGGGTTGTCGATACACCAATGTCTCCCATCCCGCCAGCCCGGGCATCGGGCGCTATAAGGAGGAAAGGGACTGCGGTGGTGATCACATTGGGTTGCTGTTCACTCTGACCGAATGTATTTCCGACCATTAAAGCACCCGCCAAAACCAGCATCAATAGATTCTTCATCTGTTGCATTCAAATAAATATTTAGTCTGAAAAAATGGTTGCAAAAGTAACGAATTTAACATCATGATATTGTCCTTCCGCAAAACTGAGAGCATCCATCCTATCTGAGCACCGCAATTTTTCCGTATGTCTGGCCGGAAGTCCCGTCTTTCCGGCTGAACCTGAACGTGAACGGATAGATCCCGCTGTGCAGTTCCCGGCCGTTTGCATCCGTTCCGTCCCAGTAAACCTGAACTGGCTGCCCGGAATATTCGGTCACCGACACTTCCAATTGCCTGAGTTGCACCCCCTGTATGTTGAATACGGAGATCACTGCGTGAAGTTCCCCTGTTCCGGGGTCGGGGCGGAAAGAAAAAGTAGTGCCTTCGGTCAGGGGATTGGGGTAAGCATAGACCTCCGTAAACAGAATGTCCGGATCTTCAAAAACAAACAGGACTACTGTTTCTTCCGAAGAATTGTTGTACATATCCCAGGCTTTGATAGTCAACGTGTGGCGTCCTGGCGAAAGTCCCGAAAGGGGGTATGCAACCTGTCCGCTCCGGTAAGTGTTCATGTCGGGAGTATAGAATGGATTCAGCACCCAGGAATGGGCATGGTCATCATCCATGGTGGCGAGAATCTCATGGCCGAGTCCCAGGCCCACATGATTGATCCCGTCGGGATCGGAAAGGTCGGCCATCAGCAACGGATGGGAATTCACACGGTCGCCCGACCTGAAGTTCCGGGAATCGAGATAGATCGATATTCCCGGACCGGGATTGACCGGATTGATGTCCGGATCTCTTCCGCCGATCACCACATGATCATCGAAACCGTTTCCGTCGGTGCTGCCTGAGGAGGCATAATAGCTGATCTTCCCGAATCCAAATGGCGGCGAGATATCTTCCGGCACGATGAAACTGAAGGTAAAATCCCCCTGGTTAACCGTGTCACGACCTTCGCTTAATACCACATTCTGTAACTGGAAGAACTCTTTATAACTCTTTGGCTGGTTCCCAAGCGTGCGGTAGGTGACCGGTTTGTCAAACACCTTGCTGAAAAGGTTTCCGTTAAAGCCCGTCATTTTATTCCCGGCAGCGTCCCTAACCTCCCCCTTTACCTGCACCACCGAAAGCCCAAGCAGGGTGTCGGGCAACGGGCCAACCGGATGATTGTTGATCTCCGTTGTAACCACATTCAGCGCGGGGAATGCAATGGTTTGAGCCGGATCCCCGAGAAGCACGAAATTCCGGATGCTATTGCTGTTACTGTTATTGTTCTTTGAGATCCGCAGCAGGTCTCCCATTTTTAAGTATTGCCCGTTGGTATCCTTGTTCATCAGATTCCGGAAGAAGGAGGTGTCCAGCTTGAAATTGGACATGGCAAGGGCCAGCCGGGTGGTGGTATACAGTGCGATAGCACCGGCATTGGGCTTCACGATCACCATCTCGCCTGCGCTGAACCTTTCGGGATTGTCAAACCGGCTGAATTCACAGGTAGCTGTTATGAAGACCGGTAATCTCCCGGCATTCGACCAATCCTCGATATCGGGAATAGTGAGCACTTTCTCCCCGCTCCATCCATCCTCTCCCCCATGGCCTGTGTAATTCAGGATCAGGCTTCCGTTGGCAATGGCCTGGTTAATGGCAACATTGACAGCAGGATACCGGGCCCCCGACGGAGTTTTTACAAGCTGATAGGCATCCAGGTAAATTTTATTGACATTGAATACCGGATATTGCGATCCTACGATGTCGCATAACTCTTCTGCCTGATGAAAATGCATATTGGAATCCTCATCATCGGCAATGAATGTCATGGTATTCCGCCAGGAAGAAAGGGTGGTGTCGTTGTTCTGTGCGTAACAGATGATCTTTTCCACGATGGCGGTGGCCTGTTCCTGCGTGGTCACCGGAAAGCGCCCCATTCCGATATCCAGCCTTCCCGTGGCGTCCTGGCCCTGGGCCTCACCCATGATCCCGTAATAATCATCCGTCACAAAGGTCATGATGAACTTGAAGGATTCCTCTGATTGAAAGGTGGGCACAAAATTGGTGTTATTGGGGATCCGGTCCTTGTAGTCGTAAGAACCATCGCCGAACAGCAGGATATATCGGGGTTTATCTGCAGCGCCGGCACGCAGGTACAGCATCCGGATATAATCGCGGATAGCTGTCAGGTCATGCTGACCCGACGAAAATTCGTTATAAATCTTGTCCGTTTCTGTCACCGTCACTGTGATCCCGGAGTTACTCCGGTGAAAACCGGCGAGGATCTCTGCCTGTGACAGGAAAGCAGGATGGGTAATAATGATCATTTGGGTAGGCTGATCACCGTGAAGGTTCTGGTTGGCAACTGGTCCCAGCGGGGTGACGGGATGGTAGAACGAACCGTCGAATGCCACGAATTGACGCAGTGCCGGAGTGGGCAGGATGAACCGGTAGGTGCTGTCGGGGTCAATCCAGGTTCCCTGCACGGCAAGAATCCCACCCGGATCCGAAACGTCCCAGATCACGATTCCCGGCGGCGCCTGTTCCAGCAGGAATTTTGTTTTATTGTCCGGACCGATATTATAGGGATCCCGGAAAGCAAGTTGTGGCCCGGTCCAGGAAAGACGCCGGAACAGGTTTATTTCCACATAATTCAGCCAGGCCAGGGAAGCGGGAGTGGGAAGGGAATATTTTAGTTTGATGCCGGCATTTTCCGACCGGAGCATCGCCAGGCTGGCTCGGAGTTTCGGCCGGGCATATACACTGGTCGACTGAAGATCGGTCAGTTCGATGTTGAACTGGTCCACCAGGGTGTCGCCCAGGTATATGTACATGGTGCTGGTACTGGGCGCCCGGGCCACAGCAAAGGTGTTTATGCGGCAGGATGAATTGGGAAGTGCATCAGGGAAAAAGAAAGGAAACTCGTATTCGTTCTGAAGATTGTTGAATTCCTCCCCCACCCAGATCTTTCCCGACCGGATCAGGTTCCGCTCGTCCTGATCATGATAGGCATAATCCATAAACCGGATAGAAGTGTAATTGGAGCTGGTATCGGGATTCCATACCGGTTGCACACGCTTGCCGGGGCCCAGGTCAGTCGTGATGAAGTAATAGGTCACATCCGAATACAGGTTTTTCCGGTGTGTGAAGTGATGATCCTGTTCATTATACACCCAGTTGGAAGCAGCTTCCCCGTAAAAGATAAAATAATCCTCCGGATCAAATGACCCGTCCACTCCGTCGAATACCAGGATGGAGTTCTCCCGGAGATCGTCGATACGGGGGTTCGCGTTGGATTCGGGGAGCATACCTCCTCCGTTTCCGTATAACCGGATGTTGGCCGGATCAATTCCCGCCGGATCCATCCCGAGTTCCAGGAGATTCTCGTATGTCACCTGATGTATCCCGGTCTGCTGGACAGAGATCCTGTACCAGTTCCCGGTAGCAAGTACCGATTGGCTGGTGTTCCGGTTCTGGGCAGAACCTGTGATCACCAGCAGGAGAAGGGGGATGAGAGCCGTTCTGGTCATGGGAGATTATTTGTAAGTCCTTGGTGATGTTTTATCGGATGACAACCAACTTGGCGCTTTTTCGTTCTGTGGTTCCGTCAGGTAATCGCACCAACGCCTGATAGATATAAGTCCCGGTGCTGATCCTGGATCCTCCGTCGATGGTCCCGTCCCATTGGATCGGTTCGATCCGGTACCCGTGGGCAAATACTGTCTGCTTTAGAGTGCGGAGAAGCCTTCCATAAAGGGTAAAGATACGGATCTCCACTTCCAGGTTCACCAGGGTCTGGTTCGTTTCAAAAGAGAACTGTGTTGCATCCTGGAAGGGATTTGGATAGTTGTACAGGTGGCCAATGACATAGTCACTAGAGTTAACTACCTTGAAACTGATCGCAGCTTCGGATGAATTGTTGAATACATCCCACACCTTCAGATGCAGTGAATGGATCCCTTCCGTGAGATTGAAAAAAGGATAGGTGATCTGCCCCTCTTTGTATGTATCGATGTTTGCCACATAGTAATCATTCAGGATCAGTGGATTCTGTGAGTCCCCGTCGAGCACTGCGGTGATGTCGTGACCGATCCCGTTGCCAACAGTGTTGATACCTGATTCATCGCTTACGTATGCCAGCATGACGGGATTCTGGTTGGTGATCCCGCCGGAGGTGAAGTTTGGGGTATTCATGTACAAATTGATATCAGGGCCCTGGTCATCCGTTTTGGCTGATGCATCAAAACCGCCTACCACGATGGAACCGTCGAACCCGTTGGCATCGGTTTCCGCACTCCGTGCGTAATAGCTGATCTTCCCCTGCCCGTATTTGTAGGCAATGTCTTTGGGCACTATGAAACTGAAAAAGAAGGTGCCGCCGGTCACCTGGACGGTCCCTTTATGGATCTGGTTTTTCTGCAGATAAAAAATAATGGGCGGATCGCCATCATTGCCCAGGGTCTGGATTTCGAGCGGTTTGTCGAAAACAGTAGGGAAGACCGTTCCATTGAAATTGCCGGCCAGCTTTCCGTTTCCGTCACGAACTTCGCCAGTGACCGTAATTTCCGAAAGTGCTTTCAGGGTGTCGCTGGACAGCGACGTAGTTACCACCTGGAGGTCGGGGTATGCCATTTGCAGGGCAGGATCCCCCAGAAGAACAAATTTCCGCGTGTTTGACGAAGAGGAGGTGGCATTTTTAGCTTGCAGGATCACATCGCCCATCCGGCTGTATTTTCCATCAACCCGGTTGAACACAACACTGTAGAAATTTGACGCCAGGGTAAAATTGCTGCCGGCAAACGTAGGCCGGGTCGTGGTGAACAAGGCTATCCCGCCTCCGGCCGGATTCAGGAATACCCATTCCCCGGCCGAAACACGTCCCGGATCGTCATATCGGCTGAACTCGCAGGTGGCCGTGACGAATACCGGGAGGTTATCCATATTGGTCCAGGACTGGATATCCGGAACCTCCAGTACCCGTTCATGAGCCCATCCCAGTTCGCCCCCGTGCCCGGTATAATTGATGAGAAGGGCTCCTTTCTCCACCCGCATGGTGATGGCTTCGTTAACCTCCGGGCAGCGCTGGCCTCCCGGGGTGGAGATTTGCTGGTATGCGTCCAGGTAAATTTTATCAATGTTATACACCGGGTGTTGCGCAGCGACTAATTCAGTCAGATCTTCCACCTGGTTCATGTGCAGATTGCCGTCGCCGTCGTCGGCCACAAATCCCAGTACATTCCGCCAGTCGCCTTTTACCGAATCGGAGTTCGCACAATAATGCAGGATTTTGTCCACAGCCGATTTCGCTTCCGAAACCGACATCACCGGCAAACGTCCCACTCCCATATCAAGACTGCCGCCGGTTCCCTGGCCTTCATTGGGATCCAGCAGTACGAAATAATCATCCGTTATATAGGAATCAACCGGATCCAGCGACTCGGGCGACTGGTAGGCCATAACGAAGTTGGTATTATCGGGTTCCCTGTTCTTATAGTCATATGAGGCATCGCCGAACAGGAGCAGGTACCTGGGTTCATTGCCGGAAACGGCCTGCTCGTATAACATCCGCATGTAGTCCCTGATCGCAGATAGATCCTGAGCACCAGAGGAAAATTCATGGAAGATCTTTTCGGGAGTGGTGATCAGAACGCTCATCTGGTTCACCTGCCGGTGGAAATCAGCCAGTCGTTCTGCTTCCGGTACAAAATCGGGATACGCCACGATGATATAATCAAACTGCCCTGCACCATGCAGGTCCTGGTTTCCCACATGGCCTCCGAATTCCGGCTTCAAGAACAAAGATCCGTCAGAAGCGATGAATTCCTTCAGTGAATCCGTGGCGAGCCTGAACCGTGCGGCACCGTCCGAGATCCTGACCTGCACTTCTTTGACGGCTCCTCCATCTGTTACATCCCATACCTGGACGGGAGCACCCGGATTTGTGAGAACAAATTCAGAAACCTGGCCTGGTCCCACCGATTCCACCGACCGGAAACTGAGCTGATTGCCGCTCATCTTCAGGTTTCTCCGTACATTCACCTCCAGGTAATTCAGATATCCGATTGCGGATATCCCGGGCTTGTTATAGCTCAGCTGAATGTCGATGACGGGTTTGCCGGCCTGAAAACTGCCTGTGGTCTTTTTCTCACGGGCGTAGGTGGCCAGGAACTCGTTGGATACTGCGGGTATGGTGATAGAAAACAAAGATTGCCCGTTTGCCTTCACTCCGAAAGAACTGTTTCCCGCGGTAGAGCGCGCGGCAACGCAAGCCGTGACAAAGACCGGTAAGCTCTGATCCAGGTCGGGAAATGCAAATGAATAATTCCGGGTAAGGGTAACATCGAAATATTCCATATCATACCATTCCCTTCCCGATTTGATCAGGTTCAGGTCATCCTTCTCGTAAAATGTATAATCATTAAAACGGGTAATTGTCCGGGTTGCCGGCAGGGAGGTTTCAGGCTCCGGGAGTATGCGTTTTCCGTATACCCCGCCGTAGGTAAGAAAATAACAGGTCTTGTCGGCATAGATGTTCTTCCTGTGGCGGAACAGGCTGTCGGTCCCGGAAAAAGTCCACCGGTCCTGGGATTCCCCGTAGAACAGGATCACATCACCTTCGTTAAACTGCCCGTCCTCCTCTCCTGTTACACGGATGGCAATTTCCCGGAGATCATCTGTCCGGGGAGCATTGTTGGCTTCCGGCAGCATGCCCCCTCCGTTTCCGAAAATCCGGATGGTCCTGGGATCAACAGCCGACGGAGCAATTTCGGCCTGGAGAAGGTCCTGGTATGTAATCTGGTAAATCCCCTGAGAGGAAACCAGAAATTTAATCCAGTTTCCGGTGGCAAGGACCGAATGCTCTGCATAAACCACAGGTGAGGCCTGAACATCAGGATGAGGGGATTGTGTGCAGGATCCCCCGAGCTCAAAAGAAACCACTTTCTCCACCAGGCCGTTCTGCGGGTTTCTGCGGAGTGGCAGGAAGGAAATTTCCAGGAATGGCTGCTTCCTCATGAAGATCTTCTCCATCCGGGGTACAATGATCTCGGGAATACGTTCCGGACAGGCAATGGCCAGTAATTCCTCAGGAGACAATGGCAGGCATTCCAGAGAAGTGAAGTGAAGGTCGCTGATCACTGTTTCCTGATCGGGGCATACTTGCCTGGAAAGGTACCAGGGCAGCTGTTCCGAACCATCCAGCGTGACCGATCCCGTAAATGAAAGAACCTTTTTTTGCTGCCCGGGGGCCAGCTCTGTGGTTGCCACCGGTCTCCAGGGGATCTTTCCAGCTAAAGCAAATGCGGGTGCCTTCTGACCTGAGACTGATACAGTCACTGGGATGGAGTACAAACAAAGCAGCAGGGAATACAGGAGTGAAGTCTGGATTCTGGACATAAAGCGAAATGTCAAGGAGGTTTTATTTTTAACGTCTTTCCTCAGGTCATATTGTACTTCGAACCGGTTATTAATTCGCCCGGGGAAGGCGTAAAGGCAATAATACGGGCATTTTTTCGTAATATTGCGTTGGATTCCTGAATTTACTGCCTGATTAATGAAGTTAATGTGCCGTATTTTGGCTTTCTGTTCCTTGTTGGTCACATCCGGGCTGACTGATCTGTCGGCACAGGATCCGCAATTCTCCCAGTTCTATGCAAATCCCCTGTATCTGAATCCTGCGCTGGCCGGTGCGCCTATCTGTCCCCGGCTGATCGGCAATTACCGGAATCAATGGCCCTCGGTTGAACAGGCTTTTGTCACTTACAACGCCTCCTATGATCAGTATGTGGAGTTCCTTCACGGAGGGGTCGGACTGCTGTTCACGGCCGACCGGGCCGGGGGTGGGAATCTCAACACCACCATGATAAGCCTGATGTACGCCTACAAATTCAACATCACCGGCAGGATACATGCAAGTGCAGCCCTTCAGGCCACCTACTATCAGCGCCGTCTGGTATGGGAAAATCTTCTGTTCGAGGATATGATCGATCCGCAAAACGGTTTCGTTCTTCCAACTTCCGAGAAACAGCCTGACCAGAGCCGGGTAGGTGTTCCCGATTTCTCGGCCGGGGTATTTATCGGTTATGAAGACCTGATTTACGGAGGGGTCGCAGTGTCCCATCTGTCGCAACCCGATATCAGCTTCTATGCGAACAGTACTGCCAAGCTTTTTATGAAGATCACAGTCAGCGCAGGATCGGTCATAAACCTACGGAAAGGGGGAGGGTATGACGAGGAGAAGGAATTTTCGATTTCCCCGAATGTACTCTACCAGCAGCAGGATGCTTTCCACCAGCTGAACCTTGGCCTTTCTCTGACGTTCGATCCTTTCATCGGGGGAGTTTGGTTCCGGTACAACTTTGAGAATCCGGATGCTCTTATTCCCTTCCTCGGAATCCATTATAAAAACCTGCGGATCGGATACAGCTACGATTTTACTATCAGTCACCTGAAGGGAGCTTCAGGAGGCGCACATGAAGTATCAGCTTCATGGCAGTTCCCATGCATCGAAAAAAGAAGACATATCCGTGCAATAAAGTGCCCCAGATTTTAGTTATATAGAACAAATTTTCAGGAGTTTTACTATTTTTGCCAGGCTATTTCATCATCCCTAAAAAAACTAAACCGATGAAACTTCAACAAATTCTTCAAGTCTGCACTCTGATCGCTGCAGTGATGTTGACCTCTTCCTGCAAGAAAGAGACTTCCAGCACCACCGGCTGGAACTACAACGATCCCAAGAACGGGGGATTTGAAGTCCGGCCGTACGCTGAACAACAAACAGGCCCCGGTCTGATATTCATTGAAGGAGGAACGTTTACCATTGGGCAAACCCAGGATGATGTGATGTATGAATGGAACAACCAGGCACGTCGGGTCACAGTGGCCAGCTTTTACATGGATGAGACCGAGGTCAGGAACCTCGATTATCTGGAATATCTTTACTGGCTGAATCGCGTCTACAGCACAGACTACCCCGGAGTTTACCGGAAAGCGCTTCCCGATACGTTGGTTTGGCGTGACAAGCTGGCTTACAATGAACCCCTCGTGGAATATTATTTCCGCCATCCTGCTTACCGTACCTATCCCGTGGTGGGCGTGACCTGGGTTCAGGCAAATGATTACTGTGCCTGGCGCACCGATCGTGTCAACGAAATGCTGCTGATCCACAAAGGAATTCTGGCCATGGATCCGGCGCAGAAAAACGAAAATAATTTCAATACCGAAGCTTATCTTGCCGGCCAGTATGAAGGTCTGGTCGACAAACCCATGCCCGACCTCAATCCGAATGGCACCGGAACCCGTAAAGTGAAAATGGAAGACGGGATCATGTTGCCTAAATACCGCCTGCCTACCGAAGCCGAATGGGAATACGCGGCCTGGGGACTCATCGGTAACACCCTCTATGAACGGGTGGTTGAGAAGAAAAACTATCCCTGGAACGGAAATTACGTACGTACCGATGAATCGCGGTATTACGGAGCATTCATGGATAATTTCCAGAGGGGCCCCGGGGACTATATGGGTGTTGCCGGAAATCTGAATGACAATGCGGATATCCCGGCTCCCTGCGGCTCTTATTTCCCGAACGACTACGGTCTTTACAACATGGGTGGAAATGTCAGTGAATGGGTGCTGGATGTGTACCGCTCCCTGAATTCCTATTATGTGTCAGGGCTGCGCCCGTTCCGCGGGAACGTGTTTACAACCCCGGTTACCGATGAACAGGGATTCCTGGCCGAAAAAGACAGCCTCGGCCGCATGAAGCACCGCCCCGTTACTCCGGCGGAAGCCATGCACCGGAAAAATTACCGGAACGCCGATGTGATCAATTATCTTGATGGTGATTATGAATCGCTGCTGACGGAAGAAGACTGGACAAAGGACCCCGACAGCCTATCCACAAACCTTATGTACCAGTATGGGGTTACTTCTCTGATCACCGACCGCGCGAGGGTTTACAAAGGGGCTTCGTGGAAAGATCCCGCTTATTATCTCAGCCCGAGCGCCCGCCGTTTCCTGGATGAGAATGAAGCATCGGATGCAATCGGATTCCGTTGCGCCATGACCAGAGTTGGCGGATCGTATCCGAGATAACCCGATCCTGCCTGAGAAAAGAAGCCGCCGGAAAGGACGGCTTCTTTTTTTATCTTTACATGCCCTATTTTCTGCCCATGCCCGACGATCTGTACCGGATATTCCTGGATCATCCGGTCATCACCACCGACAGCCGGAACGTGCCTCCCCGATCTATCTTTTTTGCCCTCCGTGGCCCTGTCTTTGACGGGAACAGGTTTGCAGAGACTGCACTGGAATCCGGTGCTTCCTTTGCCGTGGTGGATGATCCCGGCTGCCGGAAGGATGAACGGTTCCTGGTTGTGAAAAACGTTCTGAACACTCTCCAGGAATTGGCCGCCTTGCACAGATCAAAACTGACTATTTCTGTTGTAGGCATCACCGGAACCAACGGCAAAACAACAACCAAGGAACTGGTTACCGCCATCCTTTCAACCCAATACCGCACGGTGGCAACGGCAGGAAACCTGAATAACCACATCGGTGTCCCGCTGACACTGCTCACCCTCACTGCCGAAACACAGATCGCAATTGTTGAAATGGGAGCCAATCACCCGGGCGAGATTGAGTTCCTTTGTCATTTGTCAAAACCGACTTATGGCCTTATTACAAATATCGGCCGGGCCCACCTGGAAGGATTTGGCAGTTTCGAAGGAGTCGTCAGAGCCAAAACTGAACTTTTTCGTTTTCTAAAGGAGACCGGCGGAACTGTGTTTGTGAACCGGGATGATCAGTTACTGATGAGCCATGCCTCGGGCATGAAACAGCACACCTACGGATTTTCTCCCATGGCAGATCTTTCAGGATCCCTGATACCAGGCGCTGAGACCCTGCACATAGAGATCGGTTTCCCGTCGGGGAGAGAAACTGTCAGTACCCGTCTTTTTGGAACCTGTAACGCCATGAATATCCTTGCGGCAGCCAGAATAGGGATGCATTTCGCTGTACCAGTACCTTCAATCATTTCTGCCATTCACAACTACGTTCCTTCGAACAACCGGTCCCAGGTCTGCAGAACCGGCCGGAACCTTCTGGTGCTCGACGCATACAATGCCAACCCGGGAAGCATGCCTGCTGCGTTGATTGATTTTGATAAAACGTTCGCCGGCAATAAATTGGTCATTCTTGGTGATATGCTGGAGCTCGGAGAGCAAACCGACCGGGAACACCTGGCGATCCTGGAGTTACTCAACGGACTGCAGTTTACACACGTATTTCTGGTGGGGCCTGTGTTTCAACGATTAAACAGGAATGCCGGATGGATATCATTCCCTACCACCCAGGAAGCAAAAACCTGGTTCGCCCGTCATCCGGTTGAGGATATGGCCATCCTGCTCAAAGGTTCCCGTGGGATCCGGCTGGAGGAAATCATAGGCAGTTTGTAATATCCCAACACCGCCCTATGTCAAAGAAAATCAATCCTGGCAATAATGGCAATCGTGGCAATCCTGGCAATCCTGGCAATCCTGGCAATCTCCACACGGTTCTCGGCCTGATGTCAGGAACCTCGCTTGATGGCCTGGACATGGCTTGCTGTCGTTTC
>Ga0233425_10005388_pt1 | contig 20263 bp, 23 predicted proteins | sample Watercolumn_Towu_2_FD_181712 | JGI IMG/M metagenome (GOLD analysis project Ga0233425, IMG submission 181712) | Freshwater microbial communities from Lake Towuti, South Sulawesi, Indonesia - Watercolumn_Towuti2014_140_MG | ecosystem: Environmental > Aquatic > Freshwater > Lake | place... | reverse complement strand
GTGCCGCCAGTACAACGGTCTCCTTGAAAGGCGCTCGCCTCGCGATCCTCTGTCCGGATGGTTTCATTCCACAGTGCCTTTGCGCTGTAAGTGAGCGCACCTTGTTCCTCCACTGGGACCCTGTCAAACGAAAAAGTAAAGAATGTTCTGCCCGCGATCTGGCGGTCGGGAGCCGCGCCAAAAAGGGTGAGAGCACGCAAGGGCGGACAGACCTTCCGACGCGGCTGACGACCCTTCCCCGCCTGATACTTCTGTCCGCTCATTCCCAACCGGGGGTGTACCGAGGCGACCTTGACACCAAGAGCCCGTTAAATCGGCCAGTTCGCTGCAGCCTCGCTCCAGGGCCAAATCCATGTTGGCATCGGCCGGCGCGATCGCCAAACGCCGCACGCGTTCTGATGGACACCCTTTGCCGGCGGCGGGCTCGACTCAAATCCTTGGCTTGCAGGCCGTCCGTCCCTGGCAGCATGCTCGACACCATGAACCTTGCCAACATCTCGTCCGCCGACCTGAAACAGATCGTCAATCTCGTGGAGGCGAAGGAAGCGCTGCTCGCCCGGCTTGCCAAGATCGACAGCGACCTGGCGGGTTACGAATCTGGTCCGATCACCGCCAAGGTCGCTCCGAAGGCGAAAGCGCCCAAGAAAAGCCGAAAGCTCAAGGAGGCCATTATTGAGAGTCTCCAGGCCGCTGGCCAGGGTGGCGCTACCGTGAAGGACCTCGCCGGAAGGCTGGGAATCAAAGGTCGACGGCTTTACAACTGGTTCTACAGCACCGGCAAAAGAATCAAGCAGATCAAGCACATCGGCAAAGCCAGGTACCGGTGGGAGGGGTGACCCATCGGCGGAGGTCAGAAACCAGGGGGGCGGGGACGGTAGGCGGGCGAAACACGCCAGTGTTGCCGGATGGCAACACCGGTGAAAGGTCTTGTGACTCAGAGTGTTGTGATACCGCCGGCGGCTCTTCTCTGGGTTTGATGCCGAGGGCGGCGGCAAAGTGATGGGCAGGTACCGGACCACCAGGCGCCTGTCGCTGCGGCGGGGGATAGAGGAGGGTCACGCCTTTTTTGCCTCGGACCCGTCAGGCCGCGCTCCCTCGCGCTGGGCTGACTCAATCAACCCTCTGCATTCCTTCGCGCATGAATGCCAGCCGAGTTCATCGCTCAGGGTGGCCCCTTTCGTTAGCGCTTCCCCTGCGTCAGTGGTTTGGCCCAACCTCATGTGCGCTTTGCCAATGTCGCGGTAAGCTCCGGCAATCTTACGCAGCTGGCCGCTTTCCTGGTTGATCTGGAGAGATCGCTGGAAATACGCAAGTGCTTGTTTCGGGTCGTTCTGCATCGCGAGACGCCCCAATTGCAGAATCGCCGCGCTCTCAGCACCCTGATCATCGAACAGAAGGGCGAGCTCTCGTGCCTCCGCCAACACCGCAAGCGCGCTCTTTCTTCTTCCGAGCTTGGTCTGCATCTGCCCAAAGAAGTTTAGGACGTAGAGCTTCGACCGCGGATGGGTACTCCCCGCCAGCCTGAGTCCTTCTTCGAATAGCGGTAGCGCTCGATCCGGTTGAAAACCAGAAAAGTACGTCAGCGCCAAGCGCCCCAATGCCCGGATGCGGAATCCAATGTCGCCTGTCTCGGGGATGAGGCCAACTGCCTTCTGGTGGAACTCCAGAGCTCGGGTGACGTCCCGGGGCTCGATGGCCATGTATACGTTTCCAATCTGCGAGTAGACCCCCGCAGTCTCTTCTTTGTCGCGAGTGAGCGTGCTCGCCTCCTTCAACAACGGGATGGAAGCCCGCAGCTCGGAATTGCCCCCTCTGTCGAACAAGGCCTTGGCCTGCCCATAGAGGCTCGCGGCTTGCGCACGCGGGTCGTGGATAGTTTCGGCAGCTCGTGTTGACTCTTCGAAGAGCCGGAACCGTTCTGTGATTCCTACACCTCGGTGGACGAGGATGTCTGCATATTGCCCAAATCGACTGCACCGCGCTGCGTCTTCCGCCGGCCGGCTTCGTTCGGTAGCCGTCCAGCTCCACGCGGACAAGATGTTCGTCCGCTCGGTTTCGAAAAGGACCAGGCCGTCGCGGAATGCCGCCGTCTCCTCGCTGAAGAGTCGGTTGGCAGATTGCAGAACCCCGAGAAAGAAATCGGCGTGGCGCCTTCGGGTCGCGAGCTCCTCCGAACCCATCTGTCGTAGCCTAGCCAGAGCGAAGAGGCGGATGAGGTCGTGGAGCCAGTACCGCTTCGTTCGGTCGCTGTACATCACAAGCCCGCGCCTCTTCAGGCCGGAAAGGAGTCGAGCATCTGGGTCCTGGCAGCAGATCGCCGCGGCGTCCGTCTCAAAGGTGGCAGGGAACACGGCGAGTCGGCGGAAGGCGGCACACGCTTCCTCGGGGAGTCGGGAGTAGCTGACGTTGAAAGCGGCCTCGACGCCAACTGGCACACCAGCGCGCCCAATTCGCTCCAGCCGTTTCCGTTCGTCAGAAAGTTGGCAGACGTAGTCGTCCGGGGCCAGCTCGTCCGTTACCTCAAGGAGTGTCCCGGCGGAGCGGAGCGCGAGCGGCAGGTATCCGCAAAGTTCGCCGATCCTCTGGGCTGCTTCCTCAGGTATGCGCGGGCAGATGGCTGTCAGAAGGTCCCTGGCTTTCTCCGGCTCCAGCACATCAGGCGCGACGAAGCGTGCAGCCTCCGGTGCGTCCAGTTTTTCCCTGGCGGTCACAAGCAAGGCACAGCATCTCGGGGGCACCAACCGTCGAATCTGCTCAGCGTCGGCGGCATTATCGGCGACAATAAGAATGCGCTTACCCGAGAGGCTATTGTGATAAGCAAGGGCGAGTTCGTCCTCCCTTTGGGGGATTTCGGCGGTACGGCCCTTGACCTGTCGTAAGCACGTAGCCAGAACGTCGCTGATGGCACAGCGGGCGCCAAGCTCGGTCTGGAGCGCGACAAAGACTTGCCCGTCCGTGAAAATGGAAGCGAGTTGGGTAGCAGCCTTTAGGGCGAGCTGGGTTTTGCCGAGCCCTGGCATGCCGTGGATGAGGACGATCCTAGGGCCGTCATTGGAAGCTAGGATCTGCGCCAGCTCCTCGCACTCTTTCTCGCGACCAACGAAGTCGCTAACTGGCTCGTAGCAATCGAGCGGGGCAAAAGCAGTGTCACTTTCTGACTCTTGCCCTGCCGGTTGCCCGATTGGAGGGACCAGGTTCGGATACCAGGCAACCTCTGTCCTTCGCAGCCTCTCAAGCAGACGTTTGATCCCGGCGCCTGTGAGCGCGGCCTTAGGCGATACATCCTCCCAGTGAATCTCAATGCAGTCAGCCGGAAGGAAACCCGGATCGATCGCGATCCGGACAGGGATCGCTGGGTTCTTGCCGGCTAGGTTGACAGATTCGACCGAGAAAACGTCCCGCAGAACAGTACGCCGAACAGCACCCTCGGGACCAGGGCCGCTCCGCCAAAAGGCGAACGTGAGCCAATTGCCCGCCGCGCTTTCGGAGATGAGTTTACCCAGTGTCCCCTGCGGGGAAGCCCTGTGAGGGCCTTGATAAACGTACGGGGTCTTGGCCGGCCACAGTACGTACTCAAGCAAACAGAGGGACAAAGCAAGCGCTCCCTTGCTCCAAATCAGATCCCGCCCCCGGCCACGATGGATAGTCTTCGACTTGGCGTCGAAACGGAATTCAGTTTCCAGAAGCTCGGGGCTCTCGGTGCCGGCGAACCTAAGAACCAATGTTCGGCCCGCCGCCTTGGCGTTGGAACGTCCTTGGTCTGGGGAGGAGAGTTCGTCCAAGCCCATATTCGCGACCGTCTTGTGCCATTTATGCCACTCCGTCAAGCAGGAACCGCGGGTTTCCCATTTGGCTTCCCATCCTTCCCGTTTCAGCGCTTATCACAGCGGCCGGCGATTTTGGCACCCTTTTACCCACGCGAAATAACCCCGCTCTGCAAAGCGGGGTGGCGCGAGGCAATAAAGCCAAGCGCACTCGCCAAACGTTAGAGCTATGAACACAGAACGTCTGGCTGCAAACCAGCCTAACATATCGTCGGTACAAAGGCAAGTGCGCCAAGCACTTGCGACTAGCACAGGGCCGGGTGGTCGGTCCGTGGAAAAAGCCGACCGTCGTCCTTGTCGCCTGCCCAGCCCTGAGCTCCATCACAGCCTCGCTCAGGACTCCGCCGAGCGGGTCGCCGCTTACGGACCGGTCATCGATCTGGACGCCGAACTGGCCGAGCTATATGCCGAGCGGCGCGGCGATGGCACGGCCAACTTGGAGGATCAACCCTACCCAGATAGGCGGTGCCTTTCGCGCGGAGCTATCTGTTGCGCTCGGATTCGGTTCACGGACGATACCTTTCCGAAGGTCCGGCCAGGGCTGGTACTAGCTCTTCAAGGCTGTAATGTGGTGCTAGCTCCCCTGACGACTCACCCTCCACGCGACGAGTTCGACTTGGAGATGTTGCCTTCGAAGGAGAATGGACTGTCAAAGCAGGGTACGGTGCGTTGCTCACAGATCGGGCTGATCTCCCGCCGCTTGGTTCTGCGTGTTCTGGGCCGCACTGACGCCAGAGACTTCCAGCGCGTCATTGACACCTTGGCGCACTGGTTCAACCACGTCGTCCTTGCCGCCTGATCGGGGAGTAATACATGCGTCATATGCAATCACAATCTCGCCGGAGCGCTAGCCAGCTTGCCGTTCTCGTGCCAGAAGGCGGCACAGCGGAGAACCCCTTCCCCATTCCCGCCGAAATCGTGGACCACGACTTCATCCAGGGAGCACCGGCGGGTGACAAGGGACGAGCGAGAGTACGGCAGCACCGCGAAGCGCTCTTCCTCCGGGCGCACGGCCAGGCGCGGGATCTCTTGGCGAAGACAGCCGCCTCTCTGGAGCGGCGGTGCGCCCGGCTCGAGGCCGAGTGCGATCGTGCCAGAGCCGTGGTCGCTGCAACCGACCAGAAGATCGTGAGCCTAAGACCGTCGCTCGCGGCGCCGTCCGGCAGGGACCGCTTGGCGACGGTCTGGTGGGGGCTGGTGCTTGTGGCGCTGGCGGGGTTCACCTGGGTGAATGCCGCCCGGTTTGCGGCGAACGAAACCCAGGACTGGTTGCTTGGTTTTCTGTACGCCGCCCCGCTTCTCTTTGTGCCCTTCGGGCTCAAGTTCATCGACGAGAAGCTGACCACTGACGTCCGCTTCTTCTACTGGATTGCCCTGGTGTTCGCCTTCACTGCCTCGCTCGCGCTCTTCTACGTCAGTTTCGCCTGGCACTTCGGGCACCCCGTGGTTGTGGACAGCACGGCGAACCTGGCTGGTGGGAGCGACCTGCGAGGGCAGCTTTTGGGACAACTCATCCTCGACCCGTTGCTGGCGCTGGCTGCTTACAGCAAGTTCCGCGAGTCGCTCCAGACCGGGGCACGAGAGGTGAAGAACCCGGACTGGGAGGCGCGGATGCGGGAGGCGGTCAGGCTCGAAGACGAACTGCTCGCGGCTTCGCGGGAACTCGGTCAGCACACGGGGCTCCTCCTGCAGTTGGAGAAGGTGATGGAGGCGTACGCCGATGAGGGCGAGGCGCGCTGGCAGCGGATTCAGGACGAGCGCGCGCAGGCCGAGCGGGAGTGGAAGGAGGAGGACCTGCTTTTTGAGGAGCGGCAACGACAGCTCCGCGAGCGGCAGGCAAACCGCCGCCAGGCGCTCGGTGTCGCTCCTACCCCACCGGCGAACGGCAAGATTCTCAAGATGAAGTAGCCACAAACCCAACAACTTGTATATGACGAAACTACTCACCCTCATCACCCTTCCCAGTCTCCTGGCCGTCGGCCAATCGACCAACATCAGCGAGATCCACGTCGCACTGTCCCCCCTCTACGCTGGCGCGGACAAAGAAAACATCCACGACAGGCTCACCCGGTTCATCCTCGAAGCCCCACCGGGGAGCCGGATCACCTGCGACGACGCCTACAATCTCCAGAGCATCGCGGTCTTCACCGTCCCGGCCCTCCGGTTCGATTCGCGGGCCAATCGTGCCCGCACGCTCGCCGGGCCGCTTGCCGCGCTCGGCCTCTGGTTTGCGAAGACCAACAACCCCGGAGCACCGGGCGACCTGCGCGGTAGCGCTCTCCTCCGCGTTCCCGAGTGGCTCCAGCAGGTGTCGGTCCAGGGGAGCGACCTCGCCCGCTCCATCATCATCGTCGGCTCGCCGTTGTATGTGAGCGCCACGGAATCAACCTTCTCCATGCCGCCGGACCTCTACCCCGGCGATGGTCACCTCCTCGCAACCCTCGACCAGTCCATCTACGGCCTTGGGGAACCCACCAACTGCCTGGTGGGTGTCACCCTCCATTGGTGCTATCCAAGCGAGCAGGTCTTTGCGAACGACCTCCACGCCCACCGGCTGCGCCGGTTCTGGTCGCTCTACTCGTCGCTGCGCGGAGGTCTGCTTTCGGACTTCAGCGCCGACCTCGCCAGCACCCTCGCGAGAGCCACTAAGGGAGGCCTCCCGCCAGTCGGCCGCTTCCAGGTCGAGTCCGGCGACACGAAGCTCGAGATGCGCGTGGCCCGGCCACGGGACATTCCACGCTGGATGCCGCAACAGGTGAGTGCGACGAATCTGCCCGCTGCGAGAGGCTCTACCCCAGTGGCGCAGCCAACAGAAACCGCAGCACCAGCATCCCCGGCCGTTGCTCTCCCGTGGCAGTCACCGCAGGGCGTTGTCCAGCGGGACCGGGCCGCCCGGCCGGTCGTCTTTGCCGTCGGCCTCATGTGGCAAGCACGGGCGGACATCGACCTCTACATCACTCCGCCAGGAGCGCCGGAACTCTTCTTCGGCAATGTCCTGGGACCCTCCGGGCGTTACCTGCACGACTTCCGTGACGCGAACAGCCATCACGATTACGAGTGGGTCGAGCTCTGGCAGGAGGTTGAGCCTAGCCAGGTCGCTGCCTGGGTCAACTACTTCGCCGGTGACGGCCCGGTGCGCGGCACCGTCTGCGTGTACTACCACGGCCAGAAGTACCTTGCCCCCTTCGAACTCCGGGCCACCCGGGGAAACAGCGGAGCAGACGGCAGAAACCGGGAGTTGAGTCCCTACTGGCTCAAACTCGACCTCGCCAAGATCGTGGCCGGGACACCGGTACCCTGACCGCGCCGTCTGAGCGTCACCAGAACCACCACAGCATGTATGGAAAACCAACCGAACCAACCCACCAAACCCGTTCACGAAATCCGCATTGGCGCGGTCAAAGCCGCCATCTGGGCGAACGAAGGCCCAAATGGCGTCTGGCACGCCGTCACCTTCGCTCGCCTCGTCAAACTGGGCGAGGAGTGGAAATCGGTGCCGAGCTTCCAACGCGGCGACCTCCTCCCCCTCGCCAAGGTCGCCGACCAGGCCCACACCTGGATACTCACGCAGGAGGGCAAGCAGGCAAAGCGGTAACACACCTCGTGGCTGCGAGAATGCACCCAATCACCATGCCGAACACAGGCACCCACCAACATCGCGTTGCGGCCCAGACGGACCGAGGTTGGCCCGAGGGCCGCACCGCCCTGTTGCTCCGGGAACGGCAACGGCCAGGCGATCCAGAGATCTGCATCGCCTGCCCGTTCATTTCGAGAGACTAACAAGGCACCACCGTTGTGGCCACAGGCCACCCGGTGCCTTGCAATGGGCGAACCCCTTGAACCCCGTCATGAAGGCTGAACACCAGAGACCAAGACGAGCCCGGACACTCAAGGTCCGGGTCACTCGGGAGGAGTATGCCGCGCTCGTCGAATTGGCCAAGGAGGCGGGGAGTGTCTCGGCCCTGGTGCGGAGGCAGGTGTTCGGTGAACGGAACGAGACGCTGCTCCTCCTCGGACGCATCCACGCCGCGGTGCTTCTCGTTGCCCGTGGAGTCGGCGACGGGAGCGACACGCTGTCGGCAGTGAGGGTCCTGGCCTACCTCGTCGCCATCGAACGGCAGCTCACGGGGCTCATAAAGGAGGCAACTTCGTGATCATCGGCTTCTCCAAGCATGGCCGGGGCGAGGGAGACCGTGCGGTGGGGTACCTCACCGACGGGATGGCGACTGCCATTCCGTACCTGACGAACGCCACCCGGCGGGGCCGGGAACGGACACCGGCCCCCGTTGTTGTCCGGGGCAGTCCGGAGCTGACCCGGCGGCTCATCAACCAGGTGCCGTTCACCAGGCGCTACACGAGCGGCGTACTGTCGTTTGAGGAGAAAACGGTGAGCCCTGGCGTGGAGCGGAAGATCATTGATCAGTTTGAAGCCGCAGCATTCGCCGGTCTGCCGAAGGACAACTACAACATGTTGTGGGTCCGACACACACATGCTGGACGGCACGAGCTTCACTTTCTCTCCCCGGCCGTCGATTTGGAAACCGGCAAAGCCCTCAACATCAATCCGCCGCGAAAGTCCACGCGGGAGCTGTTCGATACCCTGCGCCGCCTCGTCAATGACGAGTATGGGTTGAGTGACCCGGATGATCCGGCACGTGCCCGTGTCCTCCGGGTGCCGTCGTACCTCGCCAAAAGGAAAGGCACGAGGGGCGATCTACGCACGACCGTTACCCGCTACCTGGAGGGCAAGCTCCAGACGGGCCAGGTGAAGAACCGTGATGACGTGCTGCGGGTTCTCTCGGAAGCCGGCTACTCTGTGAGCCGCGCGAGTGAGGGATACATCACGGTGGTTGACCAGGCCGGGAAACGCTGCCGGCTCAAAGGGGCGGTGTTCGAGAAGGACTTTGCCGGCGCTCCCCTGGCTCTGCCGTCTGCCCGACTCTTGCCCGAGGAGCGCCGCGAACTGGAAGCCAAACTCGAGAACCTGGTGGTTGCCCGAGCGGCATTCAACACGAAGCGCTACGGCGTGAAGACACGAGAGGTTGAGCCGCTCGCCGAGAGGGCGCTGCACCCCGCACACGAAGGACACCATGACAGAGTTGGAGCACCTGCTTGTTACAGCCCTACAGCGGCTGACGAACGAATCATTGAAGCGCGACGAAGCCTTGACGCGGCAGTTGGACGAACTCACAGCCGAGTTTGCGCGTGGCGAGGTCGAGCTTCAGCACTTGGCCGGGCAGGTGAGGAGCTTGAGCGAACAACTGGAGCGCTTGGAGAACAGCTTGGCCCGGCTCTCGAGCAGATCGAAGAACGGACACTGACCGCCTCGATCTACCGCCGGTATGGTGTCCGCACTGCCACCCCGGGGCGCGAGGAGGAGATGGTCCTGGAACAGGAACGAGAATCGTATGCCGCATCTGTTTAACCGCTTCGCTAAACAAGGTGGTCCTTCCGGCATTGACCTTCGCCAGCCGCTTGTTCACCTGAGTCCCAAGGACGGATGGCGTCTCCAGGACGCCGTCGAAGGGAGCATCATCTTCGGCGCGACCGGTTCCGGTAAGACGAGCGGATCGGGAGAGACCATTGCCAAGAGCCTTCTTCGGGCCGGTTGCGGCGGTCTGGTGCTCACCGCCAAGGTGGACGAGGCACGGCTCTGGGAGCGGTACTGCCGGGAGACCGGACGGGAGCTCATCATCTTCTCGCCCGCCTCCGGCCGCACCTTCAATTTCATTGAGTACGAACAGAAGCGGAGCGGCGCCGGGGCCGGCCTCACCGAGAACCTGGTGATGCTGTTCTGCTCGGTCCTGGAGGTAGCCGAGCGAAGCGGGGGGATGGGGAGCGCTCCCGACTACTGGCAGCGGGCCGTCCGGCAGCTCCTCCGCAATACCATCGACCTGGCCCTGCTCGCCCGGGGTACGGTCACCGTCGATCTCCTCCACAGCATTGTGACGACGAGCCCGCAGAGCCCGGAGGAACTGGAGTCGGAGGACTGGCAGCAATCCTCCACCTGCATGGCCTGCATCCGGGATGGGGAGCGGAAGGTGAAGAGCCCCGAGGAAACACACGACTTCGCCATAGCGGTTGCATATTTCCTCAAGGAGTTCGCCGCCCTCAACCCGCGCACGAGAAGCTGCATCGTCTCGACCTTCACCACGATGAGCGACCTGTTCCTACGGGGTGTGATCCACCGGATGCTCTGCACCACAACGGAGCTCCTCATCCCTGAGGCCACCCACGATGGGAAGGTGGTGCTCCTTGATCTGCCGGTCAAGGGGTTCGACCAGGTGGGCCAGCTCGTCCAGGTGCTCTTGAAGTACATCTGGCAGCGAGCGACCGAGCGCCGCGACCTTGCGCGCTACCCCAGGCCATGTTTCCTCTGGGCCGACGAGTGCCAGCTCTTCGTCACCGCCTCGGACGCCACCTTCCAGACCACGGCCCGGAGTTCCCGGGCAGCTACCGTATATCTCACCCAGAGCCTCTCGAATTTCCACGCCGCGCTCGGGGGCGGCGAGCGGGGCAAGGCACTCACTCACTCGCTCCTCGGGAACCTCCAGACGAAGGTCTTCCACCAGAACGGCGACAGCGTCACCAACCACTATGCCGCCGAGCTCTTCGCCAAGAGCTGGCAGTTCCGGGGCAGTGCCGGCAGCTCGACAAGCGAGGGAGAGACCGGTCACTCGCGCGTCTCCCGGAATGCCGGCGGCTCAGACAGCCTGGAGTACGAGGTCCTGCCCCAGGAGTTCACGATGCTCCGGAAGGGCGGAGCCGGGAACAAGAGTCTGGTTGACGGCATCGTGTTCCAGGGTGGCCGCCGTTTCCGGGCCACCGGCAAGAACTACCTCCGTGTCACGTTTCGACAAAACCCAACCACCACGAATATGTCCCGTCCTTTTCTCAAACGCACTCGCTGGTTCTGTCGCCACACCTGGAGGCTCACCCGGTTCACCCTGAAGGCCCTGCTCATTCTCCTGCCGCCCAGCCTGGAGGTCTTCCTCCACTGCCGGATCGGCGTGAGGTACTTTCCCAGGATCGGCGGCTCGCTCCTGCTGCTCCTCCTCTACCGCCACCTGGCCTTGCTCATTCCTCGACTGGCCGGGAACAAGGCCGAGTGGTGGGGCCTCACGGTATATGCCGTGGCGTTCACGGTCTTGAGCCTCCTCCACCTGACTGAGATCTGCATCCGTCGGGTGCGAGGTGACGCTCCGGTTCACAGCCAGACGGCGGGGGTGCCCTGGGCGCTCCAAGAGCGGGGCCACATGATCCCACCACTCCTTTGGTGCTTCCTTGAGCCGCTCCTCGGGTTCCTTCTCGGCGTCTTCCTCGGACGCTGGACGACGGCTCTGGCCCTCTGGCTCAAGGCAGCGAGCGTGGCCCTGTTCTTGAAGTCAGTGACGGAGTGGTGGGGACTGCGCAGCCGTGCCTTGGACGCGCAGGATGCGCGAATCGAGGGAAAGCAGGTGACGGGGTTTCTGGAAACTGGCGGGACGGCCGGACAGCAAGCAGCCCGGCGCAGCTTCGCGGTGTCGCCGGGCGGTAGCTGACGGCGAGAGGCGAACGAGCGGAGATGATTGTATGACAATCGAGACAGTTTCTGATGCAGGAACCCCAGCGGAACTCCAGGAGGAGAAGTCGGCTGCGCGGGCGGAGGGCGCGGTTGCCACCGCGCAAGGCGGAGCACACGGGGGTAGCCGCCTTCCCCGGCTGGCCTACAGTGTCAGCGAGGCTGCCGAAATGCTCGGGGTCAGCACCAAGACCATCCGGCGATTGATCGCCCGGGGGCTCATTCGGCCGTCAAGGGCACTGCGGCATCTCCTCATTCCGCGGAAAGAGATCGAGCGGTTCCTCGACTTGACATCCGCCGGCTGACCTGCGGAGTTCGTGGGTGTCTCGGAACATAGAGGCCCAGAGATCCCCTGCTAGGCCACACGGCTCTTAACCGTTACGTCAAACATCTCTTCTGTTACCGGAGATTCCAACCGGTCGTTGTTCAACAACTTCAAAACCGTTTCGACGTTTTCGGGAGTCACGACAATCCTGCCGTCCTGCCAATCGATGCCCCATTGGTATTCCTGACAAACCCTCCTCAATTCGGTTAGGAATTGCCCGTCCTTGTAGTATCCGCTCTTTTTGACGCAGGCCGCCCGACGGAGCAAACTCAGTTTGCTGCCAATCGCCTCGCGGATTACAGATGGATCGGTTACCACCCCCATACTCCTGAAATCCTGGAGCATTTCATCGCGCTTTTGCTCCATCCCCGCCCGGAAATTCAGGACCGACTCGAACTTGGACTTGTCCAGAATAACAAGCACACCACAGAAGGCCACGAAATCGACCTTCTTTTCCAGTTGGAATACCGGTGCGTCCTCATGGTCAACCAAAGCGGCGTTCCGGAACAGAACCCTGAGGAGCAACCCCTGCTTCTTGACTGTCCAGCCGCCAACGATCTTATGCATCGCAACCACATGTTGGCCGCTGGCTTCGACATCGATCAGGTATGCCCAAGAATCATTCAACTCGTTGGGGTGGGTGATGCTCCTCGCGGCGCTCCCCAAATCAACCTGTGCTTGGATCTGCTCGAAATCGGTTTCATCTGTACTGACCGCCAGTGCCTCTCCCTCATCCTGGTCCGCCGTGTAGTAATCATATGGGCGAAGACGGTTCGCCTGCTCGACGGCCTCGCCCACGACTTTCGCCAACTTTGTTTGGAGGTGGGGTTCGGTGTCCACGTGAAGCGCCGTGTATTGCATGGAGCCGGGTCGGCCCTGGCGCTTGATAATCCAGAATGTGGCTCGCCCTCGTGACAAGTCGAGCCGTTTCAAATCCCGTAACAGTGGTGGTAGGTCAACGTGCTTCATTGGTTTGTTCTTCCTTTGTAGCCAGATACAGGAATTGCGAGAGCCGTAGGATGCGGACGCGCTCTTCTGGCCAGAGCTCGCCCTTGATCAGGAATACTCCGTCCCGGTCAGTCGTGCCCTCTTGAAATTGCACATCGTAGAGCGAATAGCCCATCACCGCGAGTATGGGATTAATGAACAGGCTCTGCGTCTTCCAGGTGAGTACGAAGAGCAGGGCCATAAACAGCGCGAAGGCGACGACATTGGGAAGCTCGAAGAACTTGTCGACGGTGACGAATGCAGCAAGATATGGGATGGAGTAGTTAATCAAATCGCCGGCTCTGCCTTTGACTGTCTTGACCTGGATCGGATACTGGCCGTGGAGCGTGGTCATGGCCGCGTAGAGCACCGCCACGGCTAGCAGGCCGAGTACGAGGCTGATCCACCCGGCTCTCGGATGTCCGAACTCCAGTTGGTCGAAGTCAAAATCTTTGGCCACCACGATGACCACAAGCGGTGCATAGGCGCTGAGGAATATCAGCAACGATGTCCCGAGTCTCGGCCTCATTGCAGGTGCGATCATGGTATGCCTGGTCCTTTAGTCAAGCTTTCAAGTGGTTTCAAACGGCGCCTAGTCAGCTACCCGCATTCTGAAGAATCTGATGCAGGCAAAGTCAGCTGCGGGTAGACCAACGCCAACTTCCCCTGCTCACCAGGGATGAGGCTCGTCGGGGCACTGGCTGATCAGATGCGAGCTACCTGCTCGTCCGCTTCTCCATTCCCAAGAGCGGTCTCGATCAGTTCCTGGAGAACACCGCGCCAAAGTAGGCCGGCCAAAAGCGACCGCGCGCCCACCGCACCGTGCCTCTACCGTGGGCGCGCCCCTCGGAACGTTTCCTTTTCACCCGCCCCTCCGCAAGGGTAAGGGCGGGTGAAAAGAAACGAACTGTTCTGTTTCTGCCGCCATGCCCCCCAAAGGTCGAAGCGATTACCAACCAGTCACCACACCACCATGAATCATCTGGAACACGTCGAGGCGGAGCTCCGAGAACGGCTCACGTCAAACGAACCCGAGGCTCTCGTCACTTGGGTCAAGGAGCGCATCCTGGAGTCGTACCGGAACGGCCAGAAGGCCGGGAGGAGCCCGCGGCGCTTTCGCGGGAAGGCTACGTCTGCGGTCAAGGCGTAGCAGGGTCGCACCATTACCAGCCTCATCATACACGCCAATGAAACTGAGACGCGACCGGGTCATCTCGGTCACCGAGGATGGTCCACGGGTCGGCGTTTACGAAGCGGGCACCTGCGGCTGTGAACCGTTCTTCGAGTGCGACCCCGAGCTTGCCGACAAGCTCATTGACCTCTGGAACGAGAGCCAGTATGCGCTCCTCCCTGACCATGACTGACGCCGGGGCGAGCCGCACCATTACCAGCCTAATCACTGCGGGGAGGTCACTCCTCTCCGCCTCTAAAATGGGGATTGACATCTACGCCGTTTGGAGAGGCCAAACGGCAGAAGAAGAAAAGGCCCAGGTCACCGGTTTCTCGACCGTCCACGGCCACGTGGGCTACCTGCGGGAAGCCTACCACGGTGAGCCCTACGCCACCCGTCACCTGTGCGCCGAAGCGTTTACGACCGGTGAAGCGAGGATGCCGGCGGCACTACTCAGGGAGCGTCTGCCGGAGACGCTCACGCTCGCCGAGCGGCGGGAGCGCGAGGTGTACAACGAAACGGACGAGCGGGAGATTGCCGCCGTCCTCAAGAGCTTCACCGACTTCGTGGCGCTCTGCGAGGAGAAGGAGGACGAGACCGGTGAACCGGTGACGATTGTGGCAAGTTACTGATCACCGTGCCCTGGTGCTTGCTTCGGGAGAACGCTCCGCCTTCGGGCGGGGCGTTTTCCTTTGGGGGGCTTGAGCGGCTGGCCCCACCCCCATACCCCCTCCGTAGCTTCCTCCCCAGGGGGTTTAAGGGTGCTCCGCTTTGGGCAGCCATCCGGCTGGCGCGGAGCGCGGGGGAGAAGGGGCATTTTGTCCTGCCCAATAATCGGACAGCAAGATCGAAAAATGCCAGAAAACGGGACACCTAAGAAGCAGGGGGGTGGATTGGAACGAATCTAACTAGGAGGCTGTTGTAGGTGCCACACGGAGGATGAGCCGACCAATGCGCCGGGCCATGCGGTCCCTTCTGCGTATCGTGGCGACATCAGACCGGCTTGCCGAAAAGGAAGGCCGTGTTCGTGTTGTGCACGCCCGGAAGGAAGCGGAGCACGCGCGTTATGAATTCGCAGACGGCTCCAGCATCGGGCGCCGTCACGAACGCAACGAGATCACACCTACCGCCAAGGACGACGGAAATGCTCTCCACGTTCACGCTTGCGGTGAACTCCCTGAACTCCAGGCGTTGCCGAAGTGGTCCGCACACAAAACGACAGAACTCTTCCTGGGTGGAGTAGCCGTAAGGCTTGGATCGAAGGCCGCGTGGATCGACGTCGATGGATATCATTGCCCGCACCTCGTGGCCGGTAAATTGCCGGCTGACCAAGGTAACCTGACGCAGGGCACCACGTTGGGCAAGCGCATTCAGGCGACGGCGCACCGTGTCGACCGGGATCCTCGTCATCTCGGCCACGCGTTTCGGTTCGGCCTGGGGCTGCGCGAGGAGCGCGGTAATGATTGCCCGGTCGCGCTCGCTGAGCCTACCTGTCGGGGCTCTTATAGCGAACTCAACCTCTTCCACCTTTTCCGTCGATGTCACATTTTTGCTTCCCATTTCAGTCAGTTTTCGATTGAATTTGCACCAAATTTCACCCTTTGCAAGATCTGAATTATTTGGCGGGAACAGGCTTGACTCGCTATCGCGGCTCAGCGAGTATCACGCCCCTTGTGATTGCTTTTCGCTTGATTTTCATGGGAAGAGGGGTGATTTTGCGTTATGTGGGTGCTGAGCAGAATCACTTGGGTTGGGGCAGGGCATCTTGCTGCGGTGGCACGAAACGGGTGGTGGTGCAAGGCTTGTTCAGGGCCGTTGATGACCAACCGAAACATCTGGGCCGCCCAGGGTGTGGATTGATTTGCGCCTCGAAGGCATAACCATAACTTATTACAGAAAGAGAGACTATTATGACGGCAGCAGTTTCGAGAACAGGCAGAGTGGACACCGACTTCTTGTTTCTCCCTCGGCGACTACAGACCTGCCTGCGCGGGTTGCCGCTGCGTGCCGAGGCGTGCCGTGAACGCCCCACGTACCGCAGCGCCGTTGCTGCATGCGACCTTTGCAGATCTGCATGGGCTGCCTATTTGCTGACCCGACATTCGGCGCGCCCAGCGTACCGTAAGGACCTCGAAGCCGGCCTTCGGGCCTGTTTGCACGCGGTCCGCGTTGTTGCGGAGCACCTCGATGGCCCGCACCGGGTTCTGGTTCTAGAATATGCCGACAACATCGCGTTCCGGCTTTACTTGGTATCGGTTCTCCACGGCCAAGGAACTTGGGCGGCCATCGCGGAGATGATCCAACGTCGACGAGCGCTGACGTCCCGCTGGGGAGCACAACGGGGGTTCGCACCTGCTGCAGGTTGATCCCTGAACTGTCTCGATCGAAGAATCACATGCCAAGCCGATTCCCGTGAACAAATGCGTCTGCATGTGGCTGGAACAGGGAACGAAGCACTCCGTTGCCACTTGGGAGACAGGCGCAAGCGGTCGGCTGAAGATGGTGCGCCCTGTTTCCGACCCGCTTCCGACACCGAGAAGGCGCCGATCGGGCGCACAGCAAGCCGTTGGGAGCACGAATTAGTTGGGCCATCATGGAGGAGAGAGTTAATCAGGTATCGCACCTCGCGTTCTGTCACTTGGCTTACCTAACGGCGAGGGAGTGGTCCCTCCAGCTGCAGAATCTTGCTACAGAGTTGCAGGCGGAAAAGGGCCCGTTCTCTCAGGCGGTGCGCTCGCATGCGCAAGCCAGTGTCATCTTGTTCCAGTCAGCCTCGGACACTTACGGTACCTGCCTGCGAGTCAGAGATAACCTCGGGGTTCCTCCGCGAGCACATACACTGTTTAAGCGGCAGGCTAGCCTGCTGAACGAGGTCGATCGCCGTGTCTGCAGGATTCTCAAGCGGGCGATTGGGCAGGACGAGGGAAGCGCGTACCGAACGATCAAACTTGTTTGTCGATCGGCCATCGAGTTGGCTGGTGCGGCAAAGAAGATCGCGAAGAGAGCGCTGGAGTTGGTTGACGATGCGAAAGGGCAGCCACGTCACGGGATTATTCCTCCGCCGTCCATCGAGGATGACCGCTCCGTTGTTTCGATTGATCTTGCCGAGTATGGCCGTCTGGCTGTGATGCTGCAGGAGGTTGGTGGATCGTCGAGGCACCTGCTTGACTTCAACAACGGGATCCAGCGCTTCTTCGGGCAGACCATGGCGGAACTGCGCATTGAGCCAAACGAAGTCCCGAGCTTGAACACTGGCGATGGTGCGCTCATGTTTTTCAAGAGCCCCACTCCGGCGTTCCGGTTCGCACTGAGGCTCCAAGAGGAAGCCAACGACGCGAATCGCAGCGTAACAGACCCCAACCATCGAAAATGTTATCGCATCGGTATATGCACTGGGAGGGTGTGCATCCAAGAAAGCCGCACAGAGGACGGAAGACTGGTGAGCTTCGCCGCCGGCGGCAAAGCGATCATTTGGGCCGTGCGCCTCCAGGCCGCCTGCGATCTCAATCGAGTTCTCATCTGTGAGGAGACGTGGGCAAGACTGCCACCCCTCCTGCGATCCAAGAAATGCGGCGAGGTCCAAGAGGTTGGTGGCAAGGGTCACGAGAAGACAAGGATCCCGTGCCGCGCATGCTCGCCTTAAGGTAGTTCGAGCGTCAGAAGTCGGTTTCGAACCTCCTAATTACACCTCGCCACAGATACTTGAACTGCTCGCCAAGGCCGAGGTGAAGGCCATTCGCGTGGTTCTTCCGCTTGGAGCACATCCAGACTTCAGGAGGGCAAGCGGCTCGGCAACTTCGCCTGTCGCCGCCCTCCCGTCCGTCAGCCGCAAGCATGGAGTTTGGCTCTTCCGCGGGGTTTCGATCAGAGCCAGCTGCCGCCGGTCCACCCTCCGGCGGCGGGCCGGACCCGAGACATAGCTGGCGACAATTAGAAGTTCCAGTGATAAGTGTCGTTGACCAGACGCTCCTCACGCGACAGGCATTCTTCCTGCTCCCCAGGATCGTTATGACCGAATCGCCCTTTTCTTCGGGTACGAATAGCCAGTGTGGGCAGAATTCGCCACCGGCGGTTGCAGGTTTGACCCAACGCCGGAAGTGGTCAAACCTAGCGCACGACGTCTCCCCCGGAGAAGGCCCCATGTGCTAGCCGGGAGGCGAATCCCGTCGGCGGCCACCCCCCATTCCTCATGGTTCACCCAAGTCCGGGCTGCACCCTGATCCGGTGCCTAGGAGGAGACTGGCGGATATCGGAGTATGTGGTAACATGTTGGTTTAGAACGGGTTGAGTTGTACCTTCCCTTGGCTTCTCACCCGATTCCTGCACATTCAAACCCTACACATTCAGACAAACAATGCACCAATCACCTCTCAGACGCCCAACTTCCGGCGGAAGGCGCACCGGTTTTTCCCGAGGTTGCCTGATGTCCTCGGCGCGAAGCGGATCACGTCTTGAATCGAAGCTCGCCCACAGCTGCCAGCCAACGGTCGTTGTGCAGCTTTTGCGTCAGTTGTGTTCGGCGGCCAGGCGCTGCCGGACCCACGCCAGCTTCTCCAGAGCTACAAACGTTGCAAATCTGTGCCGATCAACTTGGGCCGCCTATTTGCGAGTGAGCGACGAGGAGCAAAGAAAGCGTTTGCGGCGCCGCATCGAGACGGGGTTTAGACGCGGCATCAGCGCTATGACAAAGGTGGCCGGCAATTTCGCGCGCAGAGAGCGGCTGTTGGCCAAAGGATATGTCGAAGATGTAGTCTTTCGGCTGTATTTGTCGGCAATCCTCAATGGCCAAGGAACTTGGGCGGCAATTGCAGAAATGCGAAGTCGTTGTGCCAACAGAGCACGGTCGCAACCCGGTAGCGTCTGATTTGGCGCAGCTCGGAGAACTGGCTCTCAAGATTCGGGCCAGAACTCACGCGAGACTTGTCGTGTTCCACAAACCGCGGAGGTTTATCCTGGCCCGCGGTTTTTCCTCGCTGCAGAATTGTTCGCTTGGTGTTCGATACTTGGAGGAGATCGTGTTGGTGTGGACCGCACAGTCGACAAATCAGAACCTTACCTTCTTCGCCATCTCTTGGCTGTGCTCGTTGCGAAGGTGGCCGTACACCTTCATGGCGAGGGTGCCGCCGTCCTTGTGGCCGAGCCACCGGGCCACGGTCGGGATGTCCACGCCGGATTCAATGCACCGGGTGGCGAACAAGTGGCGGAGGTCGTGGTGGGTGATGCGCTTGATCCCCAACTCCCTGCAGGCACGGTCCAGCGCTCCCTGACATTTGCCCGCCTTGAGGATTTGCCCCGCTGGGTTCGAATCACCCTTGAGCCGCAGTAGCAGGGCTTCGAGATCGGGGACAAGAGGAATCCGCCGCACCTCGGCGTTCTTCGTGCCGGTTGCAGGATCGCCGCGCACCACGATTTCCTTCCGGTGCCAGTCCACGTCTTCCCAAGTGACCCACTGAGCTTCGGAGAACGCACGGAGGCCGCTGAACGCAAGGAACTGGATCAGGTCGGCCTCGCGACGCCCCCAGCCCCCGCTTCGTGTGGCAACGTTCTCGACCAAGCTCCGAAACTGTTCGGCCTCGGGCAGGCGAAGTTGCTTGACGGGAATTCTCACTCGCGGCAGGCGCCCGGCCGGGTTCCCCGTTGGCCTCCCACCACGCCGCAGGTGTTCCTCGATGCCAGCGTCAATGACGAGCCGCAGCGTGGCAATCGTGTTGTTGTAGTATTGGGCTGCAATGTCGCTGCTCAACTTTGTTGCCCAGTCGCGGCAGGCTTCGGGAGTGATCTGGTCAAGACGGAGCGCCTTGAGATCTGGCCAGGACAGTTCCAGCTTCCGGATGCACCAGGCCCGGTACTGTCGGCTTTGTGGTTTCAGGCGCGGGTCGCTGTCGAGCTTCTTCTCATAGAGGCTCTGGGCCTCGGCAAAGGTGGGGGCGTCAACCTGTTTCTGCCTGCCCCGCTGTTCCTTCACGAAGTCCAGGAGACGCAGTCTGGCGGTGCTGAACACTTTGGTCTCCAAACTCCGGCGAATGAGCTTGCCGTCCACCTTGACCCGTGCATAATACACTCCGCTGCCGATGTACTGCAGTAAGTTCGGAACCTTGGGAAATGAACGCCACAGGCCGTCTTTGGAAAGACGCTCTTGCCGCCGGCCGGTTGCCGATGCGGCAGGGTTTCTCGGCGCTTGCATGGCTGGATCGTGCGGGATACAAAGACGGGATACAAGCGGAAAATGCTGGGTTCTGGAATGTGATGCAAATGATTGGTAGCGAATGGTTGCCGACGTGGCGGAATTGGCAGACGCGCTAGACTCAAAATCTGGTACTCGTGAGAGTGTGTGGGTTCAACCCCCTCCGTCGGCACCATCCAGGACCCAGGATCTTAAGGCCACCCCTGGGAGG
>Ga0233425_10005387_pt1 | contig 20266 bp, 18 predicted proteins | sample Watercolumn_Towu_2_FD_181712 | JGI IMG/M metagenome (GOLD analysis project Ga0233425, IMG submission 181712) | Freshwater microbial communities from Lake Towuti, South Sulawesi, Indonesia - Watercolumn_Towuti2014_140_MG | ecosystem: Environmental > Aquatic > Freshwater > Lake | place... | reverse complement strand
CGCCGCGACGGGCGAGGGCGGGCGCAGCATGCGCCGGAGTTCGTCCTTGACCACCTTGCCCATGGCGTTGCGCGGCAATGCGGCGACGATCAGCATGTCGCGCGGATGCTTGTAGCGCGCGAGGCGGCCTTCGCAGAACGCCGCGACCTCGCGAAGCTCGAGCCGCTCGCCCGGCCTGGGCGCGATCACCGCGACCGCGACCTCGCCCCAATAGGCATCGGGCCGGCCGACGACGGCGCATTCGGCGATCTTGGGGTGATCGAGCAGCGCCATTTCCACCTCGGCCGAGGCGATGTTCTCGCCGCCCGAGACAATGATGTCCTTCTTGCGGTCCTTGACCCAAAGATCGCCGTCGGCGTCGAAATGGCCGATGTCGCCGGTGCGGAACCAACCGTCGATGAAGGCCGCGCGCGTCGCGTCGGGATCGTTCCAATAGCTCGACATGACGTGAGCGCCCCGCACCAGGATTTCGCCGAGCGCGCCGGGCTGGACGTCGCGGCCGTCGTCGTCGACGATCCGAATCTCCGCGTGCAGCGCCGGCTTGCCGGTCGAGCCCGGCTTGGCGAGAGCGTCGGCGCGGCGCTGATAGGCCGCGATGGGCGCGGTCTCGGTCGAGCCGTAGATCTGCTGGACCGGCACGCCGAGGCGCTGGACCTCACGGGCGAGCGCGGCGGAAACGATGGTCGAGCCAGTCGCGATGGCGCGAAGCGAGGCGAGCGTTTCGGCCGTCCAACGCCGATCGGCCATCAGGGCGTGAAGCTGCGTCGGCACCAGGACGGTCAGCGTCGGTCGCTCCGCCCGTAGCGCCTCGAGCGTCTCGTTCGGATCGAAGCGCCGATGGAGCACGACGCGCGCGCCGGCATGCAGCGCCGGCAGCGTCTGGATGTTGAGCCCGCCGACATGGAACATCGGCAACGTCGTCAGCACGATATCCGCCGACGTCAGGTCGTGCATATGGGCCGAATTGATCGCGTTCGCGAGCAGCGCGCCCTGGGACAAGAGCGCGCCCTTCGGTTTTCCGGTGGTCCCCGAGGTGTAGCAAAGGAGAAGAGCGTCATCCGCCGCGCCTAGGCCCGAGGCGATCGGCCGCGCCGCCTCCGCGGCTGCCGCAAAGGCGGCATCGACGACGGTCGCGCCGGGCAGCGGATACTCGGGCTCGACCAGAATGACTTTCGGCGCGCAATCGGCGAGCAGCGCTTCGTGTTCGCGCCTGGCGAGGCGCCAATTGAGGGGCGCGAGGATCGCCCCGAGCCGCGCGCAGGCGAACAGCAGAACGAGCATTTCGGGCGAATTGAGGCCGAGCCAGACGACGCGGTCGCCCCGGCCAATGCCCGCCGCGGCGAGGTAGCCCGCGCGCCGGGCGATCGACGCCGCGAGATCGGCGTAAGACAGGTCGCGATCGCCGAATCGAATCGCCGTCTTGCCCGGCTCGAAGGCGGCGTGACGGTCGATCCAGTCGGCGGGCGTCATGGCGTCTAGTCGCCGACCTTGAGCGCGACGGCCATGGCGGTATCGCCGGCGGCGCAGCCTTCGAAAAGTCCGATGCCGCCGCCCCGCATCGCGAGCTCCTCGATCAATTCGATGATCGAGCGCATGCCCGTCGGGCCTTGCGGATGGCCCCAAATCAACGAACAGCCGTAATTGTTCATGGCCATGACGTCGAAGCCGGTCTCCTTGGCAAAGACGATATCGTTTACGGCGAAAGGATTGTGGGACGTCACCGCGTCGACTTGCCGCATGGTTATCCCGGCCTGGTCGAGCGCGCGCTTCGCGGCCGGCACGGTCGCCTCGGGCATGTAGGCGAGCGGCGCGCGCGCCAAGCCGAAACCGAGCAGCCGGATGCGGATCTTCGGGTCCTTCGACAGATCGCGCGCTTTCTCGGGCGTCGCGACGACGATCGCGGCATTGCCGTCGGCCGGGTGGGTTTGGCCGCCAAAGGTGACGCTGCCGCCCTCGCGGACGGGCTTGAGGCGCGCGAGCCCTTCGGGCGTCGACTGGACAACGCCTTCGTCGCCCGCAATTTCTCCCGCTTGCTTCTTGAAGCCGGGCGCGGGGACCGGGAACGGCAGGGTCATGTAGCGTTTCTGAAACGCGCGGTCGTCCGCGAGCGCGCGGCCATATTGCTCCTGGCGGCGGAGCACGATGTCGTGCTGACGCGCCGTCGGCACCTGATGCTTGCGCGCGACGTTCTCGGCGGTTTCGATCATGGCGTGTTGGCCGAGCGGGTCATTGGAGAAATTGTCCATCACCCAGTCTTCGGCCGCGCCGGTGCCACCCGGTCCTTTCGGGTTCGGGTAGTAGATATGCGGGCCGTTGGAGGTCCGATCGCAGGTGACGAGCAGGGCGGCGGTCGCGGCGCCGGCCTCGATCTCCTGGGCGCCGGCGAACAGCGTGCGCGCGCCCGTGGCGCAAGCCTGCGAGATCGTCGGCCCGCCGACGCCGGCCGCGCCGATCATGCCGGTGAGCCAGGGCAGGCCGTAGAACGAATGATGCTGCGGCACCGTCATGCCGAGCGCCCCATAGTCGAAGACTTCGGGGGCGATCTTGCGCTTGGCGAGTTCGGCCTTGGCGGTATGCGCGGCAAGCTCGACGGCGTTCAGCGCGGCGAGGCTGCCCTGCCATTTGGCAAACGGCGTCGACCAATAGACGCCATAGGGAATTTCCGCCCGGTATGCCATCGCCGCCTCCCACGCCCGAACCCGGGAAAGCTAGCGCCCTCGGCCCGGCTTGTAAAGTCATTTTACGGTACTGTAAAATTCAGATCCTTTGTTTTTCTTGATCTAGATCAGTTTTGGATATAGCGTCTTACGAACTGTAAGTCTCCGGGGGATGGGGTGAGCCGCCGCAACGAGATCGTCCGCCGCGCCGCCGAATTGTTCGATCGCCAGGGCGTCGCCAACACCTCGATCGAGGATATCGCTCGCGCCGTCGGCATCAAGCGCGAGGGCATCTACTACTACTTCAAGAGCCGGGAGGAGATCGTCCTCGAGATCATCCTGCCGCAAAGCCAGGCGCTTCTCTTCAACCTGACGACCATCCTGCGCTCGGACATGGACGCGCTCGAAAAGCTGCGCGCCGCGCTGCGCAACCATCTTTCGTCCTACAATCCGGGCTATCTCGAGATGTCGATCGCGCTGCGCGAGGACCATCTCTATCGTCAGTCGAAGCGCCTGCGCGAATTGCGGCGCATCTGGAAGACCTACGGCGATGCCTGGAAGCGCCTGGTCGCCGCCGGCCAGGATCAGGGCGCTTTCGACCGCAAGATCGATCCCAAGATCGCGGCCTTCGGCATTCTCGGCATGTGCAATTGGGTCTCGCGCTGGTACGACCGCGGCGGCGCGATGAGCCTCGAGACCATCACCGACACCTTCTATCGCCTGATCGCGCAAGGCCTCGCCACCGGCGATGCGGCCTTCGCGAGGCCGGTCAAGACGCGCGCGCCGCGCCGCGCCGCCTGAGGCTTGCCGAAACGTCGCGGGCGGTCCAATCTCGAACCGACCGCGCGGCACCATACGAGTGCCGGCACCAGGGGAGATCCATAGATGAAGACCATGATTGCGTCATTGACGGCGGCCCTGCTCGCTTTCGGCCTCGGCGCCGGCGCCGGCGCCGGCGCCATCGCCCAGACGCCCAAGACCGTGCTGATCGTCGCCAAGAACATCGACGACATCGTCAGTCTCGACCCGGCGCAGGCCTACGAATTCACCGGCGGCGAAATCGTCTCCAATCTCTACAGCCGTCTCTTGCAGATCGACCCCGAAGACATCGCCAAGATCGTTCCCGAACTCGCCGAAAGCTGGACGGTTTCGGCCGACGGGCGCTCCATCGTCTTCAAGCTCCGCGCCGGCACGAAATTCCAGTCGGGCAATCCGGTCCGACCGGAAGACATCGTCTTTTCCTTCAAGCGCGTGGTCGCGTTGAAGAGGCCGCCGTCCTTCATCCTCGGGCAACTCGGCTGGAACGCCGACACCATCGACCAGATGGTGAGGAAGACGGGCGACCTCGAGGTCACGGTGGGCATCGGTCCGAATCTGTCGCCCGCCTTCGCGCTCAATGCGCTGGCCGCGCGACCGGGGGTCATCGTCGATCAGGTTACGGCGATGAAGAATGCGGTCGGCGAGGATCTCGGCAATGCCTGGCTCTCGAAGAACTCCGCCGGCACCGGCCCCTATGCCCTCAAATCCTGGCGGCCGAACGAAGTCGTGGTGCTCGAGGCCAATCCGAACCACTTCGCCGGCGTGCCCAAGACCCCGCAAATCGTGATCAACCACGTCATCGAGCCGACCGCCCAGCGTCTGATGCTCGAGCGCGGCGACATCGACATCGCGCGCAATCTCGGCCCCGATCAGATCGACGCGGTCAAGGACAAGCCCGGCCTGCGCGTCGAGACCAAGCCCGGCGCGACGCTTCATTTCCTGAGCTTCAACGTCAAGCACGAGAAGCTCCGCAATCCCGCGCTCTGGGAGGCGATGCGCTATCTCATCGACTATGACGGCATCGCCGACCGGCTGATGCGCGGCCAGTTCAAGGTGCATCAGGCGTTCTGGCCCGCGGGTTTCGCCGGCGCCGTGACGGATCGGCCCTACAAGCTCGACGTCGCCAAGGCCAAGGACATCCTCGCCAAGGGCGGCGTTCCTTCGGGCCTCGCGATCGACGTCGACATCATCAATTCGGCGCCTTTCCCCGAGATCGCCCAGTCGATGCAGTCGACCTTCGCCCAGGCCGGCATCAAGCTCAATCTCCTGCCCGCGACCAGCGCGCAGGTCATCACGCGCTACCGCGCGCGCAGCCACGAAGCGATGCTGCTCTATTGGGGCCCCGACTTCATGGACCCGCATTCGAACGCCAAGGCCTTCGCCTACAACACCGACAATTCGGACGGCAACTACCAGAGCACGACGACCTGGCGAAATTCCTACATGCCGCCGGCGAATGTCTCCAAGATGACCATGGACGCGCTGGCCGAGCGCGACGCGGAGAAGCGCCTCCAGCTCTACCGCGACCTGCAGCTGCATGTGCTGAAGGAGAGCCCCTGGGCGACCACCTTCCAGGCCCAGTGGCAATATGCGCTCCGGAGCAACGTCAAGGGCTTCATTCACGGGCCTTTCGCCGACTACATCCGCTATCACAAGGTGGTGAAGGAATAGCGCGCCGACGCCCGATCGCGGACCGGCACTGGGCATGACCAATGCGCTCGCGCTTGCGCGAAGCGCCTTCGTTGGCTTTCTCACCCTGGCGGTGACGCTGACGGGCCTCTTGCTCGCGACCTTCGTCATCGGCCGGGTCATGCCCATCGATCCCGTCGTCGCGGCGGTCGGCGACAAGGCCTCGGCCGAGACCTACGCGGCCGCGCGCGAGGCGCTCGGCCTCGACAAGCCGATCTGGGTGCAGTTCGGCCGCTATGTCGAGGGCGTGGGGCGCGGCGATCTCGGAAAATCGACGGTCTCGGGCCGCCCGATCGTCGAGGATATCGGCCGAGCCTTTCCGGCCACCATCGAACTCGCCACCCTCGCCATCGTCGTCGGCACGCTCATCGGCGTTCCCCTCGGCGTCTACGCGGCGCACCGGCGCAACCGCCGCGCCGACCATGTCATTCGCTTCGTCTCGCTGATCGGCTACTCGACGCCGATCTTCTGGCTCGGCTTGATCGCGCTCCTGATCTTTTACGCCAAGCTCGGCTGGGTCAGCGGACCGGGGCGCATTGCGACGGTCTATCGCTACACGGTCGAGGTTTGGAGCGGGTTCCTGCTGATCGATACCTTGCGCAGCGGCAATCTCGACGCGTTCCGCTCGGCGCTCTCGCACCTCGTCCTGCCGGCGACGTTGCTCGGCTATGTCTCGCTCGCCTACATCGCCCGCATGACGCGGGGCTTCATGATCGAGGAACTCGGCAAGGAATACGTCACGACCGCGCGCATCAAGGGCGCGTCCGAAGCGCGCGTGCTCTGGGGTCATGCGCTGCCGAACGTCATGGTGCCGCTGGTCACGGTCATCGCGCTGTCTTTCGGGCATTTGCTCGAGGGCGCGGTGCTGACCGAAACCGTCTTCGCCTGGCCAGGAATCGGTCTTTACATCACGAGCGGACTGTTCGCCGCCGACATGCCGGCGGTGCTCGGCGGAACGTTGGTGGTCGGCATTTGCTTCGTCGCGCTCAACAAGCTCGCGGAACTCCTCTACCCGCTGCTCGATCCGAGAACGCGCGCGTCATGACCGCATCGATCGCCGCCCGAAGCGACGAACCGCGCTCGCGCCGCGAGGCGCGGCGCCGCCAGATGCGTCGCGGCATTCGACGTGCGCTGGCCAATCCGTCGACTTTCGCCGGCGGCGCCATCGTGCTCGCGCTCTTCGTCGTGGCCCTGCTCGCGCCGCTTCTTGCGACCCACGATCCGGTCGCCACGAATCTCGCCGGCCGGCTCGCGGCGCCGGGGACCGAGCACTGGCTCGGCGCCGATCAGCTCGGCCGCGACATCTACAGCCGCCTGCTTTTCGGCGCGCAGCCGACGCTCCTGATCGTGCTTCTGGTCGTCGTCATATCCGCGCCGGCCGGCCTCGCCGTCGGCTTGATCGCCGGCTATCTCGGCGGCTGGGTCGAGACGACGCTGATGCGCGCGACCGATATCGTGCTCGCCTTTCCGCGCCTGATCCTTGCGCTCGCCCTGGTCGCGGTACTCAAGCCCGGACTGATCAACGCGGTCATCGCGATCGCGCTCACCGCCTGGCCGAACTATGCCCGGATCGCCCGCGCCGAAACGTTGGCGCTCAGGAACGCCGACTACGTCCAGGCCGCGATCGGGCTCGGCATGGGTCCGGTGCGCATTATGGTCGGTCAGATCATGCCGGCGCTGTTGCCCTCGGTCGCGGTGCGCGCGACGCTCGACATGGCGGGCATCATTCTGACCGCCGCCGGGCTCGGCTTTCTCGGCCTCGGCGCGCAACCGCCGCTCGCCGAATGGGGCGCGATGATCTCCTCGGGCCGAGACTTCATTTTCGATGCCTGGTGGGTCGCGGCCGTGCCCGGCTTCGCAATCTTGCTCGTCAGCCTGGGCTTCAATCTCTTGGGCGACGGGCTGCGCGACGTGCTCGACCCCAAGCATCACGACGCCTCGTGAGCGCGCCGCTCCTCGACGTCGCCGGCCTTTCGGTGGTCTTTCCGACGCCCCTTGGGCCGCTCGCCGTCGTTCGCGATTTCGCGCTCGGCATGGGGCGCGAGAAAATCGGCATCGTCGGCGAGTCGGGCTCGGGCAAATCGATGACGGCGCGCGCGCTGATGGGCCTCGTCCGCCCGCCTGGCCGGGTCGAGGCGCGGCGCCTGCGATTCGCCGGCATCGATCTCGGCGCGCTCGATGCGCGCGGCTGGCGGGCGCTCCGCGGCCGGCGCATGGGCATGATCCTGCAGGATCCGAAATTCTCGCTCAATCCGGTGATGCGCATAGGCCGGCAAATCGAGGAACCGTTGCTGCTCCACGGCACGACCTCGCGCGCCGAACGGCGCGAACGCGCGCTTGGCGTGCTCGAGGCCGTCGGCATCGACGATCCGCGCCGCGTCTACGACGCGTTTCCGCATGAGTTGTCGGGCGGCATGGGCCAGCGCGCCATGATCGCCATCATGCTGGTGGCGAGCCCCGACCTTCTGATCGCCGACGAGCCGACATCGGCGCTCGACGTCATCTTGCGCGAGCAGGTCCTCCGGCTGATCGAGGACCTGCAAGCGAGCCGAGGTCTCGGCCTCATTCTCATCAGCCACGATCTGCCCATGGTCGCGCGTTTTTGCGACCGCATCCTGGTCATGTATCGCGGGCGCGTGGTCGAGACGCTCGACGCCAGGCATTTGAACGACGCGCAACACCCCTATACCCGAGGCCTGATCGCCTGCCTGCCGGGACCCGCCAAGCGCGGCCGGTCGCTGCCCGTGCTCTCGCGCGATCCTGCCTGGGAGCGCGCCTGATGGCCGAAGCCGCGATCCGAGCGAGCGGGCTCGACATTCACTATGGCGACGGCGCGAAGCGCTTTCATGCCGTGCACGGGGCGGATCTCGAAGTCGCGCCGGGCGCGCGCTACGGCATCGTCGGCGGCTCGGGCTCGGGAAAGTCGACGCTGCTCCGGGTGCTGGCCGGCCTCTCGCGCAGTTGGACGGGCGACGTCAGGGTTGCCGGCATGGCGCTTGCCGCCCGCGTTCGCGCGCCGCGCGCCTTTCATCGTCGCGTGCAAATGGTCTTCCAGGATCCTTATGCGTCGCTCAACCCGCGGCACACGGTCGACCGCATGCTCGCGGACGGGCTCGCGCTCCACGCTTTCGCCGACATCGACGCACGCATCTTTCGGGTTCTGGACGAAGTCGGGCTCGGCGGCGGCTTTCGCTTTCGCTATCCGCACGAGTTGTCGGGCGGACAGCGTCAACGCGTCGCCATCGCCCGGGCGATCGCGCTCGAGCCGCAAATCCTGCTGCTCGACGAGCCGACCAGCGCGCTCGACGCCTCGATCCAAGCCGAGGTCCTGAACCTGTTGCTGGACATCGCGCAACGCCGAATCCTGACCTTGGTCCTGGTCAGTCACGACCTCGCGGTCGTCGGCCATGTCTGCGACGCCGTCGCGGTCATGCAGCAGGGCCGAATCGTCGAGCGGCTATCGGTCGACGATCTGATCGCGCATCGCGTCTACCATCCTTACACGCAGCGCCTGCTCGCGGCGTCGGACGGCGCGACGTGATCAACCTCGGCGATCGGTCTCGGAATACGTGGAACCTTCAATCGTCAAATCGAGTTCCGGCTCTAGAGCGTGATCGGATCGAATGGAATCGCCGAAGCGATCCCATTCGATGCGTGAATCACGCTCACCATGAACATATAGAGCAAGATTCACCGATCGAATGGCTGCTTCGCTTCCATTCGATCGGATCTTGCTCTAGTCACGTTCGCTTGCCATTTGTGAGCTTCATTCGAAAGTTCCTGCGCGAATTGTTCCGGACTGTTTCCGACGCCGACAAAATTGTCAACAGTTGACAAAACACCGAGGGCGCCTAAAGTGGTGCGACGAAAGCGAGGCTCCGTGAACGCGCTCTCGAGCATTGGCGTCGAACTTCCCGAACCGCTGTCCCGCTTCATCGCGCGAAAGCTCGGGGAAGCCATCGAGTCCGGGCGTTACGGCGCGGGCGAACGTCTTTCCGAGGACGCGATCGCCACCGAATTCGGCACCAGCCGAGGGCCAGTCCGCGAGGCGCTCGGGCATCTGGAGCGCGAGGAACTCGTCGAGATCACGCCGCGACGGGGCGCGCGCGTGATCGAATTCACGCCCGAGGCGCTCGATCAAATGTTCGAGCTCCGGGCCGTTCTTTATGCCCTCGCGGTCGAAGGCTTCGCGCGCAACGCGTCGGCCAAGGACCTGGCCGACTACGACCGGCTGGCGACCGACCTCGGCATCGAGAACGCGGCCAAGATGGCGCCGGTCGATTTCGCGCGCGCGACCCAGACGTTGAGCGCCTATATCGTCGCGCGATCCGGGAATGCGCGCTTGGCGGCCCTCATGCGCAAGATGACCCGACAGGCGTTTCGCCACTACGCGGTGCTGGTCCATGGCACGGCCGAGCACCGGGCGAACACGGTTCGCGCCGGCAAGGCGATGCGCGAGGCGATCGGCGCAAGACAGCCGAAGCGGGCCTTCGCGCTCGCGCGGGCCATCGTCGAGGCGAACCGTCACGCGGCGATGGCCGCCCTGAAGGCGGCGCGGTCGTGAACGCGCCCGAGACCTCCCAACCGCTCGCCGGCATCCGCGTCGTCGACATCGCAACGGTCCTGGGCGCGCCGGTGGCGGCGACGCTTCTCGCCGAGTTCGGCGCCGACGTCGTCAAGGTCGAGGAACCGGTTACCGGCGATCTGCTTCGGCAATTCGGTTTCGCGATCGACGGCCGTCCGATCGCCTGGCTTCAGGAGGCCCGCAACAAGAAGTCGGTCACGCTCGACCTTCGCCAACCCGAAGGCCAGGCCTTGCTCAAGCGCCTGGTCGCGAACGCGGACGTTCTGGTCGAGAATTTCCGACCCGGGACGCTGGAGAAGTGGGGTCTCGGCTACGATGTCTTGTCGGCGATAAACCCGAAGCTCGTGGTATTGCACATCACCGGCTATGGCCGCACCGGGCCCTATCGCCACAAGGGCGCTTTCGATCGCATCGCGTCGGCTTTCGCCGGTTTGACCGAGACCACGGGATTTCCGGATGGCCCGCCGCTTCGCCAAAGCTTCGCCTTGGCGGACTATCTGGCGGCATCCTACGGCGCCTTCGCGGTGATGATGGCGCTCTACCATCGCGACTTGCGGGGCGGCACCGGTCAGGAAATCGACCTCGCGCTCTACGACGGCATCTTGCGGTCCTCGGAGAGCATGGTGACGACCTACCGCAAATTCGGCTACATCCGACGCCGAACGGGCAACCGCAATCCCGGGGTCATTCCGGCTGGGCAATACCTGACCGCCGACCAGCGGTGGATTTCCATGCATGCCGGGACGGACGCGCTCTATCGAAAGCTCGCGCGCCTCATCGGCGGCAAGGCGCTCGATCCGCGTTGGGCCCAGTCCGACGGTCGCAAGGCCGACGGCGACGCGGTCGAAGCGGTGGTCGAGGGCTGGGTGGCGACGCGCGAGGCCGTGCCTTTGCTTGCCGAACTCGGCCGGGCCGGCGTTCCGGCGGAGCGCCTGAATACGGTCGCCGACATTTCCGACGATCCGCATATTCGCGAGCGAAACCTGTTGGAGTGGAACGATCCCCGGGTCGGACCGCTCACTTTCATCGACGTCGTGCCGAAATTGTCCAAGACGCCCGGACGCATGCGCTGGGCGGGCCCGGACAAGGGCGAGCACAACGCGGAAATCTACGGCGCGCTCGGCCTGTCTTCCGCCGACATCGCCGCGTTGAAGGCCAAGAAGATCATCTAGGGGGAGCCCATGCTCGATCGCCGTCAAGCCATCATCGGCGCCGCCGCCATGACCGCCCTGCCCGCCTTCGCTCAGCACAGGCTTTTGAGCGGCACCGAGTGGGACAAGGTCGTGGCCGACGCCCGCAAGGAAGGCGAAGTCTCGTTTTATTCGAGCGGCGTCGCCCGCGTCGAGGAACCGCTGATGAAGGGCTTCGAGGCCGCGACCGGCATCAAGGTCAAATACGCGCGACCCGGCGGCGCCGAGGTCATCGTTCGGAAGCTCCAGACGGAAATCGGCGCCGGCAGGCCTTTGGCGGATGTCGCGAGCATGACCGACAAAGCGCTCGGCATCTGGGCGGAACAGGAAAAAATGACGGCGCCGATGGCGGTGCCGAACGTCGCCAATATCGATCCGGCCTACCCCGTCGACAGCCTCTTCAACCTGCCGACGGGCGGCTTCGGGCTCGTGATCGTCTACAACACCAAGATGATGACCGCGGCGACCGCGCCCAAATCCTACGCCGATTTGGCCGATCCCAAGTTCAAGGACATGGTCCTGATCGGCGCGCCCGAAAACGCCGGTTCGACCACGGTCATGATCAAGGGTTGGGTCCAAAACTACGGTTGGGAGTTCGTCGAGAAGCTCCGCAAGAACGGCCTCGCCGAGACGCGACTGCAGGCCGAGGCGGCGCAGGCCGTGGCGCGCGGCGAGAAGCCGATTTGCGTCGTGGCTCAAGCCTGGGCCTACATCAACATGAAGCAGAACGCGCCCCTCGCCGTGGCCTGGCCGAGCGACGGCGTCGTGTTCGCGGAAACCTCGCTGATTCGCCTGAGGAACGGCCCGAACCCGAACGCCTCGCTGGTTTTTGCCAACTACGTACTGACGCCCGAATATCAGGGCGGGAGCTTGGCGACCGCGGGCGCCTATGGCTCGGTCAAGGGCGCGCCGCCGCCCGATTTGTTTCCGCCAGTTGCGAGCCTGAAACGCATGCCGGTCAATCTCGTCGAGCTGGTTGCGCAGCGGGGCGAGATTACCGACCGTTGGCGCAAGATCATGAGCTAAGGGCGGCGCGGCGGGAATGTCGGGAGTCGTCGTCGAGAAGCTGTCGAAAGTCTTCGGCACGGTGCGGGCCGTCGACGACGTTTCTTTCGGCGTCGCCGAAGGCTCGATCCTATCGCTGCTCGGCCCGTCCGGCTGCGGCAAGACCACCATACTCAGGAGCATCGCCGGTCTGGAGGCGCCGGACAGCGGTCGCATCCGTCTCGGCGATCGGCCGGTTTTCGATGCCGCCGAGGGCGGCGTCCTTGTCCCTGCCGAGGAGCGCAATCTCGGCATGGTGTTTCAGGCCTATGCCATCTGGCCGCACATGACGGTGTTCGAGAACGTCGCCTTCGGCTTGAAGGTGCGCGGCACGGCGCGCGCTGCGACCGAGGCCGCCGTCGCCGCCGCGCTCAGGCTTGTGCGGCTCGACGGCTACGGCGCGCGCTATCCGTCCGAGCTTTCGGGCGGGCAGCAGCAGCGCGTCGTTCTCGCGCGTTGTCTCGCCTACAAGCCGACGCTGCTCCTGCTCGACGAGCCGCTCGCCAACCTTGATGCGCGACTGCGCGACGAAATGCGCGTCGAACTCCGCCGGATCCAACGCGAGACCGGCACGACCATGATCGCGGTCACGCACGATCAAGCCGAGGCGTTGGCGCTCTCGGACCGGATCTTGGTCATGGACAAGGGACGGATCGTGCAGGACGGAACGCCCGAAGAGATCTGGCGGCGCCCGGCGGCGCCTTTCGTCGCCGACTTTCTCGGCACGGTCAATCGCTTCGCCGCCCGGACGCTCGATCCGACCACCCTGGTCGCCGAGAACGGCGCACGCGTCGCCCTCGCCCACGGCCTCTCGGGTGCGGCCGAGATTTGCCTGCGACCGACCGGCGCCGTCCTCGAGGCTCCGGGCGTGGCCGGTCCCAATCGCTGGCCCGGCGTCGTCGCCGCCAGTCTCTTCGTCGGCGAGTATCGCGAGGTCAAAGTGCGCTGCGGCACGCTCGAGCTCGATCTGCGGATTTCCGCCGGCCCGGACTATCCGCCCGGAGCGCCGGTCACGGTCGTCATCGACCCCGAACGCCTCATTCTCTTTCGAGGCGAGGCGTGAAGCGCAAGACGGAATTCGGCATCGGGCTTTGGGGCCTATGGCTCGGTCTGGCGGTCGCCGTCTTCGTGCTTTCGATCTACCCGCTGCTTTGGCTCGCGCGCGGCAGCTTCAAGACGGCAGCCGGCTACGGCTTCGGGCGTTACGTCGAGCTCTTCGATCGTTTCTCTTTCGCCGACGTTCTGGTCAATTCTTGGGTCTATGCCCTCGGGACGACCGCAATGTCGATGGTCTTGGGCGTCGGACTCGCAGTGCTGGTGGCGCGGACCGACATCCCGGGAAAGGGCGCCATCCGCCTCGCGACCGTGCTCGCCTTCGTCAGCCCGCCCTGGTTGACGGCGATGGCCTACGTCTTCCTGGCCAGCCCCAATGCCGGCATCGTCAACGTCCTGATGAACGGCTGGTTCGGCGTCAAGCCCTTCGACGTTCACAGCATGGCCGGCATGATCGTGGTGTCGGCGCTGTTTCTCTATGCCTTCGTGTTTCTCACCGTCGAAAGCGCGCTGACGGCGATCGACGGCAGCTATGAGGAAGCGGCGCGCATCGCCGGCGCCGGCCGTTGGGCGGTGCTGTTTCGCGTCACTCTTCCCTTGGTCACGCCCGCGCTGGTCGCGGCCGCGGTCTTTTCGCTGATCATCGCCTGGGGTCTATTCGCGACCCCGGCCATACTCGGCTTGCCGGCACGGGTGTACGTCTTTTCCACCCAGCTCTATCTCTTTCTCAATGCCTTTCCGCCTCGCCTCGAATTGGCGGCGGCCATGGGCATGATTTTTTGCTTGAGCGCCGCCGTCCTCGGCGCCGTCCTTTACCTTTTGCGCCGCCCTGGCGCGGCCGGGCGATACGCCGTGATCGTCGGCAAAGGCCGGCGTCCGGCGCTCCTGCCCTTGGGCCATGCCAAATGGGGCGCGCTTGTCTTCGCCTGGGCGACCTCGACGCTGTCGGTCCTGTTGCCCTATGTCGTGATCGGCTTCATGTCGATCAACACGTCGTGGTACGGCGAACTGTCCCTCGCCAATGTCAGCTTGTCGAATTTCGTCTACGTGCTGACGGAGTATCCGAACACGCTCCGCGTGATCGGCAATTCGCTCCAGATCGCCGGGATCGAGACCTTGATCGTGCTCGCGGTCGGGCTGGGCGTCGCCTATCTCTCGGCGCGTACGTCCATGCCGGGACGCGAAGCCCTCAAGGGCTTCGCCACTTATACCGTGCTCGTGCCCTCCGTCGCCTTCGTCGCCGGCGTCCTCTGGGCCTGGATTCAGCCGCCACTCGCGCTCTACGGAACGATTGCCGTCATCGTCCTGGCCCAAGCGGCGCGATCGCTCCCGATTGCGGTCCGGAACATCGCCGATGGCTTTCGCCAACTCGATCCCGCGTTGGAGGAGGCCGCCCGCATCACCGGCGCCGGGCGATTTCGCGTGTTCGTCCGGGTGACGCTGCCGCTGCTGCGGTTCGTCGCGCTGTCGACCGGAACGATCGTCTTCTTGTCGGGCCTGCGCGACCTAAATACGCCGCTGTTTCTCGGCAGCGGCTCGACCGATACGCTGACGCTCGCGGTGTTGATCTTTCAGTTTTGGGGCGAAGGGCGCGCCGGCGAGAGCGCCGCCTTCAGCATCCTCCTCTTGGTCCTGACCTTGGTCATTTTCCTGCCGCTCTACCGCCGCGAACCGAGTCTGCGGTGATGGACGATCTCGCTTCAACGCCGCCCCGAGCGACGAGGTTCGCCGGCTACGTCATCGACCTCGACGGCACGCTGACCCTCGCGCATGGGCTGACGCGCGGGGCCCGCGAACTGATCGCCCGAGTGAGAGATGCCTATGTCGTCGTATCGAACGATTCGAGCCACACCCCGTCGGGGCTCGCGGACGAACTTGCCGATTTGGGTTTGCCCGTTCCGCCGACGCGCATCGTGCTCGCCGGGGCCGCCACCATCGACCTGATCGCCGAGGAGATGCCGGGAGCGCGCGTGATGCTTTTCGCCAGCCCTGCCCTGTCGGCACTCGCCGTCGCCGCGGGGCTCGAACTCGTCGACGAGCGACCCGACGTCGTGGTGCTGGCGCGCGATGAATCCTTCACCTATGCCAAACTTTGCCGCGCGGCCAACGCGATCCGCCGCGGCGCAGGACTCGTCGTGACCAACCTCGACCTGACCCATCCCGGCCACGGCCGCGACGTCGTGCCGGAAACCGGCGCCCTGCTTGCGGCCCTTCGCGCGTGCTGCGGCGACGTACCGTATCGCGTCATCGGCAAGCCGGAGCCGCGCCTGTTCATCGAGGCTTTGCGCCGCCTTGGCACGCCGTCGGAATCCACGCTGGTCATAGGCGACAACCCCGCCACCGACGGCAAAGGCGCTAAGAAGCTCGGCATGCCGTTCCTGCTGGTCAGGGACGGCGATGCGAAGGCCGCGGCCGCCGCGCTCGACGCCGCCCGATTTGACTTAGGGTAACAACCGCCCGGCGAAAAACGCGGCGATGCGCCGTTCGATGTCGGCCACCGCCGATCGATCGAACCCCGGCGGATCGTTCAAGAGATCGGCCGCGACACCCGTGAGCCCCGGAGGCAACGGCGAAAGCAGCGCGCCATGCCCTCCGTCCGGCATGTCGGCGAGATGCAGACAGGCCTTGCAAGCCTCGAGCACCTTGGCGCTGTGAAAACGGGGCACCAACCAGCGATCCCGACTTGCGGTGACCAACGCCAGGGACGCCGTCGACGCCGCGAAAGACGCCATGTCGAAATCGGCGGCGAAAGGGACCCCGGAAACGATCGCGACGACGCGCGGGTCGGCGTGGGTGTACCAGGTGTCGTCGTCCAGTTTCAGCCTGATGACGGCCCGCGCGAGCGTTTCCTTGAGGCCGTCGAGCAAGCCGCCGGTCTGGCGCAAGCTCAGCCCGACGCAGGTGTGAAAATCCTCGACGATATGAGCCTCGCAATGCCGCTTCAGGGTTCCGGGAGACCAACGACCGCCGGCGAGGCTGAGGGCGGTGTGCCCGCCCGCCGACATGCCGTAAACGCCGACCCTGTCGAGCGCCAGCAGGGGCGCGAAACGCGGGTCTTTTCCGATCGCGTCGATCGCGCGCGAGACCTCGGCCGGACGGCGCTTCCAGCTCTCCGGGCCGACCAGACTCATGTCCTTGTAGTTGTCGCCGCGATGTTCGGGCATCGCGACGACGAAGCCCGCCTCGACCAAGGCGCGGGCTAGATCGGAGTGAACCCAAGGCGCGCCGCCCGAGCCGTGGGAAATCGCGATCAGGCGGCCATTGCCGCGCGAAGGCGGCGCCTGCCAGGCAACCGAGACGACGAAGGGACCTCGCGTCACGGGCGCGGCGGGCGCCGATGTCGGATAGAAGACGGTTATCGGTCCGTCGCCATCGGCCCCCGCGACCTCGGCGAGGCCGACCGAGGCCCGGGCGCTCGACCAACCGATGGCGAACGCGGCCGAGAGAACGCCAAGGACGATCGAAACGCGGCGCAACGACATGCGTTTGGTCCCTCGCTGCAAGGTGTCGAAGCGATTTCGTGTCGGACGTCGTCGAGGACTTCGCGCGGGCCTGGTGGAGCCGAGGGGAATCGAACCCCTGACCTCCTCATTGCGAACGAGGCGCTCTCCCATCTGAGCTACGGCCCCGGCCCGGCAAAACGGCGCGGATAATGGTTCCTGGCTTCTCTGGTGTCAAGCCGAAGGCTTGTGCCGGCGACGGACGCGGCTAAAATGGCCCCTCTTCGAGGCCAAGGCGGAAGTCCATGAAATCCCTGATCTTTTTGATATCGACCGTGATCGACATCTATGTCTGGCTTTTGATTGCCTCGGTGATCGTGAGTTGGCTCGTCTCGTTCAACGTGGTGAACACGCGAAACCGCGCGGTTTACATCGTCAGCGATTTTCTCTGGCGCGTGACCGAGCCTGCGCTTCGGCCGATCCGTCGGTTCATCCCGAATTTGGGCGGGATCGATCTGTCGCCGGTGGTGCTTATCCTTCTGTTGATGTTCTTGAAGAGCTTGTTGTTCGAATATCTGCTTTGAGGTCCTTTGCCATTTCGCGCGATTCCCGGCGGCGCTAGCCTTGCCGTTCGACTGACGCCCAGGGGCGGGCGGGATGCCATCGAAGACGTCGTCGTCGACGCGACCGGCGCCAAGCGCCTCAAAGCCAGGGTCGCGGCACCACCCGAAGGCGGCAAGGCGAATGCCGCGCTGATCGCGCTTTTGTCCAAGGCCTGGAAAATCCCGAAAAGCCGCTTCGCCATCGTCGCGGGCCCCGCTTCGCGGGACAAAGTCGTCCGGATCGCCGGCGCGACCGCGGCGGATCTCAGTGCGATCAATTGCGTTGCGCTCGCAATTCGGGCAGGAACACGGCGATGATCCGGGCAAGCGCCCTACTGTTGCCGACGCTGTTGACCATCGCGGCCTGTCAGGAGCCGATGACGCCGGCCATTGTCGGGCCCGAATTTTCCGACTCCGGACCTTCTCTCGAGCGCTATACCGAGGACGGCCGCTATCCGCGGGCCGATCGGACCAATTGGTTCTTCAAGCTCAGCCACAATGTTGACGGTTTCTCCCGGGCCGACGGCATCTGGCCGTCGCGGACGATCGCGCGGAGCGAAACGCCCTCGGCGTGGCGCCGCCTGCCTCCGCCATATCTCTATTACGAAGGGTCGATGGAGGTCGGGAGAGGCCGCTACCCGCTCGCGCATTATATGCTGCGTAATCCGGCGACCGGGCTGTTGATCGCCCGAGGCGACACCATCGTCTACGAGCGATATCAGTACGGTCGCGACGACACCCATCGCCTGACGTCGTTTTCGATGGCCAAAACTGTCGCCGCGATCCTCGTCGGCATCGCGCTATCGGAGGGCGCGATTCGTTCGCTTGACGATCTGCCGGAAACCTACGTGCCGGCGCTCGCCGGCAGCGAATACGGCCGCACTCCGCTTCGTCACCTGCTCACCATGACGTCCGGAGTCGAGTTCCAACCCGACCAACGCGGCCAATCGCCTTATGTGCGGCTGTTGGCGCTCACCGTCGAGCAAAGGAGCGCAGGCAGCGTCGAATTGGCGCGCCAATACAACACGCGCATTCATCCACCCGGACGTCGCTGGCACTATGCCGACAGCGAAACCTGCATTCTCGGCCTCGTGCTCCACGCCGCGATCCGGCGACCGATCGCCGACTACATGGCCGAGAAAATTTGGCAGCCGATGGGCGCCGAAGCCGACGCCAGCTGGCTGATTGATCGCTCGGGCGTGGAGGTCGCGACCGGCTTTTTCAACGCGACCTTGCGCGACTACGCACGCCTCGGCGCGCTGCTCGCCAATGGCGGCAGGACCGCCGACGGGCGCCAACTAGTGCCCGAGGCGTGGCTGAATGAGATGACCCGTATGCATTTTCACCCGGGCGAGACGAAGCGCTGGTACGGCTACGGCTACCAGACCTGGATTTTCCCCGAGAACGACGGCAGCTTCGCCCTGCAGGGTTTGCAAGGACAAGCGATTTTCATCGATCCCAAGCGCCGTCTGGTGATGGTCCACACCGCCGTGCGCCCGTCACGCGACCCGGGCGGTTCCGACACTATCGCGCTTTGGCAGGCGCTCAAGCGTCACACCTGGGACTGATGCCCGCGACTTCGGGCCAACTTCCGACCAGTGACCGCGAACCCTACTCCGCCGCCGCCTTGACCGCAGGACGATAGCGCAGGACAGGCGTTCGCGCGGCCCGCACCTCGTCGAGCCGGCGCCGCGGCGCGAGGCGGGGCGCGCCCAGAAAGCGCTCCTGGTCCCCGGCCTTGGCGCGCTCGGCCAGGTGGCGCAACAAGGCGATGAAGCCGTCGAGGCTTTCGCGGCTTTCCGTCTCGGTCGGCTCGATCAACAGGGCGCCGTGGACCACGAGCGGGAAATACATGGTCATGGGATGGCAGCCTTCGTCGATCATCGCCTTGGCGAAATCGAGCGTCGTCACGCCTGTGCCTTCGAGAAAGCGATCGTCGAACAGCGCCTCGTGCATGCAAGGCCCGTCGAATGCCGGCGTCATGACGTCCTTCAGGCGCGCGAGCACGTAATTTGCGCTCAGGACCGAGTCTTCGGCGACTTGGCGAAGCCCGTCCGCGCCGTGGCTCATCATGTAGGCGAGCGCGCGGACGAACATGCCCATCTGGCCGAAATAGGCACGCAGGCGTCCGAAAGACGCCGTGCCCTTCTTGTGCTCGAGCGCGGCGAAGCCCTTCGGCCCCTGGACCACCCAAGGCAGCGGCGCGTAAGGCGCGAGCGCCGCCGAAAGCACGACCGGCCCGCTTCCCGGTCCGCCGCCGCCATGCGGCGTCGAGAAGGTCTTGTGCAGGTTGATGTGCATGGCGTCGACGCCGAGATCGCCCGGACGTACCTTGCCGACGATGGCGTTGAAGTTCGCGCCGTCGGCGTAGAAATAGGCGCCGACCGCGTGAACCGCCGCGGCGATCTCGACGACCTCCGGCTCGAACAGACCGCAAGTGTTGGGATTGGTCACCATGACCGCCGCGACGTTCGGCCCGAGTTTGGCCTTGAGTGCCGCAACGTCGACCCGACCGTTTGCGTTCGCCGGAATGCTCTCGACCGTATAGCCGGCGGCGGCGGCCGTCGCCGGATTGGTGCCATGCGCGCTCTCGGGGACGAGAACCACGCTCGGCGTCTTGCCTTTGGCCGCATGCGCCGCGCGGATCGCCAAGAGACCGCAAAGTTCGCCATGCGCCCCGGCCGCGGGCGAGAGCGCGACGCCCGGCATGCCGGTCAGCGTCTTAAGCCAATGCGCAAGGGTATCGATCAGTTCGAGCGCGCCCTGCACCGTCGAGACGGGCTGCAGCGGATGGATGTCGCCAAGACCCGGTAGGCGCGCGAGCTTCTCGTTCAGCCGCGGATTGTGCTTCATGGTGCAGGAGCCGAGAGGATAGATCCCGGCGTCGATCGCGTAGTTCATGCGCGAGAGGCGCACGAAATGGCGAACGACCTGGGGCTCGGCGAGACCGGGGAGCCCGATCGTGCCTTGGCGCCTGAGGCCGCCGAGGCGGTCCCGGTAGGGCGTGGGCGCGGGCAAATCGACGCCGGTCCGCCCGGCCTGATCCTGTTCGAACAACAGCGCTTCCTCGAGGTCGAGGCCGCGATGGCCGGTGAAGGTCTTCGCGCTCATGCCGCCACCTCCTTCAGCCCGACGACAAGCGCGTCCATGTCGGCCTCGGTCGTCGTCTCGGTCGCGGCGACGAGCA
>Ga0233425_10005386_pt1 | contig 20267 bp, 23 predicted proteins | sample Watercolumn_Towu_2_FD_181712 | JGI IMG/M metagenome (GOLD analysis project Ga0233425, IMG submission 181712) | Freshwater microbial communities from Lake Towuti, South Sulawesi, Indonesia - Watercolumn_Towuti2014_140_MG | ecosystem: Environmental > Aquatic > Freshwater > Lake | place... | reverse complement strand
CCCACTTTTTAATAAAATAAGAAAAAGTATAAATCCACAAATAACTTTATATATTACTGTTATGAATCCGAAGTCAGCGAGGTGGAATTATGCCAGAGGATGACGAAAGTTTTTACGAAGACACAGCAGAGAAAGAAGAATCTATTGAAGAAGAAATGGATAATGATGAAATTAGTCCAGGCGAAGAAGGATTCTTACAGGGATATAACGAAACAGAAGATAAAGACAAAGAAGAAGAAAAAAAGTCTGTTGAAGAAACTGAGGAATAAACATATTTTTATATATGTATCTTCTTTATTTTTCTTATGGATGCAGAATTCATTAAAAAAATTCTTATGCAGCATATTTCAGAGCCAATAGAAGTAGTTCTTGAAGTCCCTGAACCGCAGTTTGGAGATGTTGCATTTCCTTGTTTTGCACTGGCAAAGTACAGAAAAAAAAGCCCGCAATTGATTGCCCATGACCTTGCTGCAAAACTGTGCGCAGAACTTCCAAAAGAAATTCAGTCAGCAAAAGCAGAAGGACCATATGTGAATTTTACATTCAACAAAAAAGATATTGCTGCATCTGTTCTTGGAGCAATTAATTGCCAAAAAGAACAATATGGCAGCAAACAGCAGAAAAAGAAAATCATGGTGGAATTCTCCTCGCCAAATACAAACAAACCTCTTCATTTAGGCCATGTCCGAAACAATGCATTAGGCGATAGCATCTCTCGAATCCTTGCATTTTTAGGCAATGATGTCATTAAAGCATGTTTAGTCAATGACAGAGGAATTCATATCTGCAAATCAATGCTTGCGTACAAAAAATGGGGGCATAATAAAAACCCTGATAAAAAATCAGATTTTTTTGTCGGTGATTTTTATGTACTCTTTGCAAAAAAAGCAGAAGAACACCCTGAATTAGAGCAGGAAGCACAAGAAATGCTGAGGCAGTGGGAAGCAGGAGATAAAGAAACAGTTGCACTTTGGAAAAAAATGAATCAATGGGTGTATGACGGCTTTGAACAAACATATGCAAAATTAGGAATGACGTTTCACAAATATTATTATGAAAGCGACATTTACACATTCGGCAAAGACATTGTTCTTAACGGACTGAAAAAAGGCATATTCACAGAAAAAGAAGGTGCTGTTGTTGCGCAATTAGAACCTGCACTGCCTAATAAAGTCCTTATCCGTTCAGACGGCACAACAATCTATATGACACAGGATATTTACCTTGCACAGAAAAAATTCCATGATTATCCCCTGGATTCATCGATTTATGTTGTTGGTTCTGAGCAGAATCTTCATTTTCAGCAATTATTTGCAATTCTCAAAAAATTAGGCTATGCATGGGCAGATCACTGCTATCATCTCAGTTATGGCATGGTTAATCTGCCAGAAGGAAGAATGAAAAGCAGAGAAGGAACTGTTGTTGATGCAGATGCAATTATTGAAGAAATGACAACATTAGCAAAAGAAGAAATCAACAAACGGCATCCAGAACTACGTGCAATTGAATTGCAGAACAGGAGCAGACAAGTCGGCCTCGCTGCATTGAAATTTCACATGCTCAAAATAGATGCTGTCAAAGACATGACGTATAATCCAAAAGAATCAATCAGTTTTGAGGGAGAGACAGGGCCATATGTGCAGTATACACATGCAAGAATATGCAGCATTTTGAAGAAAACAGAACTCCCTGAAGAATTACTTCTCAAAGGATTAGGAGAAAAAGAAAATGAATTAATCAAAGTGCTGGAAAAATTCCCTGCAGTAATTGAAGATGCAGCAAAGCATTACAAGCCATCTATGATTACACGATATTTGCTTGACCTTTGCCAGCAGTTCAACAGTTATTATCATGATGTTCCAGTGCTGAAGGCAGAAGAAGATGTAAAGAATGCACGACTGTATCTGCTCAACTGCATCAAGATTGTTCTTGAGAATGGACTCAATGTATTGGGCATTGAAAGCCCTGATGAGATGTGAGAAACAACAACCTTTATATATCACTGTAAAATTCAAGTGTACATCACTTTTTAAAGATTGATAAACATGGCAAAACAAAGCATTGATGCATTAGTACCAGGCGGAAAAGCAACAGCAGCACCTCCATTGGGACCAGCTCTTGGTCCATTAGGAGTTAACATTGGTCAGGTTGTCAGTGAAATCAACAAAAAAACTGCAAGTTTCAAAGGTATGCAGGTTCCTGTCAAAGTCACAGTTGATACTGAAACAAAAACATTTGACGTGAGTGTCGGTACACCTCCTGCATCAGCATTAATCAAGCAAGAAGCAGGATTGGAAAAAGGTTCTTCTAACCCATTATTAGAAAAAGTTGCAGATATTAAAATTGAGCAGGCAATCAAAATTGCAAAGATGAAGCAGGATTCTCTGCTCGGAAAAACAACAAAAGAACGTGTCAAGGAAGTTATTGGCACATGCCAGTCTATGGGTGTTCTTGTTGAAGGCAAACCTGCACATGACATTATTACAGCAATAAACAACGGCGAATTTGCAGAAGAAATCAAATTAGAAAAAACAGAAATTTCTGCAGAAGAGCTCAAAGCATTAGAGGCAGAGAAAAAACGCTTACAGGATGAACTTGCAAAGAAGCGCGCAGAATACGAATCTCTTGCAAAAGGAATTCTCAAAGAGCTTGGCGAAGCTGCAACAACCTCTCAGAAGAGGAACAAGCTTGCAGAGCACAAAATTCCACAGCTTATTATCGATCAGCTTGTGCCTCCTGAAAAAGCAGCTCCAGCAGCAGGCGCAGGACCTAAGAAATAATTCTTTATATTTTTCTTGTTTTACCTTATATTCTCTTTATGTTACTTACACCCCATTCCACTCAAAAGTAGTTACAGTACCACAACATTTAAATATAAGTGATTCCTACTATTAAGTAATTATAGTTTGGGGAGTAGGGAATATTCTAATCACCTCTTTTCCCGAACATTGCCCTTCGCAAGAAGGGCGATGAACGGGTTCGAATAGGATAGGATTATTGGTTTTGTTATATTTTCTTTCTCAACAAAATGCTTGTTATCAATACTCCTACACTTATACCTAACAAGAAATACAAGAATTTCTCAATATCAAAAGTAAAATAATCATTTTGCTTTTCTTTAAAATACATATCCAAATGACTGAATTCCAGTGCATAGTGAGAGTAAATCAATGCAGAATATGGATCTGACTCTTTCAAGAATTCTGCATATTCATAATAACTGTAGCCAAGCATAGGAAAATATCCTTTTTTCTGCTGTTTGTTGATAACTTGCCTGATTAATTTCAGCCTTTCCTCAACAAGAGCTTTCAATTGTTTGTCATCAGCAACGCCTATTAAACTAAGCATAATATCAAGATTAGCTTTTGCTCTGCTTGCTATTTCCAGACAAAGAACATAATTTTCTGCATCATATTTGTCTTCTGCTTGCTGTAAATCTTCTTCAATCTCCTGCAAAGGCTGTTCAATAATTAATGTAAGATACTGAAATCTCTCCTGCGCTTCTGCGCGTTTTTGTATACATGAATCTCGCAAAGCATCAGTATCAAGCTCCAGCTCTTTATCCTGATTATCAAAAAATGTACTCCATGCCTCTGCACTGTAAAGCCGTTCTACTGCGTAGGCAATCTGATATGTCGTGTCAGTGTACAAGCCAATAGCAACATTAACATACAATTCTCTTAAAGTATCTTTTGCTTCTTCTATGCGCTCATTGACAACAAGGAATGTCTGCAAATCAGTTATTGTATCAAGAGATTCAACATCCAACTGCTGCTGAAGTTGTGCAATTGTTGCGTTAATCTCCTCTGTTTTTTGTTGTGTTTCATTTGCTGAAATGTTGTTCAGTAATGTTGTATGCAAAAATATATTCTGGCTGAAGCACGTGCTTGCAGCAACATAATAATTATCATACATTGTGGCATTTTCTGCGCGAATAGTTGAGTTAATGACGTCTGTTTCATTAGATTGAAGAGCATACTCCTGCGCTCGTTTGCAAAGATCTGCAGCAACAGTTTTCATAGTGTTGGTGTACCATTTTTCTGGCACAATTTCGTTGTCATCTGCAGGATACCATTTCTCTGTTATTTCATACACTGCTTCCTGCAGATTGCCTGCTTCTTTCACCTCAACGCCAATAATTCTACCATATTCATACAAGTCAATTTCAGTGATGTTTGTGTCATTGTTGAAAACATAAAATGAAGCGCTTGCGTTTTCTAACATTTCGTTGAATATTGTTTCAGGTTTTTTTTCAAACCTGCTTGCTTTTGGAATAAGCACTTTTGTTATACCCTGCTTTTGCGCAGCATCTATTTTGCTGACTAAACTTCCTACAGGCCCTATTAAGCCACCAACATTGATTGTTCCGCTGATAGCCACTGATTCATTTAATTCAAGATTGTCAAGCATTGCCACAGTTGCCACTGCAATAGCTGCTCCTGCACTTGGGCCTCCAAGAATTGTTGCATCAGAGCGGATAGTGTAAAAAAAGTCAGTTGTTGTGCAGTCTTTTTCCAAAAAGTCGCATGCAATCTGCTCTGCAAATCTTGTGCTGAGTTGAGTATCTAGTTTTGTTAAAGGAAATGTTTCGATGTACACTCCGCCGCTGCCTTCTTGAGTTCTGATATACAAATCAGCAGTCGAACCTGTTTGCGTTGCCTCTGACACTGCAAGGAGAGTAATGTGGCCTATTGGTTGTGCAAAACATAATGGAATGCAAAGTAAGAAGAATACAATAAGAATCTGTTTCATAAAAAGTCAGAACACAAAGTTGTTTAAATACATTATGGATTAACATTTCCTGTTCTGTGAAGGAGAGTGTCGCCTGCTGAACCGAATAATTTTTCTATTGTTCTTTGTATTGCAGAAGGAACTAATGCCTTAAAGACATCATCAATAGCTGATTCCAGCTTCGTCAATTGTTCAAAGCTTTTTTGGATAAGCTGCGCTTCAGTCTGGAAGAAATTAACAACAGCTTCTTCAGAGCGAACAAGAATTTCTCTGCATTCTCTTAAACGCATAACAAGCATATCAAGCTCTGGATGAATTTCACCTTCTGATTTTAATTCTTCTTTAAGCTGATCAAGATATGTTGTAATATTATCTTCTACCTTTACTCTTTCTTTAGTAAATGCACCTATTCTTTCAACAGGAGCACCTTCTTTTGCTTCTGTCTCCAAGAATTCTTTTAATGCAGTTTGTGCTGTAGCAAGTTTTACCATAAATTCCCTTGCCTCAGCTTTATCTTGAAAAGCCAAGATAACACTCTCAAGCTCTGCACTTAATGCTTGTGCAGCAGCTATAACTGCTGCATGAGACTGAATAAACAAATTAAGAAGTCGTGCTTCTCTTCTTCCAAGTCTTTTTTCAAGTTTAATGTCTGATTTGATGCCATCTAATAATTTTTTTATTGCATTAACAGTGGATTCAACTCGTTTCTTAAGAGTATCCAATTGAGTTTGCCCCTGTGCAGCAACAGTCTTTCTTTCACCCTCAACTTTTACTTTTCCATATCCTGTATCTAAAACTTGTTGCACTGCTTTTTTCTGCTCCTCAATTGTCTTTAATTGCCTAATCAATTGTTCTATTTCACTAATCTTTGCATCAATATCTTTAGTATCTTTTGAAGTAATAAAGGCTTCTTTTTGTATATTTTCAAAGCGCTTTCTTTGCTGCTGGGCTTGTTTAAGCAAATCTCTTGCATGCTGGTCAAGTGCTTTTATCATTTGTTTAATTTCAGATTCGGTATGTTGTTTTTGCTGTTCTTCCTGTCTTCTACGTCCTTCTACAATCCCTTCTTCTCTTCTCAATTGCTCTAAAAGATGCAAAGAAGCGATTAAGTTAGACACAAATGCACTAACGTTATTGCGTGTTGAGGGTGCTAAAACAGGAGAAAGACGCGCCATACTTCTTAAGCTCCTCTTCCCTAACTCTTCAAATTTATTTAGTGAACTCATGGTATTGCCTCTATTGCTAAAGCTCTTGTCTGTATATTGTTTAAATCAGTAACTTTAAGTTGAACATCATTAAAATAAATTAACTCTCCTTCAAAACCTTGTTTATCAGGATCATCATTAGGAATATTATTGTATACTGGAAGATTGTCATTAATTTTATCCAACATATCTAATCCTCGTGTAATCATAGCAAGAGTTGCAGTGATATGTCCATCAAGAGGAGGTCCAAAAAGAGACTTAAGGTCTTGTAAATCAGTGTTAAAAATAGATTTAGTTACTGAACCAGGAGTAGTTCTTTCTTGTTGTCTTACTCCTTCAAGACGAGTAATTTCACCATTAATAGCTGCCTCATGTTTCATTGTTGATAGTATTTTATCCACATCATCACGGGCATTTTCAAGATTAGATATAAAGTCTGCAAGAATTTGTTTTACTTGATCAGGAGTTAATGGAGTTACTGACGGAGGGAGAGGATCTATAAATTCCTGAGGAAATCGTAAATAAAACTCTACAATTCTTCCTAATTCATCTTTTACGTGGTCAGCTGCTCTGCTTTTGAGCTTGTCTTTATGTTTATCAACTATTTCAAAACTTTTTTTAACTCCTGCTAACCGTGTTCTTAATTGCTTTTTTTTGTCTGCCATTTTATGTCCATCGTAAAGTATTATAATAAGTTGCAGTAAACTGCATCTCAGCTTGTAATAAAGATATAATATGTTCTTCAAATGCCTGTTGATAAGGTTCTGCTACATGAACATATTGCGCTGAACCCAATATTTGCCCCATTCTATCTCTTTGAGTTTCTATTGTTCCATGAATTCCATCTAACATTGCCATATGTCCAGGTGCATTTGCTCTTCTTGTTGGATCATCTGGTGCACCAACAATTTCAGCATTATATCTTGCTCTTGCTGTTTCAAGTACAGTCCACATACCTGCAGCAAGTACTGGCGGTGGTCCTGGATGAGATGGATTTCCAACTGCTCTAACAAATGTTTCAATTTCAGTTTGAAGTCTTGTAATTTCTGCTTCATTCCTTGCAGGCGGTGTTGGTCCTGGCGGTGTTGGTGGTGTTGGTGGTGTTCCTCCGCCTCCTCCAGCTGCTGGTGCTGCAGGTTTTCCTGTAATTTTCTCTTTTACAGCATCAACAACCTTATCTCCGCCTAATGCCATCAATAAATTAATTATACCAACAACAAATGCAATGATTGCACCATATGTCAATGGTTCAAGAATTTGCTCATATAATGCTTTTTCTGGCCCAGCCATAGTATCAACTGCGCCAATAACTCCAAAGATAAAGACAGTAATAAGGAAATACACCACTGCACGCAAAATTCTATTCATTCTGCTGTCTTCTTTAAACAAGGTTTGATTAATTGCAAACCCGACACCTACAGGAAGCATAGCAAACAACACAACAAGCACTGCAGAATATAATCTAAATATGTACATCAATAATTTAGACGGAACAAAGATTGCAGATGTTAAGCCAACAACAAACGCAATCACTGCCATTGCATTTTTCATAGGCCCTTTCTCAGCCTTCATTGCCTTAATGCCACCATTATATAATACTGCAAAGATAATGACGAAGAATGCAAATTTCAGCCAAACAGAAAATGCCTGTGTTCCAGATAAATTGAAGAAGATGAACCGCATTTGCTGGGTGATATTGTCAAAGATTCGCGCTTCAACAACAAGAGACGTTAGAGCAAATACAAGCAATGAAAGAATTGATACTCTATTGAATCTGTTCATTATTCACCCTCTTTCCTATTTCTCAAACAATCGCAATATTTAAATATTACTATTCTCTGAAAAATAGACATGGCATTCGGCATTGAGGGATTAGTCATTTTTCCAGCATTGATTCTTGGAGTTGTTATTGGATTAGTGGAACTCTTTTTTGTTCATTCTGATGAATCAGGCATGGGATGGTTTATGCACGGCATGCATGCACTGCCATTTACATTGTTGTTTGTTTTTGTCAGCATGAACATCAGCTTTGTTTTTGGATTGTTGAATCTTGCAATAACAGAAACATGGTATGTTGATTTAGGAGTAAGAGTTTTAGTCGGTATTGTTGCAATGGTGAAAATAGCAAGCGCAGTAGCAATTGTCGGCAGAATAGGCGAAAAATGGTATCATACATTAATAATTGGAGTATTAATTATTCTTGCACCGTATGTATGGGACCTCATTGGTCCAACAATCACGCCAATGCTTCCTGTTTGGATGCAATGATTTTTTCTTTCAGATGGACGAAAAGTTTATATAAAAATACCTCTTGATTCACAACAATGATACAACAACGCATTACAATCATTAAGATTAGACAGCCTGCAGAAACCAATCTCAATGAAGAATTGCAGTGGTTTGGCACATCCTTGGGATTATTTAATCTCAGAGATAAAGACAAAAGCTGTTTCAGGATTTTTATAGAACTTCTCAAGGCATCAAAACTTAATAAAGCAATCAGCAGTGATGAAATTGCCAGCAAACTTCAATTGTCCAGAGGAACTGTTGTGCACCATATCAATAAACTCATGGAAACTGGATTAGTTATTGCAGAGCACCGGGGATATATGCTCAGAGTCAGCAATCTTTCTGCATTAATTGATGAATTAGAAGAAGATATGAAACGAACATGCATTTCTTTGAGAAAAATCGCAGAAAATATTGACAAAAGAATGAGGAATTAAATTTTTTGTTCAGAAATTTCTCTGTATTCGCGCATCCACATAAGTCCAATTTTAACTAATGCTTTATTGAATTTGTCAGAAATCTTGTATGTTTTTTTGTACAAATCATAATCAATTAAACCCATGCCTTTCATAGGTGTCAGAATTCTGTCATAGAATTGCCGCTTATTATAGCTAAGTTTTACTTTTTTATTTTTGTATTCTGGCTCATCAAGTTCTGTCACAAACGTGCCGTCATGCAACTGCATGGCAAACAAAGACATCTCTGTTTTTGTAATCTCTCCACCTTTGTCTTTCATCATTTTAATGAGAAGCTTGCCGACTATTTTCTGCTGCGGGGTTGCAAATATAACTTCATAAACATCTTCTGGCAGATTATAAATGTCAAATAAGACAACCATATATTCCCCCCTTATTATATGATTTTTTGCCGCTGCGGTTTGCTCCGCAAACTTCTCCATGTCTCCCCTTGGCGAGCCGTGGGGAGACAAGAGAACCTTCACAATGTGAAGACGAGACGGCAAAAAATTAATTCAAATTAATACACCCTGTATAGTGTATGATGAAACTATACTACCTACTCCCCCGAGGATAGATTAGATTAACCTAGTATATAAAAGTTGTGCATTAAGTGGCTCTGTAGAAAATCTTCGCTCTGCTCAGTTAGCAGCTTCAAAATTCTTGGGAATTATAATAAAAGAGCTACGTTCCCGGATGGAGCCACGGAAACTATCGTTTCCTACTCGCGCTCGTTGCACTCGGCGATTACCCCTCGTAACGCTCTCTATGAGCCATTCAATTGAATTTTGACCTATGCTGCTAATACATTTTCTACAGAGCCGCATTAAGTTCATCCAAAAATTCTGAAATCAAAAAAAATCAAGAAAAAAATTATTCAACGTTTGCAAATACTTCTCCTTGAACTGTATGAGAAAATGCACCCGAAGAGGTTGCTGCATAATATACAATATCTGTATTGAGTTTATATTTTGAACCTTCAGTCATACCGCCAAGACTTGTACATCCTGCTGCTGCAACTGTAAAATATCCCCCATCTGGAACTGCTGCAGGAGTAAGTCCGTCTGCACCAATATCTGTTGCACCTGTTGAATCATAGATTGCAATAGTACATCCACCAAATCCTTCTGCAGAAGTAACATTAGTCACAGTATTATTTACATAAATTGCTTGCCCAAGATTGTTTTGTAATTTTACTGTAACATCAACAGTTGATGCAACTCCATCATATTCAACGACATAATCCTTACATAAAAATTGTGAACCAAATGTACATCGCTCTGGCAAAAACTTTGTTGGGCTTAACACGCCAAAATATGCTAGTGCACCAATCATGATTAAAATAACTAAGAATGCCCAGCCATATGTCATTAAGAACTCTAATGCTCCTTGTGCTTTTTTCATCATCATTTCACCTCTAATATTATAATGATGTCTTTTTTGTCATTTTCTTCTATATAAATTTTCTTGTTTTCGAAAAGTATTAAAGAGAGTACTGTATTAATACTGCGGGGTGACCATATGAATAAATTAATTGTCTTAGTGATGTTAATACTTTGCAGTACAACAGCATTTGCACTTTCTGCAGGAATAGAAATCCAGCAAAACCTGCCAGTAGGCTATGAACCTAGCGGAATTGAATGGCTTTCAGCATTAAACAAACTCGCGCTTGTGAGCGACGGCGGTACATTCAGCACTATGAACATCTACGGAACTGAAGTTACATCTTGGAATATTGGCGGAGACATAGAAGGTGTTTCAAGAACTGCAAACAGCAACACAGTATACATTGTTACAGAATATCCTATGGCAATCAGAGAAGTTGATGCCACAAATGGACAAACACTACACACGTGGTCATTGACAGGCATTGTACCAAATCCACCTTCAACAAACAGTGCATTAGAAGGCATTGCATATGTTCCTGCAAGTGAGAATTCTTATGGCATTGACATTGTTGTTGTCGGTATGCAGGGAACTGGTGCATTGTATGCACTGGCACTTGGAACAACTGCAACTCTTTTAGGAAGTATGACTCCGTACAGCTCAGGAGATTTGTCTGACTTATTTTACAACAGCGAAGAGAATCTTTTATACATTTTATATGACAGTGAAAACATCATGAAACAAGTAAACCTTGATGGAACTGTTGTTGCAACAATGTCTATTCCAGGATATGACCAAGAAGGCATTGTAGTATTGCCCGCATGCCCTGCTGGAACAACAACTTTGTTTATTGCAGAAGATTCTGGAAGAGTTATGACATATACTGGCTTTGCAACAACCTGCCCAGCAACTCCTCCTACAGACAGCGACAGTGACGGAGTTCCAGATTCTTTTGATATTTGTCCAGGATACGATGATAATAATGATAGAGACAATGACGGAACACCAGATGGCTGTGACACAGTTGATGACAGAGATGAAGATGGCGATGGTTTGACAAATGCACAAGAGCTTGTCTATGGAACAAATGCACAAATTGCAGACACTGATGGAGATGCACTCAACGATGGTCTTGAGATATTTTACAGAACAAACCCATTAGACTCTGACTCTGATAATGGCGGGGTTTTAGATGGACAAGAGATCACTAATGGAACAAATCCGTTGGATGCAAGCGACGATATTCCCACAGACCCTAATAAAATTACAGAATATCTTGTCAATAAAGATGCAACAGTATTAGTGAATTATGCAGATAACACAATGTTGACAATAGACCCTTACGCAGGATATACGCAGATTAATGCAGGACTCAACAGCAACAGCGACAGGCTGATTGTTACAAACGGAAAATATGTAAGTGTTTATAGAAGAAATACGCGTATTGCTCACACAAAGATTGCAACATCTATTCCAAACAGCAATACAATGTCCATTACCAATGCAGGAAGTTATGATCTGATTGTTGTACAGTATCCTCTTGGAAGAAAGACAGCAACAGTTACGTTGAAACTGGAAAACGACAGATTGTCTCTTACCAATGTTGCAATTCGGCGATAATTTTCTTCTTTTTTTCCATTTTCTTTTGTTCTGTCCGAAAAGTATATAAAAGGGCAGGGAATTCAAAGAAGAGAGTAAGAATCTTATCGAGGGATGATATATGGAAGAAGGCGAGGTACAAGGAGAAATTAAAGTTACAACAGCAGGAACTTTGAAAAAAGGTTCTGTTGTCATCATAGACGGCGTTGCATGCAAGGTGTCTGATACACAGACAAGCAAACCTGGAAAGCATGGCCACGCAAAAATTAGAATCACTGCTGTCGGGATTCTCGACGGCAAAAAAAGAGAATTGGTCTGTCCTGCACATGACAACGTCAACACGCCAGTGATTGAAAAGCGCAGCGCGCAGATATTATCCATTGCAGGCAACATGGCAAATGTCATGGATGCAGATTCATTTGAAACATTTGACATGGAAATTCCTGAAGAACTCAAAGCAGACGTAAAAGAAAACATCAATGTTTTGTATTGGGTTATCACAGGAGTAAAAATCATGAAACAAATTAAACCAGAGTGATGTAAATGGTACGATTTCCAGAAGCAGAAAATAGGTTGTTCAGAAACAAGTTTGTATGCAGAAACTGCAAAACAACAATCCGCGCAACAAACATGAAAGTTCTGGCAGGAAAAGTCTCATGCAGAAAATGTAATTCTAAAGTATTGAGACCGAAGAAGAAGAAATAAAGTTTAATTTTATTGTTTTTATTTTTGTATTAATATTTATAAAAGATATGAGATTATTCTCTGATTATGACCTTACTTGATGATGTAATTAAAGAATACAATAGATTAAAAGCAACACCTGCAAAACATAAAAAAAAATGGAATGCTTTAGAAAAATATGTAAGCGATCATTTTCATGTTGCTCTTCCTGATGCAAAAAAAATAAATGATAAAACGTATGAATATCCAATACGACCTGAATGTTTTGACAAAAATGCTCCTTATCCTAGTTTATTTGCAGTAAATCGTTACACTGCAGCTGTTATAGGAATGGAGGTTAGGTTGTTATTTGTCGATAGTACAGGAAAAATATATAGTACCTATTCTCCTGACATTAATTCTGATCCGAGTATGTGTGCTGTAAGAATTATTCTTGAACCAGCATCCCGTAATTTTACACCGCATAAGTGTTTCTTGAACAACTACGAAGATTCAATGCGGGCATTAGAAAGAATAGGAAATATATTAAGTGGCAAAGATACTGAGTGGAAAATAAGAATTATTTAGAGAAGATAAAGAAAATAATAAAAAATTAAGCGCCAAAGCCAAATTTGCGATGCTTTCTATTTGCGCCTTTTGTTTTGCTTGGCCGCATTTTTTCTGCACCTAATCCTTTGTTATGCAATCCACGCGCTTTTTTTCCTGCAGAAGTTAATCCTCTAAAGACACGGCCTCTGTTTTCTGGCTTTGCAATCCATTTCATATCTGGATCAGCTAATACAGCAGGATGTGCTTTGTCAATCATGATAACTTCATACCAATAATACATTCCATCTTTTGCAACCCAATAGCTGTTAAGAACTTCACAGTTTGGATATGCTCGTGCTGCCCGCTGTTCGCAAATCCATTGATAATTCTGCTCGAGATTCATTTGTATACCAAATTTTCTTGGCACTCTTCCGCCTTGAATGCGTTCTCTGACGTGGCCTCCTCGTTCAATTCTCTGGCGAACAACAAAGAAACCTGGCTTTGCTTTGTATCCCAAAGCCCGTGCTCTGTCCAATCGTGTTGGATGTTCAATTCGCAGTGTTGGTGCGTCTGCTCTCCATTGGACAAGTCTGTCATACCACAAATCTTGTAATCCTTTTTTTGGCACTTTCCATGCCTGTTTTATGTATTTGTATATAGCCATTTGTTTCACCTTTCAGATTCAGGACGCATTCCGCGCACTCCCACATCTCTGTACTACTCAAGAAAAATAGGTTGTTTATAAATGTTCAGGTTATTTGAAGAACGAAACGACAATTATTTCCCGCAAAATTTAAGTACTTAAACGCACAAAAAAAGAAAGAGAGGTGTTAAAGTATGACTAAAATGCAAGAAAAGATAAGTATGTATCTAACAATTGTTACTGCAATTATTGCAATAGGTGCATTAACTCTCATGACCGTTAATGTCAAATTTATGAGCGGAATCTCTGAAGACGTCAGTGGAGAAGCATATGCTCTTGTAAGAAATCCACAAACAAATCTTTGCCGAGAAGGATATACGTATTCCTGCTCTTGTATTGCAGAACAGCCAACTGCTCAAAACCAGCACACAACAAGCGGAACAACAGGAAATGACAATGATGAAGACGAACACTGGGGATCATCTTAATGAATTTGTATATGAGAAAGGACCATTAGTATTTACACACAAGCCACTATTGCCAAATATGGTTTTATTTGATGTGTGGCTTGAAGATTTCTTTGCATTACAAGGAGTTCATAATTACAAAGTATGGCTATCAGGAGGTTTTCTCGCACAGCAGTGGAGAACATATGATATTGACATCACTCTTGTAGGCCCTCTGCAAAATTTAGAAGAATTAGCGCACATTATGATTGAAGGAACTAGAATTGGTTTTGAAAAATACCAAATGCTGTTCGACATCCAGCATCATAATGTTGCACCGCTTGAAAAATATACTCAAAAAACACAAAGACAAATTATTGAAAAAATTGTTTTTGCAGACAAAGTAATTGTAAATGGAAACATCGTAACAGATTGGACTGATGGTGAAAAGATAAGTGAACACTTATGGAAAGTCAAAAGAATTATGCCCAGTGATAAACAAATGGCAAAAATGACTGAGCGAAAGTATAAAAAACCCATTTGTTTGAATGAAGGTAATTTCTCAAACAACAGGTAAATTTTTATAAACCCCCTGCATTTCTTTTTCAACAATGGCACTTCCAGATGCATTAAACATACACAACATCAGACAACGATTAAGAACATACGCACAAGAAAAAGGACATTCTGAATTAGAAAGACTATTGAAAATTCCTGCAAGTGATGGCAATGCAGAAGAAATAGCAAAAGCTATTGCCGAAGTTCCTGATGTTGGAGAAGCTCTGAGAGCTGCACTTGTAGGTTTTCCTCATGTTGATGAAATTGTTACAGCAGTAGTAAGCAACCCCAATAATAATGAAAGAGTTAATGTTATTGCAATAGGGGGATATACAATCTTCTGTTCAGTATCTGATTATGCAGATAAACAAGAAATTGTAATAGATGCAGTGAGAGCAATTGCTCGTATAGGAGTGACATATCAAGGAATCGTTGATAGAGTAATGCCCATTATTGAAAATGATTTAACTAAAAAAGATGAGTATACACCATTCAGTATTTTAAGAAAAGCAGAAGTATTAGAACTTCCTAAAGTTGTCACATTACTCAGAGGATTGCAGGAAGGAGATGAGTTTGAAAAAGTATTATTTGCAGTTGTATATGAAGTTGGCATGGGATTAAATACTCCTGCCACCACAGAAAAAGTTGCAAAGTATTTACAACAACTTCATGGAACAGAACTTGAATATTCTGCAGAATGTATACGAACAACATATCGTCAGCGTCAATCAGCACCTGCAGTAAATCATCTTGTCGATGCACTTGGAGATGAAAGTTTTATAAGAATGAAGCAAAGATATGCACAACATCCAGAAGCGTTCACAGCAATGATGGACATTGTCGAGGCGAGAATGAATAAGTATTCTTACGAAGCTTGGAGAAACAGCAAACCAATAACCAGAAAAGGTTATGTTACTGAAGTCCGACATATTGCAAGAATATTTGAAGATAATTCTGTTTACCGAGTAATGACAGAGGTTTCAGAAAGAAAAAGAATAAGAGTATATCAACAAATAAAAGAAGCAGTTATGAAAGATGCTGAATCAGTTATAAATGGAACCCATTATGGCGGTCGAAATCTTGAAAAAAGAAAGATTGTATTGCAGATTGCTGTATTAAAAAATCAGTAACACATATAAAACAAGAGTTTTTCACATTTTCTATGGGATTTTTTGAGAAAATAAAAGAAGCAGTTATTGGCAAGCCAGAACCGCAGTTTAATGATGTGCATCAAGTATTTCTTAATACTGCAACACAGTTTGAAGAGGGACTAAAGCTTACTGGCCAAACAATTATCCCAGATGCAGCAAATCTTCAGCATATTACATTTGTCGGCATGGGTGGCTCAATGCACCCTGCATTTCTTTTACGAACATACCTTGAAAATATGCAATGCAAAAAACAAATCAATCTTGTCAGAGATTATACAATCCCTGCACATATTTCAAAAAAAGGATATCTTATTGTTATTTCATACAGCGGCAACACAGCAGAAACAATAGAAGCATACAGGCAGGCATATCGTGAAGGCTTTCAAATGCTTGTTATGACTGCTGGCGGAAAATTGCAGGAAGCAGCAGAAAAAAATGGAACTCCACTCATACTACTGCCAAAAGGATATCAGCCAAGACACAGCATGTACATTATGTTTGGTGCAGTGCTTCAATTAATGCAAAATTCAGGCATTCTTGAAAAGCATGAAGAGTTGTTTCAAGAAGCAATCAGAATTCTGAAAAAAGATATTTTTGAAAATATGGGCAAGCAGATTGCAGAAAAAATAGACAAAAAAATTCCTTTAATATATACAACACCTAAATTAGGAAGCGTCAATCAGCGCTGGAAAATCTGTTTCAACGAGAATTCTAAAACTCATGCATTTTACAATGAACTGCCGGAGCTTGATCATAATGAATTAAATGCATTTGAATCAAGAGAAGGAAATATTCATATAATTTTCTTAGTTGATGAAGAAGAGACACGCCTGCATAAACAGAGGGTTTCTGCAACAAAACAGATTATCAAAGATTATGGGTTTACGACAACTGAAATTGTGATTAAAGGACCTTCGTATCTCAGCAGAATGCTCAGTGCAATGAGCATTGGTGACTGGACAACATATTATTGTGCACAGCATGCTGGCAGAGATCCATTGAAAGTTGAAACAATTGAGAAATTAAAGGAAATATTGAAAGGAGAATAATTTCATCACCAAGTAAAATCAGTAACTTCTCTTCGTCCGTTTTGCGTAATAGTAAGTATCTCATGAGGAAAGACAACCAAACAAGGTTGTTCTGGTTCTTCAAAAACAAGATCATCATCAGACTGTGGTGCGTGCAATGCTCCTTCTATATAGATTCTACATTCCACTTTATGAGGTCCACCGTACACAAATTGAACTCCATAAAAAAAAGATCCACTATTTTGCAAAAGAGGCTGATGAATACTGAAAGATAAAGGAACTCCTCTCCTGTGGTTTGGCATTACTCTCTGCCAAAAATGTGCATTTGGCCTATACACCTCATTATCTGTTGGAGTTTCATGTATAGCTTGATCAATATAAATGCTTAATCTTAAACTAGGCAGACCTGCAGGATAACGAACATGCCCTAAAGAGTAATTCAGATTGCCACAACGTGCTTGAATCTCTTCTTCCTTATCACGTTGAAGAGCATATTTCAAGTTTGTTAATTCATCATTCAATATGTTTGCTAAACTCATAATTCAGAGAAATTGCAGTTCATTTATAAAAGCTATCCAAAAACATAAATAGCAAAAGCAATTGACTGAGGATATGAAATACACTTTACCAACATCAATATTTGTTGCAGTGACTGCGTTTGTTGTTCTTATTGACCAAATGACAAAATACCTTGTCAAAACAATTATCCCACTTAGTGCATCATATCCTGTTATTCCAAACATACTGTATTTTACACACACGACAAACACAGGTGCAAGCTTTAGTTTGTTTACCTCATATTCATTTATTCTTGGTATGATTGCAGGAGCAGTTGCTGCAGGCATTATTGTCTGGTACAAGCAGATTCCAAAGAATTATCTTCTTCCAGCTGCACTCATTTTAGCAGGAACTCTGGGAAATCTTATTGACAGAATTTTGCAAGGCCATGTCACAGATTTCATTGATGTCAGAATCTGGCCTGTGTTTAATGTTGCAGATTCAGCAATCACAATTGCTGCAATTATGTTGATTATTATTGTATGGAAAGAAGAGAAATAAAAATAAAAAATTTTAAAGAGGTGTGAGAGAAATACTAAATGTTCTCAACGGTTCTTTTAATGGTCCACCGTCTTCTGTCCTATATCGAGGTTGAAAAGAAGTAATCTTACTTAATGGTTTTCCAAACGCACGTGAATTTGTACCGTATAATTCTTCATCAGATGTAGGAAAAGAAGGAGAAAAGGGTTCAATGGTTACAGTCACATACCCAACTATGCCCTTCGAAACATAATCCCCAGACATCTTAGTATTGTATCCATGTTGATCTTCATAATCTGGAATAACGAAAACAGATTTACCTGGATGAAATAATTTTTTGTTTATTACATCTGTACTTGGACCATAAGGATCATGAGGATCTCTGTCTAAATCATTTAATTCAGCAAAAATTCCTGGAGGAAGATCTAAATGAGTCTCTGTTCTACCTGAATAACATAATACTCCTGCTGCTCCCTCTGGAAGAACATAATTAGTGGGAGTTATAAATGTATAATCCGCAGTAGATCTTATGTATCCATTAAACACATAGTTATCGTAAGAGTCCCCCTGTTGTACTTCAAAAGCTTCAATAGGAATCCTAGCAGTTCCTTCACAAACATTTACTGTATATTCTTGCGGTTTACCACTACATCCAATGAGTAATGCAACGAGTCCAAGTAATTTTTTCATATTCCTACCCCTTCGAGTTTAATATTAACTCTATTTACAAATACTAAAATCGAAGTAATATTTAAATTTTTTGTTTTTTAACTATTTGGCAGTAGTATATTTGAAGTTTGGAAAAAAATCACACCAAATGAAAATATAATAAAAGTGTGAAACTGTTAATTATAGTTGAAGACATAAATAATTAGACAAATGATGTCTTCAGCGGAATAGTGAATGACAATATATTATTGTCTAAATTAATTTGTCATTCACTATAAAAAAACATCAAAAATGAAGAAATAAGAATTAAAAAATTAAGAAATCAAATTACTTTTTCTTTCTTCCTTTCTTTTTCTTCACTAGTTTTTCTATTTCATTGAGTTCAACAAAGTCATCTGGATTCAACTCAACTGGCTCGACAGATGGCTCTTCGTCATATGTTGAAACAACTGGTTTTCGAGTTGCTTTTGCTGCTGGAAATGTCATCTGCGGTATTACTGGACTTGCTGGCTCGCATGTTTTTCGCCTGCAGCAACACGAGCATGGGATAGAAAGGCTTAACACAAATCCTGCAATGCCTGATAATAACAAAATTGCAAGGATTCCTTTATCGTCTGGAAAAATTGTGTGAAATGAAACAACGCCTGTCAGCAGCGTGATGGCAAAAACTGTCAGAGAAAACAAACTTCCAATCCAGCTGTTAAACAAAAACACGCCAAGAACAATTAATGTGCCTAACACAAACAATTCAACAATAAAAAAATCTCCACCAATTTTCATATATGTCAAAATGTCTGCAATGCCTGCAACGCCAAGCAACAGAACCATTAACAAAAATCCGTATACTTTATTCATTCGCATCTCCCCCTGAAAAGTTATGCACTTTTGTTGTTATTCAAGATTTAAATAAGTTTCCATTCTATAGTGATTACAGACCAAAAGATTTAAAAAGGGTAATTGGTTACTCTTTTGTATCCATACGTATGGGGGTTAGGAACATGAAGAAATTATTAATAAGCATGATTTTAGTGTTTGTTTTAGCACTAACGTCTGTGTTTGCAGCATTGACTGTAACAACGACATGCGCAACAACTGCAACAGTAGGAACAGCATATAGTTGTACTGCAACAGCAACAGGTGGCAGTGGAACATATAATTACAGTTTGTCAACAGGATATCCGACTGCAATGACAATTGCACCATATACAGGAGTAATTAGTTGGACTCCAACATACAGCCAAATTGGCTCAAAAAGCTTTACAGTAAATGCAGTAGATTCTGCAGATTCAACAAACACAGGTTCTGTTACTGTTACAACAACAGTTTCAGCAGAAAATGATGCACAACGATTCCTCTACAAATTGGAATTATTAATAGATGACATTGAATCAGCAGAAGATAATCTTGATGACATTGAAGAAGATGTCCAAGATGAAATTGATAATTATTTAGAAGCTGTTGATGAAGACGATGATAGAGACAAAGACGATGCAGAAGAAGAACTTGATGATCTTGAACAAGAACTTGAAGATTTTGAAGATGACACACTTGATGATCTTGAAAAGGATTATGATGATGTTGATGAATATTATGACGACACTGATGATGATGAGATTGAAGATGAAGGTGTCGATGCCGATGATGCAGAAGATGATTTTGAAGAGACAGAAGAGGATATTGATAACTTAAAAGAACAAATAGAATGTATCCAGTACATGATCGACAATAAAGAAACAAACTGCGATGCATTAGATGAAACTGAAGAAACACCTGAAGAAACAACTTCTTCAACCTCAAGTTCAACATCAAGTACAACAACAACTCCTGTAGAAGAGGAAGAACCAGCAGAAACTGTTG
>Ga0233425_10005385_pt1 | contig 20270 bp, 22 predicted proteins | sample Watercolumn_Towu_2_FD_181712 | JGI IMG/M metagenome (GOLD analysis project Ga0233425, IMG submission 181712) | Freshwater microbial communities from Lake Towuti, South Sulawesi, Indonesia - Watercolumn_Towuti2014_140_MG | ecosystem: Environmental > Aquatic > Freshwater > Lake | place... | reverse complement strand
CCCCGCCGTCACTGCTAATCACCGGCACACCACAACCCATCGCTTCCAGTACCGGCAACCCAAACCCTTCGGTTATCGAAGGTTGGACATACAATAGTGCCCCCAGATATAACTGCCGCAACTCAGTGTCACCTATCCACCCGGTAAAGATCACCTTGTCTTCTATCTTGAGTCTAGCCGGACTCGCCACAATCTCCTCAAAATCCCACGCGAGCTGACCCGCGATCACCAGTTTGTGATCTGGGAAATGTCCTACATAAGCCTTAAATGCTTGGATCAAAGCTACCAAGTTCTTTCTGGGTTGCACGCTCCCCACAAACAAAATATATTCGTGCTTTTCAATATCCCATTGGTCAAATACCTTGGGCGTTGTGTTTAACGCCTTCTTTGCGGGGATAATAAACCCTTCATGTATCACTTTGATACGCTTTTTATCAATATGAGTCTCTTTTTGGAGCTCATGTGCGGTAAAATTTGAGACTGCGATGATCCCGGTCGCCTTTTTCGCAGCATAAATAGTCGAAAGCGGTAGATACCATCTTTGGAGCAAATTTTTGTATTCTTTGAGCCACTTGTACTCAATTCCATGAATGGTTACCACCGTTTTCAAGTTCGGTCTCCTCAGTACCGGCAATGTATGTGCCGGGACCCACAGGACATCAAGCGTAGGTTTTTGCCATGTTTCCCAGGCAAGACCGAGCTGTGTCCAGAGATACTTCATATTTACTTCTTTGACAATTACATTGCTATATCCGACCAATTCTCTCGGCACTTTTGTATTTGGACGGATAAAGAGCACAAACGTATGTTTTTTTGCTTCTAGCAATTGACACATTTGAGTGATAACGTGAAATGAATAGTTTTCCGTACCCGTTCTAGTCTCAATAAAGGCTCTCGAGGCATCTATTCCAATAATCATATCGCAATCATACCAAACTACATCATTTTTTGTTAATTAAAATTGACGGATGAAATTTTGTCGACATTACAGGCGCGAAGCTGCATGTACCGGAGATCAAAATTTGCGTCCGTCAGTTTTTGTAGATTGTAGTGGATACAGCTGATTTACTTCAGCGCCTTCCTATAACTATCGATATTCTCTATCGCTCTCCCCGTCCCCTTGACCACGCAAAACAATGGATCTTCGGCGATATACGCTGGCACGCCCACCTCTTTAGTCATGAGTGCATCTAGGTTCCGGAGAGTTGAGGTACCGCCACTCATCACTATCCCCTTGTCGATGATATCCGAAGCCAGTTCGGGTGGCGTCTCCTCTAGTACTGCCTTCACTACTCCTACAATCTGTGCGAGTGGCTTCTGCAACGCGTTGTAGATGTCGGTTGAGGTAAGCACAACCGTGCGTGGCAGACCAGTCACCGTATCCCGACCTTTGACATTCATACTTTCTTCTCGAGCGAGCTTGGTGGCCGAACCTATTTTTATCTTCACGGCTTCAGCGGTTTGATCTCCAATAATCAAAGAATGGTTGCGTCTCGCGTAGTCCATAATTGCTTCATCCAGCTTGGTCCCCCCCACTCGCACACTTTTGTGCACTACTACTCCACCCAAGGCTATCACCGCCGCTTCTGCCGATCCTCCTCCTATATCCAGTATCATGTTTCCAGAAGCCTCTGCAATCGGTATTCCCGCCCCTATTGCCGCCGCAAGCGGCTCATCGATCAGGTAGACCTGTTTGGCGCCAGCAGCTAAAGTGGCCGCCTGTGCGGCACGTCTTTCTACCTGCGTACACCCAGCAGGCACACAAATCATGATTTCAGGTTTAAACAGCCAGCTCTTCCCCACTGCCCGGGTAATAAAATACGACAGCATCGCCTCCGTAATCGCGTAATCAGCGATGACTCCATCCTTCATTGGTCTACTTGCCACGATATTGCCTGGAGTACGTCCTAGCATTGTCTTGGCTTCGTTCCCTACCGCCACGACTCGCATATCAGCTATCGATACCGCCACCACCGTTGGCTCGTTCAACACTAGTCCTTCTCCAGCGACCCACACGAGCGAATTTGCCGTCCCCAGATCGATCCCTAATCGTTTCCCAAAGTTCATATAGCTGGATTTTACCATGGCAAAATATTCTCGGGTTTGCCCCAGCGAAACTCAGAGAGCAAAGTGTGGTTTTCACGCACATGCATTATATCCCGCTTATATATTATCATTACCGCATTCCAGGTAGATAACTAGCGTTAATAATTGTGTGTTGACACCTCATTTTGATGTAGATATGATAAATATACCTTTACAAACTTAGACATATACCTGGATGTACAAGTTATGGATCACTCCTATTCTATACAAGAAGTAGCCACCAAACTCAATCTCTCCGACAAAACACTCCGTCGCTGGGAAGAAGCCGGCAAATTTACTCCTTCTCGTACGCTCGGCAACCAACGCCGCTACACCATCGAAGATATTCAAATCTTGGATGCCATCAAACATGGTACGATCAATGCTCAAAGCGAGCTCCTCTCCCTAGACCAAGCCGCGAATTTCTGTGGTGTCTCCAAAGTGACTTTTGCTCGCTGGGAAGATGAAGGTAAGATCCATCCTTTGATTACATCTGGCAATACCTACTACCCTCGCCTGCGCCTCGAAACCAAAATGGCAAATCTACGCTCTAGTATGGTGGAACAAATAGAAGATGTACCACCTCAACCTGCCTCCGACCCCGTCTTGACTCCTCCCCCAACCATCAAACCACAAAGTTTCAAACCAGCCATCACTCTCCCCACCCAAAAACCACCGTCTCCTCCACTAACCAGCTCAGACTCAACCAACAATCAAGCATTGGGCTCTACCTTGACCCACACTCTCATCACTCTCCTCCTCCTCCTTGGGTACCACCTGATCTTCAACTCCCCCAGTACTCCCATCTCCCCTCAAACACCCGGATCCGTCCAAGGTACTACCACTGTCGCCCCGTCTCCCGACCCACGCCTCGACGATTTGATTGCCAAATTCAAAGAACACGTCAACCAGCAAAATCTTTTCAATGCCAAGCCCATCACCCCTACCACTATCAATCTCGACAACACTGCTTATATCACTAGCTCTTATGTCCTACCTGCAGGCAAAGATCAAGTGTCCGTCACCTCTGACAAAGTCACTCCCAGTACTCCCGTCACCATCAGCTTTTCTATGGATTACTCCCCAGCCAAGAAATATTGGGTGACAACCCAAGATGGTGGCTTCACCCTCCACACCGACTTCCCCGTCGCCGCCGACACCACCTTCAACTATTCCTATCTCGCGACAATAAACCCAACCACCGCTCCCACTATCCCCACTCCAATCTCCACCCCCTCCGCTACTAATATTACTCACTGATGCGAATTATGACTCTTTGTAATATGTCACTTGCACATTGCCAGCACTCTTAGCAACATCATCAGAAGGGTGTCGAACTTCTGCACGATATAATACATTTCCACTTGCGTCTGTAGTATGTGTAGGTTTTTCTGAGTCAGCAACCAAGAGAAAGTAACGTGCAAAAGCTGGCTCTATTGTACATCCTATTATTCCATCTATTTCTTCTAAAACTTCCGTCATAAATTCCTTTAATAATTGTGCGTATAATTTACACACCAAAAACGGAGTCTACTCCTCTCCCCCCACCCTTGTCAACACCTCCCCACCTCTGGTAGACCAGATTAAATACCTATACGAAATAGCACAAAATGGGTATAATGTATCCTATGCAACTCAAAGTTCTCAAAAAGTTGACCCCCGCCACCATGCGCCTCATCATCTTCTTTGCGACTCTCGGCTTCATCTTTGGTGGTACCTACCTCATGATTCGTTACGCCCAGGGCTACCGCCCCACCAAAACCGGCACAATCAAAGGTACGGGTCTCCTCTCTGCCACTTCTTTTCCGCCAGGTGCCGAAGTCTATGTCAACGGTCGCTTGACCACCGCCACCGACAATACCTTAAATCTCGATCCCAGTGATTACGACATCGAAATCAAAAAAGACGGCTACCACGCCTGGACCAAACAACTTCGCATCGAAAAAGAACTAGTTTCCGAAACCAATGCCCAGCTTTTCCCCACTTCTCCTAGTCTCGAACCTTTGACTTATACCGGAGCCTCTGGCGCTATCCCCGCCCCCGATGGCACCAAACTCGCCTATAGTGTCGCCACATCCTCATCCGTCGCCAAAAATGGTCTCTATGTCCTTGAACTCAGCTCATCGCCTTTATCACTCAATAAATCTGCCAAACAAATCGCCCGCACCGAAAATAGTTACGACTACTCCCAAGCCACCTATACCTGGAGTCCCAGTGGGGACGAAATCTTAGTCTCATTTGTGACCGGCGCCCATATCCTCCTCGACACCACTACTTTCAACGACCTTGCCAACCTCAAAGATGTCACCGTCCGTCTCCCCCAAATCCTTTCTGAGTGGGAGCTCGAGCTCGCCCGCGAAGAACGCCTCCACATGCTCAAACTCCCCGAGTTTATGCAACAGATAGCTACTACCTCCGCCACCAATCTCTATTTTTCCCCAGACAACAAAAAACTCCTTTACCAAGCCACCTCTCCTTTTTCAATTCCCACCAACCTAGTCCCCGCCCTCCCATCTTCTTCTACCCAACCAGAGACGCGCACGACAATCGCCGGTCACTGGTATGTCTACGATCTCAAAGAAGATAAAAACTTCGCCCTTGCTCCAGGTACAGTCCCCTCTCCTAGTCCCAGCCCATCTCCTAAAGTTCCAAACTTTAAGCGGTCTGCAGTGAACACGAAAGATGGTGCGGAACTTTTGCGATTTGTCCCCACCAAACTCACACTGCTCGACAACTTCCAAGATCCCCTCCCTGCCGAGCTCATCTCCTCCCCCTCAGCTTTCCACAAACTCCAACCCGAGTCAGCCACCACCAAATCCATTATCCTCTTTAATGCTCAGTACTCCCCTATCTTTGTCGGCAATATCCAGTGGTATCCTGATTCTACGCATCTCATCATCACCATGGACAACGGGATCGACATCATCGAGTACGAAGGCACCAACAAAACCACCCTATACAGCGGACCCATGGACAACAATATCGTTTACCCCTGGCCAGATGGCAGTAAAATCATTACGAGAATTGCTTTTGCCGAAGGTACGCTACCCAATCTCTACACAATTAAGTTAAAATAACCGTAATCGCTCCCATAGTTTAACGGATAGCCCAGCTTTTCGCGAAAAGCTGGGTCCTAAACCTCTATGTACTACGTATATATTCTTCAAGATGAAAATAATAAAATATACACCGGGTATTCTTCCGACCTCAGAAATAGACTCAAATCCCATCTTCAGGGAACTACAAAGACAACCTCTCATTTCACCAACCCAAGGCTCATCTATTACGAAGCATATTTCTCTGAAGAACTTGCTAGATCGAGAGAAAACAAGTTAAAACAATACGGATCAAGCTATACGGGACTTCTTAAAAGACTTGGGTTAAAATAACCGTAATCGCTCCCATAGTTTAACGGATAGAACAGAGGTTTCCTAAACCTCTAATCCAAGTTCAATTCTTGGTGGGGGCACAACCAAACCTTATTTCCCTCTTTCAAAGTCCGAGTAAATCAGACATTCCTCAGCGTTGTCATACTCAAATAGTTCTTCAGTCGCAAAAATAAGAGAAATTTCCTTCTCGGCATTGTCTGGTTCATCACTGGCGTGGATCAAGTTTTGTGATCCAGACATCGCAAAGTCACCTCGGATCGATCCTGCTTCAGCATCATATCCTTTAGTGACCCCTACCAGCTTGCGTACAGCCGAGACCGCCTCTTGACCTTCCCAGACCATCGCCACAATAGGTGTCCAGGTCATAAATGATTTGAGATCCTTGAAGAAGGATTTATCTTTGTGGTGGGCGTACCAAGTGTCTAGTAAATCATCGGTGAGACGCATCATCTTGAGTCCAATCAACTTGAGACCTTTACGTTCAAATCTGTGGATGATCTCTCCAATCAAACCTCGCTGTAGTCCGTCTGGTTTTACTAGTACTGTGGTGCGTTGCATGGCCATATCCCATCCCCCTTAGTTTTATGTATCTTACTGCATTATAACATGGGTCGCCCAACACCTCTGAGGCAAAACTTGCTCATTATTCCTTTGTGTCGGGCTTTGCCCGACGAAGCCTTGGCGAAGTCGGGGTGCCCAGAATTGAACTGGGGCCACGTGTACCCGAAACACGTATCCTACCGTTGGACCACACCCCGAGATAATCAACAATTATAACAACTATTCTTGAAAACCGTAAAAATAGATAAGCTGAAATAAAAGAGCTTCAAGCGTCTCGATGTGTTCATTATGTCCTTCTCCTATCTTTAGTGTTGTCTGTTTTTCAAGTTCAATAAACGTTACCCTTGCTCGCCAACCCATTAATTCTTCTGGACTATAAATCCCCACCAATACTCCAGTTCGCGCACGACCAGGGATCCCCATTTCCGGCATCGATCCTTGAATCTCTTTAACTAACGACATATACACACAAAAGATTAAGAATAAATAAATTTATATTATTCTAACGATGCGGGGCTATAACCTATACTATTCATAGGATTGCTTAAATCTGACACTGATGTTCCCAACCTCTTTCTATAGTCATCATAATCTTCCCCAACCATTCGTGGACCTTCCAACATAACATCAATTACTTTACTTGCCATGCTTAAAACTGGATAATGAGATTTTGTCGGAAAATAAAATTTCAGCCCTATTGCCAATGCAAAAAACTTATCAATCCATTCCTGCAGTATGACATCGCCTTTTTGCAGTCTACGCTCATCGCCTACCCCTAAATCTCCTGCCGAAACAAAATATCGTCCCTCACCTACCAAACTACTAAAGTCGTCTCTATCGGCTTCGTTTTCCATTATCATGATCGGTTTTTGCAACATTGTTTTGCAATCTACTAGATAGTTACGTTCATACATAGCAGTATACATATGGTTCCACAATCGCCATTTCCCCGCATCTCTCGACCCCTCCTCTCCCAGCATTTGCGTAACTACTATCTCAAATATTCGCTTTGGGAGTGCCGGTATCATCCGCACTACATCATCTGTACCAGTAGGTAACATCTCGCTTACCCACATATTTACTAACATATTTTCATTCAAATGAATCGGATCCTTATGTTTGAATCTTTTTTTCCTGCGTTCCTTTATTAAATCCTGCATAGTTTTCAACTGCTCTTTATCTAAATTCCCATATACAACGGGATTATATGCAACATATTGTGGATAAAAAACTTCCCCAACCAATGAGCATAAAGGTTCATAAAAATCTGTCAAATCATGATTTAAATAATCCTTACCCTTTGCATCCTTACCCAGTATTTTTTGAATCCTATCTATACCTACTTCTTTGCGAAATCCCTCTAGTATTTGAGCTAGTTTGGATACTGCATATCCTCCCATCGAGTGTCCCTCAAACAATTTGATCTTCTTAATCATTTCTAGTGCCATTACTTTTTCTTTATTAGGTGTTAGTTCAATCGCAATATTTTTTAACGCCGACAACACTTGTACTGGCACTTGTTTGATATCCAACTGAGATCGATCCAAGTCTGTGTTTCGTGTACCTAGTGATCCCATGGTAGATAAAGACAAAACGTAATAATCTTCAGGTTTGCCACCTTGTTTTTTGATCTGTATGAGCTTCTCTCTTAAATCTGGTAGCGTGACCATTCCTGTCCCACCCCACCCATGCATATCCACTATTCCATTCTTTTTCCGAACTTGAGGATTTACCAAGCTATTACCCATTTCCTCTCTCAATTGCTTTTTCGCTTCATCATATTGATCTTTTATTTTCTTCTCCCAGTCATCACAACTCTCCTCATTTACCCAGATACCAAAGAGAGTACCTGTCCGATCAAATTGGGTATCGCTTTTACACTGCCCACTCGACCACACTATCCCCCCACCCTCCACTTTTTCGACCCAAATCTGATCAAAAAGTTCTGGTTCTTTAGATAATCGCTGCTCTTTGTTTCTATTGCTATGATTTTTCAGGAAATCACGCGTAGCTTCCCACTCGTATTCACCATTCTCTCTCACTGCTGGCATCTCCAAACTATCCTCTAAAGAGTTTCTACACTCTACGACTTTTTCCATCACTCTATTGTATACAATTAATGTCTCATTTCGAATACCGTTTTTCTAACATCTGCCAGTGTAGCGCTGCATAATCACGTGTTTCTAATACTGCATATTCTACAGTTCCCAAGTAAGCCTCGGCCCAGTTCAATCCATGTATCATTATGCATTGAGCTCTAAATTGTGCTTCCCAAATACGACGCTGTTGCATAATATCCTTTCTGGTTTGTTCTATTATTTCTTTAAATTCTTTGGTTAGGGATATTGTTGCCAAAATATCTTGATAAGTATCTTTACCAGCTTGTCTTATAGAACGTCCACTTGCATCATGATGTATGTTATTCCCATGGAGTATCGATATTACTAATGCCGCTACCACTGGCCATTCTCTTGCTAATGCTAGCACTACATCCTTATCAGTTACCCGAAAATATTGACCCGCAATCTCCGGCTTCACTTCTAGATTCATCTCTAGATTATATCAAACTAACTCACGCTCACTTAAAAACTGCTCGGCCATTGCTACATTTCCATTGCAAAACGCGATTGCAGCCAAATATGACAATTCTTCTCGTCGCTCAGATTTTGCGTCAACTATTCTCGCTTGCATCAATATGGTTTCTTCATTTTCCATACTCATTCTCCAAATACAGCCACCACTACCGTCTTTGTCCCTTCCTTGTACTCTACCTCCCCTATCGCCAGCCCCACTTTCTTGTATACCTGGCTAAATAGATTGGTGTGATGAGCCGCCGAAGCCTCCCATCCAGATACTACTTTTGCACTATCGCTATACCCTCGCGCCAGATTTTCGGCCACTTTACCCCTGACCCCCATTTTGTAGATTATTTTCCACCATTGTTCTTGCGTCACCGGGTTGTCATGACTCCAGTATTTGTACTTTTGCATATCCGCGAGCTTGGCATGCGCCGCTCGTTCTAGCGCGCTCCCCATATACGCCTGAGTATAGCCAGTCATGTCCGCCGCTACCCTAGCGTTATTTATATTCGCCAGTAACTGTTTTTCAGTAAAAGATACACTTGCTACTGCTTTCCTAACTGATACCAGTGCGACAAGTAAAAGTATCGTAAAGTAAAAAATCTTTTTCATCATGGTCGTATTACATCGCCAAAATCACAACCTAGCTTGATCACAAAATTGACAATATCTTGTCAATTTTGACAATTGGGAGTAAGATATCTCCATGAAAAAGACCGATAGTTTTGTAATAACCGATCAGTATATAAAACACTCGCAACAGTGGCTCAAATGGCTACAATACCAAGAGACAATTGTTGTTGTTTTCCCGTACTTAAACGATCGTCCACTACGCATACAGCAATTTATTGAATCGTTAAATTCTACTTCAAATTTCAACCCTATATACTACGATCCATACACTCAGATGTTTGATGAATACGAGGATTTATCCACTTATATCACAAACAATCAAAAACTCAACAAAACCTCCGTCCTAGTTATCACAAATGGAGACTATCTCTTCCTTCCCCAAAATACCAAGGTACTTGAGATCATCCAAAATTATCGCACCCGAAATCTAGGTACATTCACGACTCTAATCGCCTTTGAATCAAATATCAAATCATTGATCGGCACTCCCAATCCTTATGAACTGTTATTCCAAAATGTCGACTATTATCCACTCTATAACCTAGAAGGATCAAAAGATTTCATCAAATTTCTAGCCACTAAATGGAATACATCCATTTCAGATAAAACAATCCAAGATATGGCAGAAGAATGTGGTGGTTCATTTTGGCTGATCAAAGAAGCTGTGCGGATCTACCGCGATTCTGCATTGTTTGAAATGCATCATCCCAATCTCCAATCACGTCTCACCACCATAGCCAAAACATTCAGTCCCGAAGAACTCAAAACTTTAGTCACTCTATCTACCAAACAACCCAACTCCTCCACGCATGACTATTTACAAAAAATCGGATATATCACAAATGACAACAAACTCTCTATCCCATCCTTGGAGTCATATTTATCTAAAACATACACCAAGAAAAACAATCTAGTCACAGTAGGTGATCAAATCTACTTTGACTCTGTCAACATATCTATGTCCTTATCAAAAAACGAAAACTCAATCCTCAAAGGTCTCATGTCCAAACCTAACGTCACATTTGATAGAGATCAAATCGCACAGTTCATCTGGCAAGAAAACTCCGACGAAAGATACTCCCAGTGGGCCATAGATCAGGCAATAAAACGGTTACGTGACAAACTAGTCAAGATGGGGCTTCCATCCTCCACGATCAAATCCATCAGAGGGGTTGGGTATGAATGCAGAGACTAATCTCATATCAAAAGCTTTAATCGAAAGTAGCAGTGAACACCTTCCTGCAGTCGAGCTACTTTTTTCTGTTACCGCACAAATACTATCCAACAGTTGCCTCTCGGAAGAACAACTTGAGCAACAAAAATTAGCACCTACAGCAGGATCTAATAGAACGGTGTACTTTGCAGTCACCGGCTCCGCAACAAACACTTTAAATATCGAAAAATACAATGCCATAAAACAAAAAATCGCTAAAGGACTCCCAGAAAATGCACATCCAATAATCCAAAAAGCGTGTAATTATGGTAGAGATGTGACTCCAGATATACAAATTCAAATCCACCACCTCAAAAAGTCTCTTGAAGAAATATATCAAGAACTTGAAAATTATCATTTTTCACTTGATCCGGAATATGAAATCGAAATCAAATTATTAAATGTCAGTCCTCATACCAAAAAAAATAAATTGGTATTCATACTTAAAAAACATGGTAAAAATGTTCACAAGGTAGAATTCACCAACAAACCACAAAATAAAATAAATGCTAAAAAAGAAAAAAGATCATTTATGGGTGGATTTGAACAGTTACACACCATACCTTTGACTATCATAAATGGAAAATGGGAAATACTGCCCGAGCTACGCAGGCAACAAAACAATCCAGAAAGTATGATCAAATTGAACCATCAAAAAGAAGCGCTAAGCTATATTGAAAGCGTACTACGTAACGGAAGAAAAATCATTTCATATGAAAAATCAAAGGAATTAAGTAATTCATCTAAGACAAGTGCAAAACGATATGTAAGCAAACAAACCAAAAGAAAATTGAAGAATATCAATAAAAAGAAACCAACGGAAGAATATCCTATCTTGAGAGCATCTATTTCACAAATCGCTGTATATTACAGAGAGTTGTTGGTTGCAGCTAGTTGGGATGCAGCTAAAACGATCAGTTTATTATCTCAATCTGGATTAGATTTATTATTTTTCGGAGCTAAGATCAAAATCAACCCTAAGTCTCACACTTTATCCGATGAAAATCAATTGCAGACATTTTTAGACATACTTGAAAAACAAGGATTGGACATCAATCACTTAGCTGAGTACTGGGAAAGCAACACCACACAGACTAATGTTTCTTTGGACCTACTACAACCGATCGAATAAGTTTTTCTGAAACTAGTTCGCGCAGTACCTGTTTGACGCTATCTAGCTCTACTGAGCTCACTTTTTTTACCACTTCGCTAGGATGTCGAATCTCATCCATTACCAGAGCTCGCATCCCATAAAACTGCGCGATATCCATAGAGCCCTCAAGTGATAGTGGCATATGCCCCAGGATGTACTCTTTGGCTTTATTTAGTTCTGCCTGGGTGATCGTATCTGCGAGCTTGAGCATTTCCTCTTTTACTACCGTCATTGCTTCACTCAGCTTTTCTAGCTTCACTCCCGATCGTACCGCCAAATAACCACAATCAAAGTTCGTATCCAAGTCCGCTTTGACATAATAAGCCAGTCCTCTTTTCTCACGAATTTCATTAAAAAGTCTCGAGGACATCCCGCCACCCAGTACCACTTGCCCCATCTGCAAAGCATACCGGCGCGGATCATTGATCGCTATCCCTGGTACACCCATATAAAAATGAGCTTGTTCCGTTTTTTTCTTGAAATGTCTATGTTCTGTCTTGCCATAACTCGCCTTGCTTTCATAAGGATCCAAACCATGCTTTTGCATGACCCCAAATTTTTCTTCGATTGTTGCCATCAGTTTCGCGTCACTATCTACTTTCCCCGCCACCACCACGAGCATATTGCTACCTTTGTACCATCTGTCCATGTATGTACGTAAATCTTTACTAGTTGTGCCTCGTACTGTCTCTTTCGTCCCGATGATCATGCGCCCCATACTCGAGCCGTCATACACCAGATTTTCAAATTCTTCGGCGGCTTTGCTCATCGGCTGGTCTTCGTACATGTTTATCTCTTCCACAATCACTTCTCTTTCTCTATTCAAATCGTCTTGAGGTAGTAGTGGTGCAGTCAGCATTTGACTCTGGATATCCAAGGTTAGCCCCAAGTGTTTGGCGGCACTGGTGATGTAGTACCCTGTGTATTCTTTTGAGGTAAAGGCATTTTGCTCCGCTCCGATTGAATCTACCGCCTCAGCTATCGCCATCGGAGAGGGGTATTTTGTCGTACCCTTAAACACCATGTGCTCGAGTACATGACTGATCCCCGCTTGCTCGGTTGTTTCGTTGCGCGATCCCGTCTTGCTCAGGATCATTGCTGTGACAGAATCGACTCCAACCATCGGAATCGTGAGTACTCGCACCCCATTTTTTAGTTTTGAATAATTTGTATCAAATTTCATGATTCCCACATTGTAACACGCATATTACACACCAAATACATTTTGTTGTATTCAACATATGCTTACTCAAAGTTGTGTGGACCATGGCGGTTTCGAACCGCCCTATCCGCAATGCGAATGCGGTGCTCTACCAAATAAGCTAATGGCCCAATCTTTTTACACTTTGGATTTTATCACTAATCATAGTCTATCCAGCGCACAAAGCCCATATCGGCCACATACAACCCCCAAATTACCAGTACGCACCCCAAGATGGCCCCCACCACAAACTGCGCTATCGTATGGTGTTTTTGATACACTCTCGCCCACAGTAGCGGCCACAACAAAACGTACAGGAACAAATATTTATAGCCGTATAGCACGTTGATAATCGTAAAAAGCACGCTATTTACCCCTGCATGCAGCGATATCTTCCACTTGAGTGTAATCAACAAAAAAACCATTGCCACACCATAAAAAACCAGCAGGATCGAGACTAGTTCATTTTTCCCCAGCTCATGCGCCAGCCACACTCCCCCCAGATGACAAATCGTGGTAAATAGATACAGGGGGACACGTTCTTTTCTATTTTGCATGTCCCAATCTTTGATTTGCTTGTGATAAAGCATGAGCAGAAAAAAGATGAGCGGTACAACGCCGTCAATAAACAAGACTAACCCCAAAAATCGCCACCGCAGACCCTCCTTGACGGCAAAAAGCACCGCAATGGCAATAGCCATCGGTATCTCCCATACTGGGTCTAGCACTCTAGACACCACCTCCGCCAAAATATTTTTCGCTTTATTCTTCATATACGAAGCCTGAAAAGTACATCATAACTCCACTATACCAAATCTCTCCCAAATCCATACTTTACAGGGATGATCCCTGTAAACTATGATATAGTATGATACTATTACTCACTACATCTCCTCTGGTGCTTTGATCCCCAGCAGATTGAGTCCGCTCTTGATCACCTTCGCCACCGATTCTGTCAGCGCATAACGGAACTGGTTCACCGCCCCATTTCTTGCTCCAGCGGAGCCTTCTTGCGAAGTGGGGTCTTCCACAAAAACTCTACAACTTTGATAAAAACTGTTAAATCTCGACGCAAGCTCAAAGACATACGTCGCTACCAAATGTGGTGCTTGAGTTACTCCAGCTTCCGCCACCACCTCGGGATACCTATACACCCACTTCAAAAGCCCCACCTCTTCTTTACAAAGAACCGTTCTTTGTAAAATTTCTCCCTGATTTTCTTGTGCATATTTGCGCAAAATAGAGCTCGCTCTGGCAAAAGTATATTGGACAAATGGTCCCGTATTCCCCTCCATGTTCGTCATCTTTTCTGGGTCATAGACGATATCCCCTCCAAGCGCCTGTTTTAGTACACTATACTTGAGTGCCGCCACCGCGACTGCGTCCGCTACTTGTTCTTTATTTTTTACCTCCCGCTCACCCATTTTCTTTAGTACCACATCTTTGAGTTCGTCTAGCAATCCTTCCCCCGTCACCACTTTCCCCGTCCTACTACTCATCTTGCCCGTCGTCAGCTTCATGATCCCGTGTGACAAATGTACAGTTTTTGCACCTAGTTCAGGGTAAACTAATTTGAGAACGGTCAAAAGTACCTTAAAATATTCATTTATTTCATTCGCTGTCACGATATACGATTTGTCATAATGCCAACGCTCATTCTTTATCATCGATAGCGCCAACTCTTTCCCCTCGTATGTAGGTAGTCCCAGTTTATTGCGGAAAACCCGCGTATGAAGACCATGTTTCTCACCTTCAAAGATCACCGCTCCTTGATCGCCCACTGTCAAAATACCACCCTGGAGCGCTTTTTCGATTACTTTGAGACCTTCTGCCCCTGCTTCACTTTCAAAAAAATACTCCTCAAACTTTGTCCCCAGTCTCTTATAAATTTCTTCAAAATACACTAAACTCCAATCTCGTCCCGCGTGATACAAAGTCATGAGCTCACTTTGCTCTTTGGTGGCTAGACCATCGTAAATAGCTTTATTGATTAAATTTATCTCCGCTTTACTAGCTTCATTATTTTCATACTCTGTTGCTCCATGAGCATAAGCCTGCCCCAAGTACCCGATCCTTTCCTTCAGGGTTTGACCTTGCAGGACTGTCATAGTCTTGCCTTCAGCACTAAGTTTTTGCTTTAATCCCCAGACAGCTTTAGCCACATGCAACCCGACATCGCCTTGGTAGTTTGCGCGCTTCACAATCGCCCCGTTTGCCTCCAATATACGACAAAGTGCTTCGCCGATCGTATTACTCATGAGGTGCCCGATATGAAATTCTTTAAACGGGTTGGGGTCAGTAAACTCTACATAGGTCTTCTGCCCCTTAAATATCTCTGTCGTGCCGTAACCCTCTTCCCTTGCTTTCTTCAACTCTGCTAGCAAAAACTCGTGCTTTAACCAAAAATTGATAAAACCAGCCCCCGCCACCTCTATTTTTTCAAAGTTTTTTACAAAGATCGGATCTTTGCAAATTTCACCTACAATGCGCTGTGCCAATTCTCTGGGGTTCTGACCCAGCTGCTTCGCCAGTATCATCGCGACGTTTACACTATAGTCACCGTGCGACTCTATTTTTGGATGCGTCACACTGTACTCAACGATTGGGAAATTCAATTTTTGTAGTGCTAAATCGACGAGTTCATTTATTTTTTGCATAAATATATTTTAACATCGTTTCTATTTATATTTATTTAGCAAATCACCCAAGGTTACTTCATCAGTTTTTCTTAAGAAATTCACATTTATTTTTATTGCAATTCCCTCATAATCAGCATCATCTACCCAGTAAACCTCATTCATTTGACTTCCTCTTATCTTCATGTCTTGCAAAATTTCTCCTACCATAATTTGCTTCGGACATGGTCCAACCCACATCTTGATATTTATTGCTGATTTATCAAATAACTCCCAAATTCCCCACTTTTCTAGAGCTTTTTTTACAATTTCAAATCTATTGTCGCTAACCAGCCCGATTGTAATTTTCTTATCAATTAGTTCTTTTAGAACATTTTTTGTATCTGGGAAAAGCGTAAAGACTGCTCCATCGCTTTCACGAATCAAGCTTTGACCCTCGACTTTGAAATCACTTTCACCTTTACTTATATAATCACCTTTCGGAGAATTCCAGAGTGTATTATCGCCATCAAATAAAAAAACATTTTTCATATTACTTTTCCTCCAGATATTTGAGCGCAAATTCCATAAAACCAATCTTTGATATTTGCTTCCAAATACTTCCGCCCTGATCTAAGACTGATTCTTCTCTTCCTACACCATTAAAAGTATCACTCTGTGGATAATAGTACAAAGCGTATGAAACAAGACCGCCCTTATAATGATATTCTCTAACCTCCAAACTTTTTCCCTTATATCCCACTCCGTACCTTACAGCATATTCTCCATTACTATTTGTAACTTGACCCATCAAATTATTAGACAATCCTGCGATCTCAGATGTCCAAGGAAGATGTATTGTAGAGTTAAAACTCCAAATTTTTCCAGTACCTTCTTCAATAATTTTTTTAGACAATTTAGCACCGTCATTTTTCCCCTCTACTACCTGCTCAAATAACCTTGCCAGAGTGCCAAACTCATATGCTGGAGAATGAAACGCACTTGCAAAATCATAACTGCTACTCCCTGCCTCAAATTCCCAATTTTTCATTTCCTTATGTGAAGGTAGATACTGAGAACAGAGTATGCTCACTCCAGAGTAATCGTTATCTTTAACCTGATGTATTTTCTGAAAGATTTCTTCCAGTATTTCATAACCAACTGGGTTCTTTTCTTTGATTTTTTTCGCTATCGGCATTTCTTCTAAATTCTTCAAATTTGAAAATATATAGAATATTCCCAATCCTGGATAATATCTTTTATCCTCTGTCACTTTCAATTTTGCAAATTGGACTATATCAGTGACATGATTCCATTCATTATCCTTTCTCAGACCTCCCAACCCAAACAATGACCTTACACAAATAATCGGATTCCCCATTAATGCTGCTAATGCAAATTTTTCTAGACTTGGAGTATCTTCTTCAGTCGCGGTCACCCCAGGAAAAAGAAAATCTTGATTTGCTCCAAATCTTATAGCGATCTCTTGCATTGCGCTCAACTCAGTACTTTCCATCTTCATCTTACTTCCACATACTTCAAGTACATCCTCAAAGCTTGGCGCAAATCCACACATTTCAAACTCATTTTTTATTCCTGCTAATAGAATCGCTTCTCCCGCAACCTTTGCCAAATTTCTATGAGATTGATTTGAATCATAACCAGATTCTAGATATTCAACCCCATTGTCTACATAATTTTTCATTACAACATCATGCATTACTTTTGCATAACTCTCAGGTAAATTAGTCTTCAAACTCTCTTCAAACCAATCAATAGCTTCATGACTTCCCAAATCTTGCCTAGAAACGTATGCATATCCGCCTAGAATATGCTCTGCCAATACCTTAATCTGAGTATCAGAGACTCCTTTACTACTCAGCAAACTAAGATTGGTTTCAATCTCATGAATTTTCATATAATCCTTTCGCTCTACAAAAAGAGCCCCTTAGACCCTCGAGCTAATGTGCTCCAGCAGTCAAAGGGGCCCCTCTGTAAACTTCAGGACTGTACCACCCTTCTTTAGCAATACCTACAAAAAATCCACCGTGTGGTGGATTCTCGAAAAATAGGTATTACCCTCATTGTTTCAAGTACTCCGTTTCCGACATACTCTAGTGCTTTTACGGGCACGCTCGGCAAACATTTTGGTTTGCTACGTTATCGGATCGCGACTCCGACATGTATTTCCTATTCACTTTTCAAAGTCATATAACTATACCACTTCTTCTACCACTGTCAATAGATTTTATGCAAACTATGGATAAATCAATCCAATTTTCATTGTTCAACAAAATTATTTTGATCGGATTTTTTTACTAAATTTTGCGCTATTTTTACTATTAAATTGCTTCATAATCTGGAATATTACTCATTATCCATGTTTACATATATTGATCGTTTTATATATTTTAGCTTGATAATATTTTTGTCATTTCATACTACCTGTTGACAACCTATGACCACCATTGATACAGTGAGATAGCTATTAAAAACTTGTAAAGTCTCATCTGATCTCAGTCAGATTGATCCTGAGCGTGTCGAAGGACTGCCACTTATGAACACCCCAAAACTATATACCGTCAAAGAAGCCGCCAAATTGGTTGGTGTATCCACAAATACGCTTTACAAATATTTAGATGAAAACAAAATCAAAGCCGCTCGTGGCAGTGCCATCCAAGGTAGATTTCGCATCCCACAAGAATCTCTCGAAGCATTTTTGGGAGTCAAACTATCCTCGCCAGAATCTGACAACACTGAAACTCCTACAAACCAAATCGCTCAGTCACCAACCTCACAAGATTCTATGTCACAGTCCCTACAAGATTCCGTGTCTCCACAACCTACGTCCTACAACCTCAAACCCAACCCCAAACTCCCTCTCAAACTCGCTCGATTCATACTGTTTTTGAGCTTGCTTGCCGTGATCTTCGACCTCATCACTTCCTCGTCCATCACACTCGCATCCCAACTCTCCCGCATCTTCTTCCTCTTCTGCATGCTCCTACTCGCCTACGGTGATGGCGGCTACAGGAGAAGCTAAGTATGGACAAAGTAGAGATCAGATCCCAAATCCAAAAGTTCAAAGCTCGCCGCATCCAAGCACGCCTCGCCCATTATGGCACTAGCCTCTCCCTCTTCCTTGCACTCTCCATCTTTGGTAGTGGTATCACCACCTCCTCCATCTACTCATTCCTCCTCTTTCTCCCTGTCCTCAGCTATTTTTCACTCCACTCCCTCAAATTCATCCGCAAATCTCACATATTGAAAGCCAAACTGCACGAGCTAGAAGTCAAAACCTACCAAATGAACCCCTATTTCTCCGTCAAAAACTTCCTTTTCCAGCCTTCTCTCCCCTTCCGCCTCACTCTCCTCCTCATTATCTTTACACTCTTTACAACTTTCGCTCGCTTCAATGCCGAGCCCAAATCAAACAATCTCCAATCTATGTCCTACACTGTGAGTCCATACTAATATGCTCAGGTTATGGCTGATCTACAACATCATCATCCTCTCGCTCATTTTTACGACCTCTATCTCTAGTGCTACTTCCCTCACCAACTACCTCCTCCCCCTCCTCATCCTCCCCATGCTTTATTACCTCTCTAAAGCACTCCTCAAAAAGTCTCGCCGCAAAAAAGTATCTAAGTCCATGGTTTATGATTCGACGATCAAAGCACAAGATGTCATGCCGACTACACCTATCGAAGGCGAAGTGATAACTACAGGTATATCCGATGACAATCGCCGCTTGTTCCTCAAGCTAGTTGGCTCAACTGGCCTCTCTATCATGATCATGGCAATATTTGGCAAAAAGTCCGCGCAAGCCGCCTTCTTTGGTAGTGTCCCAGGGCCTGGCACTGTTTCTGTCAAAGACAGTACAGGTACAACCATCGACCCCGCCGAAAAACAAAGTACCGACGGCTACGAAATCTCCCAGGTCGACGATTCTAGCACCCCATCTTACTATGGATTTGTGCATAAAACTGGTGCATGGTATATCACAAAAGAGGACGCAACCGGTGGTTTCCGCTACAGCAAAGGTGCTTCCGCCTTTGCAACCGGCTGGTCATCACGCGCCTCCCTCACCTACGATTACTTTGACAACGTCTTTTAAACTGCTACCATTGTCCTATGACTGTCATTTATGGTGTAGATACCACTCTCCCCATCACTCCTCTCGCCGTGCGTGACGCGATTGTCTCTTGCTTTTCTCTGGCTCATTTCCAAGATTCCAATCTAGGCGACCCTTCTCTCACTACCCACTACTGTACCAGTCTCATCAGAAAATTCTGCACTGACAACCATGACGACTTTGACAATCCCACCAAAGACAGTCTCCTACGACTCGTTGAATCCCTCCAAGTTTTTTCAAAAAATTTTCGCGATCCTACTCTGGTAGCAAAACATGCTAACGAAATCAAAATACTCCTAGATCTACTTCCCTAGTATCACCACCGCATCACTTTCTTGTTGTTCATCTATCCTGACTCTCGCCTCTGGATACAACTCACTTATCACTCCCATCAGTACGCCTCGTCGCAACTGCTCACTCCGGTACGTCACGCTATTGCCCGTTTGGCTTGGTGCGTTTCCTGTACTTATGTCCCACTGCGCGCTACCTCCTGCTTGTCGTACACTCTCCCCCGCTTTGCCCGCCGCCCCTGTCACTCCACTCCCATTGAGTATCAATACCGTGTAGCTCTGCACCTCTTCTGCTGGTTTCTGTGATTCCTTGGGTATTTCTGTTGTTATTTCCGTCTTCTTGTTTGCCATTTGAGTATTGGTAATTTGAGAATTATTTAAATACCCTACTCCCCCAACCAACCCTACTATCAGTA
>Ga0233425_10005384_pt1 | contig 20271 bp, 14 predicted proteins | sample Watercolumn_Towu_2_FD_181712 | JGI IMG/M metagenome (GOLD analysis project Ga0233425, IMG submission 181712) | Freshwater microbial communities from Lake Towuti, South Sulawesi, Indonesia - Watercolumn_Towuti2014_140_MG | ecosystem: Environmental > Aquatic > Freshwater > Lake | place... | reverse complement strand
GGCATCTTTGATGGCTTTTTTATCTACCAGGGGAAGTTTTATAATTTTTTCAATATGTTTATTGATAAATGAATCATCCCGGGTGTATCTCCCAAGTTTCTTAATCGGAGCATATAAAAACTCCTCCCTTTCGGCAAGTGCCAGCACTTTTTCTCCGTCAGCAGCAGAAATAAATTCACCCCTGGCGTTTAGCAGTTTCAGAGCATTCCAGTGATCGGGATTATGGCTTGCAGTAAGGATGATCCCTCCGTCAGCCCCGGATTCCACTACTGCCATTTCAATAGTAGGTGTTGTGGATAAGCCGGCATCAATAACGTCAATACCCATTCCCAGCAAACTTCCCGTTACCAGATAGTTTACCATTTCACCCGATGTGCGGCTGTCGCGCCCGATGACAAAGCGGATCTTTTTCGAATTTGTGTTTTTTTGGATAAATGTTGCGAACGCCGAAGTGAACTTTACGATATCGACAGGACTCAAGCCTTCACCCGGCGCACCTCCAATTGTACCCCTGATTCCTGAGATTGATTTAATTAAAGTCATTGAATATTGTTTATAAATGGGTGGCAAATTTATGCTTTTATCAATGATCGTTTAGCTAACTTTTATAGCTTTGTAAAAAATTTGAAAGCAAATCCGGATGGAATTTTTAGATGAGCAGGAGGATGAACAACTGAAAAACCTTGTCGACAGGTTCGACCGGATGGTTCAGAAGGGCGAACGGTATTTTTTTGACGTCGATGAGTTCGAAATGATCATTGATCATTATCTGATTGACAACCAGCTTGACAAAACAAACCTGGCAATAAAATATGCCATGGAACAGCATCCGAGAATTTCTTCATTCATGTTGAAAAAGGCTCAAATGCTGGTTTCGTCGAATCACATCAATAAAGCCCTTGAGATTCTGGCTGAAGTCGAAAACATGGAGCCTCAGAATCCGGAGATATTCCTCACGAAAGCCGGAATATACAGCCAGCTCAAACGCTATGAAAAAGCAATTGAAGAGTACAACAAAGCCATAAAAGAGTCAGAAGATCTTGCGGAGGTTTATACAAACATAGCCTTCGAGTATGAGAACCTCGGTAAATACGACAAAGCGATTGAATACCTGATTAAAGCGCTGGACATCGAGCCCGAAAATGAAGCGGTGATCTATGAGCTCTCATTCTGCTTCGAAATATCGAATCGCCCTGAAGAAGGCATATCCTATTTTACTGAATTCCTCGATAAGAATCCCTTTTCAAAAGCAGCCTGGTTTAATCTGGGGATTTCATACAACAATACTGAACAATACCATAAAGCAATTGAAGCTTACGATTTTGCCATTGCAATCGATGAAACATTTGCCTCCGCTTATTTCAATATGGCTAATTCCTTTGCAAACCTTGAACAGTACGAAAAAGCAATTGAACTGTACGAGGAGACTTTCCGCCATGAAGAACCGGAAGCAATGAGCTATTATTACATAGGCGAATGTTACGAAAAACTGAAAAATCTCGAATTATCCCTTCAGAACTACCGTAAAGCAGCCGACCTCGATCCATTACTCGCCGATGCCTGGATTGGCATGGGTGTGATCAATGATGAAATGAATAAACTGACGGCTTCAATCCACAACTTTAAAAAGGCGATCGCTGTCGAGCCTGCGAATCCCGAATACTGGTATATGTTAGGGGATGTTCAGTACAAAGCCGATTTGCTGGAGGATGCAAAAAAATCATACAAAGAAGTCGCAGCCCTCGATCCGCAGAATCCGGATATTTGGCTCGATTACTCTCACTTGTTTGCATTGGATTTTGATTTTGAAGGAGCGATCGAATGCATTGATTCCGGGATTGCCGAACAATCTGAAAACGCAGAGCTCATTTATCGCAAGTTCATTTACCTGCTGAAAAACGGAATGCACAAAGAGGCTTATGGAATGCTGGAAAGTGCGTTGATAATGAATTTTGAAATACACACCGAGCTTTTCAATTATGATCCTGATCTGATGAATGATGACGGACTTCTCAGGATCATCGAGCTTTATAAAAAATAAGTGATTTCTAAATCCGAACAGACACCTCTGCGTACAGAGCCAAGGATTAAAGATATTTCTGCCTTTACTGACCTGCATCTATTAATCAGTAATTACTCCTTTCAACAAAGCCGTTGATGAAACAATACGGACTGATCGGAAACCCATTGACTCATTCCTTCTCGGCAATCTATTTTGCTGAAAAATTCCGTCGCGAACACCTCCGGAATTGCCGTTACGATCTCTTCCCGATAAGCAGTGAAGAAAAACTTCCGGAATTGATTGAGTCACTCCCGGAACTGGCGGGTTTGAACGTCACGATTCCATTCAAGCAGAAAGTCCTGAGATTCCTTGATAGTTTCGATGATAACGTGCAGGCAAGCGGTTCGGCAAACTGCATCCGCATTGAACGTGATCATGGGATGCTGAATTTACGTGGATTTAACACGGATATCCCTGCATTCAAGGAATCCATCGAGCCGGTTCTGGGTGCTGCTGATATGAATGCACTTGTCCTCGGGACAGGAGGAGCCGCGTCTTCGGTGGCAGTTGTACTGCGACAGCTTCAAATAAATTTTTTATTTGTTTCAAGAAATCCCAATACTGCCGGGCAAATCAGCTACCCTGAAATCAACAAATCACTTTTAAAAAACTCCCGCCTGATCATCAATGCCACTCCCATAGGAACCTACCCCGAGTCTGACCGGTTCCCAGAAATTCCTTATGAGTACCTGACTTCCGACCATATATTGTTCGACCTGGTTTACAATCCCGAAGAAACCGTATTCCTAAAAAAAGGCAAAAGCATGGGTGCCAGGGTGAAAAACGGAAACGAAATGCTTCACCTGCAGGCTGAAAAATCGTGGGAGATCTGGACTGCTAAGTTTTAGCCTGATTTTTAAACCGGATAATACTTTTTCTCTATTTTTACCTTCTTATTCGCTTTAAATCCTGCAGATGATTGAATTCCGGCTAAACGGGGAGAAGGTCCGGTTTAAAGGTGACATAAATAAGCCTCTGCTTCACTTGTTGCGTGAAGACATGCACATTACTTCGGTTAAGGATGGATGTTCCGGTGAGGGAGTCTGCGGTGCATGCCTTGTTGAAATCGACGGTAAGGCGAAGCTTTCATGCCGGATCAGGATTGAAGATATTCACAATGCAGAAATTACTACACTTGAAGGAATTCCGGGAAATATCAGGGATATGCTGGCAAATGCCTTTGTAAGCAAAGGTGCGGTTCAGTGCGGATTTTGCACACCAGGAATGCTTATGAGGGCGAAGATTCTCTTCAACCATAATGCCGGTCCTTCGAGGGATGAAATTAAAAAAGCACTGAACCTGAATCTGTGCCGGTGTACCGGATATAAAAAGATCGTCGATGCCATCGAAGCGGCTGCAAACTCACTACGATCGGGAAAAAGCATTGATCTTGCTCAGGAAGAGGCATCGGTCGGAACATCCTACCCTAAATCCGATGCAGTGAAAACTGCTCTTGGACAAAGAAATTTTGTTGATGATATACGGCTCGAAGGCATGCTCCATGCGGCATTAAGGTTTTCGGATTATCCCAAAGCTACCGTCCGGAAAATCGATTTTTCAGACGCGTTAAAGCTTAAGGGAGTAATCAGGATTTTTACCGCTTCCGATATTCCCGGCAGGCATTATTCCGGGCTGATATTTGATGACTGGGCATTGATGATCGGCTTGAATGAAACCACATGTTATATCGGCGATGTAATTGCTGGAGTTGTTGCCGAAACAAAATACATAGCCCGTGAGGCAGTCAGGCTGATCAAAGTGGACTATGAAGTATTGTCGCCGGTTACCGAAGAAGTCGCAGCCATCAAGGAATCAGCGGATGAGGTTCATCATGGAAAGCCGAACATACTGGAAAAATGCATTGTGCGACATGGAGGTAATACGGATCTGATCATCAAAAATTCAAGGTATGTTTCGAAGGGCACCTACAATACACAGCGGATTGAGCACGCTTTTCTCGAAACCGAAGCAGCGATTGCATATCCTGACGGAACCGATGGCATTGAAATGCTCGTCAACAGCCAGGGAATTTATATTGACCGAAGACAGATTGCAGGTATACTCGACCTGCCGGAAGAAAAAGTTAGCATCAAACTTATACCGACCGGAGGTGGATTCGGCGGAAAAGAAGACATGACCGTTCAGGGACATGTTGCCCTGTTCGCCTGGCTTTTGAAGAAACCTGTTAAGCTGGTTTTATCACGGCAGGAATCGATAAGAATGCATCCCAAACGGCATCCGGTTCGAATGGAGATAACGATAGCTGCCGACAAAAACGGGAAACTCACTGGCATGAAATTATTTGCTCTCGGCGATACCGGAGCCTATGCTTCCGTTGGAACCAAAGTCATGGAGCGGGTGATCGGACATGCAACCGGCGGATATTATATTCCCTCCGTTGATCTCACTGCCGTTACCGCATATACCAATAACATCCCTTCGGGTGCCATGCGTGGCTTCGGTGTTCCCCAGGTGACGTTTGCCATCGAGAGCTGTATTGACGAAATCTGCGATCAGGGCGGTTTCGACAGATGGCAGTTCAGATATGATAATGCACTTGTTGATGGGCTGGCTACCGCCACGGGACAGATATTAAAAGGTGGTGTCGGCATCAGGGCAACCCTTGAAGCTGTCAGGGAATCATTCTATAGAGCGCGGTTCACAGGACTTGCCTGTGGAATTAAAAATATCGGTGTCGGAAATGGCATGACCGATTTCAGTGATATCAGGATTATCATTAAATCGGAGAAGGAAATTGAGATCCATCATGGCTGGACGGAAATGGGACAGGGAGTGGACACAGTGGCGAAGCAGGTTTTCTTTCAGGAAACGGGCATTGATCCGAGGACAACCCATGTCAGGGTCGAAACCAAAGCAGGAATCCCTACCGGGATGACAACTTCATCCAGAGCAACCGTTTTGGTTGGAAATGCATTGATCGATGGTTGTAAAAAACTTCGTTCCGATCTGCAGGATAACTCACTGAAAAATCTGATCGGGAAAGTATATTCCGGGAACTTTACCTGTGACTGGACAACCAAACCGGGTGCCGACACCGGAAATACAGTTACCCATTTTGCCTATGGCTATGCAACCCAACTGGTGATTTTAAACAATGATGGACAGGTAGAGAAGGTGGTAGCAGCTCATGATGCCGGGAAAATTATTAACCGTGCTTTATTCGAAGGACAGATCGAAGGTGCGGTTCACATGGGGCTTGGGTACGCGCTAACGGAGGATTTACCCATGAAGGATGGCTTCCTGGTGAGTGACCGGATGAGGGATTTGGGTATTATCAAAGCTTCGGAAATGCCCGAAGTGGAGGTGATCGGCGTTGAGGTTGGTGATCCCGTTGGGCCCTACGGAGCAAAAGGAATCGGCGAAATAGGTATGGTTCCGACCGCTGCGGCAGTGGCTAATGCATTCTGCCAGTTCGACAAACAAAGACGGTTTTGTTTGCCTATGAAGAGAAACAACAAACGGAATTAGAAATTAAAGTGCCCTTATAAAGATGGCAACATTACAATCAATCAATGCATTTCTGCAACAACAGAATTTAGCTGTGGCAGGGATTTCCAGGAAAAAACAAAAATTCGGGAATGCCATATACAAAGAATTATCCAAAAAAGGACATACGGTTTTTCCGGTCAATCCGAACCTTGATGAGTACCAGGGTCAAAAATGCTTCAGAAGCATCGCAGCCCTGCCGGTTGATGTTACCGGACTCGTCATCAATACAAAGCCGGAAACAACAAAAATCCTGTTGAAGGAGGCGAGAGCCAAAGGCATTAAATGGATATGGCTGCAACAGGGATCGGCAGACAAAGAAATGCTTAAGCAGATCGATACCGGAGATGAGACTATTATATGCAACCAGTGCATCCTTATGTTTGCCGAGCCGGTCAAAGGGATTCATGGTTTTCATCGTTGGATAAGTAAAACTTTTCACAAACTACCGCACTAAGATGGAAATGCGCAGCAGGGTCGAAGTGAATAAAGAACAATGCAACAAAATCGGCGGTGTCCTGAAAAGCGTCGATGTCAGACCTGAATTTTACAGAAGGGAATTCCTGAGCTTTGAAGCCGATCGCGAAACAAAACTCCGGATCTATTTCCTGTCAACAGCTATTTGCCACCAGACACATGATCTGTATCATCCGGGATTGAATCTCTGGGGATGGGATTACATGGAATACGCTTTCCTGCAAATGTTTCGGAACGGGCATCCATTCATCAATCCAGGTTATCTGAGTATCTGCAATGCCGGAGACCTTACCGGTTATCTCAAAGCCGCCTTCTCCTGGGATGGCAAGCCGGAGAATTGTTCTCTCGACCGGATGGAAGAAAGATCGGATATGCTGCTCGAGATATGTCGCACCGTCCGCACAGGCAATAACCGGAGTATTTCGGGACTTATCGATCAATGCGAAGGAAGGCTGCTGAATAACGGAAGTGGATTGTACGAGGTGCTTCCAAAATTCAAAGCCTTTTCCGATCCGCTGAAAAAGAAGATCACCTTTTTCCTTAAACTGGCTACTGATGCAGGACTGATCAGGATCAAAGACCCGGAAAATTACATTCCTGTCATGGATTACCACATGCAAAGGGTTTTGTTAAGGACCGGATGTGTCGATCTCAGTGATAGCGAAATCAAGTCTCAGATTTCACTTCGGGTTGAAATGCCTGCTGACAATCCCGTAAGGGCTGCGTGTATTGAAGCCATCCGGATCATTGCAAAAGCATCAGGTCATCCTGTTCTGAAAATGAATGATTTTTTCTGGTCAATGGGACGAAGCTGTTGCAATATCACTACGTTATGCACGGGCAAAATGTGCATCAAAAACCCATGCACATTTTTTCAGATTGTTAACATTCCGTCGCATAATGAATGCCTGTTTCAGCATTTCTGCAAAGGCAGCCGTGATGAAAACTACAGGATATTATGGGAACCGGTTGTCGAAACACATTATTATTGATTTCTACTGAATCAGCCGGCAGGAGAAACATTTATTCAAACTATAAAGTGAAATGGCACTCTTTCTGAAAAATGCAAGGTTCATCGACTGGATTAACTTCGAATTTGTCAACTCAGATATAAAGGTAGAGGAAGGAGTTAACGGATCTATTGTTTTCCTGCCTGAACACTCGCAATTACCAAAGGGTTCGGATTTCATCGATTGTACAGGGAAATACGTGATCAAATCATTTGTAAACTGTCATCATCACATTTATTCCGCGTTGGCAAGAGGAATGCCGGCACCCAAAAAGACGCCTGCCAGCTTTCCTGAAATTTTAAAGTACATCTGGTGGAACCTGGATAAAAATCTTTCGCGGGAAATGATCGAGATCAGTGCATTAGTCACAGCGATAGAATGTGCAAAGAACGGCGTAACATTTGTCATCGATCATCATTCTTCGCCCGGTGCGATCGGCGGAAGCCTGGAATTAATTGCCGGAGCTCTTGAAAAGGTCGGTCTCTCACATCTTTTATGCTACGAAATTTCGGATCGCGATGGGGAACAGTGCACCAATGAGGCTCTGGAAGAAACCGCAAACTATCTTCATAACTATCCGGGACTTGTCGGATTGCATGCATCATTCACGGTCAGCAACACTACATTTAAAAATGCAGTCGCTCTGGCTGATAAATTTGATACCGGAATCCACATTCATGTTGCTGAAGATAAATACGATCAGATCCATTGCCGTGATGAATACAACGACAGTGTAATTGAGAGGATCGGAAGGCTCGGCGGACTTCACAATCCGAAGACAATCCTGGGTCATTGCCTGCATATTAATGGGATTGAGAGGAAGATCATCAACAACTCAAAGGTTTGGGTGGTTCAAAATACTGAAAGCAATCTGAACAACCGGGTGGGATTCTTTAACTCTGCCGGACTTGGTGAAAACATTCTGCTTGGTACCGACGGGATGCACAGCGATATGATCAGCAGTGCAAAGGCTGCCTATTTCACAGGTTTGAATTCCGATAAGGTCAGTCCCGCAATCGTCTATGGTCGTCTGAGGAATGGTCACAGGTATTTGTCGGAAAACGGCTTTACAGGAGATGATGACAATAACCTGGTCGTGTTGGATTACCCGTCACCGACGGACTTTAACCGCGGAAATTTCCCCGGACACTTCTTTTACGGCTTTGATTCCAGATACATTCAGCATGTGATTGCTAAAGGAAAGCTTGTGGTTCGCGACCGGAAACTGACTACTGTTGACGAAGAAACAATTTTGAAGACATCAAGGGATCTGAGTAAGAAACTGTGGGAAAAAATGAAGAGGTAACCTGCCTCAGATATTCTGAATCGCATCGAGGAATTCATCTTTCCGTCTCCTCGAAACTTCCAGTTCGGAGCCATCTTCCATAATTACAAATCCTCCCTCCCCTTTTTTATAGCGGTTCAGGAAACTGAGATTGATAAGGTGAGATTTATGTATCCTGAAAAAATTAAAGGGCGTGAGCATGTCATCGTATTCTTTCAGGGTTCTGGAAACCATGATCTTTTCACCGCTTTTAAGATATATGCCAGTGTAATTGTTATCGGATTCGCAGCGGACAATTTCCTTGATTTTTACAAAAATGATCCCATCGAGAGTGGGAAGTGCTATTTTTTCAAAACTGTTTTTATTGCTGAGAAGCACTTCGAGCTTTTTGTTCATTTCTCTGTACCTGTCGCTTTCGTCGAGTTTAGAAACGGCTTCAATCAAAGCCTCTGATTCAACAGGTTTTAAAAGATAATCAAGTGCGCTGAACCTGAAAGCCTGGATTGCAAACTTATCAAAGGCAGAGGCAAAAATTACCTTGAAATTTACTTCTCCGATTTGTTCCAAAAGATCGAAACCGGTTCCGTCGGGCATCTGGACATCGAGAAAAACAAGTTCCGGTTTCAGTGTTTCAATGATTTCCAATCCCTTCTTTACGCAGTCGGCTTCGCCGATGACCGTGATCCGTGCAGAGCAATTTACCTCAAGCAGATTACGAAGCGCTGTTCTGGCTTTGCTTTCGTCATCGATAAGTACAGTTTTGTAATTCATATTTCAACGTTCATACAAAGAAATTAAAAAAATCTGTTCAGCTTCCCTGTTTGTTTTTCAAATTATTAACCATTGCATAATTCCTTTTATAAATAATTCAAGCACAAAGTTCCTTCCTCATCATTTGCTCGATTAATTGCATTTTGTTGCACGTGAATTTCTCCGGGCGGAATGTCGTTATTCCGTTTCGAATGGAATTGTCAACTCCACCCTGGTTCCTGCAGGATTTCCGGTTTCATCCGTCAGGTCGATGATTTGAAAAGCTATCTTTTCCTTCGACTTCTCGTTCAATATATCAAGCCTTTCTTTGGTGACTTGCATTCCGAGTGATTTTTGTTTTGCCTTCCCTGATTTAGCCTTAATTTCCATCGCTTTACCCCTGCCGATTCCGTTATCCTGTATGGAACAACTGATCAATTCGCCGTTCTTTTTCAAATCCACTAAAAGTTTTCCTGCACCTTGCTTATTTGCCAGTCCGTGGATGATGGCATTTTCAATAAAAGGTTGGATGAGCATCGGCGGGATAAAGGTATTTTCGGTATCGATGGCATCATCGAGGTTGATTTCGAATGAAAAGCGATTGTCGAACCGCAATTGCTCAAGTTCCATATTCAGTTGTAAAGTATTCACCTCGTCGGCAACCGGTACAAATGCTTTCCTCGAATTTTCGAGGATATATCTCATCAGCCGCGCAAATTTGGTCAAATACGATTGAGCCGACTCAGGATTATTTATTGCAATAAAACAGTTTATAGAGTTGAGAGAATTAAAAATAAAATGAGGATTCATTTGTGTCCTGAGCAGTCTCTGCTCAATGTCGATATTTTTCCTTTCCAACTCAGTCCGGTAATGTTTTTGCTTCAGCTTATACCTGTTAAAAAACAGAAGTGTTAACACGACCAGGACTGCCACTCCCGAAATGATAAAATAGAACTGAGCTTTCTGCCGGCCTATCTTCAGATTCTGGATTTCAATTTCCTTCTCTTTCTTATCCAGTTCATATAGGGTTTGCATTTCCGAGATTTCCCTCCTGCTATCACGGTTATAAATAGTATCCTTGATTGTCGCGTATTCAAGGTAACTCTGGTAGGCATTTTTGTAATCTCCCGATTTCACAAAAAAATCAGACAGAGCTTTGTTGGCATCCTTGATCAGGTTGGTTTCACCGGTTTCCTTTGCCAGTAAAAGTGCATACCTGAGATAGGGTTCTGCTCTTGCTGCCTGCCCGCTAATACTGTAAGATTCACCTAACCTTAAATCAGCAGTCGCGAGATCTATTTTATTCTCCGATTCCATGGCTGATTCCATCGCCTTCTCGAAATTCTCGATAGAACTTTCGATATTACCCAGCTTAACAAATATCTCGCCTTTGTTGATAAATGTATTGAAGATGCCTTTGTCGTCGCCGATTTTCAGGCTGACCTCAAGTGACTGTCCAAGGTAGCCGAGCGCCTGATTATAATTTCCCAGTTTAAAGCTTGCAACTCCTGCATTCTGTAACGTTATACCTATATTGCTCTGGTCACCGAGTTCTTTGGCAATATTCAGTGCAGCGAGGTAATATTCCAGTGCAAGATCATATTTCCCCCAATCTTCATAAATGATTCCGATATTGTTGGTTGCAAAGCAAAGACCGTCCTTATTCGAAAGCTTTTCTGCGATTTTGTATGAGCTTTTATATTGCTCTATAGCTTCCAGGTATTTCCCTGAATTATGATAATCGATTCCCAGACCGTTAAAAGTAATCCCGATTGCGGCAGAATCCTTTATTTTTTCGAATATTTCCAGTGCTGCCAAATGGTTCCTGATTGCCTGTGAGTTATTGCCAAGGATATTGTGGCTGTTTCCGATCATCAGAAAGGCTCTTGCTTTTCCCCGCTCGTTGTCAGTTTCAGTGGAATAATCGAGAGCCTGGTTTGCATACAGGAGAGCTGTATCTGCAGAAACTCTCAGGTAGTTGTGCGATAATCCGATAAGGGTTCGTACTCTGTCTTCACCTGCTACATTTGACAGGCGTGTTTTCAGGCTGTCCAGAATTTCGCTTTGACCCATACACTGAAAACACCAGGTATACATTACCAGAAATACGGAAATACCGGAAATTTTTATCCCCTTCATTTGTTGTTTGAAATCCGCAATCCGACCTGCGATTAAAATTTTGCTAAAAATAAATAAAAATTCAACCGCTTACTCATTTGATCCGGCCACTCACATAGCAATCCTGCCATTTCCTAATTTATTGTTTGAGATATTCTCAATAAGTGTTATTTTTGAAGCTAATTGGAAATTCATTCTACTTATGTTTTCAATTTTCACAAACGCAATGGGGAGTTTTAAAACCAAAAAAAATGAAGAGGTATCAATTATCAGTAAAATCCTTTTCCCTGATTATTACTTTTTGCTTCGTACTAAGTTCGTGGCAAATACTGTTATCCCAGGGATCATCTTCATCGGTCGGGGACAGGGAAAATATCGGCATCTTCGGAGGTCATGCAAATGATCTGAGCTGGGCTGTAACAGGCAATCGTTTGTTTGCTGCTGTGCATAATCCCGGAACCTTGTTCTATTCTGATGATAATGCCACAACCTGGATTCCGGCTTTTCCGTTCGATTCACTCGAGTTTAATTTCGGTTTGCGCGGTTGGGGAGGTGGTGCTTACCGGGTCATCACAAATAACATTGGCTGGGTTTTAGTACACACAGGCGTGTCTGTTCTTAATCTGTCTGCAGCCACCATAAGTTATAATAACGGAGTCTCCTTCAAAACTGCTGTCGATCCTTTTTATATGACAATGCTGACAGGTCAGAACAAAAAGGTGACCGCAACAGGACTGAGCGATCATTATCTTTATGCAGCATGCGAAAATTTTCTTTTGCGAATCAATGATACCATACCTTTTGGTCCAAATATGATCATTTTGGATCTCAACCAGGTACCATCACTTGAACCGGGCTCTAAAATCGTCTGGGTTTCTCCTTCAAACAGTCTTTCGGGTTATCCTTTGTATGTCGTAACTGAAAGTCCATCTGGAACCAATAAATTATGGAAGTGTTATGAATCCGTGGTGATGGAATTAATTTTACCCGGCTCAGGAATAAAGCCTCTTAATGTTTTTACGCACGGTGCACAAATCACCGGAGACACTCTATTTGCAAGTGCTGTTGATCAAGCCACATTGGATATTTATCTTTTCAGATCCCTGAATGGAGGATTCATTTGGACAAACATCACGCCTGCCGCCGGGATTTCAGCTCCTCTTGCTGACGCCGATTACAGTCCTGCCTGGGTGCTCATGATGCCCGCAAGTAACGGCTTACGGTTATCTTTCGCCGGCGGAATAATATCTGACGACCTTGGAGCCAACTGGCAGGGACCCGGCGCCGGTCTTTTGAATTTTGGAATTGCAACTCACCCTGGAAACACATACACAATTGTTGGTTCCAATAATGTCGGAGTTGCAATTTCCCTATCGGGAATTACAGGAACATTTGCCAAAACAGACAATATTGGGTTTGAAAATATCACAGTAAGGGATATGCAAAACGAACCCGGTGCCTTTTATGTAGCTACGGAGGCTGGTCTGGCATTTACTTCGGAGTACTATAATCCCAATGTAACCGGGTATGAGCGTTGGAACCCTCCCAATGGTCTGTTTCCCGTACCGAATACCGGTAATATTGAGGGGGTCTCTTCCGTAGCAATTGATCCGTTCAATACTAACCATGTGATTTGCGGATCATCGGACGGATTTTATGTTACATTTAATGGTCCTTCGGACTTCTTTGATGTTATCCCTTCGGGTTGGAACAGCAATGGTCACCTTGATCCATACGTTACTGATATTGTTTTTCTGAACTCTAATATAATAATTGCTGTCACTGGTTTCAAGGAACGACGGATCAATTCACTTCCGCCCATTCCCGCAGGAAATATCTGGCGGTCGACAGACGGAGGAATGAACTGGACCATAGTAACACCATCCCAGCCTGAAGAATATACGATGGGTAACTGCTTAACTTCTGTTAATACAGGTACACAACTCGAAATTTTTTCGGGAACCGGTTACAGGAACAACACGGCAGGATGGATTCCCGGTGTTCTGTGGAAGTCCACAGATATGGGCTTGACCTGGCAGAAAATAAATGATGCACCGGTATTCGGATCCAGCGATCCTCTGCCGATTTATGATATTGACTTTGATCCCAATAACTCTCAATTGATGTACCTTTCGGCGGATATGGTCCTCGCCAGAAGTTTTAACAGCGGTCAAACCTATTTTATTACCGATATTCCATATAACACAGGCATCTTATTATCTGCGCTGATTGTACCGACGGCTCCCGACAGCATTTATGTAACATCAGGCAGAATTCTGTACAAATACAGCTACCTCATTGATGATGCGGATATTAAATTCAAAGGTTTGCCCGGTGAATTTTTCAATACTTCGGCATTTGGATCAGTCCTGGCTGGATCCAATACGGGTGTTGGTGAAATCGCCGAAGCTCCTACATACGATCTTGACCTGAAAGTCTATATTGAAGGTGCATTCAATGGTACAGAAATGACCACAACACTGAATTCGCTGGGATTTCTTCCGCTAACGCAACCCTTCAACAAAGCTCCATGGTTTTACAGCGGAACTGAACATGTAGCTTCAATACCGAACAGTGATGTCGTCGACTGGATTCTTGTGGAGATCAGGATAACGGATGGCGACTCCTCCACTGCAACTGCCAAAACTATGTTTGAACGCAAAGCAGGATTTTTACTGAAAGATGGTACCATCGTTGACGATGACGGCGTCACTCCGCTCAGGTTTTCCGTAATTCTTGCCACCAGCAAAGGATCTGATAAAATACACGGCGTTGTATACAGCCCCGGACAATCAGGTGAAAGAACAGCAACCGAAATGGCTTCTGCAAAGAATTCAACCTTTAGTTATAACTTCACTACCGGACCTAATCAGGCTTATGGTGGTGCATCAGCCCATAAGGAGATTGCACCGGGAATCTGGGGAATGAGATCAGGTGACGGAGACCAGGATGGAATAGTTGATAACCGGGATAAGAACGGCCAATGGCTTACAGAACTGGGAAATTACGGGTATTATTATTCGGATTATAACCGCGATGGGGTTGTTGATTTAGCTGACAAGGAAGATTTTTGGGTTCCCAATGCTGGGATGGGAAATAAAATAGAATAAATTCTTCGATTATCCACCCACCGGGTAACATGCAGGGTTAATCGTTTAAAGATGAAAAGCAGTCTTTAATCAATTATCACAAAGCTTAACCTGCGCAGATCATCAATGTACCGATAGGTAGCTGTGGACTGAGAAAATAATTTACTTGCTTAGGGAGATTTATTCCTTGACTATCTTCAGCGTTTCCTGAACTTCACCGAAGGTTACAGTCAGAAAATAAAATCCCTTCGAAAGACTGCTGGCAGTTACAATCTGAAGATCATTTGCCTCGTCGCCGGATTCACCCTGCAGGAGTACCTTTCCGGTAATGTCGCTTATAATGTAATGGATAACTGTTCCTTTAAATAGATTGTCAATCCTGATGTTGATGACTTCAGCAAATGGATTCGGGAATATCCCGATGGAAATATCGGGTTTTTTATTTTTATCCACAACTGTCAGAAGGTTGTTGGCAAATAAATAGTCTGGTATTCCGAAACCAAGGTAATTGTCAGGCTCATTTGCCTGTGATCCGCTCATTTGAATTGCGGTCATTAATTCTGTATTTCTTTTATCCGGATTAGCCTGCCACAGACAAGCTACCATTCCGGCGGTTATTGGTGACGAAAAAGATGTGCCGCTTCCATAGCTAACGTCCCCTGTCCAGGGATCGATGATTGCACTTCCCTGACCCTGTGCAACAACATTAGGTTTAATCCGACCGTCGTAGGTAGGACCAGTAGAGCTGAATCCTGCATAATTTCCCATTTCGTCCACTGCGCCGATTGAAAAAACGCTGTCACCGTCAGCGGGCGCACCAATATACTGCCATTGTGAACTCCCTGAATTTCCCGCGCTGTTCACCACAACCAATCCTTTGCTCGCAGCCATATCTGCCCCGTTGGTAACTGGCGTAGTATTTCCGTCCATATCCTCATAAGTATGGTTTTGCAAAATATTATCGAACTCAGTGTACCCGAGTGAAGAATTGATAATGTCAGCGCCAACGCTGTCAGCCAGTTCTGCGCCCGAAACCCAGTTCAGTTCCTCGATAAGATATTCCGAATCCCCATCCTCCGTCCGGATAAGCCAGTAGGATGCGCCTGGTGCGGTTCCGACAAGGTTTCCAGCCCAGTTAGCTCCCATAGTTGACAGTACCATCGTTCCATGGTAATGCGATCCGAAAATATCCGGATTAAGAGGATTGACAAAATCCCTGACCCCGAGGATTCTGCCGCTGTCCCAAAGACTGTCGAAGGCATCTATTGCATCCGCATTCATAAAACCCGCATCCAAAACTGCGATTATTTTGCCGGAACCATTATACCCCAAATCATGAAGCGCATCGCCATTGATCATGTGTATCTGGTTGTAGGCTGCTCCATAATCATAGCTGGTAAGAGATTTCAGAAATTCGTCTTCCGGTATTTTAAAATACGATTCGTTGATAAAAAATGGCTTTTGATCCGGGCTTTGAATTCCTGCGGTTCCCTTCACAATCGACTCGACATAAGGAAGCTGATTGATTTGATCAAGTGCATTTGTATCGGTCGTAAAGATTGTAACTGAGTTCATCCATTTCGACACAGTCAGGATAGTTACCCCTGTGTTTACAACTCCTTCAATATACTGTGGATTGACAGGTAAATCATTTTCAACTATTTCAATCCCAAACTGAATTCTCCGGTCGATAGCTCTCTGGCTCAGGAATTCCTCAGGATTATTCACTGAATAAGGAGAATTATTTTTATCGGTAAATCTTACCCAATACTTATCAGGACTTACCTGGGACCACCCGTTCCCGCAAACAAGAATCACGAAAAATAAGAAATAAATCTTTTTCATTTTCAAAAGTTTTAGAAATACAAAAGTAGAAATATAACGGGTGACCATCGATCAGTCATGAGTTTATTTTCAGAACCGCGTGAGAATGAACTACAGGACACTCAAACACAAAATTTGAAATAATGTTTAAATGAGAATGCATCCTTATTTTTCCCAATGAATTTTTCCCTGAATTTCGTTCAGTGTTAATTATCGGCGATAGGTTTACCTTTGCTCATATTTTTTCATAAGATGCGGATTGATATTCTGACGATATTTCCTGAAATGTTCGAGGGTCTGTTTTCATATTCAATTATAAAACGTGCACAGGTAAAAGGACTTGCAGAGATCATGGTTTATAATATCCGTGATTTTGCAACTGACAAACACAGGCGCGTTGATGATTATGCTTTTGGTGGCGGTCCCGGAATGGTTATGATGATTGAACCAATAGCCAGGTGCATTGAAGCATTAAGTTCAAAGCGAAAGTATGATGATATAATTTATATGAGTCCTGATGGAGAACTCATCGACCAGCGTACAGCAAATTTCCTTTCCACTCAGAATAACCTGATGATCCTTTGTGGTCATTATAAAGGGATAGATGAGCGAATCAGGGAAAAATATATAACACGGGAAATATCTATCGGCAACTACGTATTATCCGGGGGCGAGATTGCGGCGGTCGTGTTGGTTGATTCCATTGTTCGCCTGATTCCCGGAGTGCTTAACGACGAAACTTCAGCTTTGTCTGATTCCTTTCAGGATGGTTTGATTTCACCGCCGGTATATACACGACCCGCTAATTACAAAGGAATGAGGGTACCGGATGTTCTTCTATCAGGTAATGATAAGGAAATCCAGCTTTGGAGACTTAACAAGGCAATTGAACGGACTCAAGCCCGGCGACCTGATCTTTTCAAGGGAGAGGATTGACCGGCTTAAATGGTCACCTTTCCTGGCATTCCCATTGCTCATCAGAAAATTTTTTAGTGAATCATTATGTAGTAAAAAATAAAGCAATATATTTGCACCCATTTTCAAAGAATCCATATTAAAAGATAGTGAGATGAGCAAGAATCAGTTATTGCAGTATGTCGAAGACCAGATCCAGGTGAAAGAGTTTCCGGCTTTTAAATCCGGAGATACAGTTACTGTAAAATATAAAATCATTGAAGGTAATAAGGAACGTATCCAGAGTTTTCAGGGTGTTGTGTTACAGCGAAGGGGCGCCGGGAAAACCGAAACCTTTACTGTCAGAAAAATTTCAGGTAACGTGGGTGTTGAAAGGATTTTCCCCTTTTCATCCCCGTTTCTTGACAGCATTGAAGTGAATAAGCGAGGGGTTGTTCGCAGAGCCCGCATTTTCTATCTTCGTGGACTTACTGGTAAAAAATCGAGAATCAAAGAAAAGAGGTATTAGAGAACTAATATATGAATCTGAAGTCCTGAATAATCAGGACTTTTTTTATTTTTATACTCACATTTGTTTCAACCCTGTGAATTCAATAATCAAATTTGGATTATGGAACCGTTAAATCGGAAACACAAGCTGCTGAATAGTTTCAAATATGCTTTTCACGGTATCTGGTTCATGCTCCGAACCCAGAGGAATGCTCAAATTCATGTCGCGGTTGCCGGCTTGGTGACACTAGCAGGTATATTTTTTAAAATAAACTCGTTTGAGTGGATTCTGCTGGTATTTGCCATAGGTTTGGTGTTAGCTGCTGAACAATTTAATACTGCAATCGAATTTCTAACAGATCTCGTTTCACCCGGAACACATGAAAAAGCCGGAAGGGCAAAGGACATCTCTGCAGGAGCAGTTCTTGTATGTGCCATCACTGCAGTCATGATCGGAATGATCATCTTTCTGCCTAAACTGCTTTAATTGATTGGGATTTTAATCCAATAAAACCTGATCTGCGGGGAAGAAACCATTCCGGTTTAACTAAGATCAAAAACGAGGTTTACACCCTGACCCCTCAGCCGATATTGAATTTTTTCATTCTTCGGTCGAGGGATTGCCAGGAGATTTTAAGCAAGTCAGCCGCTTTTGATTTGTTTTTGCTTGATTTTTCGAGAGCCTTTTTAATCAGGATTTGTTCGGCGAGTTCCAAATCCCATATTTCTTCTGCCGTGCTGATTTTTTCAGAACGTCCGTCAGAAGCTATTTTACCTATATGGAAGTCCGACAATTTTAGATGACCATTCTCGCTGACGATGATTGCTCTTTCGACCAGGTTTCTCAGTTCACGGATATTGCCGGGAAAAGGATACTGCTCCAGTTCACGATTGATCGCCGGATCTATTTTTTTCACCTGTTTTCCCAGATGTTCGGCGTAATACTTGATGAAGTACTCAACCAGGATCGGTATATCCTCACTTCGTTCCCTTAACGGCGGCAGGTCGATGACAAACGAACTGATGCGGTGGTAAAGATCGAGCCTGAATTGCTTTTCCTGGCTCATTTTCATGAGTTCCTGGTTAGAGGCTGTAATTACCCTTACATCAACATTGATCATCTCGTGGGAGCCTACACGCGACACTTTTCGCTCTTCCAGAACCCTTAGCAGTTTCGCTTGCTGACTCAAAGGCATGTCGCCTATCTCATCCAGGAAAAGAGTACCCTTGTTTGCAATTTCAAACCAGCCTGACTTATGCTCGATCGCTCCGGTGAAGGAACCTTTTTTATGTCCGAAAAACTCACTTTCAAAAAGGGACTCAGGAATAGCCGAACAATTGACGGAATGAAAAACCTGGTTGCTTCTTTTGCTCAAATAGTGAATTCCACGGGCAACGAGCTCTTTCCCGGTTCCGCTTTCACCAGTAATTAATACGGTGGTGTTCTCCACATCGGCAACCTTCGCCATCATTGAAATCACTTTTTTCATGGCTTCGCTTTTTCCTATCAACTGATGACCGATGTTTTTTTGAATTTCCCTTGTGATGAGTGAATAGCTTTTTTCGAGGTCTTTGTATTTCTGGCTCAGGCTCAGATACCTTGTAGTTCGTTGTATAGCTACTTTAATATCCATTAGCCGGAATGGTTTCGGGAAGAAATCGGCAGCTCCATTGCGCATGGCTTCGATAACGCTGGTCATATCTCCATGACCTGAAATCATGATCACTTCCAGGTCGGTGTATGTTTCTTTAATGGTTTTAAGAACCGAAAGACCATCCATTTCCGGCAATTTGATATCGAGAATGACAATATCGATGTTGTTTCCTTTCAGAATATTAAAAGCTTCAGAAGGAAGTCCTGCTTTAAAAACATTGTATTTATTCTCAATCAGGAATTCTGCGATTTCATCGCGAACCCGTTGCTCGTCATCAACAACCAGTATTTTTACTTTATCCATTTCCATTAAATTGATAATTTTTTCTTGTTTTACTCAATACTTTGGTAAAATAACTTTAACTTTTGTAAATTTATTTACCTGACTTTCCACATTAATATCTCCCTTTAAATCTTTAATGATCCCATACGAAATCGACAATCCTAAACCTGTGCCGGTTTCAACATCCTTGGTAGTAAAGAAAGGATCAAAGATATTGGCAAGGTTCTTTTTAGAAATCCCCGTACCGTTATCTTCAATTTCCAGGTTTACACGGTCATTTTCATTCCAGCTTCGGATGGTTATTGATTTTGCAAAAGTATTTTTATTTGGTAAGTTTCTGGAACGTTCGTCCACTGCATATTTTGCATTCGATAAAAGATTCAGGATAACCTGTTCGATTCTGTACTTATTCCCGACCGTAAAACATTTCTCATTCGAAAGATCAAGATTCAACTGAATGTTTTGGTTATAATATTGCATGGTAACCATCGAGAGAGCACTATGCACAATGGCATTCAATTCCACTATTTCGTTAACCGGTGCACCCTGATCCCTAGAAAATACCCTCACGTGATTGATGATCTGCCGTATCCTGTCGATGTCCTTGAATAATGCGTTGATCTTATTTTTCAGGTAATCCTCAGATATGCCATCGTTCGACATCCTGAACAAAATATTGTCCAGACCCATCGAAATACCGCCCAAAGGCTGGTTGATCTCATGTGCTATTCCCGCCGACAATTCGCCCATCGATTCGAGTTTAGACTTCTGTATGAGAAGATGCTGCTGCTTCTGCCTTTTCTTTAAT
>Ga0233425_10005383_pt1 | contig 20277 bp, 14 predicted proteins | sample Watercolumn_Towu_2_FD_181712 | JGI IMG/M metagenome (GOLD analysis project Ga0233425, IMG submission 181712) | Freshwater microbial communities from Lake Towuti, South Sulawesi, Indonesia - Watercolumn_Towuti2014_140_MG | ecosystem: Environmental > Aquatic > Freshwater > Lake | place... | reverse complement strand
GCACAACCCGGCGTTCGTCCACGGCGGGCCGTTCGCCAACATCGCCCACGGCTGCAACAGCGTCACCGCCACCAAGCTGGCGATGCGGTTGGCGGACTTCACGATCACCGAGGGTGGTTTCGCGGCCGACCTCGGCGCGGAGAAGTTCCTCAACATCAAGTGCCGCAAGGCCGGCCTGAAGCCCGACGCGGTCGTGCTGGTGGCCACGGTCAAGGCGCTGAAGTTTCACGGCAACGTCAAGGTCACCGACCTCGCCAAACCGGACGTCGCGGCGGTGAAGCGTGGCTTGGACAACATGGCCAAGCACATCGAGAACCTCCAGTCGTTCGGCCTGCCGGTGATCGTCTCGATTAACGTTTTCAGCACGGACACCGAGGCGGAGATGAAGGCGATCCGCGAACGTTGCGGCAAACTCGGCGTGCCCGTCGCCACGTCCACGCACTTTGCCGAAGGCGGCAAGGGCGCGGTCGAGCTTGCGCAGATGATCATCAAGACCGTCGAGGCCGGCAAAGCGAACTTCAAGGTCCTCTATCCTGACGATATGCCGCTGCTGGAGAAGATTCGCACCATCGTCCAGAAGATCTACGGCGGCGACGACATCGTTGCCGAGAACAAGATCGTCGAGAAGCTCAAGAAGTTCGAGGAAGCCGGATACCGGAACTTCCCGGTCTGCATGGCCAAGACGCAGCTTTCGCTCTCCGCCGACCCGAATCTCCGCGGCCGCCCGCGCGGGTTCGTCGTCCACATCCGCGACGTGAAACTCAGCACCGGCCCCGGCTTCGTGGTGGTGTTGCTCGGTGACATCATGACGATGCCCGGTCTGCCGAAAGTCCCCGCCGCCGAGGCGATGGACGTGGACGCGGACGGCAACACGGTCGGCTTGTTCTAATGAGTCGCTGGCTCATCGCCGGCTTGGGCACGTTGCTGCAACTGTGCCTCGGCTCGGTTTACGCGTGGAGCTACTTCCAGAAGCCGCTCGTCGAGGGCTACGGCTGGCTCAACACACAGGTCGCGTGGACCTTCAGCCTCGCCATCGGGTTCCTCGGCCTCGCGGCGGCGGTTGGCGGCGTCCTGCTGCCGAAACTCGGCCCGCGCAAACTTGCCGTCACCGGCGTGCTGCTTTACGGCACCGGCCATCTGCTCGCGGCGCTGGCGCTGCACCTGAAGCTGCTGGCGTTGCTCTGGTTTGGCTACGGCGTCATTGGCGGCATCGGCCTGGGTCTCGGCTACGTCACTCCGGTCGCGACGGCTGCCAAATGGTTTCCGGACAAGAAAGGGCTGGTCACCGGCATGGTTGTCATGGGGTTCGGCTTCGGCGCGCTGTTGATGAGCAAGGTGATTGCGCCGGCGCTCGACGCGATGTTCCAAAACCAACTGCCGCTGACTTTCGCCGGCGCGGGCCTGATCGTCGGCGCGGTTGGGCTTGCCGCCGCTGCGGGCCTGCGCAATCCTCCCGGCACGCAGCCAGGGGCGGTGACTCTGGACGGCATGGCGGAAATCCGCTCGCGCCAGTTCGGGCTGATGTGGCTGGTGTTCTTCTGCAACATCGCCGCCGGCATCGCCATCATCAGCTTCCAGTCGCCGTTGCTGCAAGACTTGTGGAAAAAAGTTGACGCGACGCTTTCGCATGCCGCGCTCGCTGCGTCCGGCGCGACGTTGATTGCGGTTAGTTCGGTGTTCAACGGCCTCGGCCGGCTCTTCTGGGGCGGCCTCTCCGACCGGTTGGGCCAACTGGCGGTTTTCCGGCTGATGCTGGCGACGCAGGTGGCGGCGTTCATCGCGCTGATGGTCGTCGGCAATCCGTGGGTGTTCGGTGCGCTGATCTGCTACGTGCTGCTTTGCTACGGCGGCGGCTTCGGCGTCATGCCCTCCTTCGTCCTGAACACTTTCGGCCCGCGGCTGATGCCGGTGCTCTACGGCTGCATCCTCACCGCGTGGTCCGCTGCCGGCGTCGTCGGCCCGCAAGTCGTCGCCTGGCTCAAGGACCGGTGCGGGGCACAGGCCTCCACTTACGCCTTCGCGTTCGGCGCGGGTCTGCTCGCGGTCGGTTTTATCCTCGCCATGCTTTTGACTGCCGCCCCGCGGGGTGGTAAGAAAAGCGGCGCATGACTAATTTTCTGACCACACTGAAGTCGCGGCCGTTGCTTACCGACGGCGGCATGGGGTCGTATCTCTTCGAGTTGTCCGGGCGGCTTTCCGAAGCGAACCACGTCTATGAATCGTTCAACGTGGAGCAGCCGGATCTCATCCGTCGGGTCCATCGCGACTACCTTGCGGCGGGCGCGCAATGCCTTAAGACGAACACCTTCGGCGCGAACCGGAATCAACTGCGCCAGTTCGGGCTGGAGAAGCGCGTCGCGGCGCTGAACACCGCCGGCGTCCGCCTTGCGCGCGAGGCGGGCGCGGAGCCGGTGTTCGTGCTGGCGTCCATCGGGCCGACCGTGGAGCCGCTGGGCGACCCGGCTAAGATCGCGGAGTGTTACCAGGAGCAGATCGAGAGCCTAATCGCCGCCGGCGCGGACGCGTTGCTGCTGGAGACGTTCAGCTCCCAGCGGCAGCTTGAGTTGCTCGTGGAGTTGGTCCGGTCGCTTCCGAAAGCGCCGCCGATCATCGCGGAGATGACCTATCGGCTGGATCTGTCGCCGGTCGCGTTTGTCCGGCGGATGGCGGAGCTGGGCGCGGCCGTGGCTGGCGTCAACTGCTGCGCGCCGTGGGACGCCAGCGCGTTTGTGGACGCGGCACAGAACGCCCCGCTGCCGCTGGTGGTAATGCCCAACGCCGGCGGTTTCCAGCGGATTGGGAACCGGTTCATGACCTCGGTGAACCCCGAGTTTATCGGCAAGTTCGCGCGCAGCCTGATGGATCGCGGCGTGCAGTTGATCGGCGGCTGCTGCGAGGTGCATCCGCCGCACATCCGCGAGATGCACAACTACCTGCGGTCGCGCCAAGCCGGCGCGGCAACGGCCACGACGCGCGTTCAGGTTTCACGGCCGCCTGTCGGCGATGCGGAGAAAAAGCAGAACGGGCCGTTCTCGCGCAAGCTCAAGGAGAAGCAGTTTGTTGTCAGCGTCGAGATGTTGCCGCCGCGCGGGACGGACGAGAAGCTGCACCGGAACAAGATCGAGTTCATCCGCCAACTTGCCGAGAGCGGTCTGGCGGACGCTGTGGATGTCACCGACGGTTCCCGCGGCATTCCGCTGATGCCGCCGGGTGATTTCATTCACATGGTTCGCGAACGGCTGCGCTGGACGACCGCGAGCGGCGACCGGTTGGAGATGATTCCGCATTTCACGGGTCGTGACCTGAACGTCATGGGTGTGCAGAGCCGGCTCGTCGGCTACCACGCCCGCCGCATCCATAACGTGCTGTTCATCACCGGCGACCCGCCCAAGATGTCGCCGACCTATCCGCGCTCGACGGCGGTGTTCGACCTCGACTCCATCGAGATGGTGCGGCTCACGCACGCCTGCTTGAACGCGGGTGCGGACTTCGGCGGCGCGCCGTTGGGCAAGCAAGCCGACCCGCGCACTCATTTCACCATCGGCACCGGCTTCGAGCCGGAAGCGGCGGACATGAGCCGCGAGCTGGAGCGCCTGCGCCAGAAACTCGACAACGGCGCCGACTACATCATGACGCAGCCGGCTTTCCGTCAGGAACCGCTGGGCGTGTTGGAAACATTCCATGCGCGTGACCGGATTCTCATCGGCGTGATGCTCCTGACGAGCTTCGAACAAGCGGAACGAATCGCGCGTGTCCCCGGCGTGGTGTTGCCGGACGCCATTCTGCAACGTCTGAGCGCGACGCCAAACGTCGCCGACCAGGCGAAGATTGGACAGGAGATTGCCGCGGAACAAATCCGGCGGGTGCGTGGCGAGGGCTGGGCCGGTCTCTACCTGATGTCGCCTGGCGGCGCGAACGGCGTGTTGGAGGTGCTGCGCGCCGGCCTGGAAGGATGAGCGTGTCGAGGCGATTGCAAAAACAGCTTGCCCCGCCGCGTAGCGCCAAGGACTATGCAACGATAAACCGAAAGGAACTTTCAACAATGAAGAACATCATCTTGGGATTGTGCGCAATCGCTGTTGCGGCGTCGCTTTGCGAAACCACCACATTTGCCGCGGAAGGCAAGAAGCGCGTCGTGGTCTGGTCCGAATGCACCGCGCCGGCGAATGTTTATCCGAACGACATCAATGGAGCGGTCGCCGACGCGTTGAAGACGGTGAAAGGCTGGGAGGTCATCACCGCCAACCTCGACCAGCCCGACCAGGGAATTTCCGACGACTTGCTCAAGAGCGCCGACGTGCTGGTTTGGTGGGGCCACAAGAAGCACGGCAAGGTGGACGACGGTCTGGTCAAGCGCATCGTCAATCGCGTCAAGGGGGAGGGGATGGGTTTCGTCTCGCTCCATTCCGCGCATTACGCGAAGCCGTTCAAAGCCGTGCTGTTGGAGATTGCAAAGCCGGGCGACGAGGAGATGCAGAAGCGGGTGGGCAGTTGGGGTGCATATAAGTGCGACAGCGCTGTCAAGATTATGGCCAAGGACGCCAATCACCCGATCTGCAAAGGTGTGGAGAAGTGTTTCGATCTCGGCGACACCGAGCGTTACGGAGAGAAGTTCGTTGTGCCGGAGCCGGAGGCGGTGCCGTTCGAGTGCGAGTATCGTTTCCCGGATGGCCACACAGAGAAGGCACGGCAGGCGCTCTGCTGGACGGTGGGCAAGGGCAAAGTCTTCTATTTCCAGACCGGCCACGAGACCTGCAAGCATTACTACGACAAGAACGTGCAGCAGATTCTCCGCAACGGCGTCAAGTGGGTGATGCCGAAGAAGTAGATTCTTAGGTGGTCTCTATTCCGTAAGCACTCTGGGGGGGGTGCTGAGAGCATTGCGTGTAAGGCTAATACGCACAGCACGCATGTTTATCCCGACATGACAGACATGGTTGCTACTCACATGATGAAAGCATAAGGCTTGTGATCCTCAGAACCGAGTTTCAACAAACAGAGATGTTTGCTCTGTCACTGTGTCAACAAAGTGGCAGCGCGGAGGTGATATCCCGTGTCTAGCCGTCCTTCTTTGAGCGACATCATTGCCCGATTCCACTTGATGCCGTGGATTGTCTTCGTGATTGGCACGGGCTTGACGCTGCTTGTGTTCATGGACACGAGGGACTGGGACCAGCGCCGAATGCAGCTTTGGGTGGATCTGGATGTGGAAGTCTGGCGCGACGCCTTGGCACAGGACATCCGGACTAATTTGAGGGTGGTTGAAGACCTCAAGGCTTTTCTGCAAACGGTGGGAGATGCTGACCGGGCCACGTTCGGCAAGTATGCCGCGTTGCTTCTGAAGAACTACAGCGCGATTCGGGCGCTCGAATGGATCCCTCGTGTGCCGGACAGCCGGCGGGCGGAGTTTGAAGCGGCGGCCCGACGCGATGGATTTCCGGCGTTTCAGTTCACAGAGCGTTCGCTGGACCAGTCTTTGATTCCAGCCGGTCGTCGGGAGGAGTGTTTCCCCGTCTATTACGTCGAGCCATACGCGAATAATGAAAAGGCGTTGGGCTATGATCTGGCTTCGGAAGAGAACCGCAAGACGATGCTCAACGAAGTTCGGGACCATGACAAGACGGGCGCCACACGGCCGATTACGCTCGTGCAACAAGAGGCGGGCCGGCGCGGCATTCTCATTGCCAGCCCGATCTATCAGGGCGGCTTGGTGTCTGATGCGGTGGCGGTGCGCCGGGAGAACCTGAAGGGTTATGCGCTCGGTGTGCTCGACGTGAACAACATTGTGGATTCCTTGATCATCCAGCAGGCCAAGAGGCCGTTTCATTTCTTGATCTATGACAAGGACGCGCCACCGGGCAATCATATCCTCTACGCCCATCTCCCGAAGACGATGCAAGCTACAACAGCACCTGTGCAAGGCGTGAGTTTGGTTGCGCATGGGGGGCTGATGTGCGCCAAGGAAATTAAGGTAGCCGGCCGGACATGGGTGCTGGTTTGCACGCCGACGGCCAGTTACATGGAGGATGTTTCCTCTTATATGGCGTGGTTCATTTTGGGTGGTGGTTTGGTGTTCAGCGTTCTGATCTCCATCTATGTCTCCGGTCTCAGCAACCGGGCGGAGAAGGTCGGCAGGCTGGTCCATCTCCGCACCCTGGAGTTGGATAAGAGCAACCAGTTGTTGCGCGCTTCCGAGGAGAAGTTTGCCCGTGCCTTCAGCAACAATCCGTCGCCCATGGTCATCAGTTCGTTTCCAGAACTGCGGATTCTGGATGCAAATAAGGCTTTCCTACAGGCAGTAGGTTGCGACCGCGGGGAAGTCATAGGATTTTCGCCAGCGGAGTTGAGGTTGTTCGCCGACGCGCGTCAGGAAGCGGAGGTTGCGCGACGTGTGCGCGAGGAGGGACAACTCAGGGATTGTGAGATCACGCTGCGCCGTAAGAGCGGGGCGATCGGCTATGGCATCCTCTCGGCAGACACCATCGTGTTACAAGACCAGCGCGTGTTACTGACGGTGTTGCAGGACATCACGGCGCGGAAACTGACCGAGGAGCGTAAGAAAGTCCACCAGCGGGTCTTGGAGATGCTGGCCGCCAACGCGCCGCTGAAGACGATCTTGGAAGTGATTGCCCTGTCCATTGAGAAGGAATCGCCTGGCTGTATGGCCTCGATCTTGCTGCTGGATCGGGACGGCAAGCGGCTGCGGCACGGCGCCGCGCCCAGCCTGCCGGAGTTTTACAACGAAGCCATAGATGGTTTGGTGATTGGAGACGGGGTTGGCTCTTGCGGGACCGCTGCCGTGACCAAGCAGACCGTGATTGTGGAGGACGTGCAGACACATCCCTATTGGGCTGCTTTCTGCGACTTGGCCAGGCGCGCAGGCGTTGGATCTTGCTGGTCCGTGCCGGTGGTTTCGATGGGGGGACAGGTATTGGGCACCTTTGCCATCTATCACCGCACGGCGCACGTTCCCAGTGACGCAGACTTGGAGAGAATCCGCTATGCGACTGGTATCGCCAGCACTGTCATCGGACATGAGTTGGCGGAGGAACTGATACAGGCAAGCGAGCAGAAATATCGGATCCTGTTCGAGTCTTCGCATGACGCCCTCATGACGCTGGCTCCGCCGGATTGGCGATTCATGTCGGGCAACCCCATGACGGTTGCGATGTTCCGCGCCCAAGACGAGGCAGAGTTTGTCTCCAAAGGCCTGTGGGAAGTGTCGCCGGAGTTCCAGCCGGACGGCCGGCGCTCCGATGAAAAGGCCCGCGAGATGATTGAGACGGCGATGCGCAGCGGCACCCATTCCTTTGAGTGGACGCACACGCGGCTGGACGGGGAAGCATTCCCAGCGCTGGTGTTGCTGAATCGGGTCGAGTTAGCGGGTCTGACAATGCTTCAGGCCACTGTGCGGGACATCACCGAGCAGAAGCGGGTGGAGGAAGCGTTGCGCGAGAGCGAGGGGAAGTTCCGGTTGACCACCACCACGGCGCGGGACGCGATTGTCATACTGGACAGCGACGGCAGGGTCACGTTCTGGAACCAGTCCGCCGAGAAAATGCTCGGTTACTCCAACCGCGAGGTCATAGGCCGGGAACTGCATCCCTTGCTGGCGCCCGAGCGATACCAAGAAGCTTACCGGAAAGGACTCGCCGGTTTCCGGACCACCGGCTTGGGAGCGGCGATTGGCAAGACCTTGGAACTGGCGGCGATAAGGAAAGACGGCGTGGAAGTGCCGGTGGAACTCTCTCTCTCCGTCGCCCAGTTTAACGGCCAGTGGCACGCGCTGGCCATCATGAGGGACATCACGGGGCGCAAGCGCGTGATGGAGGAACTGCGCCAAGCCAAGGAAACCGCTGATTTCGCCAGCAGGGCAAAGAGCCAGTTCCTGGCGCGCATGTCGCACGAGATCCGCACGCCGCTGAACGCCGTGCTTGGGTTCACCCAACTCCTGCTTCGGGAGCCGGATTTGGCTGCGGCCCACCGGAACCGGCTGGAAGCCATCAGCAGCAACGGTGAACACCTGCTGGCGCTCATCACAGAAGTTCTTGATATGTCGAAGATCGAGACGGGCCGCCTGACCCTCCAACCTTCCACTTTCGATCTGTCGAAACTGTTCAGGGACGTGGAAACCATGTTTCACGCGCGCGCTCAGGCCAGACAGTTGGTGTTCGGCATGGAAATGATCGGAGAGTTTCCCCGCTACGCGTGCGGCGACGAGAACAAGATCCGCCAGGTGCTTGTCAACCTCATTGGCAACGCAATCAAGTTCACGAACCGCGGTGGCATTGAAGTGCGTGTGCGCAAGACAACCGAGACAGCGACCACCCGGCGTTTTCAAGTGGAGATTGAAGACACGGGCAGGGGCATTTCGTCCGAAGAACTTCCGATGCTGTTTCAACCGTTCTCACAGCTCAAGAAAGGCCAACTGACGGACGCTAGCTCCGGGCTGGGCCTCTATATCAGTCGGCAGTTTGCCCGCCTGATGGAGGGGGATATCAGCGTGACCAGCCAGGTCGGAGTGGGAAGCAAGTTCTGTTTCACCTTTGTGGTGGAGTGCGGCACCGCACAGACTGCGTCGAAAAAAGACGGCGCGCGCCCTGTGAAGATGTTGCGGCCAGACCAACCGCCCTGCCGCGTGCTGATTGTGGATGATGTGAAGGATAACCGAATGCTGCTTGACCAGATGCTTTCTCCTGCGCGTTTCACCTGCTACCAGGCCAACAGCGGACTTGAAGTGTTGTCGGGATTGAAGGAGTGGAACCCCGATCTTATCCTGATGGACGTGCAGATGCCCGGAATGGATGGCAAGGAGACCATCCGCCGCATTCGCGCCGGCGCGGAAGGAAAGGACGTGAAGATCATCAGCATCACGGCCAGCGCTTTCGAAGATGATCGGCAGGAAGTGTTGGCTGCTGGTGCGGATGTCTTCCTTCCCAAACCGATCCAGCGGGAAAGTCTATTCGCGCAGATCAAAGTCTTGTTGGGCGTGGAGTATCTCTACGAAGACGAGCCGGCGACCGTGGTGACGGGCGCCAACGGTAGCCAAACGCGCGTGTTGACTCGCGAGTCCATGGCTTTGTTGCCAGGCTTGCTGCTCAAGCAACTTCACGAGGCCATTGTCGTCGCTGATTTCGACCGTGTGATGGAGTTGATCCAGCAAGTGGAGACCATGGCTCCACTGGTTGCCCAAAGCCTGCGCCAACTTGCCGGACAGTTTGAGTCTGAGAAACTCCTCGAATTGACAGAAACAGAAACAGAAACGACATGACCCACATGCCTCCATCCAAGCCTGAAGCGCCAAGCATTCTCATTGCGGACGATTCGCCCTCCCATCTGCAACTGCTGTCTGATATGCTGAAACAACACGGCTACAAGCCGCGGCCGGTATCCAGCGGTGCCTTGGTTTTGCAGACGGCCCAAGCCAGCCCGCCCGACCTGATTCTTCTGGACGTGAACATGCCAGGCACGAACGGCTACGATGTCTGCCGTCAGATCAAAGACAGTCCCAACCTCCAGCAGATTCCCATCCTGTTCATCAGCGGACTCAATCAACCAATGGACAAGGTTCAAGGATTCCAAGCCGGTGGCGTGGACTACATCACGAAGCCGTTTCAATTCGAGGAGGTGGCGGCCCGCGTCGGCGCACACATTGAGATCAGCCGCCAACGGCGCGAATTGAAGGAACGCTACGACCAATTGAAGGCATTGGAAGCTATGCGTGACAACCTGATTGCCATGATCGTCCACGACTTGCGCGGCCCGGTCAGCGCCGCGACGGGGTTTCTCGACATTTTACAGTCCAAGGCGGCCAGCAAACTGAATGACGTGGAACGACGCTGCCTTCGGGCTGGAATCGAAGGCTTTGACAAGCTGGCCGAGATGATTACGTCACTCCTGGACATCAGTCGCATGGAAGCCGGCCAGATGCCGCTTAACCGCACCGCGTGCAACCTGGCAGATTTGGCTCATAGCGTGATGGATTCGTTAGGGTCACTTTTAGACAGTCGCCACATGGATGTAGTGTCGGGGTGCCGCATCCCAAAGGCGTATTGTGACGTGGAAGTCACACGCCGCATTCTGACCAATCTGATTGTGAACGCAGTCAAATACACTCCCGCTTGCAGTCCGTTGCGCCTGAAGGTGGATGGCGAGGGTGGTTTTGTCCGGGTTGAGTTGATTGACAAAGGCCCTGGCATCCCCGCCGAATATCATGCGAAGATTTTTGAGAAATTCGGACAATTGGAAACCCGCCGCCAGCGTTTCTCCACCGGTCTGGGGTTGGCTTTCTGCAAACTCGCCGTCGAGACTCACGGTGGACAGATCGGCATCAAGAGTGTCGTGGGAGAGGGCAGCACCTTCTGGTTCACCCTGCCCGTCGCCACTCAAAGTTAGGCCCCATGCAAACCAACCTCGCTGAATCGGCCATGCCGCACATCCTCATTGCGGACGACACGACGGCTAACCTTCACGTTCTGGCCGACATGTTGAAGCAACACGGCTACAAGCCGCGTCCGGTTTCCAGCGGGGCGCTGGCCTTGAAAGCAGCCCGGCAGAGTCCGCCAGACTTGATACTATTGGACGTTAAGATGCCAGACATGGATGGCTATGAAACGTGCCGCCAAATCAAGGCCGACTCCAATCTCGCGGAGATTCCAGTCCTCTTCATCAGTGGCCTCAACCAACCGATGGATAAGGTCAAGGCGTTCCAAGCCGGTGGCGTGGACTATATCACCAAGCCGTTCCAATTCGAGGAAGTGGAAGCTCGTGTGGGCACGCACCTGAAACTGCGCCAGGTGCGACGTGAACTCGAACGGCGTAACGCGCATTTGGACGACTTGGTGAGCCAGAAGACGCAACAACTTACCGATGCCTACAAGCGGCTATCCATCCTGGACAAGGCCAAGGACGACTTCCTGGGCCTGATTTCACACGAATTGCGAACGCCGCTGAACGGCCTTTTCGGAGCCGCCGAGTTGTTGTTTGCGGACGTTCCGAAGGACTCGGGAAACGTGGAGATGATAGATGTGTTTCGCGAATCGCAGCGTCGGCTTCTGAGCATCATCGAACACGCCTTGCTCCTGACCAAAATCCAGGTGGATTCGCAAAGGTTTTGCGTCGGCTCTGTTTCATTGCGCTCGGTGGTGGGGGATGCCACCGCAATGGCGGACGAATTCGCCCGCAGGCGGGGCGTGAAGATTGCCATTACGCCAGGCGATTACGGCAGGGTGGTGGGTGAAATGGACTTGCTACAGAAAGCAATTCAGGCTTTGGTGGAAACCGCCGTCAAGTTCTCGGTTGCAGAGGAGACTGTCCGCATTTCGGTGCAACTTTCCGACGTGGACACCGCTTTGTGGATTGAAACGCGTGGTCGAACGATCCCCGACCGTGTCCTTGAGAAGTTCTTCGAGGTGCTTTCCATCGGCGAGCCGATCACGCCGGGTGGAGATTTGGGTCTGGCACCCGCTTTGGCAGAACGCATCATTGTGTTGTTCGGCGGACGCGTCACCGCAGAGAACCGGCAAACCGCCGGGATATGCTTGAAGATCCATTTGCTTCCCTGTTCGCCCGCCCTATCGGCCGCGAATGGTGAGAACAACCCTGACGAAACGTCTTCATACTCGGCAGGCACAACGGCGTGAAGGCACCAAGAAACAAGGGAGTGATTCTGCTTGCGGACGACGTTCCGGCCAACCTGCATGTGTTGGCGGATATGTTGAAGCAGCACGGCTACAAACCGCGCCCGGTGTCCAGCGGTGCGCTCGCTTTGCAGGCGGCCCGACACGATCCGCCGGACTTGATTCTGCTGGATGTTATGATGCCAGACATGGACGGCTACGAAACATGCCGTCAAATCAAGGCCGATCCCATCCTCAAAGAAATCCCTGTGCTGTTTATCAGCGGCCTTAACCAGGTCATGGACAAGGTTCAGGCATTTAACGCAGGCGGTGTGGATTACGTCACGAAACCTTTTCAGTCTGAGGAAGTGGCCGCGCGAATCAATACCCACATTGAATTGAGCCGCCAGAAGCGCGAGTTGCGGGAGAACCGCGATCAACTTCAAAAAGCGCAAATGGCGTTACAGGGAGCCTGCGAGATGCTTGAGCAGCGCGTGTTGGAGCGCACTGCAGAGCTTCTCGCTACCAATGAGCGGCTGCAAAAGGAAGTTGCCCGGGCCGAGAACGCGGAGAAGGAACGGCGGGAGGTGCTGCGGCGTTTTGTGACCGCACAAGAGGATGAGCGACGACGGGTGGCCACTGAGTTGCACGATCAGATGGGGCAACACTTGGCCGCCGTCAGACTCTGGCTGAGACAGGTCGAGACGTCCGAGCGCCGGACGAACGCGACGACCGCCGCTGTGGAAGAGTTGCAGCAAGTGGTCAATAGCATCATGAAGGAGGTGCACCGTCTGGCTTCAGAACTGCGTCCTGCATCGCTGGGGCCGATGGGTTTGTGTGCCGCGCTGCGTCGGCATGTGAGTGAATGGTCGGAACGCACTCGCATCGCCGCGGATTTTATCGGTGATGACCCGAATCGTCTTGGCTTGCCATCCTTTGTGGAAATCATCCTCTATCGAGTCGTGCAAGAGGCGATGACCAACATCGCCAAACACGCCCAAGCAACCGAGGTTTGCGTCTCGCTGGCGGCTGAAGACGACAGGGTTGTGGCGGTCATCAAGGACAATGGCAAGGGTTTCGCTGTCGAAGCCGTCCTCAATCATGCCGACATCCGGCGGCGATTAGGCCTCTTGGGCATGCAAGAACGGGTGGAATTGGCCAACGGGACTTTCAAGGTTAAATCACAGATTGGGGCAGGAACCTCTATTATCGCGATCATTCCCCGCGTGGTCGTGAAACGAGAGAAAGACACATGTCTATGAAGAAGTGCAGAATCGTGCTGGCGGACGACCATAGTCTAATCCGCGCCGGGTTGAAACCGCTGATTAATGCCCAACCCGACATGACTGTCGTTGGTGAAGCTGGCGACGGTTTAGAGGCGTTAAAGCGAATAGCGGAGTTGAAACCCGATGTGGCAGTCGTGGATATTTCCATGCCGCACTGTTCTGGCGTGGATGTTACGAAGTGGGTTCAGGAGAGATGCCCGAACACAAAGGTGGTTGTGGTGACTGTTCACGAAGACTTGGACTACATGCGCCTTCTGATCGAGTCTGGAGCAATGGCCTACGTCCTTAAGCGGTCTGCGGTTGAGAACATAATTGCAGCCATTCGGGCGGCATGGAAAAACACACACTATTTGGATTCGACTTTGGGAGAGACAATTGCTGCTGACCTTGCCAAGGGGGGCAAAGAGAAAATCGGTCAGAAGCTTAGCGAAAGAGAAGTCGGTGTTCTGCGTCTTGTGGCCTGGGGAAAAACCAATAAAGAGATTGCTTCTGAACTGAGCATCAGCGCCAAGACAGTGGAGACTTACAGGCTTCGCGTGATGCGCAAGCTGGGGTTGAAGACGCGAGGGGGATTGGTGGAATTCGCAGCGCGCCGTGGCTGGCTCCAGCATCCGGAGAATCCCTCTTCAGAGAGCAGAGTTTGGACGCCCGCCAGCGGTGAGTCACAAGAACGCCAGCGCGTGGATTGATTTCGGTTCGGGTTGGCATGGTGGCGACAGGCACACCATTTGGATCCACGACACTGGCTGGTGGAATGCTGCCAAACTATCCAGAGATTGTCATGTCGGTCTAAACAGGATGGTCGCGTAATCCAATTCCTTACAACGGAAGGTCGCATGATGTGCCGAGCGAACTGGTGAAAACGAGAATCCCCACGTTCTTCAACGCGGGGATTTCGTGACGAAACAGAACGCACCCAGCTCGTCTCACTGGGAGGGAGGCGCACACAGTTTGAGGGGGTGGAGGTATGGGCTGTGTGCGTTGCGTCTGCCGGAGGATGTGAACTAGAATTTCGTGTGTGTTTCTCCGTTGGTTTTGATTTCCGCGTCTTTCTATTGTTGAATGCTCGCACTCAGAAATCACTCCGCAGAAATTCATAACAAGAAAACCCGGATTGGCATAGTCAGCCAGATCCCTATTGCCAGTAGGTATAAACATGACGCTTCTCGGGGGGGCATGATGTCAACCCACGTTGGAGAGCAATGCTGTGTCACTGCATGGAAGACAGGAGAGCCTCGGTCGCGTCGTAAATTGCGAGTAACTGCTCGTAAACCACACTCCAATTGGCGGGGCGGCGATCTTGGTCCAAGTCCAGCATGCTCATCAGCAACTCCGCCATCTCATTCCCCATGTGAGGCGCGGCAATGCGCGGATCTTTGACCGGTTCGGTAGCGTGCTTGATCATCAAGCCGAATTCGCTGTCGGCATTGTGCACAGTCTGGCCCGTGGCGGCATGATAAAGAGTCGCGCCGAGGGCGTAGATATCCACGCGCATGTCAATGGCCTTCTCGCCCCGGGCCTGCTCCGGCGCGACGTAGTGCGGACTGCCCATGGTCATGCCGGTGCGGGTCAACGACGGCGTGCCGCTGATCATGCGTTTGGCGATTCCCAAGTCGCAGACCTTGACAGTGCCGTCATGGCCAATGAGCAGGTTCTCAGGCTTGATGTCGCGATGAATCAGCCGCTCCTGTTCCCACGCCGTGTGCATCGCGGAAGCGACGCACATGCCGATGGCAGCCGTTGTGGCCTCCGTCAACACGCCGTCTGTGCGAATGAGCCTCAGAAGGTTCGTGCCTTCCACGAACTCCATCACGATGAAATGTGTCATGCCGCTTTGGCCTGACCTGAACACCTTCACGAAATTCGGATGGGTGATGCGTTGCGCGGCTTCGGCTTCGGCGTGAAACCGTTGCAGGTAGGTGACGTTGCCGGCGAGAAGAGGGTAAAGGAGCTTCAACGCAACGACATCACCGGTTTCCAAGTCGCGGGCGCGATAAACCTCCCCCATGCTTCCGCCGCCCAGCCGCTCAAACAACGCAAAGCCTTCGATTTCAACTGGCGGATCGTTCATTTGTCCTCTCGCTGTAGTTTTCGGCCACACCTTGATTTGCATATGTCGGATATACTGCGGTCCAATCGAGGTGCAACGGCTGTTCACGCTCCGTTGATCACATGATGTTCGACTGGTTATTTCACGCTACGGCAACTTGTCTCGGTCAAACTGCTTGGTTTGTTCCTGAAAGGCGTCTTTTGCCTGGATTCGAACACAGCGTAGGTGACAAACAGCCTTTTCGGATAGTCAGTCCGATTCCGCATTGGGCGTCAGGAAAATGCTGATACGCAAATCGGGATGCGTGGAAAACGGCATCAGAGACCACAGCCGTCCTGCCACGAACAAGACCTGATTTCGCGCAAGAACCAGCCACGACAGTATTACGCAGAAGGCAGCAAACACTGCCGGTCGAGCCGAAATCCGATCCGCGTCCGCGTGAGAACCTGACGCCCCCGCCGCCGTTCAAGGCAAGATGGCCGCCCCGCTCCAGTTCACTCCATCTGACGGCGATATGATTTCACAGCGTCCACGGCGCGCGCATGGCCCGCGACCGCATCCGGTTGGCGCTGCCGTCGTTGACGAACTCTTCCTTCTCCGGGTTCCACCGGAGCTTGCGGCCGAGCAGCATGGCGGCGTTACCGATGTGCATCACTGACGCGCAGCGGTGGCCGATCTCCGCGGGGAAATAGGTGTCGCGCCGCGTCTTCACGCAGTCTAGGAAGTTCCGGTGCTCGCCGCCGGGGCAGGTGTAGAGATGCGTCTCTTCGGGGCCGATGATGCTGGTGAGGATGCGCGGTGAACTGGCTTCGAGTGGCCCGATCCAGCCCTTGTTGCCAACCCAGCCGTCCGTGCCCTCGAACCGCAGCCCGACGCCGCCGGTCTCGATGAACATCTTCACGCCGCTGGCGTAGGTGTATTCGAGGTGGCACTCCGTGGCGGTGTTGTAGATGCCGCTCGTGGGGAACTCGCCTTTTCCTTCGACGGTGATGGGGCCGCTGCGCTCGGTGTTGTTGCCCCACTGCGCCGTGTCCACGATGTGCATGCCCCAGTCGGTCAGGATGCCGCCGGAGTAGTCGTAGTTCCACCGGAAGTTCCAGTGGCAACGCGCCGCGCAATACGGCGCCCACGGCGCGGGGCCAAGCCACATGTCGTAGTTCAGCGTCGGCGGCACCGGCTCCGGTTGTTGTTGTTCGAGCGGAATGTTGCGTCCGCCGCCGGAGGGCAAGCCGACGCGGATGGTGTGGAGCTTGCCGATGCGGCCGTTGCGCACCAGCTCGGCCATGCGGTGATACACCGGCAGCGAGCGGTCTTCCGTCGAGGTCTGGAAGATCGCACCGTGCCGTTTCACGGTCTCGGTGAGAACGCGCCCTTCCTCGATGGTCAGCGTCGGCTTCTCGCAGATCACGTCCTTGCCGGCGCGGATGGCCATGAGCGAGATCGGCACGTGCCAATGATCCGGCGTGGAAATCATGACCGCATCAATGTCCTTCCGAGCGATGACCTCGCGGAAGTCGCCGCAGGTGGCGCAGTCTTCATTGCCATAACGCTGGTTCACCATTTTTTGCGCCTTCTTGCAGTTGTCGCTGTCCACGTCGCACACGGCCACGATTTGCGCGTCCGCGTTGGCAAGGAAACTTCTGAGGTTCATCGCCACGCCGTGGCCGCCGACGCCGATCATGCCGATGGTGACGCGGTTCGAGGGCGCCGGTTTGTCCGCGCCAAAGATGGACGGTGGCAGGATGCTCGGAACCGCTACGGTTGCGCCGAAGACGGCGGCCTGTTTCAGGAAATGGCGGCGGGAGAAGTGGGATTGCTTCATAGCGTTATTCCTTCGCAGCGGCGACGGAGACTTTCTTCCATCCATCCATCGAGTGTCTCAAGTTCTCACTGGCGTCGCCCTTGATGCCGTAGTGCTGCAGGCCGATGGGGCTGGTGTAGCCCATTTTCTTCAACCGGCGGAGCAGTTGCGCGACATCGTAAGTGCCGCGGTCAAGCGGCTGGATCAGCACCTTCCAATCCTTGCCGTCGGCATCCGCGCCGTTGATCGAGACGCAGAACAAATGCGGCTGGGCGGCTTTCAACGTGGCGTCGAGGTCTTTGCCATCCACCTTCAGCCAGTGGCAGAGGTTGAACGTCACGCCGAGATTCTTGCAGCCGGCTTTTTCAGCGAGCCGCACGCCGTCCTCGACGCGGGCCACATAACAGCCGGTGTGCGGATACATCGCCACGCGCAGCCCGGCTTCGCGCGCCATGCCGGCGATGTCCTGCAACGCCTTCACCGCCGTTTCGTCGTCATCAGTCGCGGATGGCGGGTGGCCCTTGTCGGTGACGGTGAGCCAGAGCATGGTTTCACGACCTTTGAGTGCGGCGGCGACCTCCTTCAGGGATGTGATCGAGGCTTCTGCGCTGTCCAGCCGCAGAGGCACGTAGATCGCGAACATTTTCAGTCCGGCCTTGTCGAGCGCGTCGAACCACTGTTTTAGGTCGTCCACACCATGATAGATCGGCCCGATGCCGGCGTAACCAAGCTCCTTGATCATCGCGACCTGCTCGGCTGGCGTCTTGTGCGTTGCGTCGCGCGTGCCGGTGTCCATCGCAAAGAATGGGTTTGGCAGTGATTGGCCGAGCGCGGCGGCCGTCATGATTACGAATGCGACGGTTGCTGTTGTTGATTGTTTCCAGTTCATATCTATGATTCCTCTTCTACTCGGCCAGCGGACGAATCCGCAGGTTGCGATACGCCACCGGGCCGTGGTCGCCCTGAAGCATCAGCGGGCCGGTGGGTTTCTCGTCGTTGAAGGTGGACGCGCGCGTCGGGCCGGTGACTTCGACATTCTCGTGAATCACCTTCCCGTTGTGGACGACCTTCACAAATACCGCGTTCTTGGTCTTTTTGCCGCTCGCATCGAAGCGGGGCGCGCGGAACGTCACGTCAAAGCTCTGCCATTCTCCCGGCGCTTTGCTTGCGTTGACGCGCGGCGAATGGCCTTCGTAGCCGCGTTTCTTCGGGTCCGGCTCTGCGGTGTTCCATCGCTGGTAGATGCCGCCACAGTCGGAGTATTTCGGATGCTCAACGCGCCAGCTATCGAACACCTGGATCTCGTAGCGGGCCATGAAATAGACGCCGGAGTTGGAGCCTCTGGGCACACAGAACTCGACATGCGCCTCGACATCGGCGTGCTCCATCTTGGTCAGCAGGTTGCCCGTGCGCCCTTTGGAACCGTTGACGATGACACCCTTGCCATCCTTGATGGTGAACTTGCGCTCGTCGGCCGGGTCTTTTGCCACGTCGTCGGCGACGCACCATTCGCCCAGTGGCTCGCGCCACGCGCTGAGGTCGCCGGGCTTCAACGGTTCGATGCAGGCAGCGTCGCCCGCGAGGCCGGTTGCCGGGGTCGCACACAGCAACGCCGCGATGACAAGAAGAGAAGCTGCGTTCATCATCATTTCTCCTGCGCCAGGCGAGCCGAATACGCGCGCCACGTTTTCATGGACTCCGCGAGATGTTCGGCCACGTCGCTGCGAATGCCAAAGCATTGGAGTCCGATGGGGCCTTTGTAGCCGAGTTGCTTCAGCGTCCTCAGCATCCCGCAGACATCAAACGAGCCGCGGCCGAGCGGCTGGATGTAGTTCGCCCAGCCCGGCTTCTCGTCGCGTTCGTCGGCGCCGTTGATAGAGACGGCCCAGAGCCGAGGCATCGCTTTCACCAACAGCGGCTTGTAGTCGCGGCTCTTGTCCGCGCGTAGCCAGTGGCAGAGGTTGAACATGCAGCCGACGTTCGGCCGGTTCACTTTCTCCGCCACGCGCACCGAGTCCTCGATGCGCTCGACCCAATCGTTGACGTGCGGGTAGAGCAACAACTGCGCGCCGGACTCGCGCGCGAGGTCGGACATCTCGCGAAGAATTTCCACGGCGCGCGCGTCACCGACGGTGTCCGAAGGTTTCATGCCGCTGATGAGCAGGCAGAACTGCATGCCGCGGCCTTTGATGAGCGTCAGCACGTCCTTGAACTGCGGCTCGTAGGCGGGTTTGTCCGGCGCGATGTTCACCTTCATCGTGATCTGGAACAGCTTCAACCCGGCGTCATCGAGGGTCTTCATCCGCTCAGCGACCTTGTCGAGCCAGATGTGGCCGACGCCGGCGTAACCAAGCTCCTTGAGCATGTCGGCCTGTTCCTTGAACGACCGCTTCTTGGAGTCGTGCCAGTCAATACAGAACGGGAAGAATGGATTCGGCATCGCGTCGGCGGCGCGGACGGGACAAGCGGTGAAGGTCAACAGGACGGCGGTGAGGATTTTCGTCAGGTGTTTCATGGCATTCTCGATGTTCCATTCAGCGTTGGCAAAAAGCGGGGTGAGTTTGAACTCCAACGGCGGCATCGTCAATCCCAAGCTGCAAAGCTGGCTCGCCGCAAAATGGTTGAACTTGAACGCAATCTGGCGTTGGCGCGCGGCAGCGGCTCCGGTAGTCTGCGGCCCGTTCTGTAGTGAAGGCTGAAACAGCAAACAGGAACCATGCTATGAAGACCAACCTCTCTGTCATTTGTTCGCTACTCGTGTGTGGCGCCGTTCTCAGTTCCGGCGCAGAGCAAACTGCAACCTTGACCGTCGAAGCCAACAAACGAGGTCACGCCATCGCGCCGACGTTGTGGGGCATCTTCTTCGAGGACATCAACCTCTCCGCCGACGGCGGCATTTACCCGGAACTGGTGCGCAACCGGTCATTCGAGGACTACGAAAAGAAATCGCACGACGACAAGGAAGGCGAGATGTCGAAGGCGCTGCTGTTCTGGAGCGTGCGCACGAACGGCGGCGCGACGGCCAGCGTGGCGATTGATGAGAGCGCGCCGCTGAATCCGTTCAACCGGCGCAGCCTGCGATGGGAGGTCAACGGCGAGACGAGCCTCGTCAACGAAGGCTATTACGGGATGGGCATCAAGGCAGGCGCGGAATACCGCCTCTCGCTCGCCGCGCGGGCGACGAATGGTTTCAGCGGCGCGCTCGACGTGACGGTCGAGGGCCAGTCGGGCCAATCGCTCGCACAGGGCAAGATCGAGGGCATCGGCGGCAAGTGGCAGACGTTCACGCTCGATCTGAAAGTAGCCGCGTCACTCCGTGACGCGAAATCGTCCTCCAGCCAGAAAAGCACATCTTCGACAACACCCGCTTCAACTCCCGCAACGCCCGGCGCGTCACGGAGTGACGCGACTACTTTTCCCGACGCGCGGTTGGTGATCGGCGCGGCGGGGAAGGGAACGCTATGGCTCGACATGGTGTCGTTGATGCCGAGGGAAACTTGGAAGAACCACGGTCTGCGCCCC
>Ga0233425_10005382_pt1 | contig 20278 bp, 16 predicted proteins | sample Watercolumn_Towu_2_FD_181712 | JGI IMG/M metagenome (GOLD analysis project Ga0233425, IMG submission 181712) | Freshwater microbial communities from Lake Towuti, South Sulawesi, Indonesia - Watercolumn_Towuti2014_140_MG | ecosystem: Environmental > Aquatic > Freshwater > Lake | place... | reverse complement strand
CCTTCATCCTTGCATATCTTATCATTATATCCTGCAAGGTATTATTGAGGGCATGTCCTATATGCAGATAACCGGTCACATTGGGCGGTGGTATGACTATGCTGTAAGGTGTCCTGGTCCTGTCTACTTCCCCATGGAAATAGCCTTTTTCGAGCCATTGCCTGTAGATCTTATCCTCAAAAGCAGAAGGGTCGTATTTGCCGGGAAGTTTTTCCATTTATGCAAGCTTCTCCTGGTCAGAAAGCAAATCAGTCTTTTCAAGGTCCGAAAGAAGCATTGGCTTTATCCTTTTTTCTACTACTTCTTTTGTAATTACGCATCTTTTGATATCCTGGCGGGAAGGTATCTCAAACATCACTTCAAGCATTATCTCCTCCATTATTGAGCGCAGGCCCCTTGCTCCTGTGCCCCTTTTAAGCGCAAGAGAAGAAATCGATTTGAGCGCATCCTTCTTAAAAAGAAGATCTACATTGTCCATTGCAAAGATTTTTTTGTACTGCTTAACAAGCGCATTCTTTGGCTCCTGGAGTATTTTTATAAGGTCATCTTCACTCAGATTTGTAAGTGTGCTCATGACCGGCAGGCGGCCAATAAATTCCGGTATCATTCCATATTTTAAAAGATCCTCAGGGAGCACCTGTGAAAGAAGTGAATCATGCTTCTCTGTCTTTTTCTGTATTTTTTCAGTTATAAAACCAACGCTATTTTTATTCAGCCTTTTTTCAATGATTTTTTCAAGACCATCAAAAGTGCCTCCGCAGATAAATAAAATATTGGATGTATTTATCTGGATGAAATCCTGGTGCGGATGCTTCCTGCCGCCATGGGGCGGGACATTAGCTTCGGTGCCTTCAAGGATCTTTAAAAGTGCCTGCTGGACCCCTTCGCCTGATACATCCCTGGTAATTGAAGGATTTTCTGACTTTCTTCCTATCTTATCCACTTCATCCAGGTAGATTATGCCTGTTTCAGCTCTCTTGATATCAAAATCAGCATTCTGTATTAATTTTAAAAGTATATTTTCAACATCTTCCCCAACATAGCCCGCTTCTGTCAGCGCAGTAGCGTCAGCTATTGCAAATGGGACATTTAATATTCTGGCAAGGGTCTGGGCAAGAAGCGTTTTTCCGCATCCTGTCGGCCCCATGAGAAGTATATTGCTTTTTTGTATTTCAATATCCTCCTTTAAAAGAGAATCACCGTATTTGACTCTTTTATAGTGATTGTATACTGCAACAGATAGAACCTTTTTTGCTTTTTCCTGCCCCACTACATATTCATTAAGTATTGAATATATCTCCGCAGGTTTAGGCAGGTCCCTGAAATCTACTTCCTTGTCTTCTTTAAGCTCTTCATCTATTATCTCATTGCACAAATCAATGCATTCATCACATATATATACTCCAGGGCCAGCAATAAGTTTGCGTACCTGGCTCTGGGGTTTACTGCAAAAAGAACATTTCAGGAAATCGCTTTTTTTATTATCATTTTGTGACAATTAAAACCATCCCTCTCCTATTTCTTTTCTATTACTTCATCAATGATACCGTATTGTTTAGCTTCCTGGGCATTAAGGATAAAATCCCTCTCGGTATCTTTTTCAATCTTTTTTATATCCTGGCCGGTATGTTTTGCAATAATATCGTTTAAAAGTTTCCTTAACCTTACTATTTCCCTTGTCTGTATTTCCACATCCATTGATGTGCCCTGTACACCGCCTGAAGGCTGGTGCAATAAAATCCTTGCATGTGGAAGGGAATACCTCTTGCCCTTTTCACCTGAAAGCAGCAGAACTGCTGCTGCGCTTGCAGCCTGGCCTATACAGATAGATGACACAGGTGATTTAATAAACTGTATAGTGTCATAAATTGCAAGAGCTGATGTAACGGAGCCGCCCGGGCTGTTTATATAGAGCTGTATATCTTTTTCCGGGTCATCGGCATCAAGATGCAGCATTTGCGCCATAACTACGTTTGCCATATTATCATCTATGTCGGAACCCAGAAAAATTATCCTTTCCTGGAGAAGCCTTGAATAAATATCAAAGGACCTTTCCCCCCTGTTGGTCTGCTCTATGACCATAGGTATAAGATAATCATTTGTTATTTTCATCATTTTATTGTTCACTTTCTTCTTTATTTACAGAATCCGGAACCCAGAGTTTTTTATCTTCAGGCTCTTCATCAGTTTTTTCTGTATCTTTTGGTCTGCCTGGTGTCCACAGCTTCCTTGCTGCCGGCTTATCAGCCTTTTGTTTCTTTTCTTCAACAATCTTTGAATTTTTTATGAGTAAATCAAACAGGTTTCGCCTTTTTATATTTTCCTTCAGGTCCTCCTTGCCGTCATTTCCATCAAGATATTCCTTAAGCCTATTTTTCTCTTCTTCTTTATTATAGCTTGAAATTATCTTTTCAGCTTCTTCATTTATTTGCTGCTCTGAAGGTTCTATATTTGAAGCTTCAGCTTTTTCAAGCGCATTGATAATCAGGTATTCTTTTATCTCCCTAATTGCTGATAGCCTGACATTATTATTGAAATCTTCTTCTGTAATATTATATGCTTTCAGGTAATCGCTTTTTGAAATCTTGTGCTCAGATAGCTCTTTATCAAGGTCCTCATTGTAATGTTTTATCCTGCTTTCTATCATTGGCTCAGGGACCTCAAGCTTGACATTATTTACAAGATTATCCATTATCCCGGATATTATCCTGTCTCTTCGCATTTTCTTTTTCTGCTGTTCCATTCTTTCTTTCAGATGGGCCATGAAAGCTTCAACATCCTTATAGTCTCCAAAATTCTTCAGGAAGTTCTCATCCACTTCGGGTAGTGTTTTCTTTTTTATTTCCTTCAACTTAATGCTGAATTCTGCCTGTTTTCCTGCAACTTCCTTATCCTGTATGTTTTCGGGCATGTTTAGCACAACATTCTTGTTTTCGCCTTTTTTCATAGAAACTATCGCATCTTCAAATTCTTCAAATAATGTCCCTGAGCCCAGCTCCAGGGTGTAATCCTGGGCGCTGTTACCTTCAAATGGATTGCCGTCTATTTTGCCTTCAAAGTCAATTATTACATAATCGCCTTTTTGTACAGGTCTGTCGTCTTCAACAGGTTCAAGGGATGCATAATTGTTGCGAATGCTTTCTACCTGTTTTTCTATTTCCTCATCAGTTACTTCTTCTGACAGTCCGGTTACCTCAATCCCCTTATACCTTGGAAGTGTTATCTCAGGTTCGACTTCAACAGTGACTTCGATTTCCAGGGGTATGTCTTCGCCCACTTTATTTATTTTTATCTTCGGGTAATCAATTGGCTTTATTTTTGAATCTTCAACTATTTTGGGGTAGAGTTCAGATATTGAAATAGTAGCAGCTTCATTTAACACATATTCCTTACCAAAATTAACATCTATTATATTATATGGGATTTTTCCGGGCCTGAAACCGGGAATTTTAGCTTTTGAGGAAATCTCCTTATATGCGGAATTCATTGATTTCTGCAGATGATTGCTTGCAATTTCGATATCAAGGATGACCTTATTATTCTCAACTTTTTTAAGACTCTTTAACTTGTAACTCAATTAAACACTCCTTCAAAATAACAAAATTTCTTTAGTTTTTTTAAAATACATTATTATCTGGTGCGAGAGAGGGGATTTGAACCCCTACAGGTGATTAGCCCACTAGATCCTAAGTCTAGCGCGTCTGCCAGTTCCGCCACTCTCGCAATGAATGGTGGGTCGTACAGGCTTCGAACCTGTGACCCCCTGATTAAGAGTCAGGTGCTCTACCTACTGAGCTAACGACCCATACAGATACTGGTATTTTACCGAAAATATGCCACAGGCATGTTTTCTAAACCAGGCGCATTATACCCGGTCTTTCTTTATCATGGCACGCCTGGAGGGATTCGGTCTTTCGTCTCGCCTGCTGGCTCGCTGCAGAGCCGCGGACTCACTCGCCTTCGCTCGATCCGTCCATTCGAATCCCCGAAAATATGCCACAGGCATGTTTTCTAAACCAGGCGCATTATACCCGGTCTTTCTTTATCATGGCACGCCTGGAGGGATTCGAACCCCCGACGCACGGATTCGAAGTCCGACGCTCTATCCAACTGAGCTACAGGCGCTTTATATTAAAAAAATATGGGGTGAGAAACGGGATTCGAACCCGCGGCCTCAGGAGCCACAATCCTGCGCTCTAATCCAGCTGAGCTATTCCCACCATTAAATTACTTTTATATCAAATAAACAAATATCCTCACAGACATGCCACTGGCATTCATTGCCGCACTGGCGCGCTTGAAAGGATTCGGTCTTTCGCCAAAGCCTGCTGACTCGCTGCAGAGCCGCGGACTCACTCGCCTTCACTCGCTCCGTCCATTCGAATCCTCACAGACATGCCACTGGCATGTCCTTCAAGCACTGGCGCGCTTGAAAGGATTCGAACCTTCGACCTACGGATTAGAAGTCCGTCGCTCTATCCAACTGAGCTACAAGCGCAAAAGGCCGTAAAAAGCCGAATAAATACTTTAATGAAATTTGGAAAATAAGTCAAGAATCCCGGAGAGAGCGTCTACCAATATAAGTCTTCTTCCCTTGTATTAATCCCTATATGTATCGCTTTAATTCAAATACATTACATCAGTTTATAAGACTATATAATATTTCTAGAGTTAAACTAAATTAAAAGAAGTTGAAAATATCCATGAAAATACAAGGATTATCTTTTTTTTACTTTTTATCTCTCAATCGTGTATATGGATAACCTCAGCAAATTATTCAATACTAAATATAAAATAACTTTTACATTATTTTCTACCAGCAATTATATCTCTTATTTCATTCTCATCAGGTTCAATTGCATCAAGCACTAAATCTCTAATGTATTTAGAAGCCTCATGAAGTACAGGTGAAATTTTTCCGTTAACTGCGGCCACATGATGAATGTAGGGGCCATATATTAATTTTTCTTCCCAGGCGCCCCAATCTTTAACTTTTATCCATAAGTATGTGCCTGTAGTCTTTGGCCCATCAGTACCTAAAGCCTGTCCGCAGAAAAGTTTATAATCTCCTTTTAATCCATCAAATCTGACAACACTTATATCTCCACCTTTAACTTCATAGTCAAAAATTCCCTGGGCATGATTATCAAGAATACCATGGCAGGATATTTCCCCTTTTATACCATCTTTTTTAAGTGATGGTGGAAATGGTCCGCAGTGCCAGAGCAATTCTTTGTTGTCATCCTGAGGATGCCTGATTGTTATATCTGCAAACATTACCTTGGACTCATAAAAAGTTGCTGAAGTAGCAATTATTGCTGAAATTGCGCCATTTATATCTGTTTCGCATGCAACAGGGATATCTTCATCAAATAAAAATGCATTTGCAGAGCATGGTACTATGCCGAATATATCACCAAGAGCTGTCCAGCACTGTATAGCAAAAGCGTTGATATTATCTCTTTCTTTTAGGTTTTTTACTGCCTCTTTAAGTGCTGTAATATTTTCAAGTTTGTCTTCTTCAATATTTATCTTAAAATTATCTTTAAAATAGCTTATTGTGTTTAGAAACCCACTACTTTTTTTCTTTTTTATCTGAATAGCTGAATTAATAACATCGATTAAATTATATGGAACAACCTGTATATTAAACTTTTCAAGAAGCTCAGCTTCATTTACCATAACGCTCCAAAAAGGAGCCGGGCGGGTGCCGATCTGGCCTATCCTTATTTTCTTAAATGCTTTTACAACATTTGAAGCTGCCGCAAAGTTATCAAAGCCCCTCTTAAATATATCATCATCTACTCTTGAGTTAATAATATAGGTAAATGGAACAGACAGTCTTTGCAAAATCTTTGATGTGGCAAAAAGGCCGCACTGGCTGTCACGCAATCTTGAACCATCTTCAAGAGGCGCTTCATCGCGGGGGCCCCAGAGAAGAAAAGGAAGATTCATTTCTTTTGCAACATTGGCAACAACATCTTCAGTGCCGAAATTACAGTGTGGAGAAAATATGCAGTCAACTTTTTCATTTTTAAACTTAGCGACCGCAGCCTCTATGTCACTTGTATTTATTAAAAGGCCGTCTTCATTTATGCCTTCAATGTCTACTGTTTTATATCCCCATGATTTTATCTTTTCAAGGACAAGGCTTTTGTATTTTAACGCATCTTCTCTTGAAAAAACTGTCCTCCTCGTAGGTGCATAGCCTATTTTAAAATCTTTTTTGTAATGCATCTTTATTCCACTCCAGATATTTCTTTATATAAAAATTTAATCTCACTGTAAATCAATTTTTTAATAAACAATCTTTGACATGTATCTGCATGCTACCATTCGTCTGCTTCACATCTTGGGAAAAAAACAATATTTTTAAAAAATACAGCTTTCCTGGTATTTAGAATATGCTCTATTAACTCTGCTATTTCGGAAGGTTTTATAAGAATTTCTTTATCGCTGCCATGTCTATAAACATTTCTTTCCCAAATATTTGTATCTGTTCCACCTGGACATAGCAATACCATATTTACATTGTGTTTAAGCAGATACTTTGAATACGAATCTGTAAAACCATTTATAGCAAATTTTGTTGCTATATAAACTTCTGCTCCCGGCATATAGGGTCCTCTTGTACCACCAACAGATGAGATGTTGAAAATATATCCATTTCTATTTTTTATCATCACTGGCGATACAAGCCTTGTCATATAAAACGTTCCTTTAATATTAGTATCTATTTCAGAATCCATATCGTCTTTAGAATAGCAGTCAAAATTTGAAGAAGCTATAATGACTCCGGCATTATTTATTAAAATATCAATTGTCCCCCATTTTTTAATAACATCATTAACTGCATTCTCAATTGAGTAGTAATCGCTAATACTTAATGGATAAATATTAACCAGGCCATTATTGGCCTCAATTTCATCTTTTAGGGATTTTAAATCCTGTTCACTTCTTGCAATCGCAGCAACTTTTGCGCCTTTCTCAGCAAAATGTTTGCAAAAGTACCTTCCCATGCCTCTACTTGCGCCAGTTACCATGATTATTTTATTTTTCAAACTATCTTCCATTTATTTTCCTCCATTTACAGGATTGACTTATTTATTTAGATATTTTTTCATTTTTTCTCTGTAATACTTAAAATTCTCCCATGGAACATTTGGGGGAACAATATGGTCCATATAGGGTATAAATCCTCCTTTTTTTAGCATAAATGGTAATTTATTATCAAGCTCTTCATCTATTCTTTCTTTTGACTCTGCTAAAACTCTTTTATCTAATCCACCAAGTATTCTAAATTCTGGATATTTTTCCCTGGTTTTAATAATGTCAGCACCAGCCTGTACTTCAAAAGGATATAAACCATTAATACCGCATTCAATGAAAAGAGGTATAAGTTCATCTGGATTTCCATCAGTATCTACTATAAAATACTTAATACCCTGTGACTTTAAAAATCCTATAATTCTTTTATAATAAGGGGTCATAAACTCTTTGAAGCATTCTTTTGAAATTAGTGAGCCTTGCTTACCCGACATATCCTCCCAGAAATGAGCACAATCTGCATCAACTTCAGACAATACTTCAGAAAATAAATTTATCCATAAATCGCAAAAATATGAATTCATTTTATGAATTAATTTAGGGTTATCGTAATAAATGTAGTAAATCTGTGGTTCTCCGAATAAAAATCTTAATAATCCAAAAAATCCTATAGGTACACCACTTATGGATAGCGGAAAATCTCGATTTTTATATTTTTTTAAAAGTTCATCCCAATTGTCAGGTTTTCTTTTATCATAATTTATTTGTAGCCTTTCTTCTTTTAATTTCTCCCAGTCTTTATCATCGCTCACAACGCCTTTTATGATCTTTGCTATTGTAGAATTATCTTTCTTCTTAATCATAGTTTCACCAAATGCACCAGTGATTGTAACTTCATCCCCGAGATCATCTATTATTTCAGATTCAAATGGTGGGTAAATATCCTGGTTAATATCTATTCTTTCAAAACCTTTATCAAGATTTAACTGCTCTTCTACATCGTAGTCCTTGGGAATTCCAAGCATAGGCCAGGCTACTCCTTGAGCCGCTACAGGGTCAGCCTTGCCCCAATCTCCTTTAATACCATACTTCTTTATTAGTCCCTCTTTATACCATTGTTCAACTGTCTGATACCAATACCCAAATTCCCAATCAAGAGTTCTTACAGAAGTATTAAAATTCATCACCTCATAAAATCTTTCCCTGCTATTCATATATTTGTCCTTTCCATCTGATTACCTTTTTAATTTAAGTTTACAAATTGCTGTTTTAATTTTTTTATCTCATAATTGGATTTTAAAATAACCGCTTCCAGCCTTAATTTAATTTTTTGACCAGGTTCTATAAACTTGAGCCTTCCCGTTTCTCTCTCTGTTTTTCTTCCCATAGCAAAGTTATTGCATGGCTCAATACCACAAACATATTCACCTGTACCCAATTGTTTCCATTGAGCAAGATAAGGGAGATTATCTTTATTAAATTTTAGTAATATGCCAAGGCCTTCCTTATTGTTAAAAGAATCATTTACGATTGCAATATTGGAATTCCCTTCACTATCTGATTCTATATCATGGTAATATACTTTTTCTTTGTAATCTTTTACTGGTTCGGAAAATCTGTTGAATTCTTTAAAACCGTTTTTTGCTTCTTCATCCCTTGGTATAACATCAGCTTTGCCCTCAATCAGTTCAGCATTTTCGTCAATTACCGGATACCCGATATTGATATGATATAAAATCATAAGAGGCGATATTTTGTGTCCAATATTTTCTACAGTATCTTCAATAATTATTTTTGGTTCACTAACAGGCACAGTTACTTTCCTGTAAAGTTCAAGTTTATTGCCAAAAACTGAAGCTTCTCTTACCCTGCCTTCTACAAACATGCAATATTCATCATCTTTCCATTCGTCAAATGTATTGACATTATAAGCAGAAATATTTGAAATTCTTCCATGAAGCCCAAGTTCCTCACCTTCATCAGTATTTGGAGGTCCAGTGTTTAAAAGACCGCAAGTAGTTAAAAACCCTCCAAAAAAAGTTTTCAGCCATTCATAACCACTGTTATTGTAATAGGAAGGGGATGTTTCCCTTGTAGATGATTTCCAGCATAAGGGTATAGATTTATAGAAAAAATTTGAAATATCCATACCCCTATCAGGTAAAATCGTTAAATCAAGCCCGCCTGGAGTTTTTATATCTATAGCCCTCATACCTGATGACACACCATCTGAGAATATATATTTCTTAATACCTCCAAGCTGACTAATATCACCAATTCTTTTAAAGATTTCCTGCTTATTTAATTTTTTACTAAAGAGCTCCATATTATTTATTCTTTTTTAAAAATTTTTCTTCTTCGTGAATTCTTTCATTTATCCTTTCAATATCGATAGGATATTTTCCAAACTCTCTTGCAAGCTCAAATAATCTTAAAATATTTTCCGGAGGCATATTTGCCTGAATATTATGTCCTGAAGAAAATATATATCCCCCACCTGGCGCTAGATCTTTGATTCTTTTTAAAGTATCTATAGTTAGTGTATGGATATCTTTGTGGAAAACACCCTGGTTGTTTGTACCTCCATGTACAACAAGTTTTTTACCGAATTCTTTTTTAACTATTTCGGTATCATTACCTTCAGCAGTAACCTGCAACGGTTGTACAATGTCTACACCCATTTCAATTAAATCTTCCATACACCAGTAAGTGGAGCCGCAGGTATGATAGCAGCACTTTGCTTTAGTCTTTGTTTTAATAAAACTTATCATTTTTTTAAACCTGGGCACAACTTCATCCCTGAAATATACTGGCGACATTATGGGCCCATTCTGAACTCCCCAGTCATCACCCATCCAGAATACATCAATAAACTGGCCTATTTCATTATAATATTTATCAAAAAACCCTATATTCCAGTCAACTATTTTATCCATTAAATAAATAGCCAATGATTTGTCAGAATATAAGTCCATCATAAAATCTTCCATGCCGCGCAGGCACCATGCAAAATAAAACAAATTGTTTACAGGTCCGCTCCATATGGAATAATCTGTGTTATTAAATAACTCTTTAGTTTGATCTCTAAGACCTATAAACCTTGATTCATCTTGTGGATCCGGAAATTTATATGCTTTTATGTCTTCAAGTGTTTTGCCCTTAAGAGGGGGCCTGAAACACTCATAATAATATCCCACCTTTTTATAAATTGTGCCAAATTCATCAGAAAAGGTGCCATCATCATTTTCCCTGTAAACATAACTTTCAGGTGCATTCGGCCATATATACCAGGTATCTACTCCAAGCATATCCCTGATTTCTTTTTTAACAAGTGCAAGCCTTTGTACTGGATCATATATGCGGATTTCATCTTCTATTCCCAGATAATCAAGCAAGTTTCTATACGCTACTTCATGCATTCCTGATACATTGCCATTATTATCAATTGGAACTCTGTCCGGCTCTTTAAAGTTTAATGCAATCTGCATTCTTTCCCTTGATTTCATTTATTATCACCTTTTATTTTAACCAAATTTGAAATAGTCCATTTCTTTTTATAATCAAAAAAAACAAAAATATTTAACAAAAAAAGGACAGATAAAAAAATTAAATGCCTTGCGTCATATCTCATGTCAATAAGGACACCAAAACAATCGCAGTTTTCCAAATTCAAAATTTCCATCGCATATACAGATACTAATATCAAAGCAGCTATAAACATGCCAAGCATTACAGATATTAATTTATCAAACAAACCTGTCAGTAACATAATTGCAATTATTATTTCAAATACTGGAATAAAAATTGCAATTGGCCTAGCCAGGATCCAGTAAAATAGCTTTAACGATACAATCTGCCATGTAAACAAAGAAATATCTGTGAACTTTGCGATTCCAGAGACTAAAAATGTCAGAGAGAGAATAATCCTTGCTGCAAAGCTTAAATAATTAAAAAAACTTGTATCTTTTAGTTTCATATTATTTGATTATTTTCATTTGCTGAAATGATTTTAAATCATTTGAAATCAGTATTTTGCCGTTTCAAAATTTAAACCCCTGAACTGTTATAAAAAACTGCCTGTAACATATGAAGTCAAAGTTTTTTTATCAATTTCATCGTTTTTAAAATTACCGACTATTTCCCCATCATAAATGACAATGATATTATCACAAAGCTCAAGGGTTTCTTCTATTTCTGAAGAAGCAAAAAGAATTGCATGGTTAGCTCTTGCAAGGTTATCAATCAGTTTATATATTTCGGATTTGGCGCCTACGTCAACACCTCTTGTCGGGTCATTGAGAATTATGAGCTGCGGTTTACAAGCCAGCCATTTTGCAATTGCCACTTTTTGCTGATTTCCACCGCTCAAATCAATTACTTTTTTAAATATATCTTCTGTTACAATATTTAAGTCTTTTACATATTTTTCAGTCGTTTTTACTACAGCCCTATTATTTATCAGCTTTATTTTTTTTAACAGATTTTTTAAAAAAACAAAACTGACATTATCTTTAACAGACCACTCTGTCATTAATCCCTGACGGTGCCTTTCAGCAGGCACCATTGCCCAGCCTTTATCTACAGTATTCCAGGGAGTAATATTTTCCTGCAAAACACCATTGAAAAATATTTGTCCTGAATCTTTGCGCTCCAACCCAAAAAGTATTTTAAAAATATCATCTATGCCGCATCCCTCAAGACCTGCAAATCCAAGCACCTCACTCTCATGCAATTTAAAAGATATTGATTTAAGTCTGCCAGATTTATTTAAATCATTGACTTCAAGAACTGTCTTGGAATCGCCTTTTAAAGTTCTCTTTTCAGGAAATATTTCTTCAAGTTTCCTCCCAACCATTGCATTTATTACTTCTTTTATGCTAGTTTGAGATATGTCCCAGGTATTTATAAACTTTCCATCCCTTAAAACTGTTATCCTGTCAGATATTGCAAAAACTTCTTCGAGCCTGTGAGAAACATATATTATAGAGATACCCTTGTACTTTAAATCTTTAATCAGTTTAAAAAGTGCGGTACTTTCGCTTTCAGAAAGCGCAGAATTTGGTTCATCAAGAATAATAATTTCGGAACCAAAAGACAATGCCTTAACAATTTCAACAACCTGTTGGTCAGCAACAGATAAGTTGTTCAAAACTTCCGATGGAGAAATCACATGATCGGTTGCAAAATTCTTCAGGAGGGCAGCACTTTTATTAAACATATTCTTTTTATTCAATACTCCAGCTTTATTTTTTATTTCCCTGGTCATAAAAATATTCTCAAAGACCGTTAGATGTGGAAAATTATTTAACTCCTGAAATACCATGCTTATGCCGGCATTCTTTGCATCAGTTGGATTATTTATATTTATTTCTTCACCATTTATAAATATTTGGCCACTGTCTTTTAATTGAACCCCGGAAAGAATTTTCATGAGAGTTGATTTGCCGGCGCCATTTTCACCAACCAAAGCATGTATTTCGCCTTTTTTTACACACAGGCTTACATCATTTAGCGCTATTGTGCCGCCAAATCTTTTAGAAACATTCTTAATTCTTATAATGCCTTCGGTTTCAATATATTTTTCTTCTGCATTCATTTTTTATCTAAAATATAGTCGATAGCAAAATATGATTTACAAATTCTTATTATATTTAAATATAGTTTTTTAATTTTATTTTTCTTATGGGAGAAAACTGTCCTGATCTTTATCTGTTTTACTGGTTATTTGACCACAATAGTTAATCCCCCATAAGAATATTAATTATTTTAAGATACTAAATATCAGTCAATGAATTTATCCCAGGAAACAGCTTTTTCCCAAATTGGTTTAAAGTTTTTCTCAATATAATCTTTATACCATGTATTTTCTACTTCAGGATTTGTTTCCCTTTCCATTACTTCATCAACATTTGCTTTTGTAATAACCTCTTTTCCTGAATCTATCCAGCCCTGCGCAAGAGGATTGCCATTAACAAGATGCTCTGCAATTGCCATTACTGGAAGATAACCCTGAAGATAAGGATGCTGCCCCAACGTTATAGCATGTGAACCTTCCTGTATGCCTTTTAGTGCATCTGGTTCAAGGTCATATCCTATTGTCACAAATTTTGCATCAGGGTATTTTAATTTCAATTTGTAAAGAGCAGGAAGGTCCAAAGAACATGAACCTATGGCCATAATCATATCAGGATTAGCGTTGTAGGCATTTTCCCAAAATGCATATGTTGCATCAGGGGTAAGTCCAGAATCTAATGGTCCAACAATTTCCCATTCTGGTTTATCTGCAAGAGACTCGAGCAACCCTTTAACCCTGTTTTCAAGAACAGGAAGACCGGGTACGCAATTGCCAAGAACTACTTTACCTGTTTTACCCTCAAGTTCAGCCAGTTTCTTTATTTCTTCACCAAGTAAAAGACCATCGGTATAACCTGAAATTCCTACGAACGCGGATTGTTTTGAATCCCTGACTCCAGAATTAGAACCAAGAACTATTGCACCATTATCCACTGCTTCATTTATTGGTACAACCCACGATTGCGCATCTACACAAAACACTACAATTGCTTTTACACCCTTTGAAATCTGGCCTTCAAATAACCCGATTTGCTGCATGGTATCAGCGTTTTCAGAAGCTGCTACATCAATCTTTATACCATAGTCCTTTCCTGCTGCTTCAGCACCTCTTACCATAGACGATGTAAAAGGTGATATGAAATAAAGGTTTATTCCTACAGTTAAATCCTTTGCTGCTATTGTTTCTGATGCTGCGGTCTCGGCTGCTGTGGTTTCGGCTGCTGTGGTTTCTTCAGCCACAGTTTCTGAAGATGTTGCTTGTGCTGTTGTCTCTTCTTCTGTTGCAGCTGCCTGTTTACAAGCTGAAAGACCTGCTACACTCAGTGATAACACTAAAATTAAAGCTAGAACTATAAATATTTTACTTCTATGCATTTCTTTATCCCTTTCAAATCAGTAATTAATAAAATCAATATTTTTTTATTTGGTCATACTTATTACCTCCTTTTATTTACTACTTACTGTTTTTTTAATAAAATACTACTGAGATTTGTTTATGGAGGGTGTGCCAACTTTCTTTGAACAAATCTCTTTTTTCACCTCCTTCCTTAAATTAAATTTCTGCCTTTCCTGAACAAATAATCAACTGCAACAGCAGCAATTATTACAATACCTGTGACAGCAGAGCTCCAATAAGGGCTTACGCCTAATTGAACTATTCCATTTCTTACAACCATTATTATTAACGTCCCAATAAGTGCCCCCAGAATTGAACCAGTGCCACCGGATAATGCAGTGCCTCCAATTATTGCTGCTGCTATAACCATTAACTCTGTTCCTGAACCCATTGAAGGATTTGAAAGCTGCAGAAATGATACCTCGAGTATCCCTGCAGTAGCTGCAAGTGCGCCCATTAGCATAAAGACAATCACCCTGTATTTTGCAATATTAATGCCTGAAAATCTTGCAGCTTCTGGATTTGAACCAATGCCTCTTACTCTGTTTCCAAATAATGTAAAACCATAAACTAAACTTAAGACTATTGTTAATAGTATTAATATAATCACACCTGTTGGAATTGGACCGATTTTTGTTCCAATTACTGTAAAAAAGATGCTGTCTTTGGGGAAATCATAAATTTGTTTTGACTGGCATATAACAAGGCCAAATGCTTTAAATATACCCATGGTGCCCAAAGTAATTATAATTGTTGGTATTTTAAAAATTAGTGCCAGAGATATATTTAATAAGCCACAAAGAATACCTGCACATAAGCCTGCAAGTACAGCAACCAAAATAGGAAATCCTTTAAAAATAAAAAAAGCAGTTATTATTCCTGATACGTTGTATATACCTCCTACTGATAAATCTACATCCCTGCTAGATAAAACAAATACCATACCAAGCGCCATTACACCAATAAACACAGACTGGCGGAGTATGGCAATAAGGTTATTCAGGTTAAAAAAGTTTTCAGTAGTAAAACCAAGTATGAGGCTCAATATTACTAAAGCCAAACCTACCCCAAGTTCCTGGAATTTCAAAACCTTTTTAGAAATTTTTAAGAAATTACTACTTACTTTCATTTAACTTCTCTCCATTAAAATATTTTTGATTTTTTGATTTGCATCTTTTATTGCTTCTGCTGAAGAGCTTTCTTTCCTAATTGCTTTTATGATTGCGTCTCCATAAATTCTTTCATAATCTCTTTCAGTAATTACACCCTTTGTTGATACTTTAGAGACCATTCTTCTTTTACTTATAGAAAAACTTTCATATGCCTTTGGGAGCCAGGGATACAAGTTCAAAAGCTCTGAACTTTTAAATAAAGTCACTCTAGGAGTAAAACCGCCCAGGATAGTAAATGGTATTGCCATTTCCTTACTGGTTATCCAGTTGATAAACCTGAAAGCCTCTTCTTTTTTATTGCTTCTATTATTAATTCCTAAGGACCAACCGCCCAAAACCGGTTTCCTGCCGGGCACTATATCGTAGCCCACATTTCCAACAATTTTTGATTTACCCCTATCAGATATATCTGATGCGTGTGCTACAAACAATATCATCATTGCGGCTTTGCCCTGGCTGAATTCTTCTGCTTCCTGTTCCCAGAAATTGTCAATAGCTGATTTAGATGCATACTGGAAACTTTCCACATAGTTTTCTAATGCTTTAGCCGAGCAAATCTCATTTAAATATAGGTTATTTTGCTTTTCATTAGAATCTTCACAGTAGCTCCACATCCTGGATAAAAACTCACAAAAAGCTCCTGCAGGAAATTGCGCACCAAGTGTCGCACCATATTGTACTGGTGAATTTGAATTATATTTTCTTGTAAAAAACCTGGCTATTATATTGAATTCCTTCCAGGTTTTTGGTGGTTCAAGATTACTTTTATATAATTTATAAAACTGGCTCTTTAGAAAAAGATTTTCAAATAAATCCTTCCTGTAAAATAATATTTGTGTGCCAAACATATAGGGCAAAGCATAGTAGCTTGAATTATATTTAGAATGAATATCAAGTACACCAGGAATAAATCCTTTAGTCGAGTCAGGATTATTAACGATGAAGTCATCGAGTTTTAATAGACAATTTGATTCAACCAATTCTTCAAGCCAGGGTATGTCTATTTGGAAAATATCAAAATTTTTGTTCTCATCTGTATCGTAAGTTGTTTTATATAGGTCATTAAAATTTAATGCATTAATGTCAACTTTAATATTTTCTTTTTTTTCGAAAATCGGTAAAAGAATTTTTACTGCATCACAAGATGAATTATTCAACATTAAAGCTTTTAATGATTCGCTTTTCTTTACCTTATTTGAATTAAATTCCGGAACTATATTTTCTGTTAATAGATTATTATCAGATTTATCCGAATAAAGACCCGACATTTTTTTAAGCGGATAAGCAGTAGTTAAAGGATTTAAATTATCAAGTTTGGAGTAAACCTTTTCAAATAATAAAGGTGAATCAATATTATTTATTAGAATTTCTGCAGCATCTGCCCCCATTTTTATAGATTTTTTGGGTATTTTTGTAATAAATGGATAGTCTCTGCTAATCCATGAGTATTCAGAAAGACTTATTAAATCAATATCATTAGTAAAAGAACTTTTTGAGATATAAATTGCTTCCAGTACACCTTTAAGTAATTCAACTGATGTTGTAATAATTGCATCAGGAGATTCTTTTTCATTTAAAAACCGCATGGAGATTTTAAAAGCACTTTCTTTGTTAAAATTTGTCTCAATGATATATTTATTATCTATTTGGACTCCTTTGCTTTGATGTGCATTTTTATAAGCATCAACACATTGGAGCTCACTGGAATACTCTATAGGACCAGTTATCAGATATATTTTTTTAGCACCATTTGAAAGGTGTTTTTCAGTGATTTTTAGCATAGACTCGTAATTATCAAATTCAAGGAAATTATAATCTCTGTCCTTAATCTTTCTCTCAAGAAAAACGAGTTTCATGCCTGATTTTTCAAGCTGATCAAAAATAAATATGTTGCCTGGCTGACAGGTAATGATAATAATACCATCGACTCTTTGTTGTTGTATCTTTTCAAGTATTATATTTTCTTTTGCTGGTATTTCTGATGTTGTATATAAACTGGCAGTATAACCCTTATCTGTAAGGACTCTTTCAATTCCAGTAAAAATCATTGAGTAATTTGTATCAGTTATATTAGGTAATATAACTCCAATATTTGTTGTTTTTTTTGTCTTTAAGCTCCTGGCAGTTTCATTTGCCTTATAATTAAGACTTAATATTGCTTCCTGCACTTTTTTTATCTTTTCAACCGAGACCGCAGCTTTATTGTTCAATACATTGGAAACTGTGCTCTTTGAGACCCCGGCTAACTTTGCAATATCTTTTATGCCCACCATATTAATTCTTGAATATATAAATTGTATTAGTTTTTGGAACGGTACAATTTTCCCAAATTTTTAATTATTTGTCAATACTCAGGATTGGTTTGTTATTTAAAAATTAACTGGAGCAGCGGTTCTGTTATTTTGACTAACGGCATGACTTTAAAAAATTTAACCTTTACAGGCAAAGTTTAAGTATTTCTATTATTACTTCCCTTGGATAACCCTTAACACCCCATATACCAGCAAGTTCCACTACGTCATCTGCAAGTTTATCAAGCTCATCATCCGGCAAACCCGCGTCCTTAAATGATACCGGGCTGCCTATTTCAATAAACCATTTCTTGAATGCTTCAATTCCAGCAAGGGCCTTACTGTTGATATCATTACCTTTTATATCAAAAACATTTTCGGCAAACTTTGCAAAACGCTCTGCTTTTTCTGCGCATTTGTGTTTCATCCACGCCGGGACAACAATTGACAGTGCGGCGCCATGAGCAATATCATAATGTCCGCCAAGTATGTGGGCAAACAGATGATTTGGTATTGAACCGCCTGAAAGTCCCGCTGAACCTATGCCGTTCCATGCAAGTGTCGCTGCCCACATAAATGTGGCCCGTGCATCATAATCCTGCGGGTTCACTTTAATCTTTGACATACATTCGATTATTGTCCTTACAAGCCCCTCGACATACCTGTCCTGCACAGGCGACCACGTATCATCATGTGTAAAATAACCTTCAAGAAGGTGTATGCACGCATCTACCACCGCATATGCTGTATATTCGAGCGGTATGGAAAGTGTAACAGAAGGATCCAGTATGGAAACTTTTGGGCAGAGGTGTTCATCCATAAACCCGTATTTCTTTTTTGTTTCTTCATCTGATAAAACTGTACCCCCATTCATCTCAGACCCAGTTGCCGGCAATGTAAGTACAGTTAATATTGGAAGGGCGGCTTCTACTTTGGAAACATCCTTATAAAAGTCCCATACATCACCATCGTATAAGACTCCTGCAGCAATTGCCTTTGCTTCATCTATTACACTGCCGCCACCTACTGCAAGTATAAAATCGACTTTTTCTTTCCTGGCTATCTCAATTCCCTTCCTTGCATGTGAAACAAGTGGATTTGGTTTTACCCCTGGATGTTCGACAAATTCAATTTTATTATCTTTTAATGACTTAACTACAGTATCATATACCTCATTTGATTTTATACTGCTCTGGCCATAAACAAATAATGCCTTCTTGCCATTTTCTGCACAGTATTTGCCTATCTCAGTTATTTTATTTTTCCCAAATACGATTTTTGTGGGTATCCATAGGGTGAAGTCTTCCATTTGTAAGTCCCTTCAAAAAAAATGGAGCGGGAAACGGGATTCGAACCCGCGACCCTCAACTTGGAAGGCTGATGCTCTAGCCAGCTGAGCTATTCCCGCCCGAATAAATTAAATGGTCGGGGTGAGAGGATTTGAACCTCCGACCTCCTGCTCCCAAAGCAGGCGCGCTAAGCCAAGCTACGCTACACCCCGTATATTGCACTCTCGTCCGGTGCAAAGTAGTATATTACCATATATGGGAATTTTTTCAATAAACCAATTAAATCCTTAAATAACAGTTTTACGGAATTTCCAGATCAAGAAGTCTTACTCTTTCCTCTAGCGTAACCTGCTTATATCATTATTTCAAAATTCAGGATAATTTATTTCCACACTCGCCACAGAATTTAGAGTTTCCAGGATTTTTTGCCCCGCATTTTGGACATTTATTCAATTCTATTGAAGCACCGCAGTTATTGCAGAATTTCCCCTGTCCGGCAGGTTTGCCGCATTGGGGACAAAGGGTCGTCTTTCTTTCTATATCACCAGTAAATACCTGTGTCTGTGCCGCTTTTGCTTCAATATCTTCAACCATTTTCTTGCCCCTGGCTGCAGCTACCTCGACATTTTCCCTCGGTGCATCATCAACGCAGAGACCATCCTGCTCATTCCAGTCATTGTCGCATACCCATAGCTTGCATTTGGGGCACCTGTGAAAATGGCCTTTTGCTTCTTCCTGCGCTGCTACAAATGCGGTATCATGCTCCTTCATCCATTCAGGTGACATTCCTTCAAATCTCTCACTTAAGACATCGGAGCCTTCTTCTATATTTGAACCTATATTGCTTTGGCCAAAAAATGATGCCCCGATTGAAAGAGCTTTGCCGAGACCCCCGAGCATTTTACCTTTTCCATAAGTCTTTGAAGCAATAAACTGTGTCTTATAACCTTCACTGCATAAATCACAAAAAAAAGTAAACTGAAAACCGGCATCAGTACTATTATCCTCAAAATTGTCAGTAAACGCATGTAATACCATTTCTCCTCCTTGTTAAAATTAAATTATTTTTTCTGCCATTTTAAAAAATTATCCACGCTGTTTAGATTAAATTCAAGTATTTCTTTTAAATCATTTTGCCAGGTTTTTGCATCCTTATGTATTACCCTGCCTGTAAAAATCTCCCTTAACCATGAAAGTTCCGGTATCATATTTACTGCATACCTGTAAGATGTATTCGAATCAAGCGCAAGCTGGTCATCTGTCATATACACGGGTTCCCTGCGGAAGTTTATTGCAAGCATGCATTTGTTTATTTTCCTTATAAAACCGTCATATTTATCTCCAATTCCAGCAGAAGACAGCGAGACTTTTTTGCCGCTTTTATACTGTTTGGCAAATTCTGCCCTGTCAATCATCCTGAAAATATAAGTTGCCCTTCCTCCTGTCTGAAAACCAATCTCATCCTGGTTTACAGCATCGGCATCTTCCTGTGTTTGCATGTTTTTACTG